>Ga0210391_10004140_pt1 | contig 12180 bp, 7 predicted proteins | sample IncBWC12OmetaG_FD_160573 | JGI IMG/M metagenome (GOLD analysis project Ga0210391, IMG submission 160573) | Forest soil microbial communities from Barre Woods Harvard Forest LTER site, Petersham, Massachusetts, United States - Inc-BW-C-12-O ...
CCTGCCAGCAGCACCCCGCGTCGCGGCTTGATCAGTTCCCAGACGTGCGGGAGTAATTTCCAGAAGGACTGCTTGGCGGGATTGGGATGCCCGACGGTCGAGGAGCGCGTGGGGCGGTCGCCCTTCAAATTTGCCGGCCCCGAGGGACCTGATGTAAATGGAGGCATCCGCGATTCGTTCGCCCGCGCTGAATTCGCGCGAACTGCCCCGATTATAGCGGAAGCGAAGTTCGGGCGCGATGACTGCCGGGAGTGAATCTGAAAGTGTGTGTGCGGGGCTACACCGTGGGGCTCATGTCGCTGGACGTGCCGCCGGCGGCAGGCACGTAACAGTTTCGCGTGTAATCCATCACCATGCGGTCCGCGTTGAAGCGCCAGCCGAGCGTGCGGATGGTGCGCTTCATGCGCTTGATCCAGCCGCGGGGGAGGCCGTCGCGGTCGCGCTCGTAGTAGAGCGGGATTACTTCGTCATGCAGCGTACGGTAGAGGTCTTCGCCGTCGCGCGCATCGTGAACGTCCATGTGCGAATGCGTGCGGCCGGTGCCAATGGCGAATCCGTTCAGGCCATCGTAGGCTTCGGCCCACCAGCCGTCGAGCACGGAAAGGTTCAGACCGCCGTTGAGAACGACCTTCTGACCGCTGGTGCCGGAGGCTTCGAGCGGCCGCCGGGGATTATTCAGCCACACGTCGACACCCTGGACGAAATGGCGTCCGACGTTGATGTCGTAGTCTTCGATGAAAACGAACTTATCGGCGAACTGCGGGTTGCGCATCATCAGCGCGATTTCCTGCAGCACCCGCTTGCCGGGATCATCGCGGGGATGCGACTTACCGGCGAACACGAACTGTACGGGCCGCTTCGCGTCATTGACCATGGCGGCGAGTTTTTCCATGTCGCGCAGGATCAGATCCGCGCGCTTGTAGGTGGCGAAGCGGCGCGCGAAACCGATGGTCAGTGCGTCGGAGGCGAGTACGCCGCCAAGACGTTTGAGCTGGTCCGGCGGCTCGTTGCGACGCTCCGCCTGGCGCACGGCGCGGCGGCGGACGAAATCGAGCAAGCGCGATTTCAGGCTCAGGTGCGTTTCCCAGAGTTCTCCGTCGTCGACGTTTTCGATTCCTTCCCAGATGCGGGCCTCGCTGCTGTGATCGTGCCAACCCGCGCCGAGATGCCGGTCATAGAGGCGGAACATTTGCGGCGCAAGCCATGTAGGCACGTGCACGCCGTTGGTGATATGCCCGATGGGAACGGCGTCCTCGGTCTTGCCCGGATATAGCCCGGTCCACATGGCCCGCGAAACCTCTCCGTGCAATGCGGAAACCGCATTCGCGCGGCGCGAGAGTTTCAATCCGAGCACGGTCATGCAGAATTCTTCATTTAGGTTGCTGGGATTTTCGCGGCCAAGCGACATCAGACGTTCGTGCGAAAGGCCCAGGTATTCTCCCAGCGGGCCGAGATGTTCTTCGATCAGATCGGAGCCGAAGCGGTCGTGCCCGGCGGGCACCGGGGTGTGCGTGGTGAAAACGACCTCGCGCGAGACGCGGTGCACGGCATCGTCGAAGTTGAGGCCTTCCTCCTGCATGCGATTGCGAATCGCTTCGAGCACGGCGAATCCGCTGTGGCCTTCGTTGAGATGGAGGACACCCGGCGTGATGCCCATCGCTTTCAGCGCGCGGAAGCCGCCGACGCCGAGCAGCAGCTCCTGCCGAATGCGCACGCGCGAATCCCCGCCGTAGAGTCGCGAGGTGAGCTCGATGTCGTGCGGGGCATTCCCTTCGACGTTCGAATCCAGCAGCAGCAGATCGCAGCGGCCCACTTTCATTCGCCAGACCTTGGCGTGAATCATTCCGCCGCGCGTTTCGATTTGTACGGTGACGGCTTGACCATTCAATCCGATGGCGAGCTCCATCGGCAGGTGATTCACATCGGTCTCCAGATATTCTTCCTGCTGCCAGCCGTTGGAATCGAGCCACTGCCGGAAATAGCCCTGGCCGTAGAAAAGTCCGACACCGACGAGCGGAATGCCCAGGTCCGATGAGCTTTTGATGTGATCACCCGCGAGAACCCCGAGACCGCCCGAGTACTCCGGAATCGATTCATGCAGCCCGAATTCGGCAGAAAAATAGGCCACCGGACGAGGCCGCAGCACACCCGCGTGGCGCGTGCCCCAGGTGCGGTCGGCTCCCATGTACTCGAGCTGGCGGCGATAGGCGTAATTAATGCGGCTGTGCAGCACGAGCTCGCCCGCGCGCCGCTCGACCTCCGCGAGCGGGATTTCGCCGAGCATCGAAACGGGATTGTGATTCAACTCGCGCCAGCGAATCGGATCCAGATCGCGGAACAAGCTGGTTGAATCGTAATCCCACGACCACCAGACGTTGCGGGCCAGACTCCAGAGGCGTTCCTGGGCGGGGGCAATGAATCGGTCGAGTGAGCGCGCCTCGCTGACAACCGGCGCCACCTCGGAGGCGGCCTGGGCCAGCGCCTGGATTTCGTCTTCGCAGAATGCTCGCGGCTCCTTTGTCTGGATCACTAGCACGCCTTGCAGCACGCGTTTATCGATGAGCGGAACACCCACAAACGACTGGTAATCGTCCTCGCCGGCTTCGTGGAAGTACTTGAATCGCGGATGATTTTGCGCCCGCTCCACCGCAATGGGGCGGACCTGTTCCGCCACGAGCCCCGCCAAACCCTCGTGGATTCCCATGCGCAGCATACCGATGCACTGCTTGCGCAGCCCGACCGTGGCGGCCAGCACCAGACTCGTGCGGTCCGGTTCAAGGAGATAGACCGAGCAGACGTCCGTCTCGAAGCGCTTGGCGATCAGTCCGACCACGTTCATCAGGGTCTCGGCCGGCTTGCCGCCCTCGAGCGCGAGGTTGGCGATCTCTTCCAGAGTGAGTACGAAATTCGCCCGACGTTCTTCGGTGCCTTGGCTCAATTCGCGAGTTCCCCCGTCAGCCGATTTCCTGCGGACGCCTGATTGTGGCATCGCGTCTTCTTTCTTTTATCTCATGTGTGCCTCGGGAATCGCGGCCGCAGCGGAACCCGCGTTGCCGAGGCGTCAACCCTGCTGCAACCGGGCCAGGCCCCAGACGCCCGATCGCACGTCTCTCATTCGGATTGGCCGGTGTGCGGGGCCACTCTAGGTGTCTGGCGCGCACCAGTCCAATCGAAATTCCTGATTGTGGATATCAATTGCGGAGGACGCGTCCGAACCTGTCGGATCCACCCACCGAACGACTAAGACTTGGAGTATCAACGTATGGGGCTGGAGAACCGGAAAGTGAGATCCACTTCCCGTTGGAATTCGACGGGCTTGCCGTCGAGCATCGTGGGGGTATAGCGCCATTGACGCACCGCCCTTTCGGCCGCGTCCACCAGAAGCCGCGGGCCGCCCACGAGCGCGACACCGCGAACGATTCCGTCCGGTCCGACCGTCACGTTCAGCCGGACGGTTCCTTCGGCATGTTGGTTTTTGGCGATCTCCGGGTACTCGGGGTCGACGCGATGGATGAGCTGGCCCTGCTTCACGATGCCGGTTGGCGCCGCCGGCGCGGGCACCGGCAAGACCACGGGCGGAGCCAGAGAACGAGCCCCGCCGGACGATGTCAGCACGTTGTCATTCGGAGCGGAAGCTTCCGAAACCACGGGCGGAGGCTCTTTCAAATCGCCGCTTTCACCGGTCGCCGTTCGCGCCTGTTGTTGGGGCGGGGAAAGAATCCAGGTCCGGAAACCGGGTTGAGGCTTGCGAGCCTGCTGCTGACCGAATCCGGCCGACGGGCGCCGGCCTGCGTCCGCCGATGAGGTTAGCGGGCCGTTGAACGGGATTGCCCAGCGCTGGCCGCTCAGATTCTCCACCTCGATTTCCGCAGGGCTCGCGGCCGGCATCCCCAGGTGCTCGAGGGCACCGCGAATCTCCTCGGCTCCCTGCGTAGCACGCAACTTGGCGAGAATTTTTCCCAGATGACCCTGTCCGGCTGCCCATCCGGCGGCGAGCGAGCATACGGCCAGCGCCACGAGCACAAGCACTGCCGGCCATCGATTGCCGATGAGGCTTTCGCCTTCGCTGGATTTCGAGTCGCCCGGCATCGCATCGGCAGCCTTCGTTTCGCCCGTTTGTCGGAAGGGAATCGGCGCGGAAGGAACGGACGATGGCCCTTGGGGCGACTCAGAACGGGGTGATTCGGGCAGCGGCAAATGGGCGTGTTCGGAAACCGACGCCACCAAGTCGGCCAAGACGGCGGAGGCAGCCTCCACGTCGGGCTGAGCTCGGACCGACGAGACGATGTCAGCCGTTACAGCGGAACTTTCGGTCGATTCCGTGGAGGGAAGCTCGGTGGCTTTCTGGACGATCGGAGAAAACGATTCGAGGGCGGAGTCGGGGGGCGCGATGGGCGGGAGCGCGTCCGCCTCGGCCGTCGTGATTTCATCAGGACCGCGAGCGTCAGCGGCCTCGCTGCCCGCGGTCGGATGCGAATCGCGTTCCAGCCATTTCCGGATACTTCCGCGACAATCTTCGGATAGATCGACGAATTCCAGACCTGCGAGTTTGCGCGTTTCGTTGGTCCAGGTGATTCGTGCGTTCGCTTCGATCCAGGTGTCCGTTTCAGCCAGCTGAAAGCGGACCCCGGGCAGCAAACCGTCCATCAAGCCGGCCACGGCCTGGACGGACAGGCCTCCTTCGCTGATGTTCAGGATGATTCCGCCGTTGCCTTCGTCGAGCTCCACGTAGGCGAGCGAGGGTATCAGCTGGCGCGTGTAGGCGCGACGCTCGGATGCGGAAAGAGGGTCATGGGCCCGCGCAAACGTATCTGGCATGACCGGAGCAACTTCCTTCGGTTGCGGGCCTGGGTTCCGCAACAACCACATGTCACGAGATTCTATTCTGCCTCAAGCGTCAATTCAAGCTTGGTCGTCCCGTCCCGAAATAAAATCGCCGGGCTCGTTGACGCACAGTACGACGCCACGCGCGCGTCATCCCAAAGCGCCTTGTCAAACTTCGGAACGATCTTCCGGAAGGAAAGGGAGGGTGGGGATCAGTTCGGACGGGACGGGGCGGACTCGGTCTGGAGTTCCGGAGTGGAAGTGGCAAGTTCAATCTGATAGCGGGTCCCCTGATCGAATAACACGAAGCCTTCCAAGCCCGAAACCTGGTCGACCACGAACTGGCGGAGCTGCTTCTCAGCGGCCGCGTCGCGCTGGGCGGGCCATTCGAAAGCATGCGTGATTTCGAGTGCGATCCGGGTGCGGTTCTTGGCGGGCACGAACGCAGCCGCATCGAGAGTGATTTGTTGGTCGCTGCTGAGAATGCCGCCGGATTGCAGCCGGCTCATGATTACGACGTTCGGGCCGCTCGACAGTCGATAATCGCTGTCCGTGCGGTTCTCGAGATCGTAGAAAAAGATCACCGCGGCGTGCGTTGGATCGAGCTCGCGCACGCGCACGGCGGCGAGCGTGCCGTGGATCGCGCCCGAGTTCCAGGAATTGGGCGCGGCGTTCGTCGATCCGGAGCGGTGAAATTCCACGGCGAGCAAGACCACCGCCAGTGAGCAGACCCCCGCGGCGATCCAAGCTGCCCGCACCATCATCTTCTTCGGGGGCATGTGGCACGAATCTACCACATCGGGCTCGATTCCACGATGCGGTTGCCACAGGAAGATGTAACTCTCAGGCGACGGAGCCAGGCCGGCCGTTGCGCTTGACTCTCCCGCCGGTCTGGGATTACGCTGCGCAGGCACTCGGGATACCCGATCCGGAATTTCCAAAGGGAGAATGTTCATGAACAAGTACGTGTGTGCATTGGGAGCGGTGTTGCTTGCGGCGTTGTCCGCATCGGCTCAGACAGAGCCGGCCAACATCGCGGGGGTTGAATTCCAAACCCCGAAAAACGGAATGACCTCGCAGTACGAGCAGGGCCGCAAACAGAAAGCCGATTGGCACAAACAGCAAAAGGATCCTTCGCCGCTCTACGTCTTCGAAACCCTCACCGGCGAAACGACCGGAACGTATCTCGTGTGCCGGTTCAACATGCACTGGGCGGATATGGACAAGCCCCCGATCTCGGACGCATCCGACACCGAAGAGTACTCCAAGGTAGTCGGCTCCTACGTCCAGGCGATCACAGATCAGTATTACGAATTCCTGCCAAAGATCAGCAATCCGGATCCTGGGGCAAACGGGCCGGCGAAGTTCACGGAGTTCGTCACGTTTCGCGTGAAGCGCGACAAGACCGCAGATTTTCGCAGTGCGCTCGGGCGGATCGCCGAAGCATCTAAAAAGTCGAACTGGCCGGTTCACTTCGAGATCTATGAGATGGATTTCGGCGGCAAAGCGGGCACGTACGTGCTGGCTGAGCCGCATGGTTCTTGGGCGGACTTCGAAAGCAAGCCGGACGTGAAGCCCCTCCGCCACATGCTCGAGGATGCCTTCGGTGCGGCCGAAGCCGATGCCGTGTACGGGCGTCTGATCGGTGCGATTGACAGCGAGGACGCCAATATTCTCGAGTATCGCCCGGATCTGAGCTATGTTCCGGCGAAGTAAATCAGCCGAGGTTGGGGTGCCGGTCCGGAATACGCGGGGCCGGCCTCCTGCCACCGGGTGCATCGAAATCGGACTTCGTGGAATCCAATGGCCATGAGCGAGAAAATCAGGAAAAACGATTCGGAGTGGCGCCAGAAGCTGACTCCGAGCCAGTACCAGGTGACCAGGAAAAAGGGAACCGAACCTCCTTTCACGGGCGAATACGAAAATACCGAGACCGAAGGCGTCTATCATTGCGTCTGCTGCGGCCAGCCGCTGTTTGCGTCGGAGGCGAAATATCATTCCGGCTCCGGTTGGCCGAGCTACTACCAGCCGATCCAGGCCGAAAATGTGGAGATGGACAGCGACGTGTCGCACGGCATGGTGCGGACGGAAGTGATGTGCAGTCGGTGCGACGCGCATCTGGGCCACGTTTTTGAGGACGGGCCGGCACCGACGGGTTTGCGGTTCTGCATCAATTCCGCGGCATTGAAACTGGAAGAGAAAGATCCTGAAAAGAAAGACTCCTGAGGTATTCCCGTTTTCCGCGGTAGGCCCTGCTTCCTGCAGCCAAGGCTCGCCCCCGGGGCTATCCGAGGGCGTCACCAGCCGGATCCCGTTGAAATCCGGCCCGAGCATATCCCGGGCGATGCCCCGTGCTAGTGATCGAGGAGGATCAGCACCGGGTGCGTATCACTGGTGTCCTCGGAGACGATGCGGACATCATTCGGCGAAACGACATAGTAGACCGAGTCCGTCGGGAATCCGCTGGGCACCGGCGAACTCGCGGTGAGTGTACCGCGTCCGAGCGGAGCCGGACTGCTGAACGTCGCGGTCAGGGGCTGCGCCAGTTTCGGAGCGGTGGCTCCGGTCGGATCAATCTCATCGATGATGCCCGACAATATGCTTGCTCCGTCCGCGAAAGTCTGCCCGATCACGTTCTTCACTCCGGCTTCGGCGATGAACGGCGTGCTCAAAGTGTAGCCGTCGAAGAACGATTTCGGCGAGAACGACGAAAGCGTCTGCTGCTCAAGCCGCCCGGTGGTTACGGCCGCATCGCTTCCGATCAGGAATCCGGTTCCAGGACCGGTCAAATAGGCAGCTGCTACGCGCGTGGCAGCGGTGGTCGCGCCCAATCCGGTGAATCCCACGCGGCCGTTCGATGCCACGACACAGGATCCGCTGAACGTAATGGGAGTTGCACCGCCCGCTCCGCCGTTGATCGTTCCGCCGTTATTTTCGTCGTAGGATAGCGAAATGGGCGACGCCGGATTGTTACACACGGTGTCGGTCAGCAGCCCGGCGAATATGCTGGCGTTGCCTCCCGTGCCGATTCCTGTGCCACTGACCACGCTGGTGCCGGCAATCGTCGATTGAGTGAACTGCGTGCCCGTCGATTGCAACACGGCTTCCCCCGCCAGGCGGAACACGGTTGGTAAACCCGTCGTCGTGCTGCTGTCTATTTCGATAAAGAACAAATCCGAAGGCGTCACGAAAAACGCGTCGAAGTTCAAAGTGACTTGCGGCGCGTTGGGAGCGAACGTCAACTGCATGACCCCTTCATTCCCCGAAACGAACTGAAAAGTGCCGCTGACCGCCTCGGAGCTGTAACTCCCGTTGTCGTTGAAGTCGATGGTGCCGGGGCTCAGAGTCGTGCCGTCGGAATGAACAACGCCAACGAGCGCGGCCGGTTTGTTCGCCAGAGCCTCATACCCGGGAAGATCGAGAGCGTAGTTGCCGCTGAAAGTGCCGGCTGCGAACGTCACGCCCGCGACGGGCTTCAAGATTCCTTCTCCGTGTGGCGGCGGCTTTACACCCTGTGTCGTCTTGGTGGTGTAATCCTGGAAGAAATTGATGTTGCCGGCCGAATCCATCACCAGGCGGTAATCGGCGACGATGATCGCATTGGCGCCGAACGCCATGGTCAGCTCCATGGTGCCGCGACCGTCCGATCCCATGGTGTAGGAGCTGCCCGGCGGCGTTGTTCCGCCCTGCGCCACGATCGATCCGCCGATCGCAACACCCGAGACGCGATTGCTGTCGACGGTTCCGCTGGTGATCGCACCGTCGCCATTGGACGTGAGTGTCCCGATCAGCTGCACGGGACCATCATTATCGAAGCCCGTGAAAAGGAATGCGTACTGCCCGCTGAACAGCGTGTTGTTCTGCGTCCCGGCGACGATCTGAATTTGATAGACCTGTGACGCCGTGGCGGGAGCGGGGTTTCCATTGCTGGGATTCACTTCCGAATCCGCCACCTGAACCGTGAATGTCGCGCTTCCCACCAGCACCGGCGTTCCGGAAATCGTCGCCGTGCCGTTGGGATTGCCGGAAATCGTCAACCCGGAGGGGAGCTGGCCCTGCGTGACGGTCCAGATGTAGGGTGCGACGCCGCCCGACGCGTTCAGGGTGGTGCTGTAGGCAGGCGAGGATGCCGTCTGGCCCTGCGCCAGGATTTCGGTGGGCAGCCCGGTCGGCGAGATTTGCAGCGGCTGCACTCCCTGGATCGTGATGCTGAACGCTGCCGGAGACGCCGGCGCCTTTTGCGGGGTCGGAAGAGCGGAATCCTGCACTTGCACGGCGAATGGGTAATTGTGCGGATAGAAGTTTGCGTTTCCGCCGGAATTGTCGATCGGAACGCCGGTGATCTGGCCGGTGGTGGCGTTTAGCGACAGTCCGGGCGGTAGGGTTCCGGACGTGATGGTAAACGTCAGCGGCGCGACTCCTCCGGTAGCGCTGATCAGGCCGTTATAGATCCCGTCGACGGTGCCGGGCGGTAGCGGACCTGGCGTGAGGGATAGAGCCGGCGGGGCGGCCACTGTAATGACGAACTCCTGGCTGACCTCGGGGGCGCCTCCGCTGTCGAGTACCTGGACCGTAAAAGTGTAAGTGCCGGTGGCGGTATTGCAGGGCGTGCCGATAATCTCACCCGTCGTGGATGTCGTCGAAGTCTGCAGCTTCAGGCAGGGCGGCAGTGAGCCGAGGAGCGTGTAGGTGTAGGGGGAAACGCCGCCGGTGAAGGTAAAGTTCGCGGTATAGGGCACCGCATTGTTCCCGTTCGACAGGGTGCAGGGTAGCACGCCGGACGGATTGCATTCCGTGGTGGCGAATACGGGAGGCAAAACAATCGATAACGTGATCGTCTTCGTCACCGATTGATCGGCAACCGACTTCGCCTCGATGATCACCGACAGCGCGGTCGTACTGGTAATGGACGGCGCCGTGTATGTGACCGAGAAGGGCGTGTTGTTCGTGAGCGTCCCGCAGCTGGGCTGAGTGGACCCCGCACTACCGCACCCGGATTGATTCGTCTGAAACAGCCAGGTGACGCCCTTCCCGGTGGTGTCGCCACCCACGGAAGCCATGATGTTCAGCGTGCTCGGCGTGGACGGGGCTGGCAGGCTCTCGTCCATCGTCGTCAGACCGTTGGCCGTAGCGAGAACGATGGAAATCTGGTTGTTGCCGCCACCACATGCCGACAAACCAATCAGGCCGGCGCATGCTGCAGCGAGCATCGCGGCGAATCGCAATCTCTTCATCGAGCCACCAGAAAAGCCATATTCGAATTTGCTCCCTCGCACGGCGTCGCTTGCTCCTGGGGCGTGCGACGCCCATACCGCGTCGCTACCTCGGAGTTTCCCTCGATGGCAGCCCGGGCGCGTGCTCTCAAGATGCTCCCGGCGCATTTAGCGAATTGAGTTGAATAACAAAACGGCCAGGGAGAGTCAATCGACATCTCCATCGCCGGCCAAATCCACCCCAACCCTCCGGCGGTGCATCGCATCTTAACAGAGTGGGTAGATCCACACCCCAAGGCCGAAAGGAACAGCCCCAGTCAGCAGTGGTGGATGCAGGTGGGGCGGGGCTCGTTGCCTGATGATCGCGCCCGAGGAGCGGCGCGAACCCGGCCCGAGGCGCTTCGCGATGGCGAGGCCGGGCGCGCTCTGGAAATCGCTCGACCGGACGGACGTTCATTCCGTGGCTCGATTTTCAGTTTTCGACACTTTTTTGGTATAACAGAGTGCTCGCCGGGGTTGGGGCAGAGTATTTTTCCTCTTTTTATCGTACCGATCATACGGAGGAAGGCATTGATTGAAGTTGAGAATCTGACCAAGGCCTACGGCCCGGTCACAGCCGTGGACCACGTCTCGTTCAACGTTCATAAAGGCGAAATTCTTGGTTTTCTGGGGCCGAACGGCGCCGGGAAAACCACCACCATGCGCATCCTCACCGGTTACATGCCGGCGACGTCCGGTACGGCGCGCGTGGCCGGCTTCGACGTGTTTACGGATTCGATGGAGGTGCGGCGTCACATCGGATACTTGCCCGAAGCGCCTCCCGTGTATCCCGACATGTCCGTCGCCACATACTTGGATTTCGTCCTGCGGATCAAGAATATCCCGGCGGATAAGCGCCGCGCCCGCGTGGACGACGCGCTTGAAAAGACCAGCCTCGGCGACAAGCGCAACCAGCTGATCAAGCGCCTCTCGCGCGGTTACAAGCAGCGCGTAGGGCTGGCGCAAGCGCTGGTCCACGATCCGGATGTGATCATTCTCGACGAGCCTACGGTGGGGCTCGACCCCAAGCAGATCATCGAAGTCCGCCATCTGATCAAGAATCTCGCCGGCAACCACACGATCATTCTCTCGACGCACATCCTGCCGGAAGTGAGCATGACCTGCGATCGCGTGGTCATCATCAACAAAGGCAAGATCGCGGCGGTGGACACGCCGCTGAATTTGACCACACAGCTCAAGAGCGGCCAGCGGATTCAAATTGAAGCGAAAGCGCCGGAAAAGGCGCTACAGGAACTGCTCGCGCAGATTCCCGGTGCGGGCAAGGTGCAGCTGGACGCGCCGCGGGCCGACGGTCACATCGCCCTGACCGTCGAGGCGGCGCCCGGCCAAGATCTGCGCAGTGTGGTCGCCGCGAAGATTATCGAGAAGGGCTGGCAGCTTTACGAATTGCGCGGCGTCAGCATGAGCCTGGAAGATATTTTCCTGGAACTGACCACCGACGAAGCCGCGCAGCCGCAGGCAACAAACTAATCGGAGGACTCGATGCGGGGTTTGTACGCCATCTATCGCAAGGAGCTCGGCCAATACTTCGTTTCACCGGTCGCCTATGTGGTTGTGGGTCTGTTCCTGCTCGTCACCGGCCACTTCTTCATGGTGTACGTCAGCTATGCGAGCGGCGACCAGCCCGACGCTCCCAGCTGGGTCCTGCGCGCGGTTTTGCAGCTTTTTGCGCTGATCTTCCTTTTTTTGCTTCCGATGGTGACCATGAGCGCGTACGCGGAAGAGAAAAAGCGCGGCACGCTCGAGCTGCTGATGACTTCGCCGATCACCGAGCTGCAAATCGTGCTCGGCAAATTCCTGGCGTCGATGACGCTGTTCGCGGCGATGCTGCTTCCGACCGCCGGCGCGATTGTTTACATGTGGATGCACAGCGACCCGGCGCCGCCGTTCCGCATCGTGCTCGGCGGCTATCTGGGAGCGCTCTTGTTCGGCGGAGCGCTGCTCGCGCTCGGAACGTTTCTCTCATCACTCACCGAGAATCAGATCATCGCGGCGGTGCTCACGTTCGCGGCGTTTCTGCTCCTGTGGGCGATTGATTTCGGCGTCCAGGCGGCCAGCGGCCCGACCGGCCAGGTGCTGCAAT
>Ga0210391_10004141_pt1 | contig 12180 bp, 9 predicted proteins | sample IncBWC12OmetaG_FD_160573 | JGI IMG/M metagenome (GOLD analysis project Ga0210391, IMG submission 160573) | Forest soil microbial communities from Barre Woods Harvard Forest LTER site, Petersham, Massachusetts, United States - Inc-BW-C-12-O ...
CATCACCGGGATCCACCTCTGGTTCGATCGCCAAATCACCGACCTCGATCACGCCGTGCTCCTGGACCGCACCATTCAATGGATGTTTCACAAGTCTCGCCTGTTGACCACCCGAAGCCCAGCCGCCAACGCAGAATCAGGCGGCAGCTACATCGAACTTGTGGTCAGCGCCTCAAAGTCCCTCATCGACAAGTCGCGGGCTGAGATCGTCGACCTCGCCTTGCAAGAAGTCCGCGAATTTTTCCCCGCATCCCGCGAAGCTACGTTATTGAAATCCACCGTGATCAAAGAAGTCCACGCCACATACTCGCCCCGCCCCGGCATTGACACCTACCGACCGCCCCAAACCACAGCATGGCCTCGCGTATTTGTCGCCGGTGATTGGACCGCCACCGGTTGGCCCGCCACCATGGAAGGCGCCGTCCGCAGCGGGTATCTCGCCGCCGAAGCCGTGACCCGTGCGGCTGGAATCAGTTCTCGGCGCTTCCTGTCTGCGGACCTGCCTGCCAGAGGCTTAATGCGCGTCTTTAGTTAGTTGAAATGCGGGGACTTAGTTGCGGCCGATACGCGCGGCCAGGTTGGACACAAACCGCGGCGCGTGGCTCTTCATGACTTCCTGAAGATTAGGTGCAAACTCGTGTAGCAGATTCATTCCTGCATCGTTGCCCACGGTCGATCCAAAATCGCTGAACGGCTGAGCTCCGGATCGCCTCCAATACGGCCGCGAAGCAGTCTCCGCAGCCACGGAAGTCAGCGCCCGTAGAAGATACGAAGTGTTCAGCCTGCCCTTTCCGGTTTCATCCTGCGTGACGAATATCCGCGAAGCTGCGTAGGTCGCCCGGCCCATCAAGGTTTCGCTGCCGGAAAATTGATAGGCTGATCGCAGCTTCACCGATGACGGGGATAAATACTTGTCAAAAACTGTACTCGAATCTTTCCGACCAAACCTCTGATCGATAGGCGAAAATCCGCCAGCGGTCATCGGGCGCTCGACGCCACCCGTCGCCCCAATTCTTGAAGTCCGGAATTTTTCGAGGATATTAAATCCCTGTGTCCCAGATGCAATCTGCACCGAAGGAGCGTCAGGGAGTGATTGATCTGGAGTCTGGCAATACGCTCCGCAAGCCGCCAACAAGACAAACGAAACGACCCCGATGGGTGCAATTCGCCTCACCATACCTCAGTCCTTGCCAGTTGCGGCTGCGGGACGACTCGCCGCGAACCCGCGTTGAATCTAGCACTCCACATGCCACACTTCCGAGCAAGATAGCTCATCACACAGATTTCGTTGAAGAAGGGGGCGTTTCGGTTGCAGGGCGCCTAACCCAGCCTCGGCTTCCGGCTTTCGATCATCCCAAATTGCCGAGTTCTCTCTAGGAGTTACATCGACGCTAAGGGCAAGCGGCGCGCCCATTCTCCCTGTCGTTCAAGGCCTAAGTGGGCGTCTTCCCTGGCTTGGCACGCTACCCGGCGGGCCCTCCCGCGTCGCGCAAATTATTGAACCAGTGTGAGCAAATCTTTCATCCCACGTGGGATTCGGTTCCTACAGCCCTTCCCGTAGGAAGCTGAAGGCGCCGGGGTTCTTCTGTACGGGGCTGGTGCTTGGCGGCTGACGTTCATTGACGACGGGCTGCCGCGTGCCCCCCAATCTCTTTCGGCATCTTTTCGCTGCGAAAGCTAGGGTTTCACAATCTCGCCGTGGGGGCTCCCGAGTACAGGCGCGTTTCCTTAACAACCGCCGCTCACCCCGCCAGCAACGCCACTCCCGCCGCCACCAGAGAAGCGGCAATCCACCGTCGCCGATCCACGCGCTCATGCAAAAAGATCTTCGCGGCGACAGCGTTGCCGATGAAGGTGAGGGAAGCGGCGGCGGGAGCCACCAGGCTTACATCACCCCAGGAGAGCGCGAACAGCAGGCTGAAGAATGCCACAGCCATGGCGATGACGCCGAATAGGAAATTGGGATTGCCAAGCGTCCGTCGAACCACCGCGGGCAGGCCCACGCGCCGACGCAACGCTCCAACGTCCCCGACCTGTTTCATCGCCCGCGCCAGAAGCACATCGCCCACCACCGAGGCGAAGACAATAACCAGAATCGCGCCCCAGGTATAAACACCCTTCATGACCGGACTCCGTTGGGCGCCCTGCTACCAGCGTCCTTTGAGAGAAGCGGGGAACTCGTTGCCGCCACGGCGCGCTGGTCGTCGAGCTCGGCCGCCTTCGGATGCTCCGTCAGCTCCGGCCCACCCGCGATAAATCCCACTCCACCTGTGATCAAAGCAATCCCCAGCCAGCGCAGCGGACTGACGTGTTCATGCAGTAGAAACCTTGCGACCAGCGCCAGCAGCACGTACCCCAGCGACGTCGCCGGTAGAACATAGGTGAGATCTGCCCAGGAAAGCGCAGTCATGTAAGTAGAAAAAAACGCCAGCAGAAGAAGAATGCCGATCGCGACCCACGGATTGAGAATGGCGAAGATAACGCCTTGCAGATGATTGAGCGAAATGCTGCCGGTCTGCTTCATCCCATGCGAGAGCATGGAGTCTCCGGCCGCGGCAAATACCGTGACTCCGGCCAGCACAAGATACTTGCGGAAGTTCACTGGGAAATCACGTGGTGGTGAGAGCTGTCATTGATAAGGCTCGCACACCAATCAGGCTTTGACCAATTCCGCCGCCGCATCGTCGCTGTGCTTCTTCACCAGCTTGTTGCGCGCCGAGCGCAGCTTCAGGAAGGTCTTCGCTTCTTTGTAAAGCCGCTTGCGATCGTTACTGTCAAAGGCGGCCTTCTTCAAGATACGGAACACAGCCTTCGGCCGGAAATAATATTCATCGTAGAAACGGTGCACCGCGGAAAGAATCTCATCCGCCGGCAGTCCGGGATACTCAATGTGCGCCAGTTGGTGCCCGCCCTCATCCACCATCTTGTTGTCGCCCACGATGAATCCGTTCTTCACGGCATAGTCATAGAGCTCGGTGCCCGGGTACGCGTGGGCCACGGAGACCTGAATGGTTTCCACGTCAAGCTCTTTTGCGAACGCGATGGTATTGTTGATGGTTTCGTGAGTCTCGCCCGGCAACCCCATGATGAAGTCGCCATGGACGACCAGTCCGAGCTTGTGACAGTCTTTCGTAAACTGCCGTGCGCGTTCGATGGTCGCACCCTTCTTGATGTTCTTCAGAATCTGCTGATCGCCGGATTCATAGCCCACGATAAGCAAACGGCATCCCGATTCCTTCATCGCCTTCAGGGTTTCGAAATCCGTCGTGACTCGCGACGTACACGACCAGGTAAGGCCAAGCGGCTTTAACTTCTCGCATAACTCGATGGTGCGGGCCTTCTGGATGTTGAAGGTATCGTCGTCAAAGAAGAATTCTTTCACTTCCGGCCAGTATGCTTTGACCTTCGCCATCTCCGAGGCGACATCATCGGTAGACCGCTTGCGCCACGGATGTCCGCTCAAGGTCTGCGGCCACAAACAGAACGTACACTGCGCCGGACATCCACGCGTGGTGTAGAGCGATACGTAAGGATTCAGCAGGAAGGGAACGTTATAACGCGACACATCGAGATCCCGCTTGTAAACATCGGTGACGTGTGGAAGGGCATCGAGATCCTGAATCTGCGGCGCATCCGGATTATGCACCACTTTCCCATCTGTCAGGTACGAGATCCCGTTAATTTCCTGGAGCGGCTTGCCCTTGGCGTAGTCAACCACCGCGTAATCAAATTCTTTGCGCGCCACGAAATCGATCGCCGCACAATCGCGCAAAGATTTCTCCGGAAGCACGCTGACATGCGGTCCCACAAAAGCAATCTTGATTCCAGGATTCGCCGCCTTAATAGCTTTTGCCAGCCCAATGTCTCCCGGAAATCCCGGAGTACTCGTGAACAGGACCAGAAACTCATAGTCCTTCGCAATCTCAATGGTCTGCTCCGCCGAAATATAATGCGGCGGTGCATCGAGCAACCGCGCCCCCTCCAGCATCCCCGCCGGATAAGCCAGCCAAACAGGGTACCAATAACTCTCTATTTCGCGGGTGGCTGGCCAACGGGAACCGGCGCCGCCGTCGAAGTTTTCAAATGAGGGTGGGTTCAGAAATAGTGTTTTTAAAGGCATAGTGAGTGAGTCTCTATTCTAACATTTGGATGCGGTTGATGTGCTCCAAAAGCAGTGTTTACGCAGGTTCATGGTTGAACACGCGGTTTGATGCAGTGAATGGCGGAAAGACGCATCCGTGAGCTACTTCTTTCCCAGAGCCCAGGCTTCCAGATCTCCGGTGGCGCGGAGAAGTGCGACTTGACTGCGATCCAGTTCGAAAATGACATCTTGCAGCGCGATTAATTTTTCGCTGGACTGGGTGCGGGCGTTGTCCAGATCGTGGAGATTTGCGGTGGAGGATTTCATCCGAGTCTCGACGGCTTCGACATTTTTCTGTGCTATCTCGTATTCGATTTCGGCAACGTCGTGGGCGGCTTGCATCTGGGTCACGGAGCGCTGCAGGCGGAGAGTTTCTTCGGAGACTCGGTCGCGGGCAGCGTCTGCTTGTTTTTTTGCTTTGAGTGCATCGGCATCGGCGGCTGCAGCCCGGGCGCGTTGCGTGGCGTTGAAAAGAGGGATGCGTAGGTTGGCGCCGATGGTGGCGTTATTTTTCTGAAAACCGCTGGCCGGACACAGAACAGTGACCGTGCTAACGGTGCAAATGCGTTCCGGAATGTAGTAGTTCTGATAATTGTTGAAAGTGGAGAAGAGAGCATACTGCGCGCCAAAATCCACGGTCGGCCATAGCGACCGATGTTCGCCTTCGGAGCGGAGGTATTGCGCCCGGGCGTGTTCAATAGCGGACTCGACGGACGGACTTGCCTGGGCGGCTTTATTCGGGGCGTCATCATCCGAAGAGGCGGGGAACGCGGGGAGGGCGTCGCCTTCCGTCTGAATTCTGTCGGCGGGCACGCCGGTCAGTTTCGACAAATGCTCGCGAAGCACATCGGCGGATCCTTGAGCTTCGGCGATGCGCAAGCGGAGGCGTGCTTCCGAGAGGCGAGCTCTGGTTCCGTCGAGTTCGCTGTCGATACCTTCTTTAACCCGATCGGCAACTGCAGCTTCCATCTTTTGGACATCGGGATAGATCTCATGCAGACGATCGAGGCGCTGCTCCCACTTTTCAAGTTCGGCGTAACTGAGGACCGCGTCCTGAATGATCTGGTTGCGCTCGTCCTTGCTGCGAAAGCCTGCTGCGGAAGTCTCGCTCTGAGCGGCGCGGATAAAAGCCCGTAGTTCGGGATGAAATAAAGCGGATTGGGCGTTGATGTTGAAAATCGAAGGCGCAGAGCCGGCCAGGCTGAGGGGGAATCCGTAGGACCATCCCAACGCAGCGCCAGTGGTGACTTGAGGAAGATAGCTGCTGCGGAGCTCGCGAGTGTTCGCGGCAGCATTTTGTTGTTCGGCCGCCGCAATCGCTGCTCCATTAGCATGTTGTAGCGCTAGTTCTACCGCATGTTTCAGGGTCAGTGGCTCGGCTAATAACGACGCGGGCGGCAATAACAAGAATAGAAGACTCGCCAATGAAAGCTTATGAATGCCAATGGCACTCCGTGACTCATTTTTCATGGTTTTCACCTTGCATGATGGCTAGGAAGATTCTACGGACAATTTGATGCCAGAGAGATGATAAGGATGAGTCGGAGCGGAAGGCCCTACGTTCCCGGCGCCGTTTAGATCAGGGATCGCAGAAACGAATCGCCGCAATGTCTTTGTATACTGTCGAACGAACATAGCGATTGAAGAGACGGCGTAGGAATGGCAGGCCCATACCGTGAGATCAATTCGAGGGCCGGCGATCATGGCTTCCTTGGTGAAGCGATGGAACATTGCGCGGCGGGTTGTGGAGCGAGGCCCGAACTACGACGGGGGAGCGGAGCCAGACCTTGTAGACTGAGGTGGCCCAAGATCATCTATGCGTCTCAATCCGCGCCGGTGTTTTTATTTCTTACTGTTGTGCCTGTTGCCGTGTGATATTTCCCGGGGACAGCAGGTGCCTGACCAGTCCGAACCGAACCCTGAACGCGGCGCGGCCGAGAGCACTTCCGAGCCGAAGAGCTTCTTTGCGCGCTGGGCTGAGTTCTATCGCCAGGATTGGTCGGGAACACCGGCTGCGTCTCCGGGTCCGACTCCGGCGCGGCGGGGTGTCCCATCCCCACTGGATTCGCCTCCATTTCCCAATGCAGATTGGTCCTATGGCGGCTCGCCGGTAATCGGGGAGCCGGACACGAACAGCTATCCGCTGATGACCGCCATCAATCAGGCGAAAAGTCGAACGAAGCTTTATGGATGGATTGATCCGACGCTAAATTTCAGCACATCAGCACACGCCAATGCGCCCGAGGCTAATGACGTCTACTCAAATCGATTTGAGATGAATCAGATTGTTCTCTACGCCGAGCGGCTGCCGGATTCAGTGCAGCGCGACCACATCGACTGGGGATACCACCTTACCGCGCTCTACGGCACGGACTACCGCTTTACGGTGGCAAAAGGGTACTTCAGCGGCCCCTGGCTGAACGATCACCGTCAATATGGATTTGATCCTACGCTGGAATACGTCGATGTTTACATTCCGCAGGTTGCGCAGGGCATGAATGTGAGGATGGGCCGCTTCATCTCCGTGCCTGGGATCGAGGCGCAACTGGCGCCCAATAATTACATTTTTAGCCACTCACTTCTGTATGCGATTGATCCGTTTACGGACACCGGGCTGCTTGCAACCATTAAGTTGAACGACCAGTGGCTGGTGCAACTCGGGATTACCGCCGGTCACGATGTTGCCTTGTGGACGCCTGATGCGAAGCCTTCGGCCACAGCCTGCCTTAGCTACACCACTAAGTCCGTGAATGACAATTTCTACGCCTGTGCTAACGGCATCAACGATGGCAAGTACGCTTACAACAATTTGCAGCAGTATGACGCGACCTGGTATCACAAGTTCTCGAAGACCGTGCATATGGCGACTGAAACCTGGTACATGTATGAGCGCGACGTGCCTGCCGTGGGGGGTAGCATTCATCCAGAAACTGGCACGAACCCTGCTTACTGCCTGATGGGCGAACCGCGGTGCACGGCTCCCGAGTATGCCGTGGTGAATTTCCTGCAGAAGGAATTGTCGCTGCACAACTTCCTCTCCTTTCGGAGTGATTTTCTCGACGACAAAAAAGGGCAGCGTACGGGCTACGCGACCAGATACTCGGAGAACACATTCATGTGGTGTCATTGGATCGGCACCACGGTGCAGATTCGTCCCGAAGTGCGTTTCGAGCGAGCCTGGGACCGGAAGACTTACGACAACGGTCAACGGCATAATCAGCTTACCGTGGCGAGCGATTTGATTCTCCACTTTTGAGAAGCGATGAAGGTAACGGGCAAAATCAAAGCCCGCGGACAGGAGTGTCACTCCAAACGAGTTGTTTACCTTCTCAATCCGGCGGTGAAATTGGTGACTACTGTGACTGATTGGTTGACTTGCTGGGAGACTACATTCAGCAGGATTTTTTTACCGTCCGGGGTAACGTCGTAGATAAATTGCTGAGTGGCGGGAGCGGCCACCAGAGATTGAGCGGCGCCGAATTGTAAGGCGCCGTCGATTTGTTTGACGGACACCACGGACAAGACGCGGCTGATGTCGTTGGCGTAATAGAACTCCTTGCCATCTTTGCTCCACTTGGGTTGCGAGCCTTCGTTGGTGGAAATCTGCCATTTGCCCTGTCCACCGCGGAAGGCTACGACGTAGACTTCCGGGGACCCGGATTCGGTGGAGGTGTAGGCGATCCAATGGCCGTCCGGGGAGAGACGTCCCTGAGCGCCATAGGAGTTCGCGGCGCGGGGCACAACCAACCAAGGTTTGCGCTCTCCCTCAAGAGGCAGGGCCCAAATTTCCGAGTCGCTGGCGACTGCACCGTGGGTGTAGATAAGGTACTTGTCGTCTCGTGACCAATCGTCCGGTATGATCTGCTGCTCCTCGGTGAGCAGAAGCTCTTCGGCCCCGCTGCCGTCAGAGGGCTTACGGTAAATCTTGGCGTGACCGTCGCGGTCGGAGGTGTAGGCGATCCACTTGCCATCGGGCGACCAGACAGGGAAGGTGTTCGAGACTGGACCAAAGGTGAGCCGTGTGCGAATTCCTCGAGCCAGATCTTGCACCCAAATGTCGTTTACGCCGGTATCGATCTGCAGGGCGACGCGGTCGCCCTGTGGGGAGATGACCGCAGTTTGCAGGTTCGTGAGCTTGTCGGCGAGGGTGCCAACCTGTTTTCCGCTGCGATCCATCCAGACGAGTTGCCAATCGGCGGTGCCGCCACTGCCGAGAACCAGGATGCCCGTGTTGGAGGCAGAGGCGTCCATGTGCCAGGTACTGACATCGTCCACCAGTCCGCTGGCCAGGGACTGAGCTTCTCCCGAGAGCCTTCCAGCGCCGGGATCAAACGGCTGTGCCATTAACTGGTCGCCGCGGGCGAACAAAACAAAGCCGCTGCCGTAAACCGCGTTGGACTGAGAGCGGAACAGTTGACGATTTTCGCGTCCATCGAGCGTGGCGTAGTACACGGCGTCGTTGGCGGCGTGGGAAGGATCATGGTTGATGGCGAGATAGAGGAAGTGCTTGCCATCGGGCAGGAAGAAGGGCCAGCGGTGCGAGGTGTGCAGGGCCGGGTCAAGCTTAGTGACGGGAACCGGAGTTCCACCGTTGGCACTTACACTCATCAATGAGGTTTGTGGGCCGGGAGTGAACAGGAGCACGCCGCCCGCTCCCCAAGCTCCTCCGCGACCGAACTGAGCATCGCAAATGGTTACAGCCGAGCCGCCGCTGATATCGATCGTCTTCAATTTGCTTTCAGCAAAGAATCCAAGGGCGTGGCCGTCGGGCGACCAGAAAGGAAAGATCGCGCCCTCGGTTCCGGCCAGGGAACGAGCTTCCAGCGTGTTCAGAGGGCGAATCCAGAGGGCAGTCTTGCCGTCAGGGCCGGTGGCGGCAAATGCGAGTGATGAACCGTCGGGGGACAAGACCGGCGGCCCTGCGAAATCTCCGGTAAGGCTGAGCGTGGTCTTCGCCGGAGGATCAATGACGGTGCGAATGGCTTGAGCGGACTGGGCGGGACGGTTGAGGAGAAATCCGCCGAGGGCGCTTACTAGGATCGCGACTACGAGAGCTGCGCTCCAGGCAACTCGCTCACGGGAGGGCGCGGGGGATGGCGGTAATGTCGCAATAGCGGGGAAGGAACGATCCGCGGCAATCCATTGCAGCTCGAGCTTGATATCGTGCGCAGCCAGGAATCGGTCTTCGGGATTTTTCTGCAGGCAGGTGCTCACCACATGTTCGAAGGCGGATGGAGTCTCAGGCTTGACGGCGATAAGGGGTTGCGGGTCTGATTCCAGAATTGAGGATGCGAGTGAGATTTGGCTCCTGCCGGTGAAGGGACGCTTTCCCGTGAGCATCTCGTAGAGCACGGCGCCGAAGGCGAAAATGTCAGAGCGGGCGTCGGCTTCTTTGCCCTCGATTTGCTCGGGAGACATGTATTGAATCGTGCCGATAATGCTCCCGGCCGTGGTGAGCGGGCTAAGCGGGCTCGGTCCACTGAGTGTGGCAGCGGCGGTGAAAGAGGGCGCGGCTCCGGAGCCGGTTTTCGGTGCGGACGCGCCAATCGGTTTGGCCAGGCCGAAGTCCATCAACTTGGCGCCGCCTTGGATCAGCATGACGTTCCCGGGCTTGAGGTCGCGATGGACGATGCCTTGGCGATGCGCGATTGCGAGGGCCTCGGCGACCGCGATCCCGATTTTATAAATTTCGTTTAGCGGCAGCGGGCCCTTGCGCAATCTCTCGGCCAGAGTTTCTCCTTCGAGAAACTCCATCACCAGATAGTCCGTGCCATTCTGTGAACCAATGTCGTAGAGCTGGCAGATGTAAGGATGGTTGAGCGAAGAAATCGATTTTGCTTCGCGCTCCATGCGCTGTTTCAATTCTGGAGAAGAAGAGAGATGCGAGGCCAGAACTTTGATCGCGACCGTGCGATCGAGGCGAGTGTCGCGGGCCCGATAAACCTCTCCCATGCCGCCCGCACCGAGAAGAGATTGAATTTCGTATGGACCGAGTTTTGTGCCAGAGGTTAGAGGCATGCGTCGCGCAATTATATCCCCCACCCCTCGCAGGTGTGGGCGGACACTGTCCCCTGCCTTTGACTTTACGGTTGCGAGCCGGTTACGCAGGACTGGGCGCGATCGAGGAGCAGAGTGCGCTCCCGTGCATTTTGGGTGAGCGATGCGGCGCGCTCGAACTCGGTGCGCGCTTCGTCCAAGCGGTCGAGTTTCTTAAGAAGATCTCCGCGCACACTCGGCAGAAGATGGTAGTTCTGCAGTGTACGCTCGCTGGTCAGCGAATCCACGAGCTCAAGCCCGGCTGCCGGGCCGAACGCCATGGCTACCGCGACCGCACGATTTAACTCCACAACCGGAGAGGGCGCGACCCGGGCGAGTGTTGCATAGAGCCTCACAATGCGAGGCCAATCGGTTGCCTCCGGAGTGCGAGCGCGAGCATGACAGGCCGCGATCGCGGCTTGCAGAGTGTATGGACCCTGCTCGGTGCCCATTTCTTCGAAGCCCGGATTCGTCGCACTCAGCCTTGTAGCAATTGCGAGCGCCGAGAGGCCCCGCCGGATGAGCAGCTGGTCCCAGTGTGCACGGTTCTGGTCGAAGAGCAGAATCGGCTCTCCGGACGGGCCCGAGCGGGCGCGGGAACGCGATGCCTGAATCTCCATGAGCGCGACCAGGCCGTGCACCTCGGGTTCTTGGGGCGCGAGCCCGGCCAGGATTCGCCCCAGCCGCAGCGCATCCTCGCAGAGCGCAGGCCGCATCCAGTCGTCGCCGGCAGTCGCTGAGTAGCCTTCGTTGAAGATGAGGTAGATCACCCCGAGTACCGACGAAAGACGCGCGGCAAGTTCAGAACCACGGGGGACCTCGAAGGGTACGCGCTTGTCGGCTAGAGTTCGCTTGGCTCGGACGATGCGCTGCGCGATCGTTGGTTCAGGAACGAGGAAGGCGCGCGCGATCTCCTCGGTGGTCAGGCCTCCAAGCAAGCGAAGCGTGAGCGCGACCTGAGCCTCGGTTGAGAGCACCGGATGACAGGAGATGAATACGAGGCGCAACAGGTCGTCGCCAATGTCATCATCGAGGGCGGAATCGAGATCTGGCATGGCCATCTCTTTCGCACCAAGCTCGCGGCCCAGTTCCTCGTGTTTGCGCTCGAGCCGCGTGTTGCGACGGAAATGATCCATCGCACGATGCTTTGCCGTAGCCATCAGCCACGCGCCGGGATTCTCGGGGACACCTGACTCCGGCCACTGTTCGAGCGCCGCGACGAGAGCGTCGTGGGCCAGATCCTCGGCCAATGCGATATCGCGCACGATTCGCGTGAGACCAGCAATGAGCCTGGGCGCCTCGATCCTCCAGACGGCATCGACGGTGCGATGGATATCGGTGGCTGTCACTGCCACCCATCACACCATCTTCTTTGGGTTTGGGCAAGGGCGGTCCTGGCAGACGTCATCCGGGCTGGGCCGCGATTCGAAACCATCCGCTGCTGCCAGTCAGGGACGCAACGCGACTCGGATCATGAGGCTCAGTCAGCGCACGTGTTTTGTCCCGGCTCGAATATCTGGCGAATTTCACACTCGCCATCGCCGGCTACCTGGAGGAATTGCTTGGTCAATTCAATAGCCTCCAGCTTCGAGTTTGCCTGAAGCAGTGCGAAGCCGCCGACCACTTCCTTGGCTTCACTGAATGGCCCGTCCGTTACGGTCAGCTTTCCTCCAGAGCGGCGCACTCGTGCGCCAAAAGCGCTGGGCAGGCAACCCTCGGTGCCAAGCAGATAGCCGGTTTTTCTTCCTTCTTCGATGAGCTGACCCATCTTGCTCATTTCCTCCTGTGAAGGTGGACCATTTCTTTCCGCCGTTTTGTAGATGCTTAAGAATTTCATCTTTCATTTCTCCGCTGTCTGTTTCGTTTTGTGCAACCGCATTGAGACTGCTACGCGCCTGGTGCAAGAAGGCTCGCCCTTATGAAGCTTGCTTATGCGCTGTGAGCTCTGGCCCCTTGCAGGATTGCGCGAAGTCGTCCGGCTCGAAGATCTGCCGTACCTCAGT
>Ga0210391_10004142_pt1 | contig 12179 bp, 9 predicted proteins | sample IncBWC12OmetaG_FD_160573 | JGI IMG/M metagenome (GOLD analysis project Ga0210391, IMG submission 160573) | Forest soil microbial communities from Barre Woods Harvard Forest LTER site, Petersham, Massachusetts, United States - Inc-BW-C-12-O ...
GGGTGCCCGGCTCTGGCGTGGGCTGCCAAGGTGAACGTCCATTGACGCGCTGAGCGGCTCAGCCTTATCGACAGGTAATCCGATCTTTACTCGATCGCTTCCATCCAGGCCGGCGACACGACCCTCGTTATCGAGCGCGAAACGAAGTTCAGACTTGTCCAGCAGGACACGGAGCGCTCCCGCAGTCGCGCCGGCGACGCCGCTGGTTTCCACGTACTTCAGCTTGTGCTTCACTACGACATTGGATTCGGTCTGCTGGTAACTTGCCAGGTAGCTTCCGGCAGCATCACGCTCCAGCGTGGTCCACGTATGCTCGGCGGAGGCCGGACGAACGAATTGAGTCTCAGTCAGGATCATCTGCAGCAGGTTGCGATCGCTGGTACTGATGTCTTTATAAAAATGAACCGCCAGCAGGGCGCCATCGTTGCGCCACGTGCCCCAGAAACGGCGGCCGATGCGTCGCCCTAACTCCTCGGCAGCCCCGGAAGGCGCACTCGTTGCGGCGTTCCCGGTGACTCGCGCCTCGGCGATTTCGGCGGCGGCATCGTATTCTCCGGGGCGGGTTGCGCTGATGGTGAGGATCAACTCACCCCTCACTCTTACCTCGTCCGGCGGCTTCCCGCCTGGCTGTTCGAGGCCTACCCGGAAATCGAGCGGCCAGGTGCGCTGATCTCCGGGCGCCGGGCTCACGGTTGTGGCGCGCCCTGTTGCCGCGAGGCCAGTCAGCAACGCGATTGCGGCTATTAAAAACATTGCTGTTGTACGGCAGGCTGTCTTCATATCGAGGCTCCCGTCATGAATCAGAAAATCTCAGTGAGATACACGATGGCCGTCGTGCTTCCGAGCGGGTTCCCGTTTGAGGTAGTGGTCATCGCGATCGTATAAGTACCCAGCGTGACCGGTGCAGGCACGGTCCACACGGCCGACGGAGTGGAGCTTGCGCCATTGATGGCTGTCAGCGTGGTGGTGGTGTTGTTTGAGGAATTCGTTACAGTGAACGTGGTTGCGAGCGTTCCCGACCCGCCAGTGACCTGGCCCTGAATTGTATAAGTCTGAGTCACGGTGGTGTTAGGCAAGATGTAAACCGGCTGCTCGCAGGTCGGCGTGCAGAAGCTGTACACGTTATTGCTGGAGTCGGTCAGTTGGGTGATGAATACCGAACCGCTCACTGGATTGCTGACCGTAATCTGCACGGGGGTAGCAGAGCCTGTGTCGGTGATGGTGCCACCCGAATTGGTGAACGATTCCGACGCGCTCAGATTGATGGTCCATACGGCGCTGGTGCCAGCCGGCGCCGGGAACGTGACTTCGGGATTGCAGCCGGTCACCGGCGCGAGCGAAGCGGCGCCGGAGGTAAACGTCCATGTCAGATCGCTGCAGGGCACTCCCGACGGGCCATTGTTGGGATTACTGGAAGGCAACGTAGCGCCTCCGGCCAAGCCCACTGGAACGCCGGCGAGGGCCGTGGCGCCAGTTGCCGGAGGCGAGGCAATCTGCACGGTCAGCCCCTTGGTGCATAACGGCGCCGGCAGCGGATGCGTACCGGTCAGCGGATCGTTAAATAAGGTCCAGCTTTCGCTGGCAATCGGGCCCCACGAGAAGATCGGATAAGAGACGTCGTGGCAGATCGGACAGAAACCGAAGGTGGCCACCAGATCCACCTCGCCTCCGCCTGAGCTCAGGGTCAGCTGGCCGTTGAAATCACCGCTGGTGGTGGCTGCGCAGGTGCCGGGATCTTCATCGAATGTCCAGCCTAAGTTCGCGGCAAACGGCGCTTGAACCTGCGCCAGGAACACTTTCGCGTCAATTCCGCCGGACGCGACGATGATGCTGACGGAGCCTTGCAGGTGCACACCCACTCCAACTTCCGGCGTTAACGTCACGTTGAGATTATTGGGTTGAACGTCGCCGACAAGGGTGAAGCCACCGTTTATGTCGAGCCCGGCCGTGATCTGAAAAATCCAGATCTGGAGCGGCGGCAGATCGATATCGAAGTCGTGGTTATAGTTGAGGTTGACCGTGCCGATATTAAAGCTGCAGCAGTCGGTTGGGAATTGCTCACCCCCGATATAAGACGTAATCGTGCCCGTGGCCACCGGGCCTGTTGGGACCGGATAGCTCTCGGCCGTGGTGGTGGTGATCGCGCCCTCGATATCGAATACATCGGCATCGTCGCCGAACATGACGACGTGAGTTCCGAACCTTGCATCCACCGACGACGTGGCCGCATCCGTACCGAGTGGAAGCGAGTCACCCACATCGCCGCTTACCTCCCAGTACGCGTCGAAGCTGCCTCCCGGATTGATGTGGCCGGAGTAATTAAAAGGAATGGTGGTGGCGCCACCGGATGAACCACCCCCGCCGCCCGGGAGAAGATTCACCGGCAACGGAACCGTGGGGGGATGGTTGGCGTAAGTCGGTTTGGGAGTCACAATCCAGACGGATCCCACGTTGGCTTCCTGCACTTGATTGAAGTAATTGGTGACAATCTGATTTGCCTGTGCCAATTGGTCCGTACAACTGGGAGACGTGGTGATGAAAGTGCCCGGCTGCGGAGCCGGGACGCAGGTGTCGAAATCTCCCCAAAATGTCGGCATGGGCGGCAGCAGACCGCTGCCGAGGGTGTCGCCCAACGGATTTGCGGCTAACTGGGCGGAGATGTTCATCGAACTATCGCCGTTCACGATCCCGAGTGACACCCAGTTCGCACTGGCCAGGTCGCCCGGCCGGAAGCCTACGCTGCACGATGAGAAAATGTAGGACGCTGCGGTGGCGTCGGAAGGATCGGGATTGTAGGTGCAGGTGAATGACGGGGTACCGTCCAGGCCCAGCTCAAGTTGTACCGAGGTTCCCGCTCGGGCCGTGCCCGCAGTGAGGTGGAAACCCTGCGGTACTTGAATCGGGCCGATCGGGAACGTGGATGTTACAGGCGACCCAGGCGATCCATTTCCTCCGGTAACCACCAGGTCGACGGAGCCTCCGTATCCGGGCGGGGCCTGGGTGCCGGTGGTGGTGGTCACCACCTGAGCCGAATGGACGCGCAGGTTGTCGAACAAGTACGTGTTCCCGGCGCTGAGTTGAAAGGTCAGCGCGAAGGTGAAGGTCAGGTCGGTAAATGCAGTTCCCGCCAGGTTTTGAACGCGGCTAGGGATTGGATAGCTCACAGTGTTATAAGTGCCCGGCCGGAGCTTAGCGAAGTTAATGCTTCCGAGGAGCTCGTTGTAGATGTGGTTCGAAGGGCTACTGACAAGTAGCTCCATGGTGCCTTGGAACCGATCGACGAAATCGTTGGGCTTCAAGGTTGGTGGCAGGACATCAACCTCGAAGGTCGCGCCGGTATTGCCCAGGCCTGCGAGCGCCGTGGCGGTTGACGCCACGGGCATGCTGGTCAGCGTAGTCAGAAGGAACCCGTCCTTGATCGCAAGTGCGTAGTTCCCTTGCGTGCGTATGGTGGTGGATGTCTCCGTGATAGAGAATACATCGCTCTTGACCAACCAGCCGGCGGGCGTCTCGAAGCCCATGATTGCGTTTGGGTCCAAGCTGGTCTGAGGCTGGGCGGCCGCTCCGGCCAAAAATATCACGGCGAGCAACGCGGCGGCGCCGCTCGCATTCCTGGTCAGCATGGTGTCTCCTTCCCGGCTTGAGGTGGTTCCCCGCAGATCCGGTGTTAACTCTACCTGCGCGAAATGAAGGAAAAATTAGCGGCCTTAATCAAATTTTCCGCGATCGGTCAATACTTAGGTACTCCTGCACCGCTTGCAATCCGGAGACCAGAGCGTGCTGGATGCGCAGATGCCCATGGCTCACAGCGAGTTGAAAAGCTCGTGGTGGGGTGTTCGCGAAACGGAGCCAAGGCGCCAGCGCCTCGAAGCGAATTCCTGACATCTCAAAACCAACAAAAGAAATCCGCTTCCGCCGGAGCGCATACCAGCGCGAAGGCGATCAAACAAGGATACAAGATGCGATCAAGCGGGGTTGGCCATATAACCCTGGGATGCCAAGCGCAACTCAGTTCGGTTGGGCCGCCGACTCTACTGTCGACTCACCGGGCGTTTCTAAGTCTTGAAGTAACTACCGATAAAGGTACACAACAGGCGGGTTTGGAATATGCCGTAGGAAGAGTCTGCGCGGCCATCGGTCTGGACCAAGCATCGCGAGTCGTGCAATGAACCTGGTCGTGCAATTAATCTCGGTCCGCAGATTCCCGGTATTTCCGACGCTATAACGGGGATGGCGGGAATGAGTCACTATACGCTGCGAGTGGTGACGAAACATTGCGCCACTAATTGTTGAACTTTCCTGAGCACAGATTCGGTCGCTTCCCCTTTAGCCATAATTCTATTGACGTACCCATTCAGACGGTTTCGGTCTTCTCCCGTCAACTCCTTTGCCGTCAAAACCACTACCGGTACGCCCTCCTGCGAAGGAAGCTTTCGAAACTCTTCCAGGAAAGCGAAACCGTCCATTTCCGGCATCATCAGATCCAGAAGTACCAAACCCGGACGAGTCTTGCCGGCTATCCCTAAAGCGACCCGGCCATTCTCGGCGGTCTGAACACTCCAACCGTCTTTGGTCAAGATCGATCGAAGCAAGTCGCGCGTGTTCGGATCATCTTCCACCACAAGAATCGGATTGTGGCTTAGCCGGCTGAATTTTCGTAGGACGGCGGCCAAGCGTTCGCGATCGATAGGCTTCAGGAGATATTCCGTCACCCCCAGTGCGTATCCGAGGTCTTTGTTATCCGTCATCGTCAGGATCACGACCGGAATCTCACGCACAGCAGGATCGTTCTTAAGCGCCGAGAGAACGCTCCACCCGTCCATTCCCGGCATCGCTATATCCAAGGTGATGACGTCCGGCTTCAACTCGCGGGCGCGAAGCAGGCCTGCCGGACCGCTTTCCGCAACCGTTACCGTATAGCCTTCGCGGTTGAGAAACGATTTCATCAAGCTGTGAATGACCGGATCATCATCGATCACGAGGACATGTCCGATGGATTCGCCGGCGGTGGTGGACATCGCGGCCGGCGCGAATTCAGGAGATGAAGACGGTTCCGGTCTATTTACAGATCGTTTCGGGAGCCGCACCGTGAACCGAGTGCCCTTTCCCGGCTCGCTTTCGACACTGATGGTTCCGCCCATCATTTCGCAGAATTTCTTGGTGATCGCTAGACCCAGACCGGTGCCGCCATAGCGGCGGGTAGTGGAGGAATCCGCCTGCGCAAAAGCCTCGAACACTTTGCTGATTTGCTCGGGAGTCATCCCGATTCCGGAGTCCTTTACTTGAAACGTCGTGAAGCCTTCCATGGCGGCATCGCTCGTTACCGTCAGCTCCACGGTTCCCGACTCGGTGAACTTGCAAGCGTTGCTCAATAGGTTGAAGAGAATTTGCCTGACCCGGGTCAAATCCGAGTACATTCCGCCATCCGGGATGTTGATGATGAGCTTATTGGAATTCTTGGCAGCGAGAGGTTCACTAATGTTGGCAACGTCGTTGATCATGTCCCTCAGGTCGAACTGCTCGTAGTAAAGTTCCACCTTCCCGGCCTCGATCTTCGATAGGTCTAGAATATCGTTAATGAGCGCGAGCAACTGCTTGCCGGCGGTGCGAATCTTCTTCAAGTCCGGAACAAATTGATCAAGGCCTGAATCCTCAGCGTCATCAGTCAGCATCTCGCTATAGCCTATGATGGCGTTCATAGGGGTGCGCAGCTCGTGACTCATATTTGCCAGGAACTGGCTCTTGGCGCGATTTGCTGACTGGGCTTCGTCAGTCAGCTCCTCCAGTTCACGTTGGCGTTCACGCAAGTCGGCTTGTGCGAACCGTAAGCTTTCGGCCATATGATTGAAAGCGTTCGCCAGGTCGCCGAGTTCGTCCTGGCTTTGTACAGGAATGCGATGCTCCAGTTCGCCGGCGGCAAGCGCATCGGCGCCGATTTTTAGAACACGGAGGCCGCGCTGGAGCCGCCCCGAAACAAGAATCGCCAGCAGTCCCGATAATATTCCGCTGAACGCGAATACGACGATTGTGATCCGGCCCAGCAAGGTGGTTACCTCATGGAAGTGCGCGGTGGCCTTGTCCTGCTTGTCTTTTTCCGCTTCCTGCAAATGCGGGAGCATTTCCTGCATGACAGTGCGCGTGAGCGGCTCCGCGTGCATGACTATTTCCGTGATTGCACGCTCCTGCCCCATGTTTTGATAGAACGACCGCCAGGATGCACTCAACTCCTCGAAGACCCGAAGGAACGACTCGATGTTCGGCCTTTCTGTGGCAGCGGTAAGTGCGGCGACCTGCTTGATTTCACCCCTAATCAAATCGAGATGGCCGTTGAACTCATCGATATTTTCTCGCGAAGGAGCACGCAGCCCGCCCTCTCCCTGGCTCAGCAAGGCGACTTGCTTCTGATAGTCGCCGAGTTGGCGTTCGATCGAACTGATCAGGGTTTGCCGGGAAATCGCGCGACGCAGATCCTCGAACGCCGCCTCACGCTGGGTGTCGGTCCAAAGATAAATGAGCAGATTACACGCCAGGAGGATGAGGATTCCCGCGTACGAGAAGGTGAGTTGGCGGCGAATGGTCATAGCGTCAAGGTGTAGCCTGCAGACCTCGGGCTCACCCGCGATCCATCGAACGGCTGAAAGTGGACAATTGCGGCGCCCGTAGAAGTCACAACGGGGTTGCGGTACCTACAGGTGAGATCATTAAATCGCAAGTTGGGATGGAATGTCCCGACGCAGTGCGATACCTGGGAATGGAGATCAGAAAGTAAAAGCGATTTGCGCATTCAGGCCATTTCCCGCCAACTGGCTGCTCTGGAAAAGATGATCGAATTGCAGTTTAAACGCAGCATAGTCCGCAAAATCGATTCTCACTCCAATCGATGGACCATAATAGGTTCCTTTCAGCAGGTTTACGGGGTCCTGCAAGCTGTCTCTCACATACTGATAGCGGAAGTACGGCTTATAGATTCTGCCGAACTTACGGGCCAGCTGGGTGTAAGCCATAGGGCTCCGGAAGGATTCGGGCATTCCCATAAGGTGGTTGCTCAAGAGAACCGCTTCGTTCATGAATTCCCACACTGGCGAGAAATACACGATATAAGCGCTCTCGATGTTCTGCCTCACCTCAGGTAATCCCACGGGACTCAGACCGTCGTGATACCACGACCCACCGATCTGCAGTCCCGAGAGGAAGTCTGGCCGGATATATGCGGCTAAGTTAGTGGCCTTGTAGTTGCGATCGGAATAGAAATTCTGTACTGATTCTTCCGCGGAGGAGTTGGAACTGAGGCCATTCCCGACCTCCGCGATCCAGTGCAGGCCGAGCTTCTCAGTGTGCGGTACCTCGCCCGTGAAGGTGACACCGACCATGTGTACCGGCAGTATGCCACCGCTGTCCTCGAACAGGTACATGATCGGCCGTCCTTCGGCCGTCGAAAACCAATTCCCGTGATGATAGGCCGTGTTGTAATATCCGATGGATGTGTGGAAGCGGCCGGCGCTCGCGGTGAAATACCGGTTCCATTTGTAGGTGAGCTGGTACCGTTCTATGTCGACGTTAAATTCGTTGGTGGTGTCCGGACCGAGTACAACCTCCGCAAGGAAGCTGAGTCGATCGGAAAGCTTTGACGTAAAGAATAGATCAAACTCGCCGGCCTGAAAGGTGCTATGAGGCGGCGTAGGGGGAAACCCGCACGTCCCGCATCCATTGTCGATGATTGGAAAGACCAGGGGATTTGCGATAGATCCCACGCCAAAGTTAAAGTCGAAGAATCCTCTGATGTTCAGGGTTGGGCCATAAGGAAGCGACATGTCGTGGCCCGGCGTGCTCATGTCCTGCGTTTGCGCTTTATCCGCGGTTGGAGTGTTCTGAGACGCGGATTCCACGGTTGGCGAAGGTTGACTCTCTGAGGCCTTTAGGTCTTGCGTCGCGGGTTTGGCCTCCGCAGCCACGGACGACGTGGACTCATTGACTGGTGGCGAGATCGACGCTTTCTCTGTTGAGGCTGCTGGCGGCGAACCTCCGCGTGCAGTTTCCAAGTCCTTAATCCTGGCGTCTTGTGCTGCAATTCGGGCGTCTTGCGCCGCCACCTGGCTTGCCAGGCGCTCAATTAGCTGTAGCGCGTTTTTCAACTGTGCGTCGGTGTCTGAACCGCCAACCTGCGCCACCAATGCGGTTTGCAGTGCAAACAGCGTTACACCAGCGGCCAGAGAAGATAAGAAGGGTTTCATGCGCTTGGTCTCATTTGAGTGGGTATCCGGGCTGTCCGGGCAGTTTTCCATCGATCTTGAGGACCTTGAGTCCCTTTGGAACCTGCGATGCGTCGACGAATGCCACCGAGCCAGGCAAAGCGGTCACCAGTTCGGTTGCCATTTCGTTGGAATAGACCACCTTCGGTCCGCTCTCCGCTTCCGCCCGAAACAGCTTCGAAATCCAATACTGCCGGAACTCCGCTTCATTCATGCGATAAATGACCCTGAGCACAACGTCACGCTCTCGGGCAGCGGGCGCTCGAAGTAGAAGTGTCACGCGGAGATTCGAATTCCAGAATTGCTGCTCCCCCAGCAACAGCTTCCGCGTTTGGATTAGAGTCAGGCCGTCTGTAGGTGTGTCCGGACGAACTACTACGGCAATGTCTGCCCCCGCAGCCTGGGCGGAGGGAAGAAAGCCTGGTGGTATCAAGATTAGAGCGAGTATCCCAGCGACAAACGGATAAATAGCCACCTTGCCCCTAGGGGAGGTATAGACGTAATGGGACATCCGTACCCTTCTATCGGCCGTTTCTAAGGCGAGCCTTAGGTGTTTCCCTGAACCACGATCCCAACCTCGGGAAAATAGTGAAGTTATGAAGCCGTCTGGACGATCTTTACTTGAATACTCCCATGTCCGAGCGATTGACTATGCCAAAGGTGCTGCTGGTGGAAGACAACGAGATGAATCGCGACATGCTTTCACGGCGGCTTGCGCGTCGAGGATTTAATGTCCTAATGGCTATCGACGGCGAGCAAGGCGTGCTCCTGGCAAAATCAGAACTGCCCGATCTCATTCTCATGGACATGAGCTTACCGGTGATCGACGGCTGGGAAGCAGCCCGCCAGATCAAGGCCGAAGCTAGCACGCAATCCATCCCCTTAATCGCACTCACGGCTCACGCCATGGCTGGGGATCGCGATAAAGCCCTCCAGGCCGGCTGCGACGACTTTGACACCAAACCGATCGAGTTGTCCCGGCTTCTGGACAAGATGGATCGTCTCTTGAATCACAAGATGCTGACGGTTCAGTCCAAGCACACATGAAAACTTTGAAAGGTGAGTCGCTGGCGGACCTCCGCCATGAGCTGACGACGGAAGTCAACCACATTCTGGGCTTCTCCGACCTTTTGATCGAGGAAGCAGAAGAGCTTAATCTCGAAGCCTTCCTCCCGGTCTTTCGACAAATTCGCAGCGGCGGCCACGAGTTGCTCGAATCCATCCAAACCAATCTTCCCGAGGAGACAGATTCTGCTCAGAAGTCGAATCTCGTAGTGCTTCAGGAGGGCCTGCACAGCAAGGTCGCGCAGCTCTTGGAAACCTCCAGTTCGCTTCTGGAAAACCTTGAGCATCCACAGGCGCTTGCGGATCTACGGGCAATCTCCGAAGCGCTTAATCATCTAATGGAGTTCAGCGAGTCGGGCGCAGACCCGCGATAGACACCCGTTCGCGTCCCTCAACTCAGAATGGTGGGTAAACGGGAGAGGTGACCGCTCCTGAAAAGCGCCTAGTCCGTTGCGCCCTATTCCACTTGATGTCCCCCGCCCGTCCGAGGTAATGTCCTCATGACGTAACTACCGATAGCATGGCCGAGCACTGGCAGTTGTTCTTCGGAAGGAATCCCGTCAAAGGGGTGAAGTTCCTATTCTTCAGTGTTGTTCTCCTATCTGGAAGACCTTGTCACGTTCGCGATCAATACCGGGCTTCGGCTCGGTGAAATTCTAAATCTGAGATGGGAGGAGGTGGATCTGGAAAACGCCGCCATCAAAATGTTGGTGCGGAAGAATCGGCGAATGCTGGAAGTCCCGCTAAACGACAGAGCTCTTGCTGTTGTGAATGGCTGGTCCGGTCTGCGCAAAATGTGAATACGTTTTCTACAACCCCGATGTGACATCGCAAACCTTCCGGCATACCTTCGCCTCGCGGCTCACCAGAAATGGTGCGGACCTAGTGACCGTGAAGAAACTCCCCGGCCATTCGTCAGGATCTGTGACCATGTGCTACGCCCACACGAACCGCGATGCAAAAAGACAAGCGGTCCGGTTGGTTGCAGGAAATGGTGCCAAAATTAGTGACACACCATCGCGCGCTAAAATCGCGTGGTGACAGTGTCTGTAAGTGATGGAAACCAGGTAGAATGAGGATACGGTGAGGTGCGAGAGTGGTTGAATCGGGCGGTCTCGAAAACCGTTGAACCTTTGCGGGTTCCGTGGGTTCGAATCCCACCCTCACCGCCAATTTAGAATCAGTAAGTTAAAGGGAATAACAGTTCCTGGCGTGCAATGGCGTGCAACGTGTTATGATCTTTCCAAGTCAATATGGCGCTCAAACTCTACCGCAGGCACCGCACCGAATGCGAAGGCGGGCATCCCGAGGATACTCGTTCAGGCGAATTCGAGGAGGGGCGCCGAGGATGGAGGAAATGCGCCTGCCTGATTCATGTCTCGGGAACGCTGGGTGGAAAATTCAACCGCAAGCAGACCAGCAAGTCCCATTGGGACGAAGCAAAGGCTCTCGTAGCGGCATGGGAAGCGGCTAATACTTGGGACAGCAGGCCCGTCGTTCAACCCCAGCCGAAACCGCAACAAGAAACGGAGCGGAAACGCATAACGATTGCCGACGCCGTCAAGGTTTTCCTGAGCAACAGGGAAGGCGCCAGGATCGCTCCAGCGACATTGCGCAAGTATAAGACGTTCACGAAGCAACTTACCACCTTCACAGACTCCCGCGGCTACGTGATGCTAGACCAGTTCACAAGCGGTGACATAGATGTTTTCTATAGTGGCTGGAATCTCGGAGCGCGCGCTAAGGGCAAACGGCTAGGCACGCTGCGGGCTTTTTTCCGCTTCTGCACAAACCGAAAATGGCTTCAGGAAAATCCCATCAGCGACGACATTAAGCCGCCGATAGGTGCTAATCGCGTCGCCAACAAAGCGCCATTCACTGACGAGGAGCTAGCCCGCATCGTCGAAGCATGCGACAGGCTGGGTGAAGTTGCCTGGAGTAACGGCCGCGAGCAAGGCGCTTGGACCGGTGAAGACGTCAAGGATTTTATCTGGGTAATGGTGTACACCGGCCTTCGCATATCCGATGTAGGCCTCTTCCGCACCGATCGTTTAAAGGGGAACGAGGTTTTCCTCAGGGCTAAAAAGAACGGCGGCGAGGTATTCGCATACATCCCCGACTGGCTAAGCGAACGTCTGAATGCGCGCGCGAAGCGTTGCGGAGTGCGCCCATTTGTCATCGGGAAGTCTGACAAGCTCGAAACCGTTACTGACATGTGGCGCCGGAAAATCGCTAAGGTGTTTGATCTGGCTGGCAGGTTCGAGGAAAGGCCAACGCCGCACAGATTCCGGCACACGTTTGCGCGAATCCTGCTTCAGCGCGGCGTCCCCGTCGCGGATGTGGCCGATCTTCTCGGCGACGACGAAAAAACCGTGAGAGAGCATTACTCGCGGTGGGTTCCCGAAAGGCAGGCACGGCTCACGAAAATCCTTAAAGATGCGTTTGACGACAAGCCGAAACCGAAACTCGTTGCACTTCCGGGCGGGCGCAGTTAGGCGACGTTCAACAAGCGCGTATGAATTCGGCGGGCGGCGGATTCGGGAATGCTGTAGACCGTGTGCGCTTTCTTCCTGCCCATTCTGATTCTGATGACACCTGGATCGTCCTTGACGAGCTTGCGCACGGTCTCCCTGCCCAACCCCCACAGTCGCGCGAGATCGCCAATTCGATAGTGCTTTTCAAAGGTGTTGTCGATCAGCACGCCATTAGCCTCTAAATATATAGAGGCGCGACGACCTGCCAATCTCACCCAAAAACAGTACTACAAAAGCGGTGACATTTGCCCTTCTCAAATCCTCCTTAAGAGTGGAGGGCAAAATGAACGGCACAAAAACTACTTCCAATTCACCGGCAGCGAGGATACCT
>Ga0210391_10004143_pt1 | contig 12175 bp, 9 predicted proteins | sample IncBWC12OmetaG_FD_160573 | JGI IMG/M metagenome (GOLD analysis project Ga0210391, IMG submission 160573) | Forest soil microbial communities from Barre Woods Harvard Forest LTER site, Petersham, Massachusetts, United States - Inc-BW-C-12-O ...
AATGCCACTCTGAAGTTGTTGCAGGATCAGGATGGCGGGGCTGATCGAGTTGGCTCCGGCTACGCCCGCCGCGGTGTAAGGCACTGACGGTGCGAAGCCGTACACGCGGCCGAAGCCGTACGACAGCCATTCTTGTGTCACGCCGATCCAGGCGCCAGCATTGTTAAGGTACTCGACGCGCAGCCACACGCTCTGACACGGTGCGGGCATGGTCACCTGGCCAAGCAGCGGCCATGGGCTGGCGCAGCCAGCAACCGTCGGCAATATCCAACTTCCAACGCCGGACTGGGCCTTGGCATAATACATATATTTGTTATTGGCTGCCCCGACCGCGCGGGTGAGCTGGAAGTAACCGTTCGCGGGCACCCCCAGCTGGACGTCGTTGGCATCGAGCGAACCGGCGCCGCGTTCCGGGTGGAGTTGAGAGATATCGTCGGCCAGCAAGATGCGAATTTCCGCCTTGGTGTAGAGCCTGGAGTTTGTCAGCAGCAGAGTGTCAAGGGCTTGTGGTCTGCGGATAATATCAATCGCTCCAATCGTGGAATTCTGCACGAAGGGAAGCTGCAACTTGGTGGCGCCGGTCAGCCCGTTGATAACGAAGTTATGAAATGTTCCGGTGGAGAGGCCAGGCCATCCGCCCCAGGCGCCGGCGGGAGTGGGCGGTAAAACTCCAGTCCAACTGCCGTTCGTAAGTGCCAGGCAGTTCGCTGCGGGACCAGCTCCCGGTGCAGCTGGGCAGCCGCCGGCCGCACTGGGGGCGTAAACTGTTCCGCCGTAACCTGATGACGTTGGATGCCCGTTTTCCAACTGATCCAAGACTATCTGGCCTACGGCGGCGATCTTGTCAGTGAACGTTAGGCTGGCTCCCGAGGCCAAAAACAGATTGCCATTGGTGTGAACCCGGCCGCCGAAGTTGAAGTTGGGACCGGCGAAGTAGTCACAATCACCGTCACAAAAGACGCCGAACTCAAACGCCGGAAGCAAGGCGACTTCCACCGTGCGGGTGAGGTTTACCGATGCGCCGGTGCGAACAAATGCGGCGTTGTTGCTGGCCTGGCCCGCAGATGAAGCCCGAGTCGCCGTTACTTGCAGATTGAACGGGATCAGCGATGCGACCATCCCCTGGTCCTGACCCGAGCCGACGATGTCCCACGTACCCTTGGGATTGCCCGCAAGATCGGAGAAAGGCCAAGTGACACTTTCAACATAATTCATGTTGGTAATGTTCGAACCGGCAATCGCGGTGGGGTAGTTGGCGGGGCCGGCCAGAGCCTGGATCGAGGCGGCATCAGGAGTCTGGGAGGACTGGTACAACAGAGAGAGTTGGGCGGTCAGGTTCTCAATGCCAGACTCAGCGCCGTAGTAAGCGATATTGCCCTCAAGGTCATTGCCACCCATGCGCTGCTCATCGGTGACCGTATACAACAGGCCAACGGCCAGGGCGGATAACAAGAGCGTCAATAAAAGTGCCGCGATGAGCGTGAAGCCCCGCGAATCTTGTGTTCGTTTCCCCATGTTTTTCCCCTCTGACCTCAGACGGCGACAGTTAAGAAAGTCGATCATTTCAACGTTCATCACTGGCACACCGTGGTGCTAGCACTGTAGGAATTGCAGAAACTCATATTTCGAGCGCTGACGGAGCTGGCCAGATACATGCTTTGAGCCTTGTTTCCTTCCGTAAGCAAACCCTGCCCCATCACCCAGATATTGACTTTCTGAATGAGCGCGGGAGAGAGGCCTGCGGCGATTGGATTGGATTGATTCGCACTCATGTTGCCGGCAACGGAATTGATGATGTCGTAGCTGAATTGCAGGTTGATGATGTTGTCGGCCACCGGAACCGCGGTGAGACCGTTGACTTGGCGCATGAGGCGGGGGGTTTGCACCGTTCCACCCGCGGGAGGAACCTGTAAGAAATAAGTGACCGCGTTGAGGCGGCAGACAGTGATGGTGGTGCCGGCAACGTAGGCGGCCGCTACTGTGGCGATGCCGTTGGCCCCCGCCTGGTTGAAATTGAGAGCGTCGCCAAGCGTAAAGTTGATTCGGGTATTACTCGGAAGGCCAGTGATCTCGGCTACGGCGACCGCGGTTTGAGCGACACTGGTGCCCTGGCTGCCGGTGCCATTGCCTGGCGTGGTTACGGTGAATAGCATCAGATCGCCCACGTTAAGGCCGCCAGGCGCGAGTATGTTATTTGGAGTAACCGCCCCATTCACTACCCCCACCGTCGCTTGAGTGCTGTTCGGAAAAGTGAAGCTGAAATTGGACAGCGGAAAGTTGTAATCGCAGTAGATCGACGTGATGCTGTCATTGGTCGCGGCTGGAGCGTTGACGATCACTGCGTTGTTCTGCACGCCATTGGCAAAGCCGGGCAGGATGCCCGTCATGTAATTGCCGTTCGGGTAAACGGCACCGGGAACATAGCAGGTTCCGGTCTGGTTGCAGGCCACTTTCGTGACCCCATTGCTAGTGGCTAGCTGCAAGCCTCCTGAAGGCAAGCCCGCGCCAGCCATGCTGAGATCCTTGGTCATCAACTCGATGGCGGCACGCAGATTCTGCTGGGTCTCGGCGCGCTGCGTCACCATGAAGGTGGTGTTCATTCCTTGGCGGAATAGCATCGTCATGGCGAGGATGACCATGATGCCTAGGGTAGAGGCGATCATTAATTCCAGAAGACTGAAGCCGCGGCTTGATTTGGCGATGCGCATTTTTATGTCTTTCATGGGATTAGTGATAGCTGGAGATCAACCCGTTCACGATATAAGTGCGCGCGGGCCAACCGGCTTTTGTGTAAGAGATGGAGATTGTGACCGCGATAAGGTTGGTGTTGATTGCGCCGCTGGGCAGCAGCACAGGATTAAACGCGATGGTGCGCCTGAAGTTGCCCAGACTTTGGGTAACGTCGTCTGCCGTGCCCAGGATACCATCGGGGCCGGGCAGAACCAGGCACTCTACTCCTCCCGGACAGGCGGCACCGGTGTCGGGCGCGGTGCAGGGGGTATCATCCGCTGTTCCGACGATGCCGTCGGGTCCCGCGCAAAGCAGTTGCTGCGCACCGGCCAGAAAGATTCCGGGAGGGTTAGCGGTTGTACTATTGATGGAGGCGAAGGGCAGTTGCTGGCTGTTACGAGCCGTGTATATGCTTTCCATGGCATCGAGCGCTTTATGGCGGGCGATGAGATCCTCCTGTGAAGAGGCGGTCGCAGAGATCGCGGTGGCGAAACTCGCGATAAGGGCCAGCAGGCCAATGGTCATGACCAGGATTGCAATCATGGTTTCGAGCAGCGTGAAACCGCCTTGCGCAGCATGCTTCCGCTCAAATCGTTTTTTCTCTGTCATTGTTGTATCCAAGTCCAAGTCCCCGCCTGCTTAACCAATCGCCATCCGCGGATTCTTCCCGTAGCTCCCCACACGGTAATCGCTCGAGAATAAGAGAGGTCGGCCAAAGGGCGCGTGATATAGACGACGCCGCTGTTATAAGTACCGCTATTGCCTACCACGAAGGCTTGCGAAGACCCGTCAGGCATGAAGACGACGTAATTAAGAGGCGCACCTGCGAGAGCTTGGCCGAAATCAATCGCATTTACACCCGTGCCAAACGCATCAGGCGCACTGGCAGGAAACCCTGCCTGTACCGCAAAACTCATATCCGTAGGAAGGGTGTAAGTAATCACCGGCTGCACAGGCTGCGCTATTCCACCAACGGTCGGAGGCTGATACTGGACCTGAATCGTCCCCGCCGGAAACCCTCCGGGGTTGAAGTTGACGTAATATTCGTGACTCTGAGTGATGGCCAAGTTCCTGGTATTGCGCAAGGCCATTAACGCGGTGGCATAGGCTGAGTCGGCGTGGCTCTGGCTCAGCATAGGTTGCATGGCGATGAAAGTGGTGGCGCACAAGATGAGTGCAATGCTGAGTGTGATCATCAGCTCTAATAGAGAAAAGCCGCTAGTTTTCGTCGATGCCATAAATTCTTGTCTTGGGCGGTCCTGTTTCTGTAGTGCGCTTACTAATTTCTAAAACCACCACCGAATACCCACTATTTCAACCGCTAGCTCAAAACCACCGTGCACACCGGCCACAGTGGCCCTCCGCACTTAGTGAGGTGCGGGCATTCTTCATCGTAGGGAGGGGTGGAGGTAGCGTCAAAGCACTACGGTGCAACCCGAGAGTATTGGTCTTTTGTAATCAGAGTGGTGACTAATGTCACGCCACTGAGGCTAGGACAGTTAGGCGAATTTCATGGTTGGATGGGAGCGGAGAAAATGACTGCGGTAACTTGTCGAACGAACTGCAGTGACCCTACGATGACATTCAGGTATGAATCTTTCATCACTCCTGGTTTGCGCGGACGAGGCTTCAGTGCAGGTTCTGAACGGCGTCCTTAAGGAACTCGGCATTCGGGTAGAGTTGTGTCCGAACGCTGTGCGCGCGGCCGTTCGGTTGGCGCAAGAGCGCTTCGACCTGATCATTCTCGATTGTGACAGGCAGGCGGATGTTACTTCCTTACTGCAGGAGACGCGTTCTTCCCGATTGAATGATACGACGCTGGCAGTGGCAGTGGTCGCCGGGCAAGAGAACATCCGGGAGATATTTTCCCTTGGGGTGAATTTCGTGCTGTACAAACCAGTTTCTTACGAGCGTGCGTTAAGCAGCCTGCGCGCCGCGCAGAGTGTGCTCTACCGAGATAAGCGTCGCAAGGCCCGCGCTGCCGTGCATACTCAAGCGACCATCGACTACGCCGGAGTGGAACGAGCGACGGCAACGCTGGTCGATCTGGCGGAAGACGGTATGGCGGTGAACTTCGGCAAAAAACTGCCGCCGACCTGCAAAGTTTATTTTCAGTTTCAATTGCCGGGACAGACGGCAAACGTGCGACTCTCCGGCCAGGTAGTTTGGCAAGACTGGAACGGACGCGCCGGCATTCAGTTCGTGGACGTGCCGCAGACTTCGCGGCGGATTCTGCGGGAGTGGTTGCAAATGAATCTGAGCGACGCTCCGAGACCGCAATTGCCTTCGCTAGAAGTAAAGGTGGAACAATCCATCCGTCCTGACGAGGATGGAGTACTCACCACCTCGCGCGGGAAAAAGCAAGACCTAAAGGGCGGTGATGGGGAAGCCGCGGCACGGCTGCGCGATGAGCCCAGCAATCGCCGCGGAGAAGTTCGTTATGCTTGCCGTCTGGGGGCTGAGGTTTACCAGACGGGAAGCCCGGTGCGGCACTATTGTCATTTGAGCGACCTGAGCCCGGGAGGATGTTATCTCGAAATGCCGTTGGCTTTCGCAGCGGGTTTGACGGTTGAAATCGTGGTCCGTACTCACGAAATGAAGTTGCGACTAAGCGGCGAAGTGAAAGCTTCACATCCCAGCTATGGGATGGGTGTGCTGTTTCACCTGAATACCAAAGATGAACGGCATGGTGTGCAGCAGTTGATTGATTTTGTGGCGGCTGCGACCAAGAGCAGCGAGTAGTTATCGCGGCGCACCAGTTTCTTCCGCAACCGCATTCCGAAAATAATCCAGCGACATTCGCAGACCACTTTCCAAATCTATCCTTGGTTCCCAGCCAAGCAGTTGCCGAGCCTTGGAGATGTCGGGACGGCGCTGTTTGGGATCGTCCTGGGGCAGGGGGTCGTAAGCGATCTTGCTTTTCGATCCCGTCACTTTGAGGACGTGCTGGGCGCATTCAAGAATGGTGAACTCGTTGGGATTACCGATATTCACCGGCAGATGTTCCGAAGATTTGGAGAGGCGAATGAAGCCGTCGACTTCGTCGCTGACGTAGCAGAAGCTGCGGGTCTGGCTGCCGTCGCCGTAGACGGTGAGATCTTCGCCGCGCAAAGCTTGCTTCATGAAATTCGATACCACGCGGCCGTCGTTCAATTGCAGACGAGGGCCGTAGGTGTTGAATATGCGGACGATGCGCGTATCCACTTTGTGATAGCGATGATAGGCCATGGTGACGGCTTCGGTGAAGCGCTTGGCTTCGTCGTAGACCGAGCGCGGGCCGATGGAATTCACGTTCCCCCAGTAGGTTTCTTTCTGCGGATGTTCGAGCGGATCGCCGTAGCACTCCGAAGTGGAAGAGACTAAATATTTGGCGCCGTATTTGTGGGCGACGTCGAGGGCATGAAAAGTTCCGAGCGATCCGACTCTCAGCGTGGGGATGCCGTGGATGGTGTAATCCACGGGGCTGGCGGGGCTGGCGAAGTGGAAGACGTAATCGACGGTGCCCACGTCGAAGGGTTCGCAAATGTCTTTTTCTATAAATTCAAAGCGTGAGTCGTTCGTGAGGTGAGCGATGTTACGGCGACGGCCAGTCAGCAGGTTGTCGACAACAACCACACTGTAGCCTTCGCCAAGCAGAGCGTCACAGAGATGAGATCCCAGGAAGCCGGCGCCGCCGGTGACCAGTGCGCGTTGTTTCATGCTTTCTTGGTGCCGTTCCTCAGGGCTATGGGAACGCCCTCGGGATGGGAGGCGGCTCGTCCTACGGAATAATAGGTGAAGCCATTAGCCGCCATCACTGCGGGATCATACAGGTTGCGGCCGTCAATCACGATGGGATACTTGAGTTCATCGTTGAGGCGGCGGAGATCCAGGTTGGCGAACTCCTCCCATTCAGTGAGGATCAGCAGAGCATCGGCGTCGGTGGCCGCCTCGTAGGCGGAGCTCGCAAATTTAATGCCGGAGCTCATCACTTCCTGCGTGCGCTCCATGGCGGCCGGGTCGTAGGCGGTGATTCTGCAGCCTTCTTGCATAAGTGCCTGCACAATCAGGATGGCAGGGGATTCGCGTATGTCATCGGTACCGCCTTTGAAGGCCAGGCCGAGAACGCCAAGATGCTTGCCGCGAAGTGTCCACAATGCGCTCCGGACTTTACGCAGAAAGCGGGCGCGCTGATCTTCGTTGATCCGCATGACTTCATCGAGTAGGCCGAAGTCGTATCCGCATTCTCGGGCGACGGCGCGGAAGGCCATCACATCCTTCGGAAAGCAGGAGCCGCCGTACCCGATGCCGGGATTCAGGAAGCGCGGGCCGATGCGAGAATCAGTACCAATCCCGTGACAGACTTGAGTCACATTTGCCCCGACGGATTCGCACAGCGACGCAACGGCGTTAATAAAGGAAATCTTCATGGCGAGAAATGCATTGGAGGCGTGCTTGATGAGTTCCGCACTCTTGCTGGTGGTCACGATGATGGGGGCGGGAATAGAGGTGCGGTCGGGTTGCGGGATGGCTGCAGCGCTTTCGTAATATGAGCCGCTGGTCAGTGGGGCGTAGATTTCGCGGAGAACGTTTGCACAGCGTTCATTGTCGCATCCCACGACGATGCGATCGGGAAACAGAAAGTCAGTGACGGCGGTACCTTCGCGCAAGAATTCAGGATTCGAGGCAACGTCGAAGGATTCAGGATCGGCGCCGTTACGCAGAATGATCTTGCGAATCCACTCGCTGGTGTAGACAGGTACCGTGCTCTTCTCGACAATCACTTTGTAGTCGTCGACCGCGCCGGTGATTTCGCGGGCGACGGACTCGACGTAGGAAAGATCGGCGTCCCCCCGCTCCGTGGGCGGGGTGCCCACAGCGATGAAGATAGCTGTGCTCGCGCGAACGGCGCTCTTTAAATCGTCGGAAAAAGTGAGGCGCTGCCCGCGGTGACGGTTCAGCAATTCTGGCAGGAAATTTTCGTGAATGGGGACTTGGCCGTTCTTGAGAGCTGTTAACTTGTGCTCATCATTGTCCACCAAAATGACGTCGTGCCCGAGGTCGGCGAAGCAGGCGCCTGCGACCAAGCCCACGTACCCCGAACCAACGACAGCGATCCGCATATTCAACTCCCCAAAGCAAACGTCCCTGAAACGTTTTCAAATGTCTTCAGGGAAACAAGCATAGAAAACCTGGGAAGTGACACGAAGCGCCCAAGTATTGGTGGATTCTAACATTTCCGCGCGTGATGACGACGATACAAAACGATACAAAGCCTTGGCAATATGTTCCTACCCTTGATTTTCTGCCATTGCGGGACGGCTCTGGGAACGGCTGGCCGCAGGTAGCCGCTGCCACTCCAATTAAGCGCCGCGATAAGCGACACGGCTGTATTATCGGTGCTGTTTTCGGCTATCGACACCGGTGACGCTCCTGACCGAAGGGATCGATTCCTTATTGACAACGTTGCACTTTAAGGCGAAACTCCGCTACAGACCTAATCTTCAGTAAATTGATTTGTGCGGGCTTAGTATGGCTCATCACCCCATGTGGCGGTCTGACTCCGCAAAGCCGGTTCAGTTTGAAGCTGGTTCACCTGAGACCGCGCCGGGAGCAGTCCCGCTGCCATCTCCCATTTCCGGAACGGAAGACTCTCCCGCGGCGAGGCAGGAATCTGATTTTGCGCAGTTAGTGGCAAAGTTTGCCGCCCACGGGGGTGGCAAGATCCCGGCAGAACTCTCCGGCGAGTTGGCCCTCGATATCGTGCTGAATGAGATTGTCGAACAAGCCTGCCTGGCGACAGCTGCAACCGGGGCTGCCATTGCCCTGGCACGCGGCGACGAGATGGTTTGTCGTGCCAGCAGCGGAGGCACCGCTCCGGAGTTGGGAACGCGGCTGGATATGAGCGCGGGCATGTCCGGAGCTTGCATGACAACCCGGCGAATCCAGTGTTGTGATGATGCCCTGACCGATCCGCATGCTGATGCGGAAATTTCCCTGCAGTTGGGAGTGCGGTCGGTGGTGGTGGTACCACTTTTGCGGGATGAGGATCTGATCGGCGTCTTCGAAGTTTTTTCGGTGCGCCCGTCCGCGTTCGGCGATCGTGACCTGCGGACGCTTGAAGTATTGACCAAACGCATCCTTAGTAATATTGGGGCACGCCAATCTTCCCGGGTTTCAACCGCAGGAGCTACCGGGAGTCTCGTGGAGCAAATCCATCAGGAAGGCGGGGACGTCGCGGAACAGGCTGGCGCGGCTCCAGGGCCAGGAATCGATGACATTCCGATTTATCAGCCGCTGCCGGCGCAGCCTGAGTTGGAAGCATCAATAGCCGCACTCGTAGTCACCCCGCGATTCGACTGGCTCGCGGCCCTGATGAGCTCGATGATTGTCACAGTTGTGCTTGTGATGGGGACAGCGTTCGCGATGCGGATGGGTTGGTTGAAAGCGAAGGGTCACCACCATGCGATTCGCTTGCAGACTAGCCCCTCAGCATCTTCTGGGGTGACAGAAACAACCCCTGGCAATCAGACTAAAGCAAGCCTCGGAACGCCCGCAGGTGAATCGAGGATGCCTCCGAACGAGCTCAAATCTGCAAACCGGCAACCCGAGTCTCGGACGGAGAAACCGCGCGTGCCCGAAGGCAGTCTGCGAGTCTACGAGAACGGCAGGGAAATTTTCCGAATGCCGCCATCGGCGGGAGACGGCACAGGGGCACCGCCCGGGTTGAAAAGCGCGAACACGGATTCAGTGTTACAACCGGCCAGTATCGTGGAATTGTCATCCGATGCCGCGGAGGGAATCCTGGTACGGCGGGTCGAGCCAGACTATCCTGAGCAAGCGCTGGCGCAGCGCGTCCAGGGACCGGTCTTGCTTAACGTGCGCATCGGCACGGAAGGGACAGTGCAGGGAGTCAAGGTGATCAGTGGAGATCCACGATTGGCGGAGGCAGCAACCAAAGCGGTGCAGCAATGGCGGTTCAAGCCGCACGTCGTGAGTGGCGTCGCTGTAGAAATGGAAACCGAGATCACTTTGAATTTCGCGCTCCCTTCGAGTTAGTCCCAATCGCCCGCGATCAGCTGATTTTTTTCATCCGCACGGCGGTGCCGGCAGCGTGGTGCTGCACCCCCTTGGAAGAGTGCATCCATCCCTCAGAGAAATGAAGTACATGTCACAGAATACGATCCCACCCTTGCAGAGGATGCAAGGGTGGGCCTTCCCGCAATGGGTGGGCGAACCTGACAGGTGGGAGCTTACCAGCATTTCAGGCAGCGGTTTGCCGGTAAGCAATGATTGGCCGTTGAGTGCAAATAGTTTTATCTCCTGGAAAGAGGATTCTCTGTCAATGACGACTATTTGAATAGTGAGCCAGAAAGGAAAACGTTTCACAGATATTTATGGCAGGGATTAGCATCACGCGAAGGTGAGTCCGATGACGAAGGATGCCGCTTATTGGATTACGAAGCTGGAACTGAAGGCGCATCCGGAGGGCGGATATTACCGGCAGACTTACAGGGCTGACTTGGTCTTAGGCAGGCAGAGCTTGCCGCCGGAGTTCAGGGGCGCGCGTTCGGTCTCGACGGCAATTTACTTCTTGCTTGAGGAACAGAATTTTTCCGCGTTTCACCGTTTGCGGTCCGACGAGGTGTGGCATTTTTATGTTGGGGTGAGGCTCGGGGTGCATGTGCTCGACGCGGAGGGGCGGTATTCAGAGATCTTGTTGGGGAGCGATCCAGAGCGAGGGGAAGTACCGCAGGCGGTTGTGAAGGCGGGAAGTTGGTTCGCGTCGCGGGTGCGGGATGGGAAATCGTTTGCGCTGGTGGGTTGTACGGTGGCTCCGGGATTTGATTTTGAAGATTTCGAATTGGCGAAGCGGGAGGAGTTGGCGCAACTTTATCCGCGATACCGACAGTTGATTGAGGAGCTAACTCGGGCGTAGTGCTTCATCCCGCCATTGCTGCAGCTTTATATCTTCACAGCTGCGGCCTTTTTCGGGAACATTTCGCCGATGCGTTTGATTTGCGCGCCGACGGCGCGGAGCTTTTCTTCGATGTGTTCGTAGCCTCGATCAATGTGGTAGACGCGGTCGATGATCGTTTCCCCATCGGCGACAAGGGCGGCAAGGACAAGCGATGCGGAGGCCCGAAGATCGGAGGCCAGGACAGCTGCTGCACTGAGCGGAGTCTTGCCGCGCACCACCGCGCGGCGGCCTTCGATTTTTATATTCGCGCCCATGCGCGTTAATTCCTGCGCGTGCATGAAGCGATTTTCGAAAATGTTTTCCGTGATGATGGACGCGCCTTCGGCTTGCGTGGCCAGCGCCATGAATTGCGCCTGACAGTCCGTGGGGAATCCGGGGAATTCTTCCGTGGACATGTCCGCGCCGGTGAAAGGATTGTCGCCCATTACACGCACGGAATCGGCGGTAGATTTTGTCTTAACGCCGACTTCTTTGAGTTTGCTGAGGAGCGCGTCAAGGTGAGTGGGATCGCACCCGGCAATAATGAGATCGCCTCCGGTCATGGCTCCAGCAATCAGGAAGGTGCCAGCTTCGATGCGATCCGGGATGATTCGGTGTTTCGCGCCTTTCAGTTTGCTCACGCCTTTGACGTGGATGGTGGGGGTCCCGGCGCCTTCGATCTTTGCTCCCATTTTGTTAAGCAAGGCGGCGAGGTCCGCAACTTCGGGCTCGCGAGCGCAGTTCTGCAGAATGGTTTCGCCCTCGGCGAGAGTGGCGGCCATGAGCAAATCTTCAGTGCCTGTGACGGTGATCTTGTCAAAAACAATTTCCGTACCTTTGAGACGATCAGCCGAGGCTTCCACGTAGCCATGGTCTTGCGTAATCCTTGCGCCGAGCTGTTCTAGTCCTTTGATATGCATATCAATGGGACGGCTGCCGATGGCGCAACCTCCGGGAAGCGAAACCCGAGCGCGGCCGCAGCGCGCGACCAGCGGTCCGAGAACCAGCGTCGAGGAGCGCATGGTCTTGACTAGCTCGTAGGAAGCTTCGGGGCTGGCGATATTCTTGCAGTGCAGGGTGGTGCGGTGCTGAGCGCGTCCGTAGCCGAGTTCGACCTCGACGCCCATGGCGGCGAGCAAGTTGCGAGTAGTTTGAATATCGCGAACCTGCGGGATGTTTTCGAGGATGACGGGTTCGTCGGTGAGCAGGGCGGCGGCCATGCACGGAAGTGCGGCATTCTTTGCGCCGCTTATGCGCACCGTGCCGAGCAGTGGCTCGCCGCCGCGGATTACGAGTTTATCCATGGGTATGAGTTCCTGTTGAAAAATCCATTCTAGTGGGGAACTGGGATGGGGGTGGGTAATCGGGAGGGCACGGTCTTGTGGGGTACCTCCGGAAACGCGCCTTACCACTGATAGTGGTCGCACACTCAACGAGACAGCGATGTCGTGCAGCTTGTCACTTCCATCGCAGCCAGTCTACCGGGAGAGTCGGAGGTAGGGCTTC
>Ga0210391_10004144_pt1 | contig 12169 bp, 14 predicted proteins | sample IncBWC12OmetaG_FD_160573 | JGI IMG/M metagenome (GOLD analysis project Ga0210391, IMG submission 160573) | Forest soil microbial communities from Barre Woods Harvard Forest LTER site, Petersham, Massachusetts, United States - Inc-BW-C-12-O ...
TATGCGAGCGACGCGGGATCGCGCCGGGTCCACGATGCGGAGTGACGGGTGTGCGGGAGTGGGAGGTGTGGCGAGTGGGATTGGGAGTGTGGCGCGCGGGCGCGGGGCGTGGGCCGGAGCGGGATTCATGTTGAGACGAGTAGGCGGATGCAGAGTGGGATCAGAGTTGATCGTGGTCAATGAGTGTAATCGTCGCCTGATTTCATCACTGGTCATCCACGGATGGATTTGTTCTGGGCAATTCAACGATGGTAACTTTGATCCCCATTTCCAAAATCTTCATCCTAATATCGGATTCGTTTTTAACATTCTTTAGAACCTTGAGGAGTTTGCGAAATTCGTCCACCGATACTTCTGACGTTGAGAGTTCCAAATCACCCAGCTTGGCAGTGATCCGCTTACCGCTCTGCGGCTTAATCCAGCTCTTGAAAGCATCGTAAAGAAAAGCCGAAGCGACGCCGGTTCCTAGGCCAACTGCAACGTCTCTAGCCAGCCGGACAAGCTCAGCAGGGCCAGAGGGCGGGTTCTCGGGATAAGGAAATGTCGGAACCGGCCCCGCAGTGCGGTCAGAGGCAGGGACTGCCACTAATCGTGCCCATCGCATGCCACTCGCCTGAATGGCTAAGCCTGATGGCCCAACGATTTTTTCAATAAGTTTCAGGTTCTCGGGTGCCGTGTCTGCGAACGATATCCACACCTTGACTGGAAGACCACGATCCTTTGCCATCCGTTCAATAGCCAGAAACAGCTTCTTGCCCCATCCAGTTCCTCGGTGGGTGGGACGTACAAAAAGCTCTTCTATCTCGAAGCTCGTTGGACCCTGGATTGCTGAGGCCCAGCCCAATCGCTCGTCGCCTTCCCCAACGATTTCAAACCAGTGCAGGATCGAGCCGTCACTCTGCTTCAGTGCTCCAGTTCTCAGATTGGACGACGATCCGTCCAGTGGCATCATCTCAGGGCGAAGGGGAACTGTGCGCCAGCCTTCCGACCAGGTCGCGGCTAAATGTTGAGCCCCGATGTAGCCATACCCGTCGTCCCCCCATGAAGACCCCCAAGAATTAATAAACTTGAACTCCTCACGGTCGGGATTGAAGCCCACAAGCAAAACAGTGTGCATTCTTGGAAGGATGATATCGCTTGGTGAAGCACGCGGAATCTGCCCCCGCCAAGGATTCGCCCACTTATCCGTTATTTCTAACGTCACCCCCACCGGCACCCGACCGGTTTCGCATTCTTCAATAGTACGAACTCGCCGATACGGCCGATAAGACCGATATTTCCCTGCGATCAGATCGATATCAGGAGGCTCTTCGGGAGGCCAATCGGAACTGTAGGGCCAAGACTCTTCGGGGGGATTTCCCCAGCCGTATGAGACTCGCTCCGCCGTAATGGGCCAAGTGCCCGTCGCCCCGTCACCGGGAAACGTTCCCTCAAGCTGCCGAGCCCTTACAAAGCCATGCTTAACACTCATTCGGAAACCATTCATCGAAAAATGACTCCAAGCACAACCCTACGCGGGCGTATCATGCGACGGTATTCTACTCCCGGCAGTCGGCGTTAAATCTCCATTGCACTCATTGATCTCTGCGAGGGGGTTTCCGAGTCTACGGGTCATTGACATCTCTTCCGGTCGGTGGCAAACTTCGTTCGGTTCTATTTCCTTCCCCTGCAAGCTAGGATTTTGCACCTCCGGCTTCGATGTTTTCCCCCACTCTAACGACGTAATCACACGATTATATTTAATCATCAGATCAGGGGTCCGAATTGGGCGAGTAGCAGCGCGCAGTCCCGAAGCACGCGCCAAACATGTGGCTTCGCGGCGACGACACGCAGAAGAACGGTCGGCATGGGACGAATCGAAGCAACCAGACTGGCTTACGAGCGAGGTATTCTCGCAACGAATCCAACCACTACTCGCAGGCGTTTCGACATCAAGGATTCGGTCGTGCATCGAAGTGTCCCGGTGGTATGCGAGCCGGATTCGACAAGGCTACCGGCCACATGCGAGACATTGGGTGGCCCTGTCGGAACTCGTTGACGTGTCGGCGGATCATCAATGAGTGCAATAGCACTCGTCGGATTGGATATTCTGGAACTGCGTGTGCTAGGATCGCGGACGCAGTGCGTCAAATCACCGACAAGAAACTCAACCTTGAGTTCGCGTTTCGCTTTCGCCGTTGGCTGATCGTCCAGCACTACGCTCTCAGCACTCACGAAGCGTATTGCCGCATCGTGCTCAGTCTGTGCCGCTTTCTTGGAAACAAGGCGATGCGCGACGTAACGCCGCTGATTATCGGCGACTTCCTGACACAGACTCTCCCACTAGAGTGGTCCGATGACCATGTAAGCTATCAACTCTGTGCGCTGCGCTGTTTTTTTGATTTTCTCTACTTGGGTGGGGTTGTGGACAGCGTTGCGCCGCGATTCTTGCGTGCGCGTGCCCGCGTGCGGAAGTTGCCCAAAACCCTCACGCAATCCCAAATGAAGCGGCTGATTGCAGCTACGGACAATGCGCGAGATCGGGCGCTAATCGAGCTGTTCTACGCGACGGGCTGTCGAGTTGGCGAGGTTACGAGGATTCGCGTCGAACTGATTAACTTCAGACGGCGCTGCTTTCCGGTTCGCGCAAAGCGGAAAGAGCGCATGGTCTACTTCGGTGCTGCAGCGGCGAAAGCCATCAATAAATACCTGGGACGGCGCAGGAGTGGATATTTGTTTCGGGACATCATTCCTCAGCAGAAAGGCTCGCTCACCCATACCAAGTATGTATGGGTTGGAATGTGGCGCGACTTCGGAGACTTGGTGGTATATGGCCGGAAGCACAGCAAACAGTTCGGCAGCGTGAGAACTGTTTCGCGCGCTAGTGCCAACACAAAGTTCCGGCGTTTTCTCAAAGGCGTTGACCTGACGCGACCAGAGCGCGATCGACCACTCACGCGAAGCACCCTGGGGCGAATCGTGCAAGAGATCGGACGACGAGCCAAGCTCGGGATGGTGAATCCGCATATGTTGCGTCATAGCTTTGCCACCCATTTGCTTGAGCGCGGGATTGATCTTCGCGCCCTTCAAGAATTGCTCGGCCATTCCTGGTTGAGTTCGACACAGATTTACACCCGAATAGCAGATAGGGCCGTTGCGCGTGCTTTCCGGCGATTCCATCCGAGATGAAGACAATGCAAAATAAGAACAGCATTTTGGCAGACATATTTCTCCAGCCGTGGTTTCTGCCGATGCAAACCGCCTCCGCGATCCGCAGGTTGATTCCACCCGAACACCGCCACAAGATGCGTGCTTTCTTCGACGATTACGGCTGTCTCAGATGCAGCAAGACAGCGGTGCGTTACGGCTCCAACGGCATGTGCAAACCTTGCGTCCAAGAAGTAAAACTCAAATTGTTATTTGCCATAAAACGCAGATGGGCCGAGAGCAGCCCGCCATCGCAGCCTTCACGGACTTTCCAGAGAGCTGCGGAGGCGCGGAGACTGTTGGCCGATCTGATGAGGCCGAAAAAGTAAAATCTCAATATCACCCGCAAACGTCGTATAACTGGTCTCGGACGATTTGTCTTTCTCACCCCTTGCAGCAACTCGTTGTCAGTACAATCTGTCACCTAAAAGTAACCTGGTGGTCAACTCCTTCATCAAGGATTGACCGAACGCATGTATGGCCCTCTGCCCAACTCCTCTTCACTGTCGCGTAGAACTCAGATAGATCATTGAGCTTAATTGCTGCACAAAGCAAAGGATCATTCATCTGGAGATAATGCGATTTGAATCCTTCTAATCGAGGAAAAATAAACTGGTGAAGTAGGCGATCGTGAGAGCGATTCATTGTACAAAGCAAGGTGACATTACCACATTCCACGGGTCTTGGTTCTACCACCCAAAAACTCTTTCCTCTCCTCTGTCTGGGTCCGCAAAGTAAAACAGAAACCACAAATTGACGATCAATCAGCAGCATGGATCGTGTTCCATAGGGGCGGCGAGTGACAGCCACTTTGTCAGGGAATAGGCTTTTGATTCGATCAATCAGCTCTTTCCGCAAGCATAAGGAACGCCTAAGCTGTTCGCCGACGAATTCTAGATCGGCGGACAGGTGATAGCCGACCTGTTCGTAAAGTTGTCTATAAGTGCCGAACCGTTTCCTAATAGTGGCCAACGACGGCGTGCCACGAGCGTTCTCAAGAATCGTTGAACTGAGGCGGCCTTTGGCCTTGAGCAAACGTCTAACTCTCCGCAGAATTGCATCACGCGACCAGACGCAACCGACGGCGCGCGGTAAAGCGGCTTGTGTACGGTCGAAAGTGTCTTGGTCCACAATTGGCGGAAACGCTCCCGGCTTCACGATCCATCGTTGAGTTTCTATCGGGATTACCTTAGTCCTGAGGCGCTTTGAAGTGCGATTCCAGACATTGCACCCCGCATACTTAGGATTCTTCAGAATGCTGCACACAGCGATGCGCGACCAAAGGCTTCCGTCGTGGCTTATTCCGCTTCGATTGAGATCACGGGCGATGGCATTGTAACTGTTTCCCTCTAGTGCCATCGAGAACATTTGGCGGACGCACTCAATCTCTGCGGCTGGCCCTGGAACCAATATCACGCGATCAGTTTTCAAACTCTTCTGCTCACCCGATTTCATGACTTGCTTGAGCTTGCCGTCAGCCGACACCATCAGTCGCCGATAACCGTAACCTGGGACACCTCCGACCCAAAACCCGAGTCGAGCTAATCGGCTCTTTCCTCGAAACTCTTTTTCGCCCAGTTCGCGGCTAAACTCAGCAGCCATACTTCTTTTGAGAGCTTTTAAAAGCGTACTCGTTGCCGTTCCGTCGTTCGCGAACTGCTCGGCACAATAATGCAGCGGTATTCCCGATCTGGCACAAAGAAATTCGTAATGGGCGGCTTCATCACTGTTAGGAAACCGACCCCAACGACTCACATCGTAAACTAGGATGGCCTTAAATTGCGCTTTGCCACCAACAACATCTTTGAGCAATTCACCAAGGGCTAAACGGTGCTTGGCGACAACGCCACTCTTTCCCAGATCGGCATAGGTTTTTACAATTACGAAGCCGTGTTTGGCAGCGTATTCCTGCATTGCCGCTTTTTGGTTGTCAATGGAATACTGTTGGGATTCGTCAGACATGCGGACATATTGCGCCGCCGGCATGAACTCCGGCAGTGGGGCCGATTGCACCTTCTTACCGCGCGATGCCGAGAGAGCAGTTGGAGTGTTTGAAGGCATGGTCCTCACCCAACAATCGCGAGAGTTCTCGCGTTAGCCAGCACTAACAACACGTCCCCTGCCGCCGCACCATGGACATTTCTTGCGTGTCCAGGTCTTTGCGCCGATACCCGTTTGCTCACCACGCTCGGTAGGAACATTCTCGATCTCGTCAAGAACATACCCTTTCCCTGCACAGTACGGGCACACCCTTCCCCCTTGCGCCTGATCCATAAGTGATGGTCCCTACCGATGAGGGAAAGCGAAAACCCCTCGATATTAACAACATGCGAGTAGACACACTTCAGTTGTGGTTTCCTTGTTACAAATTCCGAACAGGTGCTTCCCCCCCGCACCCAGTCCTGCGTGCCGTCCTCCGCTGTATAACCGAAACCTCACGAATGACACCGCGAACATCCATCTCGAAAATCCCAGCGGCCACATCTTCACGCTGGATCAACCAGGGAAATGGGTGCGCCGATTTCGTCTTTGGCTGGACGCCCAAAACTATGAGCGCAGTTTCTGGGAGGAAAACACTCGCGGATAGCTCTGAGTCGCTCGCTCTCACCCCTACCCCTGCTGCTCAGTACCTCAGAATGTCAACAAACCAGCAGAGGCTCTCGATTGAGAGCCAAGCGGCTGCAATCGACTGGTACGCATTCAGACACAATTTTAGAGTGGTCCAGACTTATGAGGACGCCGGAAAAAGTGGCCTTACGTTGAATCGCAGAGAGGGTCTCAAGCAGCTTTTGCAGGACGTTTTCAGCAATGCGAGGGCGTTCAAGGCAATTCTTGTATACGATGTCAGCCGGTGGGGAAGATTCCAAGACCCGGACGAAGCGGCTCACTACGAGTTTCTTTGCAAAAGCGCGGGTGTTCCCGTGTACTACTGCGCCGAGGCATTTTCAAACGAATCTACGTTGCCGAATGCGCTTATGAAGGCGCTGAAGCGCGCTATGGCGGGCGAATTCAGCCGCGAGCTGTCCCAACGAACTGAACGCGCCAAGCGAATCGTTGCGGAACGGGGCTTTCGAGCGGGTGGTGCAGCTGGATATGGGTTACGACGAATGCTTGTGTCCCCGGACAGAACCCCGAAGCGATTGCTTGTGCATGGCGAGATCGCGAGCATTGAGGACAGTAGAGTGATTTTGGTACATGGCTCCAAGAAGGAAGTAGCCGTGGTCCGTGAGATTTATCGTCTCGCAGTCTCCGAGAAGAAAAACACATACGCGATTGCGCGAGAACTTAACCGTAGAGGGATCAAGCCACCAGGCAAGTACTCATCCTGGTCATGGGAACCTGTACTTGAAATTCTCAACAATCGAAAATACATGGGAGATGCTATATATGGCCGCACGACCCACGTGCTTGGCAACAAACGACTAATCCGAGTTCCAGAAGAGAAGTGGATAGTAAAGTCAGCGGCATTCAAGCCAATAGTCGATCCTGAGACCTACGCTGCGGCGCAACGAGTCTTGCGCGACCGAACGGTATATAAATCGAATGAAGAATTGCTAGATGACTTGCAAACTCTGCTGAAGCGGGAGCGCGTGCTAACGGAATACAGGATTGACATGTCTCGTGACGTTCCTGCTGTACGCACGTTCATAGAGCGATTCGGGAGTATGAAACGCGTCTACGACCTCATTGGGTATGTCTACCCGGAAAGCCCTCGCGGGGTGCCAAGTGTGCGAAGGCTCATGTGGAAAACACGAAGCTGTCACGACCGACTACGCCAAAAGCTTTTGCGAACCATTTGCAAGCTTTTTCCGGGAGAAGCAACAGCTCGTAGAAAAGAACCCTTCGGTCGCCCCGTACTCTATTTTCGCAATGGACTCCGAGTCGCAGTGGTCGTAGTTCCAACTACCAAGACACCGCTAGGCAAATTGAGATGGATCGTGCCTGCACTCCGGGCATTGGGAAGTGATCTCACGTTGCTTTGCCGATGTAATGAAGCGGGTGATGCGTTCCACGATTTGCACCTCGTTCCGAGCGTGGACGACCGCAGCTGCTGGGTACGTATTAAGGAAAATGACCCGTGGCTAAGCAGGGGCAAGAAACTCGTCAGCCTCTCGCAGATAAGACGTATCGCCAGTCTAGTCCTGGCGCAGCACTCTACAACCATTTCGCAACCCCTCCGTGATGCGAGCATGTCCCACTCCGACTGCGACTGAAACTATAGCTACCATCACGGCACTGCGCCGTCGCGCCCTGGGGAGCTGCCGAGCAATTCTCCGGGCGCTTCACTGTTTCACCCTTACTGTTCACATAAGTTCCATTGTTTGTGCATTTTGTCTTAGCTTGCTGTTTTTGCGGGGCAGGCTGATTCGGCGATGCTTGCTGTGGCGTTTGCGCGAATCCCGGAATCAGAAATGCCGCGAGCGCAAGAGCCGAAACGAATCTGCGGACATGAGACATTGTTTCATTTCTCCTCGTGAAGAGATGGCCCATGGATCATAGGGCGTCGGGAAGCGGTCGAAACCACGCTCCATATCGTATACGCCCGGATTGTACGCCCCACTCTCCCACACCGGCAGAATTGTGCCGAAAGCGTCGGCACGTGCCGAAATATCGGCAGAGGGAGTTCCATTTGAGACTGCTAAATGCACCAGATTAAAGAGATTTAGCTTTGGCTTGGCGCGTGCATTGTCCGAGACATGGAACCGAAGATCTTGAATCTCATTCAAACACTTTGTTCTGAACTTCGCGCCATCGAGTTCTGGAACACCACATACAGACATAATCAAGCACCGCAAGAATACGAGACAGCCGCTTTCCGCGCGCGGAAGGAACGCCGCAAGGAGATCATTAGCAAGTTGGCGGCTTTAGGTTCGCAGGCTTTAACTTCACAAACAAGAACGCGGGGGAGCCGTTCCTACATTGGGCCTATCTAGGACCGAACGCCCCCGCTGCCCCCGCTCGCCCCACTCCCGCGCACCGCCCGCCCATTGCTGTTAACTCGAAAGCTCTATACCGTGGGGAGACTGCATTTAAAATGTACATCGAGTAATCTTCTTGCTGAGGATCAAGTGTCCAACAAGGCTAAGTCCAACTTGCAACAGTGCGTTGGCATTTCTGAAGAGAACCGAAAGCAGCGGGATGCCCCCACGTTATCCGGGAGCACCCGACTCTTCGATAGTATTACCGTCTGTGGTGTTTGCGCGTTGAGCGGACCGCAAGACTCCGGATGAGAGAAAATCATGAAAATCATCAGAACCTCGAAAACAGCAGCCCAAGGCATCGAGAAAGGCACACATTCGAAGTTCATCGAGGATGCCGTCAAATGGCCTCTGTTCGATCAAACTATCGTTGAGGTCCATGAAGTCTTCGCTGACATGCCTGTGGCAGACGAACTGGAAAATCTGATTGACGAAGCTGTCGCCAGCGTCCGCAAAGAAAGACGCCGAGAACATAAACGACGTTCCAAAAGATACCCTTGATTCTCAGTCTTTGACGATCCTCAGCGCATTCTCATTTGAATCTGTCTGCTTGCACTTATGAGCAGTGAACGCCTCCGTGAGTTCCATGAGCATGTCAATTTCCAAGGGTTCGCTGGACCTGAATCGAGTATCACAGCGTTCGCATATGCCAATGGCAGGGAGTGGTGTTCTCTTTACGATCCGCAGGTGTCTCTCGGGCATGACCGCAGTTTAGCGTATTTGGCATGGATCGGTTGCCCGCCCCCGCCCACATCGCGCTCCGGCCCACGCCCCGCGCCCGCGCGCCACACTCCCAATCCCACTCGCCACACCTCCCACTCCCGCACACCCGTCACTCCGCATCGTGGACCCGGCGCGATCCCGCGTCGCTCGCATACCCCCTGGGGGTAGGGTGTAGCAATTTGCCCTCAATGCGTATAACCCCCATCGAACGCGGACACTAATCTTGGTGTGTGCGTAAGACCGCTGGGGAACTCTGCGGGGCTGCTTCTGGCTCGTTTTCCTTCGCTGGAACGAACCTCTCCCAACGGATGGAAAATCTGCGGCAGGGCTGTCCTCCGTCATAGAGCTCAAAAATGAGTTCACCGGAGATATAGAGCGCGACTGGCAGGGGAATCACTGGAGGCTGGGCGCTATCGGCAGAAGGCGGAGGATTGTGCTCGATCATTGGCCTGATCCTCCTTTGCTAGTGCTTTGTCCCGAAAGCCCGTCGCTTGCACGGGTCGCAATTACAAACGCTGTGCCTCAAGCGATCGATCGGTAGCCGCAACAGGCATGGCAGAATTCGCGGGCGAATCACGCCAACTCGGAAATGGGTTCCGGCTCGATCTGCGAAACTCGATGATCAAATTTCGGATCGCCTCACGGCGGTGCTTCAGTACCTCTACCAACCGATTCAGGCCGTCTCGATCTCCTTCGTACCACTCTTCGGGTATATCAGCAGCACACCGCCAAATGGTGTGAGCATCCATCTCTTCGGCTCGACTGAGCACCGGCTCAAATGCTTCCCATCCCGTCACATCCTCGTAAACGCAGTTGTTCGCGTATGCGCCTCGAAGGGGAGAGTCCGGAAACGTCCACTCGCCGGCATTGAAGCAGTAGCCCTGGTCAATGAAGGTTGCCGCGTATCGCTGCTTTCTCAGCGCTTTCCAGAAGATTGCTTGCCGTCCATCGCTGTTGCACGTCCACTTGTCCAGGACAAGGACACGAGGAAAGTCACTAACATTAGCGACCTTCTGCAGCAGCTCGCGAGGCAGGTAGTCGAATGTCATGCCTGGACTCTCGCAGCCTGCGTACAGCGATCCCAATTGCTTGCCGCTTCGGCACGGAATCTTGGCACCACCCAGATTGATTCGGAGATCTTCGGTCTGCTCGATCAGCCAGCCAGAGACTTCAATCACTTCCACCCGTGGCATCGGCAGCCCCAGGGCAAGTCCCAGGTTGGTGGCTAACATCTCATTCGCGAGCACTCGGATGTGCTGGGGATTGTTCTGGAACTTAGTCACGTAGCAGGCCCCGTCAGATGCCCTTAGCAGATGGGCTTGTGCACCGCCCCGGAGTGGACGCAAGTGTTGGACTCCGGAGATGCAAGTGTTCACAAGCACCTCCGTTTTCCTTAGTTTGGGGGGGACTAATCAAGACCAAGTGATAGGCCAAAAAGAACTTGTACGTAACAGGGCAACAACAGGCGTGGACCAGGGGTCGGCGGGCTAGGTTTTGGAGGTGATGCCTTCGAGGCATTGACCGTACATCCAGCGTTCAGGCTTGATTTGCGAAAGCCCCTCCTGCGCGCATTCGGCAACGATTTGCTTTTGCCAGGGCCTGTTTGGGCTAGAAATGCTTGCCACGCGTTTGATAGTCCGCGTTGAGGCTTTTTCTTTCAACATCGGAAGTTGCGCTACATGGCACGGATAAATCCGCTCAGGACCTCGGTCCGTGAACGAACATCGCTTTGTCCATTTGTTACCGCCGAAGAGCTCGCGAGTCCCTGCTACCTGGCATCCCACTGGACGTTGCCGGCTGCGTCACGGTGACTAGAGAACCGCCGGGTTACGGTGCTCGGGAACCAGTAGCGTGGTCGATACTTAACCGTCAAAAGTACCATCACTGGTAACCCTTGATTTTCGGTAAAGCCGCCGGCTTCGCGTTCCGCCTCAGCGAAGAAACACTGAACTGTCGTGCTCGCGTGAGGTCCAAGGCCTTCGGATTGTTGAAGATAATACACATTGCCCTCGCGAACCTTGACCTCAGGTGTCGAATCCAAGCCCGGTTTCTGTTTGAGAGGATAGGAAGCAAGGCAGCGCACCCGCGGATAAGAAACGAAAAATTCACCCTCATTGGTCAGTAAGAACTTCACGTAATATGGAGTGAGAGACATTTGGTCATCTGCGACTGGGACGACACTCAGCGTTGAGCGCAAGACAAAGTACCCCAACAACACACCGACGCCAACGATCAAGGTCCAAACCTTAGACATCGCACTTGGCGAATAACGGGGTGGGGCGGAACTGTGGCGCGGGGGATTTTCCATGAAGCATATTCTGGGTTGGCCCGTCCTTGCCGTCAAGGAGCATCGGTTCGAGGGCACTGTCTGAACTTGGTCAGACATTACTCGTTTCATTGTCCGGCTGCTTCGAGCGCAAGCACGATCTGATGCAAGGTTTGAAGGTTGTCCACCCGATCGATGGACTGCACCTTCAGAGAGTTGAGTATTTGTGTCAGCGGTTCCTGCCCGACTCTGTCGAGCGCTGCTTCCAGTCGCCGAAAACCGCGTTCAGCAGCTTGCATGTGCGCCAGGACCTTTTGCTGAATCGCCGGATCCTGAATATCCTTCGGGTTCCACGCTCTTGCGACCGCCTTCAACAACCCGCGATACATGCGTTTTCCCAGCGCTTGTTCCATCTGCTCGATCTCGCGAACGAGGCTGACGCCGTGGTCGCTCGCACCGTTGCCGTTGCGATGGCCATCGCTATGGCCGTCGGTTCCAGCAGTTGTTCGCGCGGCCGGCTTCGAATCCTCCTCCGGGTGGGGCCGAAGACCCCGGCGCCATCCTTCAGGCGTTGCCCAGCCGTCCAGTTTCGGAACGGTCTTAGGCCGCTTGCGATCGTCCAGATCAACCCACGTCCCAGTGAAGTAATACAGATACCGCCCGAGTCCAAAACAGGAACAGGCCCTTTTGAAACTTTGCGCTTCCGCAGCCGTGGCCGCGTTATCATCGTCGGCCCACTCTTCTCCCATGGCCGAATGCGAACCCAAACCGAAGATGGTCAGCTCACAGGTGACCAGCACTTTCGCGACAATCTTCTGATCCTTACTCCGCTCAAAAGTCGCGCTGGTATGAATTGCGTACCTGCGTGTCCAGCCCGCCGGAGTAACCAGCGTATTCAGACGATCTGTGTAAGCTCTCTGGTCGGCGTAGGGCATAACCTGGCCACGCGGCGATCCGCCCTTACTGGTGTTGGTGACGCGCCATTCGATCACTGACGGATGGAAGGGCACTTCCA
>Ga0210391_10004146_pt1 | contig 12164 bp, 11 predicted proteins | sample IncBWC12OmetaG_FD_160573 | JGI IMG/M metagenome (GOLD analysis project Ga0210391, IMG submission 160573) | Forest soil microbial communities from Barre Woods Harvard Forest LTER site, Petersham, Massachusetts, United States - Inc-BW-C-12-O ...
CTCGCCGCTGGCAGCCCTGCCCCCTGTTCGTTTACAGTGCTGGAGCAATGTGATCCCGAGTTCTCTGGCAACGTGAATAGCCTGATCCAGCTAACCGTGCCGCAGCACTGGGTCGTAGGCACAACGCAGCAATGGAACTTCAGTATTCAGCGCGAGCTGGGACGAGACTGGTTTGCGGAACTCGGCTACGTCGGCACCAAAGGCAGCCGCCTGCGCTCGACCTTTGATCCCGATCAAGCCACGCTGGCCACACCGCAGAATCCAGTCACCATCCCGGGTCAGGGCTGTGCCAATCTGCAGGCGCAGGGTCTGTCCTGCCAGATCGTGGATTCTACCGTAGAGAATGCCAGCGCCCGTGCGCCCTTTATAGGTATCGCGCCTCCGGATTTCGAAGACTTTGCTCCCAACTCCGACTCGCACTACAACGCGTTACAAGCAACCCTGGCTCATCGTTTTGGGAAGGGACTGTATTTTCAAAGCGCTTACACCTATTCCAAGTCAATTGATGACGTGTCCACCGCTTCCGTTGCCTTTCTCACTCGCCTCAACAATCAAACCGATGCGCGCGCTTCTCGCGGCCTCTCCGATTTTGACCGGCGGCATCGCTTCGTGACCAGCGCTGTTTATCAACTGCCCTTCTTCACCAACACCAGTGGCTTCACCAAAGCAGCTCTGGGCGGCTGGGAAGCCAGCGGAGTACTCGTTCTGCAATCGGGAGCGCCGTTTTCCATTCTCGATCCGGCGGGAGGCAGTGTTTACGCTCTGGCCAGCACTCCTTCATCGACGGCCACTTTCAATCCGGGGTTCGGTTGCGGGAGTGCTCCCAGCCACGGCAGCCCAGAATCGCGCCTGGCCAACTGGGTGAATCCCCTGGCCTACACGCCCGACCCGCACGCGACGCTTTCCGACGGCACCGCGAGCGATGGGACACTCTACGGCAACACCCCGCGCAACTGCATCATTGGCCCGCCGCAGAAAAATGTGGATTTCACTTTGGACAAGACGTTCAAGCTCGGCGAACGGCAGAGCCTGCGATTCCGGACGGACTTCTTCAATCTGTTCAATCATCCGTCATTCCAAATCCCGGCAGCGACGTCGGTGTCGCCAATCGCGGGCGGGGTCGGCGGCGGGTCTGCGCCGATTACCTCAACCGTCGGCACGCCGCGGCTGATTCAGTTCTCGTTGAAGTATGGTTTCTAGCGTTTGAGCGTGGCTGGCTATTGGTAAGCTTCCGCCGGCAATCCGGTGATGCGGATGCCGCCGTGGCCCTTGTGGCGGATGTTCAGGCCGACGAGTAAGGCGGTGATTTGCTCGAGGATGCGGGCGTTCTCCAGTTTGCCGCCGTCGATGGCGCGGACTCCGGGAATCTTGGCAGCGAGGCCGCGTGTGAGTTGGAGGGCGTTGGGGTCGTCGCTGCAGACGATTACATCGCAATCGAGATTTTCGTCACCATTGAGCAATTCAGCCGACAGATTGTGAAACGCCGCGACGACGGCCACTCCCTTGGGCACGAGTTCGGCGGCTTGCTGTGCGGACGAGCCTTGCCAGACACCGAGCGTGCGTGAGGCGCGTCCGCCAACTCCGGCGGCGAGGGCGACGGTGGTGTCTATGAGAATGCTGCCGGGGCGAATCGCAGGCTTGAGTTGCTTGAGCAGCGCGGCCTGACCCTCGAAGGGAACGGTGAGGACGAGAAGATCTGCGGCGGCGCAGGCGGCGGAGTTTTCCATGCCGGAGACGCGGGCCTGATCTCCGATTATTTCCTTGATGCCGTCGGCGGCATCCTGTGCACGCTGCGCGTCGCGGGAGCCGATGATTATGGGTTCGCCGGCGCGCGCCCAGCGCAACGCGAGACCCATGCCTGCAGGACCGGTTCCACCCAGAATCGCGATGGGTCGCGAGGCGCCGTTCATGCAAATCCCGGCTCCAGCATTTCTTCCGTAGTGAATTCCTCGAGCGGCAACTTGAGTTTGATGCGTGTGTACATGGTGTTGCGCTCGGCGGGGACGCGGCCCATTTCCAGAATCAGCGATTGAAAATCTTCCGGGCTGGTGTACTGGCCAGCGGTGGCTCCGGCTTCGCGCGAGATATTTTCTTCCATCAGCGTGCCGCCGTAATCGTTGGCCCCGGCGTGCAGGCAAAGTTGCGACAGGCGGCGGTTCAACTTTACCCATGAGACCTGAATGTTGTTGATGGAGCCGGCGAGCAGCAGCCGCGCCAGGGCGTGCACTTTCAAATGTTCTGCCAGCGTGGGCCCGCTACGAGCCAGGCCTTGATGGAACAGCAGCGTGTTCTGGTGCACGAAGCCGAGCGGGACGAATTCGGTGAAGCCTCCGGTTTCCTGCTGAATCTCGCGCAGCAACGACATCTGGCGAACCCAGTGCTCCGGCGTTTCGGTGTGGCCGTACATCATCGTCGAAGTGGAACGGATGCCGTTGCGATGGGCGGTGCGAATGACTTCAATCCACTGCGCGGTGGAGAGCTTGTTGGCTGAAAGAATGTGGCGGATCTCGTCGTCGAGAATTTCAGCCGCCGTCCCCGGCAGCGTCCCCAGGCCGTTGTCGCGCAGCATCGAGAGATAATCGGCGAGCGGCATGCCCGTGAGTTCGACGCCGTAGACGATTTCCATGGGCGAGAAGGCGTGGATGTGCATCGTGGGAACGGCGTTCTTCACCGCGCGCAGGATATCGCGATAGTAGAACGGAGGCAGGCCATGCGGCAGCCCGCCCTGGATACAGACTTCGGTGGCGCCGAGCTGCCAGGCCTCCACGGCTTTTTGCGCGACTTGATCGGGTTCGAGGAAATATGTGTCGGGCTCGCGCGGGCCGCGGCTGAAGGCGCAGAACTTGCATCCCACAAAGCAGATGTTGGTGAAGTTGATGTTGCGATTGACCACGTAAGTGACGAGGTTGCCGGAAAGTTCGGCGCGCAGCAGGTTGGCCGCGCAGAGCAGTCCGAGGAGATCGTCGCCCGTGGAGTGAGCGAGCGTGAACGCGGCTTCCTGTGAAATTGAGGCACCGTCTTGAGTTTCAAGAATTCTTTCCAGCGAGGATCGGACCGTGGGCGTGACGCGCGGCGCGATCTCGAACCAGTCGAGGGAGGGGAAGCTTTCCAGTTCTGATATTGACAGTTCGCGCGGCACGAATTCCTCCAAACCTGTTGGTCTCCAAATTACTCCTAGAGACTGGCATTTGGCGAGAGCCTAGCGGAACAAGTCGTTGGCTGCGGGCCGAAGGAGGTCGCGGGCGCGGCTGCGAGCCGGTTCGTAAGGAAACCCGCGAATGATGCAGGCTGGGGTGCGGTTGAGCTTGCCGCAGACCAGGCCGGCGGCGCAGGCAAGCTCGTCGGCCACGGCCTCAAGGCTGGCTTGCAAAGTGTAGCCGTGCGGATCGCGGCGGCCGCGGTCGTCGCGCAGCGCTTTCATTCCCGCGATGCCAATGCAGAAGTCGACCAAGCCCTCACGCCACGGGCGGCCGAACGTGTCGGTGATCAGGACGGGAATCTCGAGGCTGGTGCGCTTCTCGAGTTCCTGGTGAAGTTTGCGAGCGGAACGGTCTGGGTCCGCTGGCAGAAGCAGGGCGTGGCGGCCGCCATCGACGTTGGAGACGTCCACGCCGCTGTTGGCGCAGATAAAACCGTGGTGGGTCTCGGTGATGAGTACGCCGTTCTTCTGGCGGATGACGGCGCGGCTCTCGTGCAGTGCAAGCTCGATGACGCGGGCGTCCAGGTTGTATTTCTTTGCCCAGGCGATCGCATCGGCGGAGGGTGTGATGGTCGCGAGATCGACGATGCGCCCCTCTGATTTGGAAACGATTTTATGTTTGACCACGAGAATGTCGCCGGGCTCGAGAGCGAGGCGGCTTTGCCGCAGGGATTGCAGCAACTTGTCGGCGAGCGAGTCACCGGGTGTGATTTCATCCGCGAGGGGGAGTGGCATAATACACAGTTCCGAACGAGGTTGGCTCGTCTCGCGCTTCTTGTGCACAACGGGAGCTTTCTTAGCGGTGCGTCGAGCCTTGCTCACGATCCCTCCGTTCCGGTCGCAGGAAAGCGGCTGTCGATTGACCAGCGGCGAAGCAGGCTTTGGGTGCGGGTTTCTCCTGGATGCGCGAGCACTCTCTGCAAGTCTTCTGGATTGTCGACGTCGATAGCAATGCCCGGCAGCTGCAATACGATGCACGGTTTACCCGTGGCCTGGGCTGCGGCTAGATGGGGCTTGAAGCTGTCGTTTCCGAAGCGCAAGGGGAAGAGATTCGCGGGGCGGCGGAAGGCGGCATTGGTTCCTCGTCCGTCGGCGGCAGGTACCAGGAGCGAGCCTTCGTCCGGAGCATGCTCCAGAATCTGATCGAGCTCGCTGGCTTGAATGAGCGGAATATCTGCGGGGATGACGAGCGTGCTGTCGAGGCCGCGCTCTACGCAGAGTCGTGTTGCCATCTCGATGGCGCCGGTTTCACCGGGATTCGCGAGGTCGGGGATGATCTCGAAATCGTACTGCTTCGCGAGTTCAATCGCGAAGGGGTCGCTGGTCACAAGAGCGCAGGCAGGACGGCGCGCCCAGGCGGCAAGCGTTGCCACAACGTCCTGCAGCATGGCCTGCGCCAGTTCCGTGCGCGCGGGCTGATCGAGCACTGCGGCGAGCCGCTGCTTGGCCGCCGACAGATTCTTGACCGGAACGAGGATCACGGCAGATCGGAGGCGGTGCGGGCCGCTGATTTGTCAGAGACAGGTTTATCGGAAACAGGTTTATCTGAAGCTGGTTGGTCGGAAAGCAGTCCGCTTATCGTGGACGAGAGAACAGCTCGCGCCAGGTCGGCGCGGTCTTCGGGGGAGCGCATGATGGTTTGCGCGCACTGTACGCGCAAGCCGGCTTTGCGAAGAGCTTCCGCCGGACGCACGTCGCGCGTGTCACAAACAAGTAGATCGAGAAAATCTTCGTAAGCCTTGGCGACTCCTGCGATCGAGCACGGCAGTCCCTGCGCGGCCATGAGAATGCCTGCAGGTCCTGCAACCGGGGCGTTGCCGACGATCGGACTCACCGCCGCGATTTTGCCGCGGGTACTGCGCAGAGCGTCGCGAATTCCAGGCACGGAGAGAATGGGGCCGATGCTGGTGATGGGGTTGCTGGGAGCGATAAGCACGGCGTCGGCTGAGGTGATGGCTTCGATCACTCCCGGCGCGGGTTCGGCGTCCGAGGCTCCGGCGAAACGCACCGAGTTCACCGGGTCCTGATACCAGCGCTGCACGAAATATTCTTCGAAACTCATTTCGCCGGAAGGAGTGTCTACACGCGTCTCGACCCGCGAGTCGCTCATGGGCAGAATGTGCGCCTTTACTCCGAGCTTGTCGCAGATCGTGGACGTGGCTTCGGAAAGTGTCTTGCCCTCTGCCAACAGGCGCGAACGCAGCAGGTGCACCGCCAGATCACGGTCGCCGGTGTGGAACCACGTGGGCTCGCCCAGTTGTCCCATGGCCTGCAAGCAAAGAAAAGTGTCGCCTTTAACGCCCCAGCCGCGCTCGCGGCTGAGCAGGCCGGAGAGTACATACGTGATCGAATCGATGTCTGGCGAGACGTAAAGTCCCCACCAGAGCAAGTCGTCGCCGGTGTTGACGACGAGAGTGATTTCTTCGGCCGGGATGACTTGACGCAGGCCGTCCACGAACTTGGCTCCGCCGGTGCCGCCGGTTAGAACACAGATCATGCGGCTGTCCTCTGGCTGGCGAGGCCTTCGCTGTTGCGGGAAGCCTGAAGTCTTTCAGAAAGCAATCCTGGTCTCGCCAGAAGGGTCGGGAGGAATTCAGGATAGACCGGCAGGCGCTGGCGTAACTGTTGTCCCTTGCTCTCGGTGCGCAGGCGGAGTTGCTCGAGATGCGGCCAGGGCTTTTCCGGATTGATGTAGTCAGGGGTCAGCGGCGACACTCCTCCCCAATCGTTGATGCCAGCATCCAGCAACTCCTCATAATACGGCGCATTCAGGTTTGGAGGCGCCTGAATATTGACATTGGGCATTAACAAGCGAGTTACCGCCACAGTGCGGAGCATCTCCCCTTGGCTGGGTTCGGGCGCGTGCGCCATGGGGATCGTCGGCTTGGCGCGGAAGTTTTGCACGATCACTTCCTGGATATGGCTGTAGCGCTCGTGCAAGCCTCGGATTGCGAGCACGGTGTCAATGCGGTCTTCCGGCGTTTCGCCGATGCCGATCAACAACCCTGTGGTAAAGGGAACTTGCTGCTTTCCAGCCTCTTCAATCATGCGAAGGCGCTTGGCCGGGACTTTGTCCGGAGCATTGTCGTGGGCTGCGTCCGGAGCAAGCAGGGCGCAGCTGGTAGTTTCGAGCATGAGGCCCATGCTGGGCGAAACGGCGGACAGACGGGCGATCCATTCCGCGCTAAGCAAGCCGGGATTCGGGTGGGGCAGCAGACCGGTCTCACGCAAGACGAGTTCGCACATGGCTTCGAGATAGTGCAGCGTGGACTTGTAGCCGAGTTGACGCAGCGTGTCGCGCATCTCCGGGAAGAGCAGTTCCGGCTTGTCGCCTAAACTGAAGAGAGCTTCGGTGCATCCCAGCTTTTCGCCGGCTCGGGCGGTGGCTAGGACTTCTTCTGGACTCATGGTGTGCGCGCCGGGTTCTCCGGGATCGCGGCGGAAGGTGCAGTAGCCGCAGTAGTCGCGACAGAGGTTGGTCAGGGGAAGAAAAACCTTTCGCGAGTAGGTGACGACGCCGGGCTTGAAGTTTTCTTTTGCAGCGCATGCGGCTGCGAGCAGAGCTGGGAGGTCGTCGTCGCTGCAGTGGATCAGGCGCAGTGCCAGGTGGCGCGAGATGGGCGAACCCGGCCGGAGATCGGCGAGTTCTGTTGCGCACGATGAGCTCTGCTCTTGGGAGGCTGTTCTGATAGCGGTTAGGGTCACGATGCTCGGTTCCGCGACTTGCGGATGGATCGAATCATACAACAGTGGTCAGGGGACAGTGGTCAGCGGTCAGTCATTACGCCTCCCCGTCCGCCAAACGCCGACCACCGGCTCTCGCGGGTTTCAGTGGGTGCTATAAGGATTTAATTCAAATATGCGGGCTCAGCAACCTATCAATCTGCGTGAGGTTGCCACTTACAATCTCCAAGTGCTCTGGAATCCGCAGCCGTACTGCCTCCTGCTCGGAGATGTTGCGGGCAGGAACCAGCGGGTCGCCGTGGTTCCTCGAAAATCCAATAACGACGTTTCCCTTTTCGTCTGCAATGTCCACCATGGAGAAGTCAGAAGTGGGGAATCCTCGGACACGCCGACAGAATTGTGCCCTCACGAAGACAATGCGTTTATCATCAAACTGAAGGGCATACCATCCTTTCTTGCGATCCTGCTTGTTCTTGCATTCGATGACCATACTCGAGATGACACGGATTTCACATGCGGTGTTCTGCCGTAATGCGCTTCGAAATTTTTCTTGCAGCACACGAACGTGTGGTTTCACATCACGATATGCCCACAGCGTGATAACAGTCCCAAGTACGAGCCAAAAAAACCCAAATACGCGCCAAGATGGCCCGGTCTTATCTGCATTTCTTGCCAATACCGAAAGACCCCAAAAACCGCCGAACAACACAATTCCGACTAACAACATCACGTACGGAGCCGCGCGTAAAAGGCGCCGCTCCCGCCGGGCTGCGACAAACCTTAGCCATCTTCGTTCCGCCGGAGTTAGAGGACGAGTGACGAGTTCGGATTTCGTCATGGGAGCAAAAGTTCGGACCCAATTTAACATTTTGCCAGACTCGTTTTGTGGGATATAGCTCAGGCAGGGCCCCAGATGCAACAAAATGCGGGCCACAGCTGCTCAGCAGCGAAATCCTGGAGCCCACTAACTGATGTCATCCAGACTTTCGCTCATTGACCCCGACCGGCCACCGTCATGCTAATGTAGGCAGTCGCGGCAAGAAACTTCAGATACGATATGAGCCTCAGTCCGACCGAATTTCGGAAAGCAATGGGATGCTTTGCTACGGGAGTGACCATCATCACTCTCGATCTGCAGGGTGAAGTCCATGGCATGACTGCTAATGCCTTCGCTTCTGTGTCACTCGATCCGCCCCTGGTGCTCGTGTGCGTGGACCACAGCGCGCGCACTCATGCCCATCTGCACGCTAAGAAACGCTTCGGGGTTAACGTTCTCGCCGAGAGCCAGCGCGTGATTTCGGAATACTATGCGCGGCCAGTTCACACTCACGAGCATGCGGAGGAAGAGGCCGGGGCGCGCTTTGAACGCACGGCGCAGGGAACGCCGATCTTATGCGCAGCTCTGGCGTACCTGGAATGCAAGCTGCAGTGGGCGCAGGAAGCCGGCGATCACACCATCTTTATTGCGGAAGTGGAGGACGTTGTGGTCCGGCAGGGTGAGCCGCTGCTGTTTTTCCGGGGTAAGTATCGCAAAATCGGAGAGGAAGTGCTGGACCAGAGTTAGAGATGAGAGTTAGAGATCAGACTTCGAGATCAGAGCTAGAAAGGCCCGGCGCCTTCTAGAGGACGCCGGGCCGGAGGGACTCGCAGACGTTTCAAACATTCTTGCCCGAAGCGCCTGTTGAGAACAAGGTCAGACGTCACAACGGCGCTGTGACGATGTCACAAGGCAGTGGCTAGTGGTCAGTGGCCAGTAAAACCTGTGACCGGGCGTGACCGGGCCTCCGCCACTTTTCAGGGGTGTCGAACATCTAAGGACAGTGGCCAGTGATCGGTGGTCGGTGGCGAGTAAAGCTGGGGGGTGTATTGGTGCTCTGGGTTTACTGACCACTGGCCCCTGGACACTGACCACTGATTTTCGGAGCCTACTTTCATGACAGAGAAAATGGTAAAGAATGAAGCGGAGTGGAAGCAGAAGCTTACTCCGGAGCAGTATCATGTGACCCGCGAGGCGGGAACGGAGCCGGCTTTTACGGGCAAGTACTGGAAGACCAAAGATGCCGGGACGTATCACTGCGTTTGTTGCGGGGAACCGCTGTTTGATTCCTCGACGAAATTTGATTCCGGCACGGGCTGGCCTAGCTTTTTCAAGCCTGCCGACGAGAATAAGGTCGAGGAGCACAAGGACTCCACCTATGGCATGGTGCGCACCGAGGCGCGCTGTGCGAAGTGCGGCGCCCACCTGGGGCATGTATTTGAGGATGGTCCCGCGCCGACGGGGTTGCGGTATTGTATGAATTCCGCGGCGCTCGATTTGAAGCCGAAGGACAAGAAGTAAGCGCAGTCAGGAGGGATTGGAAAACTGCCTGCGGAAAAATCAGGGGCACGCTGGTGCGTGCCCCTGATTCGTTTGTAGTCTCTCTAAATTAAGCGTTCGCGGTTGCGGCCAAAGCCTTCGGCGTTTCCACCGAGGCGGCCTTCGTCGCCTCTGACTTCGACTGAGCGTCTTTCTGCTGCTTGTGATCGCCGCTTCTGACCTGGATGCCGCCTTTGAGCACGGCGCCGTCTTCCACGCTGATGCGTACGGTGGAAACGTCTCCTGTGACCGAGCCTTCGCTGCGGATATCCACGCGGTCACTGCAATCGAGATTTCCGTTCACCTTACCCATCACTACAACCTCGCGGGCGGTGATGTTGCCTTGCACGCTGCCGTTGCGTCCAATGGTGACGCGGTTGTCCGACAGGCTGATTTTGCCTTCGATGCGGCCATCAATGTAAAGCGCTTCCGCACCGCTCACTTCACCCTTGATGACGAGCGTGCGGCCGATGGTGGCCTGCTCGATGGGCGCGCTTACGGTTTTGACTGGATTGAAAGAGTTAGGGTTGGAGGCTGGAGTATTGGACTTCCCGCCGTACGTGTAATCTGAGGACTGGAGCATGCGACCTTCCTTCATCCCGCGCGGCACGCCCTGTCGGAGCCGCTCCTGGGGTTGGTCTGAATTTGGGGCTTCTGGTTAGTTCAGGTCCCATCGGCCATGGTCACTATCGCACAGAGGTAAGTGATCCTCCGAGATTACGGAAGATGCTGTACGGCTGGGAGCGAGGCTTGTTCCGTTAGTCAGCTTCCTGCAGAGACTGGCTGAGAGTTTCCCACTCCTCGATCAGGGCGGCGTGCGCGGTTTTGCGCTGATCGAGTTCCTGCGACTGGCGTTGGCTCTCCTCGGCGCTGACAAAGTCCTGTAAGGCGGTTTCGCACTGCACGATCACGGTCTCGGCGCGGCTGATCTCGCCTTCGAGTTCACGAATGCGGTCTTCCATCTTCTTGCGTTTGATGGGATTCAGGCGCTTTGCTTTGGCGGCGGGCGCGCCTGCACTCGACGCTTGATTGCCGTTGGACGGGGCTTGCGGGGCGGCATCACCGCGGCTCAGTTGCTGCCGGATCGCCTCATTCTGCTTCGCGCTGCCGCCCTGCTTGCGCCAGAGATAGTCTTCGTAGTTGCCGGGATAGACTTCAACTTTTCCGTCTCCGATCTCGAAAACCCGCGTCGCCAGCTTGTCGATGAAGTAACGGTCATGCGAGACGAAGACGACCGTGCCGGTGTATTTCGTGAGCGCATCGAGCAGGACATCTTTAGCACGCAGGTCGAGATGGTTGGTGGGCTCATCGAGCAGCAGAAAATTTGCCGGATGCAGCAGCAGGCGCAACAGGGCATAGCGCCCGCGCTCGCCACCGGAAAGCACTCCGATCTTCTTGAAGACGTCGCCTTCGGAAAACAGAAAGCATCCGAGCAGACTTCGCAGTTCCGTCTGCGTCGACTGTGGAGATGCGTTGCCCAGATCGTCGATCATTCGCGCGTCGGCATCGAGTTCCTTGTATTGATCCTGCGCGAAATAGTCGGCCTGAACGTTGTGACCGAGGCGGAATTCGCCATGAGTTGTCCGTTCGGTGCCTGCTAGCAGCTTGATCAGGGTGGACTTGCCCGCTCCGTTAATGCCGACGAGGGCGATGCGATCGCCCCGCTCAATCAGGAAGCTGACGTTGCGGAAAACCTCTTTTTGGCCGCCATCTTTCTTGCTGCCATCGAGTTTTGGATAACTCTTGGCCACGTCCACGAACTCGGCTACGATCCGTCCGCTGGGTTTGGGCTGCGGAAAGGAAAAGTGAATCGTCTTTTCTTCTGGAGGAACTTCGATGCGCTCGATTTTTTCGAGTTCCTTTATGCGGCTTTGCACCTGCTTGGCTTTGGTGGCCTGGTAGCGGAAGCGGTTGATGAACACCTCCAGTTGCTCGATGCGGTCACGCTGATTCTTGTACGCGGCCTGCAGTTGCTCGTTGCGGGCCGTCTTCTGGGTCAGGAATTTGTCGTAATTGCCGGTATAAAACCAGAAGCGCTTGTTCCAGATTTCCGCGATTTTGTTGACGACTACGTCGAGAAAATACCGGTCGTGCGAAATGAGCACCAGGGCGTGCGGATAATCGTGCAGATATTCTTCCAGCCAATTGCGGGCTTCGAGATCAAGGTGGTTGGTGGGCTCGTCGAGCAGCAGCAGGTTGGGCTTCTGCAGCAGCAACTTGGCCAGTGCTAGGCGCATCTGCCAGCCGCCGGAGAACTCGTCCGTCTGCCGCTCCCAGTCTTCTTTGCGAAAGCCTAGCCCTTGCAACACGCGTCCCACTTCAGCTTCAATCGAGTAGCCGTCGCGAGTGCGAAACTCGTGCTCCAGGCTGTGATAGCGGTCAGCGACCTCGGCATACTCCGGGCTGGTGTGGTCGAGTTCGGAGATCTTATGCGTGAGCTCTTCGAGTTCACGCTCGATGGCATGCAATCCGGTGAACACAGTCATGCATTCGGCAAATACGGTGCGACCGGAAAGCGAGAGGCCGTCCTGCGGCAAATAGCCAGCGGTGGTGCCTTTGGCAACGATCAGCGAGCCGTAGTCGAAGGTGTCCAGGCCCGCGAGCACCTTCATCAGCGTGGATTTGCCCGTGCCGTTCGCGCCCACGAGGCCAACGCGGTCGTGGGGCGTGATCAGCCAGTCGGTGTTTTCAAAAAGAAGTTTGTGGCCGAAACGTTTTCCGGCGCCGGAAAGCTGAATCATGGGCTGGATTCATCGTCTCATAAAACCGCAGTGCCCAGTACCTGGTACCTAGAGACGAGACGAATCAGGAATGTGCTGCGACTCGGGCGTTGCGGCTTTCGGCATGCTTGCCCCATAGCTGGCTGTGGAAGTGGATGCGCTCCATCGCACGATCAATCACGGCTTCGAGTTCATGCGCGTACTT
>Ga0210391_10004147_pt1 | contig 12162 bp, 13 predicted proteins | sample IncBWC12OmetaG_FD_160573 | JGI IMG/M metagenome (GOLD analysis project Ga0210391, IMG submission 160573) | Forest soil microbial communities from Barre Woods Harvard Forest LTER site, Petersham, Massachusetts, United States - Inc-BW-C-12-O ...
CGGTGCGTGGGGCGCCGACAGTTCAACGCTGCTCTACATGACCAAGCCGAGCGGCACGTTTGGCGAGATTACGGCTATGAAGCCTGAGGAAGGCACGGAGAAAAAACTTTTCGAGGGGATTACGTTTCGTGCGCTGGTGTGGGACACACCGCGGAATCACGCGTTCGCGATCATGGAAAGCTTGAAGACGCTCGGCGTGCCGAAGATGGTGCAACTCGACCTGAAGAATCAGACGATTCGCGAGCTGTTTTCGGTGGACGCGTTTGCGGGCTATCTTTCTGTGTCGCCGTCAGGAAACAAGATCGCTTACTTCCGCGACGGAGACACACTCGAAGTGCACGACCTGACGAGCAAGCAGAAGCCGGCGACGGTGCGTGTGGCGATCGGCGAGTTCGGCTGGAACAAGGACGAGCTGAGCGTGCTGCTGAAGCGCGGCGATCCGCAACAGTCGAGCGATTTGCTTTGGGTGGGGTTGTACAGCGGACAGTTCGATCCCTTCTACCACAGCCTGGAGTTTCACTCGTTTCAAGTAGCCCCGGATGGCAGCGCGGTGGCCGTGACGCAGCCCGGGAAGCGAGCACTTTCGCTTTATCCGCTGCACTAGCTGCGCGCGATCAGAGTTTGTTGCGCTTCCAGTGCTCTTTGAGCATGCAGCGGTCCATCACAACTGCTAGGCCAGCTTGGCGTGCGCGTTCGGCGGCGGGTTCGTTCACAACTCCCTCTTGCATCCACACCTCTTTCGCTCCGACGCGAATCGCAGACTCGACAATTTCAGGCACGAACTCCGGGCGGCGAAACACATCGACGACGTCGATCTTTTCCGGAACGTCTTCGAGTTTCGCGTACGCGCGCTCGCCGAGGACTTCAGTTTCCGCGGGATTCACGGGGATGATGCGATAGCCGGCGGACTGGAGATATTCAGCCACGCCGTGGCTCGGGCGGTCTGGACGGCTCGAAAGTCCGACAACCGCGATAGTGCGCGCTTCCTTAAGGAGCTTTGTGATCGTCTCGGCTTCCTGCGCGGAGTCCGGCTGAAACCGGAGGGTGCAGGACGGCGAATCTTTCGCGTCGCTCATCGTCAATCGCTAGCGAGGTTTTCTCGGGCCACGGAAGTTGCCGGAGTTCGGTCGTGGACCGCCCGGACCGCCGCGCTTCGGGCCGCGCGGGCCGCCGGGTTTCGGTCCTTTGCCGAATTTTCCGGGGCCTTTTGGTTTGTCGAATCCGCCAGGTCGGGCCGGACGGGCTCCTTCGCCACTTTGGCCGGGCCGACTTGATTTGCCGAAGCCGCCTTGTTGCGGGGGGCGGCCTCCCTGACTGCCTTGGCCGGGGCGGAACGATTTGCCGCCGCTGAATGGGCGGTCGCCGCTACCTCCGCTGCCGAAGGATTTCTTGCCGCGGAACGGTTTGTCGCCACCGAACTGCTGCCCTTCTCGACGCGGACGGTCCGCGCCGAAATTCTTGGGGCCAGGGCCGCCACTTTTTGCGAAGCCGCCGCGATTCTCACCCTGAGGCGGACCTTTGCGCTCCCACGGACGGCCAGAGTTCGGCGGACGGTCGCCGCGCGGTGAATCGCCGCTACCGAACGGGCGTTCGCGGTCGAATGGGCGATCCGGACGCGGAGGGCCGCCGCTGCCGAACCTCTTCCCGCCGAACTTTTTGTCGCCAAATTTCTTGTCACCGAATTTTCTGTCGCCGAACTTCTTATCCCCAAACTTCCTATCACCCGTCGGGCGATTGCCGAAGGACGGGCGCGTGTCGCCGCCTTGGCCTTGTTGTGTCCCTGGGCGGCGATCGAAGCGTTTCGGACCTCGATTCCAACGTTGTGCATTCGGGCGGTGGTCGGAGCGAGTCGGAACAAATTGCGGGCGCGAGTGCACCTCGTGCGACGGAACTTTCACGTCCTCGAACTCACCGGCGGGCGGCACAGGCTCGTTCGTATCAACGAGCGACTTCCGCAGCGTTGTTAGTTCGGCGCTGGAAAGTTCGCGATGTTCGCCGGGGCCTAGCGATTCGAGCGCAACGTTACCGATCTTAATGCGCTTGGTCTTCTCGACGGGATGGCCGGTCTGGAACAGACGATTGCGCAACGCGTCGCGACGGGCGTCGGAAATCGTGACCTCGTACCAAGGGGCGTCGCGTCCCTTCAGGCGAGAGATGTGCGCGCCGGTGACTCGGGCGAAATTCTCGATTTCCTGAAAGGTGAGAAGCGATTTTAGTTTCAGCTCGTAAGTCTGCGGCAGGTGATGCGACTTGAGCATCGCGTTCGCGAGTTCACCGTCGTTGGTGAGGAATACCAGGCCCATCGCGTGATATTCGAGACGGCCGACGGGAAACACGCGGTGAGAGACGCCGTGCAGCAGATCGGTCAGCGAGCGACGGCCTTCCGGATCGCTCATCGTCGAGACGACTTCCGGCGGCTTGTTGAGGACCATGTAGACGCGGTCGGTTTCGGGGTGCAGCAGCTTTCCGGACACTTTAATGTGGTCCTTGGTTTCGTCGGCTTTGGTGCCGAGTTCGGTGACAGTCTTTCCGTTCACGGTGACGAGGCCGGATTTAATCAGCTCTTCGGCGTGGCGGCGTGAGGCGATTCCGGCGCGGGCGATAATTTTCTGGAGTCGTTCCTGCATGGCTTAGGCTTCGCTCGGCGTGTCAGCCGAGCCGTGTGTGCCGGTACCCGCGGATGCGGCACGGGATTTTGTGGGATCGATTGTTTCCACGCCACCGCGGTCGGCGTCCGCGAGGGCTTCAGCGGCGATTTCTTCGGGAGTTTCCGTCGCCTCGGCCTCCGCTTCGAGTTCCCCCGATGCGTCGGCGATAGCGTCGCTCTCCTCGACCGTGGAATTCGCTTCGGCTTCGGCGATTTCGAGTTCGATCTCCGCCTCCTCGTCGGTCACGAGGAGCGACTCGGCGTTTTCGTGCGACTCGCTCATCTCTGAGGGCAGGCCGTCGGTCGTCGCTTCAGCGATGCCTTCGTCAGAGACGAGCGCCGCCTGTGCGAGTGCTTCAAACTCTTTCAGGCTTGGCAACTCGTCGAGATCGGACAGGCCAAAGCGCATCATGAATTGCTTCGAGGTTTTGTAGAGAATCGGGCGGCCGATCACGTCTTTACGCCCTGCGGTGGTGATGAGCTTCTTTTCGAGAAGCGTCTTAATCACGCCGCCGACGTGCACGCCACGAATTTCGTTGATCTCCGGCACGGTGACCGGTTGCTTGTAGGCGATGACGGCGAGCGTTTCAAGAGCGGGCATCGTCAAGCGCAAAGGTGGCTGCAAGCTCTTGATAAATTTGCGGACCACGTCGTGATGCTGCGCCTTGGTGTAAAACTTCCAGCCGCCGGCGACTTTGCGAACTTCGATGCCGCGATCCTCGGATTGGTACGTCGCCATCAGCGCTTCGATCGCTTCGCGCGTGCCGGGCTTTTCCAGGCCGAGCGCCTTTGCGATCTGGTCCAGCGAGGCGGGCTCGTCTGCGGCATAAATAATCGCTTCGAGCGACGCCTGAATTTCCTGTGGAGTCATCGTCACAAATATTGCTCCTCAATTTTCGCCATCGCGTCTGGCCCCGCGAACACGGCGTCAAACATCTTGTGCTTGCGAATCTGGATGTCTTCGAACAGCTCCGACTGCACCAGGATGACCGCGTGCATGCGAACCATTTCGAGCACGGCGAGCAGCGCTACGATCATCGCGTTACGCGACTCGCAAGCCTCGAAGAACTCGGTCATCGAGACGGGGTCGTCGGTGGCAGTCAGTTTCACGCGGAGGCGGTCCATCATTTGCGCGATGGAGACCGAATCGTGTTTCAGCTCGAACTTCGGCGCGTTCTTGCGGCGCTCGAGAATCTGTTGGAACGTCTTGACGAGGTCGACGAGCGAGACGACGAGCTCACCCTGCACTTCGTCGCCGCCATAGAGCGACTTATCGGGCTGCGACCAGACGTGATCCTCAACCTGCTGTTTCTGGTAAAGAAGCTGCGCGGCATTCTTGAATTTCTCGTGCTCGAGCAAGCGATGCACGAGATCCTCGCGCGGGTCGGTGGACTGCTCGATTTCGGCCAACAGCGGATCCACCGGCAACAGCATCTTCGACTTGATGTGAATCAGCGTGGCGGCCATGTAGATGAAGTCAGCCGAGACGTCGATATCGAGCTTATCGATCTGGTGAAGGTAGTCGAGATACTGCTCGGTGATCTTCGCGATCGGAATGTTGTGGATATCGATCTCCTGCTTGCGAATCAGATCGAGCAGAAGATCGAGCGGCCCCTCATAGATGGGAAGGTTAATGCGATAGGGTGATGCCATGCTCTCCGGTGCCCTCCCCTCGGCGCGGGAAACGCACCGCACCACGATGGTTCAAACTCTTGTCGCGCTCGCGGCCGTTCTCGAACCGCTCGGCGCTATGTAGCTTCCGGCGCCTGCTTCACAGCAGGCTTGCCCGACTGGCTGCGCGCCTCTTCCGACTGGAAGATGGCCTCGCGCACTCGCTTCATGGTGCGCCGGGCGGCGGTGCGCGCCTGGTTCGAGCCGCTATCGAGGATATCCCAAACGCGCTGCGGCTGCGCCTCAAATTCTCGCCGCTTGGCCTGGACCGGCTCAATCCAGCGGATCAGGTTGTCGGCCATCTGCTTCTTGCAGTCGACGCAGCCGATGGCGGCCGTGCGGCAGTCGCGGTCGACCGTCGCTATAGTTTCGGGCGGCGAGAACAGCTTGTGCCACGCGAAGACTGGGCAGATCTCCGGGCGCCCCGGGTCGGTGCGGCGGATGCGCTGCGGGTCCGTCATCATGTTGCGAACTTTGGTGCGAATTTCGTCGGGCGGATCGGCTAGCCAAATAGCGTTGCCGTAGGATTTGGCCATGCGGCGGCCATCGAGGCCAGGCAGGCGGGGCGTCTCGGTCGGGAGGTAAGCGGGCTCGCGGAGCGTGTCCGTCACCGAGAAATACTTTTCGTTGGCGCCAGCGCGATCGAGGAAGTTGCGAACGCCGATCTCCCCAGCAACACGGCGCAGCTCAGTGCGAATGTAGGAGCGATTTTCCGCATCGATGGGCGCCGAGCCTTTTGGCGCGGCGAGCGCAGACACGCCGGCGAACTCTTTCCAGATCTCGCCGAGTGCTTCGCGGGACTTCGTGTCGAACAAGCCTTCTTTCACCGAGAACCCGTAGTGCGAATCGAAGCGCCGAACGATTTCGCGTGTCAGCTCGACGTGCGGCGCCTGATCTTCGCCCACTGGGACAAGCAAATCCTGGCTCGGCTCGGCGTACATGACGATGTCAGCCGATTGGAGCACCGGGTAGCCGAGGAAACCGTAAGTGCCGAGGTCGCGACCCTTGAGGTTTTCGATTTGCTCTTTGTACGTGGGGACTCGTTCGAGCCACGAGAGCGGCGTGATCATCGAGAGCAGGACGTGAAGCTCAGCGTGCTCCAGAATTTGCGATTGAACGAAGAGCGTCGACTTCACGGGATCAAGTCCCACGGATAGCCAGTCGATTGCGACCTGCAGCGTGTTTTCGGCGATGGAGGACGTGTCTTCGTAGTGCGTAGTCAGTGCGTGCCAGTCGGCGACAAAGAAGAAACAGTCGTACTCTTCCTGGAGCTTTACCCAGTTGGAGAGCGCGCCGAAATAATGGCCGAGATGCAGCTTGCCGGTCGGCCGCATGCCACTCAGTACGCGCTTTTTCTTGGCTTCCGCTTCTGTTCCCGAACTCACCGTTTAGCTTCTCTCCCAGTACACTCTGAAAGCCCGCGGCAACTTACTTCGCCGCTCCAGCTCTCAACAAATCACGCGCAATCACAGTGCGCTGCATTTCGCTGGTGCCTTCGTAAATCGTGAGCACGCGAGCATCGCGATAATAGCGCTCAACGTCCGTCTCACGCGAATACCCGACGCTGCCGTGAATCTGGACCGCTTTCGCCACCACGCGGTTGGCCATTTCGCTGGCATAGAGCTTCGCGCGCGATGCGAGCGCCCCAGCGCGAGCGCCGCCGGAATCACGCGTCCAAGCAGCTTGGTAAATCAACATGCGAGCAGCGTCTATCTCCGTCTGCATATCCGCGATCATCCACTGGATCGCCTGGTATTCCGCGATGGGCTTCCCGAAAGTCTTGCGCTGCTTCGCGTATTTCACAGCGGCTTCCAGTGCACCTTGCGCAAGTCCGAGCGCCTGTGCGGCGATGCCAACGCGGCCCCCATCAAGCGAGCCGAGCGCAACTTTCAGCCCCTGCCCTTCTTCGCCGAGGCGATTCGCGACAGGAACGCGGCAATTTTCAAGCACGACTTCCGCCGAGCGCGACAAACGCAGTCCCATCTTGTCTTCGTAGCGGCTAACCCGAAATCCAGCGAACTCCGGCTCAACCAGAAACGCAGTGACTCCATGCGCGCCTGCGTCGGGATCGGTCTTCGCAAAAACGATGTAGACGCCCGACACACCGCCATTCGTGACCCAAGCTTTCGTGCCGTTCAACTCGTAACAATCGCCGACGCGAGCGGCTCGCGTCCGAATGCTCGCCGCATCGGATCCGGCCTGCGGTTCAGTAAGGCAGAACCCGCCGAGAATCTCGCCGCGCGAAAGGCGAGTCAGGTATTTTTTCTTCTGCTCGGGCGTACCGAACTGAAAAATCGGCATGCCGACGACCGAATTCGTCACGCTCAGCGCGACGGCGATCGATGCATCGACCCGCGCGACCACTTCCAGCATCACGGCATAGCTGACGGTATCTGTACCCGCGCCGCCCCACTCCTCGGGCACGAGCATCCCGCAGCAACCAAGTTCGCCGAGCCGCCGCAGTTCGGCGGCGGGAAACTTCTCCTCGCGCTCGTACTCGCGGATGACGCCGCGCACCTCCGTCTCCATAAACTGGCGGACGGTGTCGCGAATCAGAAGTTGGTCGCTGGTGAGTGAAAAATCCATCAAAAAGGGCCGCTCGAATGCTAGCACAGGGCGTGCACGCTCGGGCGGCGAGCTGTGGCGCTATTGATCGTCCGGCTTCTTGGGTACAGGAGGGAGTTTCATGCGCTCGCCGACGTTGTCTTTTTTGCCAGCCTTCACGTGAACGCGCTCGGTCTTCGTCACGTAACTTTTCGAATCGAATTGCAGGTCGTACTCGCCAGGGGTCAGATCTTCGAACGCGTACGCGCCATTCGCATCGGTAGTCGCGGTCTTCGTCGTTTTGTCGGCCTCGCTGATAAGTGTCACCCGCGCACCCGACAGAGGCGTGCCGTGTTCGCCTGTAACCGAGCCGCCGATGGAGCCGGTCGTTTCCGGAGTCTTCGGGGGTTTCGGAGCCTTCTGCGCGTCCGCCGTCGACGCAAGCAGCGCGACAACAAGCATGGCGACTGCGATGACTCCGCCACGAGCAACGACTTTCGAAATGGCCATAACCCTCCGGTCAATAATCCGAGCAACGTCTATAGGGTGCGCGTTGTGGCGCGTTAGAGCTTCAGAAATTCCCTGAGCCGCCGCGTCTGCGCGCGCGAAACGGGAATTTCGCTGGCGCGCTTGTCGTTCATCTTCAGCATGTAGCTCGACTTGAACCACGGCACCACTTCCTTGATGTGATTGATGTTCACAAGGTAAGAGCGGTGTGCGCGCCAGAAACGCTCGGTATCGAGCGAGGCCTGCAGCTCTTCAATCGTGCGGTAGTTCGAAACGCCCTCGAAGTCGCGCGCAAAGATGGTGATCGTGCCGTCCTGGATGGAGGCGTAGATCATCTCGTCGGCATCAACCAGAAACATGCGCGACTGAGACTTCACAAGGAGCTTCACCGGCTGTGCCACGCGCGCACCCGGCGCGGCGAGCTGGCCTACGAGTTCCTCCAGTCGCTCGACGGGTGACGTGTTCGCCTCGATCATTTTTTTCGCGCGTTGCACCGCCTTCGAGATGCGTGCCTTGTCAAAGGGCTTCAAAATGTAGTCGACTGCGTTCACGTCGAACGCCTGCAGCGCGTAATTATCAAATGCAGTGGCGAATACGATCTGGGGAATGCGCACTTTGCGTTCGAATAGCTTCTTGATGACGCCGAACCCGTCGAGGCCGGGCATCTGGACGTCGAGAAATACCAGGTCGGGCTCGTGCTCCTTGATGAGCGTGACGGCTTCGATGCCGTTTTTGCCGTGGGCGATGACGTTCACGTCAGGAACGTCACGAAGCAGGTAGGTGAGTTCGTCGCGTGCAGGGCGCTCGTCGTCCACGATGAGAGTTTTGATGGTCATGAGACAGCCTGCCGCCAGTATATGCAACCGTGGAATCGCCAGCAACCGAACTGAGGCGCGCGGGCGATGCGTTAGAATGCTTCCGACAATGCGAAATGAAGGAGCCGACGTGGCGACGAAGAAGCCCATCGCAACGGTCCTAAGCAGCAAGACCGTGTTTCATAGCCCGGTCTTCGACGTAAAACGCGAGGAAGTGATCGAGCCGCATGGGGTGCGCGCTACGCGAGCGACCGTGACGCATCCGGGGTCGGTGGTCGTATTGCCGGTTTTCGCAGACGGCCGGCTGCTGCTGATTCGCCAGTACCGGCATTCGGCGAAGCAATATTTGTGGGAACTTGTCGCGGGGCGTAAGGATCCGGGAGAAACGTTTAAGCACGGGGCGCACCGCGAGCTGAAGGAAGAGTCTGGGTACTCGGCGAAAAAGATGCGGCAGCTGATGGACGTGTTCCCTACCCCAGGGTTTGTGGCGGAAAACATGGTTATTTTTCTGGCCCAGGGCCTCACGAAGGGCGAAGCGGAGCCCGAGGCGGACGAGAAGATCACGCAGAAGATCGTAACGCTGAAGGAAGCGGAAACGTGGATTCGCACCGGCAAGATTCGCGACGCAAAGACGATCGCAGCAGTGCTGTTCTATTCCAGATTCATGGCGAAGAAAAAGTAAGCGCCTAGCGTGGCAGCCACGGCGCGCCGATCGGTGTGTAAGCGACGTAAAGCAGGTAGTAGACGATCACGCCGGTCACCGAGACGTACATCCAGATCGGATACGTCCAGTGGGCGATCTTCCGATGCGAGCTGAACCGCTCACTGAGCGCGTAGCCCAGCGTGATGATGACGAGCGGCAGGCACACAATCGCGAGAATCGTGTGCGTCGTGAGCAGCGTGAAGTAAACGGGCCGAATCCAGCCCGTCCCACCAAAACGAATAATCCCCGCGTGAAAGTGGAAGTAGAGATAGAACCCTAGAAAAACCGTGGAGCATAGAAACGCGCAGATCATGCACGTCTTGTGAAAGAGAATTTTGCCGGACTTGATGAAGTACAGCCCAAAGGCGAGAAGGACGGTACACGCGGCGTTGAGCGATGCGTTGATTTTGGGCAGAGCGGAAAGAGGGATGGCCATTGCGGTAGCGATCAACGAATCGCTTTGTCGAGCGTCATCCAGAGCAGAAGCAGCGGAATGTGGGCGACGGTGGCGTGCATGAGCCACTTGGCGCGGACGTTGGTACGGTTACGGTTCGCCCAGAAACCGACCTGGAGGAGCAGCACGCCAAGGACGAGCGCGCCGAAGAAGTAGCTCATTCCAGTCATCCCCATTACAAACGGCAGCAAGCTCAAAGGAACCAGCACGGCGGACATACTCAAGATCACGCGAAACGTGATGTCGCCGCTCTGATCGACAACGGGCAGCATCTGTATTCCGGCGCGTTTGTAGTCCTCGCGGTACATCCAAGCGATCGCCATAAACTGGGGAAACTGCCAGACGAAAAGGATGGCAAACAGTATCCAGCCGCCTTGTGTAATCGTCCCGCGTGCGGCAGCCCAGCCGATGAGCGGCGGGAGCGCGCCGGGTATGGCCCCGACCGCGGTGGCGAGCGTGGTACGAGTCTTCAGCGGCGTGTAGGCGCAGAGATAGGAAATGCTCGTGGCGAACGCGATGAGCGCAGCCAACCAGTTCACGGCAAGCGCGAGCCAGATCGTGCCGATCGCAATCGATGCGATGCCGAAGGCAAGAACTTCGCGGGCCTGTAGCGCACCGGTCGGCAGCGGGCGCATCGCAGTGCGACGCATCACCGCGTCCATTTCGCGCTCGACGTATTGATTAAGCGCAGCAGTGCCTCCGGCGACGAGAAGCGTGGCACAGAGTGTGTGCGCGAGGCGCACCAGGTCCATGGGGCCGTTTGAGCCCAGGTAAAATCCCGCAACGGTCGTGATCACGACGAGAAAGGTGACGTCTGGCTTGGTGAGGACGACATAGGCCCAGGGCTTGTCGAAGGCAGAAACGGCCGCGGCGCGCTCGTTGCTCATGTCAGGTCTGCCGAGCATTATGCCCTAGAACTCTCTGTTCGCGCAGCAGCGGAATTGGATTTGACGGCTTCGGCACCGGCCGGGCGTATCAGCCTGAAACAGGACAGAGTCAGCATCCAACTGGTCGCAAGCGTCAGAGCTCCTACCAGCACATGAATCACCGTCAGCGAGATGTACGTCACCGTTGGCTGCACGGCGTGTTGAGCTTGCGACACAGCCCACAGCGCGGCAAGGCCGAGCAGGAACTGCGTTCCCACGATGGCGCTGAGCATCACGCCCCAACGCCGCAGGTCGGACACACTGCCGAAACGCTTCCGAACCGCACGGCCCGTAACAATCGATAGCACCAGCACCACAACGGCGCCAATTTCGTGCGGCATCAAGTTGAAAGCGCCATGACGGAACGCCGCGCCCAGAATGAGCTGCAGAAAGACCGCGGCGGACGTGAGAATCGCGAGCGTGCGGAGTTTCGGCGAGCTGGCATCTTCAAGCAACGGCAAATCGCGCTGCCACCACCTGCTCGTAACGAGCGCGATGCTCAAAATCGTGACGAAGTAGAGTTCGGCGAGAGTCGCATGCGTGGTCGAGACGGGCGGCGGCAAGCGCATCAGCACCGTGATGCCGCCGAACACACCTTGCAGGATCACGAGTCCAAGCGCGGCCCAGCCCAGCTTGCGCACCCACGCGCGCGGTTCTCTGAGCTGCAGCCAGACTGCGAGAATGATCGTGAGCAGTCCCGCGACGGTTGCGATCATGCGATGGCCATGCTCGTAAAAAATACCGCCGACCATTGGCGGCATCCATGAACCGTACGAAAGCGGCCAATCGGGAACGGCGAGGCCTGCGTCGTTACTGGTAACGAGCGCACCGGCGATGATGAGAAGCACGATCCACGCCGCCGTCGCGATCGCGAATCGATGCGCCGCTACGGGCACTGGCTTGGTACCACCACGCTGTACGGCGGAACTGGAACTCATGTCGCGCTTCCCTCTTACGCTCGCGGCGTTACTGCGCTTTGAACACGAAATCGGCGCTTACGGCTCCCTGCGGCGCCACGGTGACAGTCTGCTCCATCGTGCCGTAAAGCTCCTGCCAGGCGACCAGCGTGTAAGTGCCCGGCGGCAGGCCGGTCAGCTCGAATTTGCCATCGCGATGCGTCACCGCAAAGTACGGATGATCGAATAGGAAAACGTAGCCCTTCATCCACGGATGCACATTGCACTTCATCGGAATGGCGAGTTCGGGCGCAACGAGCGACTCAACGACCGGTTCCGAGCCCGGTAGCGATGAACGATTCGACGGCCGGTTATTCTGCGACATCATGAAAACGTTGTGCGTGGTCTGATCGTCATTCGCAACATCCAGATTTTGCCCCACCATCAACGCCGTGACGTGCGGCTCGTACATGCACCCCTTCTGCAGCAGCTTCGCCGCTTCGCTCGGCGCGCGGAATGCATAGTCGCTGACGCCGGACTTGATGTAGACAACCGCGTTCGCAACGTTCCCGTTCGCGTCCGCAACCACCGTCGGTGCGATGACCGGCGTCGAATATTCCTTAGCGCATGCCGGCTCGGCGCTCATGTCAATGGCGTGCAGTTCGGGCGGCTTGCCGGCGAGCGTCACGCGGCCTGAAATCGATCCCGCTGTCGCCAGATCGACGGTCTTCGTCGGAACTGGCTTGCGAGGGACCTCAACCGACTTCGGAGCCGACAAATTTCGGCAACCGAAAAGCGCAAACACGGCGACACCTGCTGCGCCAATTACTCTGCACTTCAGGGCCCGAGACACCGTCCGCACCAAGCTCATAGCGCCAGAGAAGCCACTCCACTGCGCATGCCGACGGCGCGCAACCCCAGGTCAGCCATGGCGCGCACCAGAAGAGGAGAGTCGTTCAGCGCCGGCATCATATGAAACTCGCGGATGCCTAACTCGTG
>Ga0210391_10004148_pt1 | contig 12157 bp, 9 predicted proteins | sample IncBWC12OmetaG_FD_160573 | JGI IMG/M metagenome (GOLD analysis project Ga0210391, IMG submission 160573) | Forest soil microbial communities from Barre Woods Harvard Forest LTER site, Petersham, Massachusetts, United States - Inc-BW-C-12-O ...
TCTGTGGCACTTTCCGTAGCGCCGCTGTAGCGCCGGGCTTTAGCCCGGCATCTTCAACTTCGCCCCCTGGCGTTACCAGGCGCGTTGCCCTATTTCGTCACCGGCTCTCGCGAGCCTACGACGACGGTGTCCGGACTTTCCTCCCGCTGTGCCCGCGTAGCGCCGGGCTTTAGCCCGGCATCACACGGCACAGCCAGCGATCACCCGGCTCACCCGCCGTCACTATTGTATCGCGGTATGACGCGGACAATCTAGAAGTTGCCAATCGCATGTGGCTCACATCCGAGCCTCAAGCACCTCTCCGCCAAATTCCGCGAATCGCTCAAACTCTCCGGCAAAAACGAAAATTTGTTCCCTTTCAGTAACTTCACAAAAACAAAAGACTTGCTTAGCCCAGGGTAGCCAGCTACCGTCGAGAAAACCCTCGTTCCCTCAGAAGCAGAGGAGGAACCCGATGCCCGACCAAAATCCATTTGACCTCCAAAAAGGCTTTCCCGCATGGCTAGGCGCAATCGTGGGAATCATTGCGGGCACCGTCTATGGACTCGCGGGTTTTTTCCTATTGAAGATGTCACTCGGCCCGCGCATGGGCCAAGTTATCTTTATCATGTTTCCGCTTCTGGTTGGCGCGACGATTGCCATGGTCACGCCGCGCGGAATTTCCAGTGTCGCGTTGTTGTCTGTCACGATCTCGCTCATGATTTGCCTTGGCTCTTTGATTGCCATGCATGCCGAAGGAATTCTTTGCGCGGTCCTGGCGTTTCCGTTGATTTTTGTCCCCCTCGCTGTCGGCGTGGCCATCGGCACACTTCTGCGCAATATGATTCGTCCATTCGAGAGCGTCAAAACGAATTGCCTCATTCTGCTGATTGCGCCCGTCTTGCTTTTCGGCGGGCATCGGCTGGAAGTCAAAGCATTCCCTCAAGCGCGGACGCAAAGCGTCACAACGACAATCCATCTGGCTGCGGCCCCCGAAGAAGTCTGGGCGAATATTCAGTCGCTGGACAAACTGGCCGGCAGGAAGCCGCTGCTGATGCACATCGGTTTGCCCATCCCGCAGAAGTGCGTGCTGCAAGGCACCTCCGTGGGCAGCAAACGAATCTGCTATTTCGATCAAGGCTCCATTGAAGAGTCCGTCCTCGAATGGGATCCGCCGCAAAGGATGCGCCTGGCGATTGACCGTACAAATATGCCCGGGCGACATTGGCTTGAATTTGACGGCGCGGAATACGACTTGAAAGGCGACGCCACCGGCACCACTCTCACCCGAGTGACGACGATTCGCTCCAATCTAAGTCCTGCCTGGTATTGGTCACGCTTCGAAAGCTGGGGAGTGCAAAGCGAACACGAGTATCTGTTCAGCGATCTCGCGAGCCGCTTTCCTGGCTCCCAACCTCGCTAACCGTCGGCCGCTGTGGGATTTGCTCTTGTTCCCGGAAGGAATGAAACCTACAATCCGCGCAATGCAAGTCCGCGAAGCCAAAGATTTTCTCGTCGCACAAACCGCCGAGCAAGCCGCGCTCGAAGGAGCGCCTCTCTCTGATCTCGAAAAACGCATGATGTATTTCACTGAAGGCCCGGATGCCGTTGAAGATCCGGTCAAGCTCAACGACGAATTCGGAGCCCAATATGATTCGCAGGAATTCGAAACCAAGATCGCAAAACTACTTCACCACGCCCATACAAGGACAAAAAAAGAAAACAAGGACAAGACACGCCTCTGGGGCGATGCAATCCGCACCTTGAACAAGGGTGATCACTACATCTTAGTCCTTTTGAGTCTCCAATCGACTGACGAACGCTCTCCTTACGATTCCTTAAAACTCTTAGCTGCGGCCATTCTCATCGCATTGGCGATGTTTGCTTGGCAGTTCTGGGTGGCTCCGCGAGTTTCTGAAACCGGCTGGTTATCATCCGCGCTTCACGCGCTCTGGAAGGCGCTGCAGACTTCGAGGATCATCGTGTTCTGCACCGCCCTGGCATTGGGGCTCTCCGCCTTGCTCGCTCGGTTCCTCTTGCTATCGCGCGATCACAAAAGAAAGCGAAAAGCTCAAGGCAATTAACGTTCGCGACGGGCTTCATCTATTTGTACTCAATTACTTACTGGAAAGCAGCTTATCGAATTCCGATTCGGTGAGTATCGTGACGCCGAGCTCTTTAGCTTTGTCATATTTCGAGCCGGGATCAGTGCCCACCACCACATAGTCCGTCTTCTTACTCACAGACCCGGAAATTTTTCCGCCATGCTGCTGCACCAATTCCGCAGCTTCTTCTCGCGAGCGATTCGCCAAGCCGCCTGTGAACACAAAGCTCTTCCCTGCCAACTTGTCGCTCTTGACTTCCCTTTTTTCGGCGGTGGGATGTACGCCAACTTTATTTAGCTTCTTGATGAGCTGCCGATTCGCAGGTTCCGAAAAAAACTCAACAATCGAAGCCGCAACCTTAGGACCGACTTCATGCACAGCCTCAAGCTGCTCTTCCTTCGCTGCGGCCAATTCCTCCAGCGACGAAAAATGCTCCGCAAGCAACTGCCCCGTTCTCTCGCCCACGGAAAATATCCCCAACGCATAAATCAGGCGCGCCAAACTGTTTTTCTTGCTCCCCTCAATTTCCTGCAGCAAATTCTGCGCGGATTTTTCCGCCATGCGCTCCAGCCCCGCGATTGCATCCTCTTTCAACGAATAAAGATCCGCGACATCCTTCACCAACCCCTTGTCCACCAACTGATCGACGATCTTATCGCCCAGCCCATCGACATTCATCGCATGCCGGCTAGCAAAGTGCAGCAGCGACTCCTTCCTCTTCGCCGGGCAAGCCGCGTTCACGCACCGGTACGCCACTTCCCCTTCCACGTGATGAATCGCGCTGCCGCACTCGGGGCAGTTCTTCGGCATATGAAAGGGCTTGCGGTTCTTCCCCTCCTTGACCACTTTCAAAACATGCGGAATCACTTCACCCGCGCGCTCAATCAGCACGGTGTCGCCGATCTGCACGCCCAGCCGCCCCACCTCATCCATGTTGTGCAGCGTGGACCGGCTGACAGTGACGCCCCCCACTTGCACCGGCTCCAGAAACGCCACCGGCGTCAGCGCGCCCGTCCGTCCCACATTCACGCGAATATCATTAACAACCGTCGTCTCCTGCCGCGCCGGATATTTGTACGCAATCGCCCACCGCGGAGCCTTCGACGTGAATCCCAATTCATTCTGAATCCCCGTCGAATTTACCTTTATCACCACTCCATCGATCTCGTACGGCAGCTTCTCCCGCTTCGCGTCCCAATCCTCGCAATACGCAATCACCGCATCAATCCCATTGCACAACTTCCAATCATCCGAAGCTCGGAAACGCAGTTGCTTAAGCGCCAGCAGGCTCTCCGAGTGTTTCGGAAAAAGAACCTTGCCATCCACAAAAAGGTAATACGCAAAAAAGTCCAGCCGCCGCGCCGCGGTGATCGACGGATCGAGGACCCGCACCGCACCAGCCGCGGAGTTCCGCGCGTTCACAAAAATCTTTCCGCCAGACAGCTCCTGCTGCCGGTTCAACGCCTCAAACGCCTTGCGCGTCATCAGTACTTCCCCACGCACTTCAAAATCGGCGGGGATTTTTGCCTTCTTCAAAACATCCGCATCCACTCGCAGCGGAATCGACCGGATGGTTTTCACATTGGGCGTAACATCCTCGCCGGTGGTTCCATCGCCGCGCGTCACGCCCCGCACAAGTTTGCCTCCCGCGTATTGCAACGAAATGCTCAGCCCATCAAACTTGTGTTCGGCGATGTATTCGATCTTTTCCCGCCCGATGCCTTCGCGCACACGCCGGTCGAAATCGCGCAGCGCATCATACGAAAACGCGTTGTCGAGGCTCAGCATCGCCCGTGCGTGCCGCACCGTTTGAAATCCTTCGCGGGGAGTGCCCCCAACGCGGACGGTCTGCGAATCAGACGTGATCAGTTCGGGATGCGCGGCTTCGAGCGCCTGCAACTTCTGCATCAGCTTGTCGTAAGCGGCGTCGGAAATTTCCGGGTCATCCAGAACGTAATAACGGTGTTCGTGGTGCCGGAGCTTTTCGCGAAGCCCTTCAATCGCTTTTTTGATAGCAGCAGACGCGCCTTTGGCCATGAAACCCTCAGGAGAAGGAATAGCTCAATTTCGCCTGACATTATATAGAATGAATACCGAAAGAAACGAACAGGGAGCACGCCCTTTGGAGTGCGGCAGCCCTGCTGCCGCTTTTTTCAGCAACCCGCACCAATCTATACTGGGAGAGGCTTACTAACTCTTGCCCGACCTGAGAATGACCACAGGTATCCAAAACGCGCTGTTGATTCACAACCCCAACGCTGGCAACGGTGGCAAGGGGCGCCGTACCATGCTGGACGAAGCGCGAAGGATTTTTGCCGTTGCCGGCATTCAGACCGACCTGGCGGAAACCACCAAGGCCGGCGATGCCACGGAGTTCGCGCAGCGCGCCAATAAGGAAAAGCGCCAGCTCGTCATTGCCTGCGGCGGCGATGGCACAGTAAACGAAGTCGTTAACGGCTTGGCTGGCCAGGAGAATGGCCATCGCGTCCCGCTCGCACTCTTGCCAGGTGGCACCGCCAATATTCTCGCCAAAGAATTAAATCTGCCGTGGGACATACCGAGCGCGGCGGAAATGCTCGTTCGTGGAGCGGTACGAGACATTCCGCTAGGGCTGGCCTCTCCGCTAAACGAACCCGCGAAGACAAAATATTTTCTCAGCGTCGCCGGCGCGGGGCCCGATGGCATGATCGTCTATTCCATCGATCTCGATCTCAAAGCACGCGTTGGCATCCTGGCGTACTGGTGGCAAGGAGCGCGCGAAGCTTTCCGCTACAAATTCAAGCATTTTCGAGTCAGTGCCGCAGGAAAAAAGATCGACTCCTCGCTTGTTGTAGTAGGCCGCACCAAACACTATGGCGGGCCCTTCAAAATCACGACTGAAGCAGATTTGTACGAAGATCAGTTCGAGCTGCTTGCGCTAACCTCGCAGAGCGGCTTGCGATATATCAGTTACCTTCCATCACTATGGCTGGGAAAACTTCGCGGCACAGACGGGGTCCACTTCTGGAAAGCGGATAGCGTCCTCTGCGAACCTCTTGGCGAAGATCCGATCTACGCGCAGGTAGACGGCGAACGGCTCGCCCGCCTCCCTGTCGAGTTCAAAATCGTGCCGCGAGCCCTAAAACTGCTCGTGCCAGCCAACGGCCTTCCTGCAAAAGCGAAAGTGGCCGCGCGCTCTTAACCGTGGACATCGTCACTCATGGACTCGCCTCATTCGCCGTCGCGCGCGGCTTTTTCCCTCGCGCCAGCAAATTGGCGATAGTAAGCGCCGTTCTTGCAGGAACGATTGCGAACATCGACTGGTTCAGCAGCTATTTCGGACCTTCGGCCTTTCTCACTTGGCACGGAACTTATACTCACTCGATTCTCACAGCTGTTCTTATTTCGGCCGTGTCTCCCGCAATTTTCATAGCAAAGATTTTCAAAGCAGGATTGGGTATCGAGACAGAAGCGCCAAAGAGTAATTCGGTTTCCATTGACGTGCGCTCCCTGCGAATACTGATTTTGGGAACGTTCTTGCTGCCCCTGTGTGCCGCTTTGCTGCACATCGTCATGGACGCATGCCAATCCAACGGCATCGCGCTTTTCTGGCCATTTAGCTCCAGGCGGTTTGCAGCGAATTGGCTCCCTGGCCTCGACCCATGGATTCTCACGATCCTCATCGCCTGCATCGCGCTTCCGGAACTGCTGCGCCTCGTAAGCTCTGAAATCGGCGCCAAATCAAAAAAGCCGCGTGGACAAACCGGCGCGCTCTTCGGCCTCGCTCTAGTGCTGGTTTATATAGGCGCGCGCGCCACTCTACATTCGAATGTGCTGGCTCTGATGGAATCACGGACCTTTCATGGCGAGACTCCGCGCCGCGTGAACGCTTTCCCGGAGTCACTCTCGATTCTCACCTGGCATGGAATCGTGGAAACCGAAAGCGCCCTGAATGAAATCGACGTCGATGCCACTTCCTCCGACACCTTCGATGCCGACTCCAGCGTCAGGCAATTCAAGCCGGATCCTTCGCCCGCCTTGGATGCGGCCAGAAACACAGTCGTAGCCAGACGATTTCTCGCGACGGCGCAAATTCCAAAAGCAAGCATTGAAAAAACGGAAGGTGGCTACGTTGTTGTTTTGCGGGACTTGCGTTATGCCGCGGCAGGCGAGACAACACATGGGATTACCGCCGTCATCGAGATGGACCCAAACAATAGAGTCACGTCACAGGAGTTGGTCTGGGCTCGCGACCTGCGCCACTGATCCACTACCGGATTATTCTTGCGACTCATGATGCGGCTGATGCCGCAATATCCAGCGCGAAAGCCCATAACTAACCACTACAAGCGCAATCACAATCGCAGTCACTTGCAACTTGTGCGCCGCGAGATAGGGCATCGCGTCCGCACCATAGCGAACAGCGAGATAGCCCACGCCAAAATAGCGAAATAACCGCGCCAGCGTGATCGCCGAAACAAATCCAAAGAGCGGTGCCTCAAAAACGCCCGCTGCAAACACAAATATTTTAAACGGCGTTGGCGGCGGCAGAAGCGCAGCAATCAACATTCCGCCGAACCCGTTGCGCTCAACCCAATGGCGAATCGCATGCGCGCGCGCCCCTGCTTTGCGATGAAAATAAGCTTCCCCACCCATGCGCGCCAGAAAGTAGAGCACCACACAACCCAATACTGACCCCGTCGCGGCCATCAGAGCGTAGAGCGGCATCCGCGCGTGATTCTGCATGGATAGCTGAATGAGAAGCAGGTCGTTGATAATGGGAAACGAGAGGACCGATGAATCCAGGAAAGAAATGAGAAAAAGACCCGGGGCCCCCAGCCCGCTGGCGAAGGCGATAATCTTCTGCTTCCAGCCGCTCAGACTTAGTGACAATCGCAACTCCCCCTGTTCGTCATTTTTCGCTTACAGGACTGTAACCCTATCCCGCCAATCGTGTGGGCAAATAGCTCCCACGCAATTAGATTGAAAAGTTCAGCACACAGCTCATTTGTATTAAAGCAAAGGCAGGGCCATCGCGCGCGGTTATTGCGAAAACGCCGCGCGGTCGAAATGGTTCATGAAAATTTGCATCAAAGCCGTACGGTGAAGATTCGGCAGCCTGGGTATTTCACCGATCACCCGGACGTGTCCAAATCGCTCGATAGTCTCGCGATTTTCCCGGTTCTGATCGCCAATCAAAACCACGCCATGCACCGGCAATTCGGCAGCGTGCAAAGCCGCCAGCGTCAACAATGTGTGATTGATGGTCCCAGCTCCACTGCGCGCCGCAAGAATCACCGGCAGCTTGAACTTGACCATCATATCCAGCATGAACTGCTTCTGGTTGATGGGTACCAGCACGCCGCCCAAGCCCTCAACGATCAGCCAATCGTTCAGCAAGCTGGTCGGCATGTTGATCCGCCCCAGATCGATTTCCACTCCCGCCCAGCGCGCCGCAAGATCCGGCGAAACCGGCGGCACAAACTTATACACCTCGTCCAGCGTGCGATCCGTCCCGATTCCCGCCAGCCGCATCACGGTTACGCGGTCCGAGCCCTCTAGCGTACCCGTCTGAATCGGCTTCCAATAAACCGCATCTAACGCCGCGCAAAGCAGCGCCGAAAGCGTCGTCTTCCCGACACCTGCATCCGTCCCAGTAATAAAGAAATGATGTCTCACGCGTGTCCCGCGAATCGATCGCTGTGGCTCCGCGCTCGAATGTTTAGCCGCGAAGAAGGCGTGCGGCGCACAGAATTGGTTTCAACGTGCCTTCTATTGTGGCGCACCGCGCTGTGGCGAACTGCATCGACTGCAGCTAAGCGGCCTGCTGCTTGCGAAAAATCTCTGTTCATGGGCCCCCGTATACGCCGGGTGTTTCCTGCTCTAGCAATGAAGGCATGTTACCATCGCTTTGCAATTCTTTTTCGTCCGCATATGCAGGGCGATACCGTCCTATAAACGTCCCAAAAGGCACTCTCGGAGCCGATACGGGGGGCGACCGGCCCCAGACAGGACGACCTTCAGCCAGTTTGACCCGCCACTCTGCTAAATGTTATAAATCAACGTTTTGTGTACGCCCGTATTCGGGCCCAACAGGGGCTGTCCGCCTGGATGCACGGCGGCAGATAGGTTGGGCACGCATGCAGGCAGCCTCGGTCCGGCCGGGGAGCACAAAAGCCAAAAGCGTTATTCCTGTCCTGTCTTGAGGTGGGAGTCTTTTGAAGTCCGGCAAGGCCATCCCCCGCGCTAAAAAGCGGCTGTCGGATGAAATGGTGTGCCGGAAACGAGTGTGCGGGGCGGCGGTTGACCCCGAATCCGATTTTTCTTGATGGAGGATTTTTAATGCGTACCTGGCTTGCGAGTGCCTGGTCCCTGGGATGTAGATTCGCCAAAGGTAGTGTCGCAGCGGCCTTTTTGACCCTTGTCACAAGCGCAGCCGCCTCGGCGGCTGAGGAAGCCGGCGGTGAAGCCGCCTTGAAAGTACCCGATCTTTCGCAAGTAAGCTTTCTCGGAATCGATGGCCACAAGTTGCTCCTCTTTGGCATCGTTTTCTGCGTATTTGGGCTCATTTTCGGGCTGGCCATTTACAGCCGCCTCAAAGGCATGGCCGTACACAAGTCCATGCGCGATATCTCCGAACTCATCTATGAAACCTGCAAAACGTACCTTTTCACGCAGGGCAAATTCCTCGTTTTTCTCTGGCTTTTCATCGCGGTAGTCATCGTTCTTTACTTCGGCGTTCTCGCTCCAGTACACCCCACCGCGGTTACTCTGCCAATCATTCTCATATTCAGCGTCGTCGGCATGGCGGGTAGCTACGGCGTCGCCTGGTTTGGCATTCGCGTGAACACGTTCGCCAACTCGCGTACCGCTTTTGCCGCTCTCCGTGGCAAGCCTTATCCGATCTATCACACACCGCTTGAGGCCGGCATGAGCATCGGCATGATGCTCATTAGTGTCGAGCTGCTGATGATGCTTTTCATTCTGCTGTTTATACCGGGGGACTACGCCGGCCCATGCTTCATCGGTTTCGCCATCGGTGAATCGCTTGGCGCAGCTGTGTTGCGCATCGCGGGCGGCATCTTCACGAAAATCGCCGACATCGGCTCCGACCTGATGAAAATTGTCTTCAAAATCAAAGAAGACGACGCGCGCAACCCCGGCGTTATTGCAGATTGCACCGGAGATAATGCAGGGGATTCGGTAGGCCCGAGCGCCGACGGCTTTGAGACCTACGGCGTGACTGGGGTGGCGCTGATCACTTTTATTCTTCTCGCCGTGAAAGACCCGAAAGTCCAGGTGCAATTGCTCGTCTGGATTTTCGTGATGCGCATCATGATGCTCGTCTCCAGCGCCGGCGCCTACTTCATCAACGGTTTCATCGCCAAAGCGAAGTATGGCAACGCGAACGAAATGAATTACGAAGCGCCGCTGACATCGCTCGTGTGGATCACTTCCATCGTTTCAATTGCGCTTACTTACCTAATTTCTTTCTACGTGATTCCGATTCTCGGCACAGACTCCTCGCAATGGTGGAAGCTTGCGACAATCATCTCCTGCGGCACGCTCGCAGGCGCCGTCATTCCGGAGTTGGTGAAAGCTTTCACTTCCACGGAGTCGCGCCACGTGAAGGAAGTCGTCGCTTCGGCGGAAGAAGGCGGCGCATCGCTCGGCATTCTCTCCGGCTTCGTCGCTGGAAATTTCTCGGCCTACTACATCGGCCTTGCAATGGTCGTCTTGATGTCTCTCGGCTATCTCATCAGCACTCTCGACCTGGGTTTACTGATGCTCGCACCGGCGGTCTTTGCGTTCGGACTAGTGGCCTTCGGTTTCCTCGGGATGGGCCCGGTCACAATCGCCGTCGACTCCTACGGCCCGGTCACTGACAACGCGCAATCGGTCTACGAACTCTCGCTGATTGAGCAAATCCCCGGCATTCAGCAGGAATTGAAAAAAGACTACAACATCGACGTGAACTTCGAGCGTGCCAAGGAAATGCTCGAAGCCAACGACGGCGCAGGCAACACCTTTAAAGCCACAGCGAAGCCCGTGCTCATCGGTACCGCAGTCGTCGGCGCCACCACGATGATTTTCTCGATCATCATGGCGCTCACGCACGGCCTCACGGAAAACGTCAACAATCTTTCGCTCCTTCACGCGCCTTTCGTTCTCGGCCTAATCACCGGCGGCGCAATGATCTACTGGTTCACCGGCGCAAGCACACAAGCCGTAACCACCGGCGCTTACCGCGCCGTCGAATTTATCAAAGCGAATATTCACCTCGAAGGCGCGGCCGCCGCCAGCATCGCCGACAGCAAAAAAGTCGTCGAAATCTGCACCAAGTACGCGCAGAAGGGCATGCTCAACATTTTCATCGCCGTCTTCTTCGCCACGCTGTCCTTCGCCTTCATCGAGCCTTTCTTTTTCATCGGCTATCTTTTCTCCATCGCCATATTCGGCCTCTATCAAGCCATATTCATGGCCAACGCCGGCGGCGCCTGGGACAACGCCAAGAAAATCGTCGAAGTCGAACTCAAACAAAAAGGAACGCCGCTCCACGACGCCACGGTCATCGGCGACACGGTTGGCGATCCCTTCAAGGACACCTCCTCCGTCGCGCTCAACCCAGTCATCAAGTTCACGACACTTTTCGGCTTACTAGCCGTCGAGCTGGCCGTGCAACTCACTGCCACCCAGGGCAGCAACTTGACGCACATACTCGCGGCCGCATTCTTTGTAGTTTCCTTCGTCTTCGTCTACCGGTCCTTCTACAGCATGCGAATCCGCGGCTCCGCCGCCTGAGCAATATGGAGTGCGGCAGCTCTGCTGCCGCCTTTTGCAATTGAATGGGGGCACCACAAAAAAGCGGGAGCAGAGCTCCCGCACTCCATAAACTTCATTCCCGAATCGGCAGCACATCGTATTCATCCGGAACACTTACGCGGTCCGAAGGGAACGCCATCACTGTCGCATGAAACGCTCGCGAAGCCGTTCGCTGAAACCAGCTCGCAGAACACCACGGGTATAAGCTTGGTTCTCGGACCAATCCATGCCGAACTGCGTTCGTGTGCACGTAGTTTAACCGCGCCAGATAGGACTTCTGACTGCCGAGCAGCGTATCCCAATACTGAAACCAGATCGGTCTGCCGAGGGTGCCATCCAGCTGATTGACATGCTTCGCGGAGACAGAGTGCAGATGCTGCACGAATCGTCTTAGGGTGGCCGGCTGGCGCGACTCAGCGACAAAATGGTAATGATTCGAGAAGACGGCCCAGGCTTGGAGTTCCCATCCGTACTTGTCGGCGAGCGCTAGCAGCGACTTGGTCAAGCACGTCAACCGCTCCGCGTCATGAAAGTGATGCGTGCCCTTATACGTTCCCGCGGTAACGATGTAAGTCCCCGCATCCCGCAGTCGATGCACCGGCGCATGCGGCCAGTCTGGAGCGGCGTATTTCAAATCCATACTCATTCTTAAGATTCGTAAGTATATTATATATAGATAATAAGTAATAGTTATGTGGAGTGCGGGAGCTCTGCTGCCGCTCTTTCGATGACCAGCTAGAGCACCATGCCAGCCGAAAGCAGGAGCAGAGCTCCCGCACTCCAAATGCCGGGCTCGGAAACTTTCTTCTGCTGATGTATTTGAGAGCTAATCAGCGTTAGAATCCTCGCGCATCGGAGCCGAGGTCCGAACTATGAAAACGAACCGTGTCTCTCTTTTAGCCGCCGTAGCGTTTGCCGTCAGCCCAAGCCTCTTGCTGGCCCAAGTCGATCCCAAGTGGGAAATACACGACCGCAACCGTCCGAATCCGACGGTGGTCACGCCCGGCACGGCCAGCACGCAGGAGGCGCCGGGCAAGCCGCCTTCGGACGCCATCGTGCTCTTCGACGGGAAGGATTTGTCGCAATGGGTGGTGAAGAAAGACGGCAGCCCCGCCAAGTGGAAGGTCGAGAACGGCTACTTCGAGGTCGCTCCGAAAACTGGCGACATCCGTACGAAGGACTCCTTCGGCGACTGCCAGCTTCACGTCGAGTTCCGCGAACCCGATCCTCCCAAGGGAGAAGATCAGGATCGCGGCAACAGCGGCGTTTTC
>Ga0210391_10004151_pt1 | contig 12155 bp, 7 predicted proteins | sample IncBWC12OmetaG_FD_160573 | JGI IMG/M metagenome (GOLD analysis project Ga0210391, IMG submission 160573) | Forest soil microbial communities from Barre Woods Harvard Forest LTER site, Petersham, Massachusetts, United States - Inc-BW-C-12-O ...
CGGGATGCGAGTACTCCCGAGAGCGTTTTAAGCGACCTCGAAGAAAAGCTTCTTCCGTACTGCACCCATGTTGGTCACCCGGGTTACATGGGGCTCATCACTCCTTCACCCGGCCCAGTCGGGATCATTGCCGACTTCATCTGCTCCGCGCTCAATCAAAACGTCGGAACCTACTCCCTTGGGCCCGCGGCCGTCGCCATGGAGCGACGCACGGTTCGTTGGCTCGCTGATCTGGTTGGCTACGATGAGCATGCGGGTGGCAATCTGACCAGCGGCGGCATGATGGCAAACTTTGTCGGCATCAAGCTGGCCCGGGATTTCGTTTCCGGCGACCGAATCCAGAGCCAGGGCGTTCAGGACCGTTGGGCCGTGTACACGTCAGAGGAACGGCACGTCTCGGTAGATAAGGCAGTAGACGCAGTGGGCCTGGGACGAGACGCGCTGCGCCCGCTGCCTACCGATTCTGAATTTCGAGTGCGCCTGGATGCATTGGATGCAGCCATTGCGGAAGATCGTAGGCGCGGCATACGGCCCATGTGCGTTGTTGGTATTTTCGGGACCACAAACACTGGCGCAATTGATCCCGTGCGCGAACTAAGAAAGGTCGCCGATCGCGAAGGTATGTGGCTGCACATGGACGCCGCATACGGTGGCGGCATGCTGCTCTCCCATGAATGGCCGATGGCTGGCCAGGGGCTGGAGCTCGCGGATTCGGTCACCATTGATCCCCACAAGTGGTTTTACGCGCCGCTCGATGCAGGCGCGATCCTGGCAAAGGATGATCGCCGCTTCACCGCTTCTTTTGGTCTCAAGCCCGCGTATCTTACAGACGAATTCGATCGAGCGCATGAGCGCTATCAGTATTACGTGGACAGCTTCGAGCAGTCGCGGCGTTTCCGCGGCCTTAAGGTGTGGATGAGCTTCAAGCGATACGGGGCGAATCAAATCGGGGAATGGGTAGACAACAACGTACGCCAGGCGAAGCATCTTTATTCGCTGGTAGCGAACCATCCTGACTTCGAGGCCGCTTGTGAGCCACCGTTGTCAGCGATCTGTATTCGCTATCGAGCCGCGGGGCTCGACTCTGTCCAATTGAAAGATCTACATGCCGGGGTCGCGAAGCGAATCGAACAAAGTGGCAAATTCTGGATTTCGACCACCGAGCTGAAAGGCAAAACTTATTTCCGGATGAGTCCGCTCAACTTTCGCACCCGCACCGAACACATGGACCAGCTACTGGCGCTTCTGGGGCGGGAGTGCCATTCCGCACTCCAAAGCGTAAGCAGCAAATCGAACGTCTAAGGGCGGACTCGCTCATTATGTGGAATCTGGGCAAATTGCAAGTCTTTCCGCGGGCTTCGCGCCGACGCGCAGGCCGCGTGAGGCGGAGAGCTGATCTTAGCAAGCGTTGTCCTTCCTGCCCGTTTGACCTGCTGCGAAGAGTTCTCGCAAATAAGATTCCACTTCCGTCCTCCCGTCGTGTTGAGCCCAATCTGCTGGCGTGGCTTGCCAGATCACATCTTTCGTATCGAGCCTCGCTCCACGTTCAACCAGCAATTTGACGACACCAAGGTGTCCGGCCAGCGCTGCCTGATGAAGAGGAGTGGAATGGGAGTGTGATCCAGGCGGGTTGTAGTGGTTGGGATCTTCACCCGCGTCTAGCAGGGCGCGCACGATTTCAGGGTGACCATACTGAGCAGCAAGTGACAACGCTAAATGACGCTGACCGGAATCCGATAACGGGAGATGCCTGAGAAACTCCTCCGTCTTGCCGAGAGCCGCGAGAATTGGTAGATCGGGGTTCGCGCCCCATCGGATCAACTGATACACCGCCTCGAATTCTCCGTGAAGAACGGCCGTCTGAAGCGGGGAATTCGGGTCGGCGCCGTATTTGCACAAGGCGTCTATGAGCGGTATCTGAACCTTGCGTTCGCGGGGCACACGGCCCGATACAACGAGACCGAGGGTATCGTTGACGGATCTGTGTTCCGGGCCGGCTTCGAGGAGGATCACCGCAACATCGACAATGTTCGGAGGCAAGGTGCCATGCCGGACCGGATTCTCTGCAATGAATTCCAGTAGGCCGGGATTGCGGAAATAGTTGCCTCCCTCGAAGAGAACGCGCTGGTGGATGAGGCTGGGATTCGCCTTGAGAAGGAGCGATAAGCCGGAAACGTCGCCGGCGTCGATGAGGTTGACTGCGTGACGGAAAACGGCGTCTTCGATTCGCTCGTGGTGCGGAAGTGCGAGGTTGTCGCTCAGGTCGGGCGTCTCGATATGGTGCTTGAGGCGTGCCCAGGTTGCAAACCCGTATTCGCGTGCGATGGCGAGCTGCGCGCCACCGAGGGTGAGGTGGGTTGAGAAGATTTCCTGGTCCGTGGCGAGGCGCAGGCTAGGATGGAATTCGCGGAGGCGCTGTGCGCTGCTCGGTTCTCTCAACGCGTGCTGGCGGATTAGATCTTTTGCCTGATGCTTAAGGTGGTCGAGACTGGGATTTGCGGGGAGCTGTTTAGTCGGCACAGAGAACTTCCTTTCGTTTACCCGAGGTCCGCATAAAAACGGGCTGAAAGTCAGTTCAGTCGAATTGAGAGGTTCATGGGTGGACTTCTGTCCTTTCCGCAGACCGGATGCGCCCCATGCGCCGATTGAAAGCATAACGGGAAAGAAAACATACTCGCAAGTGTGCGGATTACGCGGGCCTCCTGCTGGAGGCTCCAGAAGAACAAACGGGAGGGGGCGCCGCCCGCGCCTCACGCGGCCTGCGCATCGGCGCGAAGCCAGCAGGAAGGACTTGCGGTTGCTGCGGTCGCCCAGATTCACATGACTTACAGACACTTGTTCGTTGAGCGGGGAGTCTTTTGCTATTGATCGAGCTGGCGACCAATCTCCCAGTGGTGCCCAAAGGGATCAACTACACGCCCCAATCTCCAGCCGTGCTCTTCCCCGACCGGGTAAACTTCAGACGCGCCGGCCGCCAGCGCTCTTCGAAACACAGCATCCGGATCCGCAACCGTAAGAATCAGCCGGACCGAACTACCGCCGAGAGTCTCGGGGCTGAAATTTTGATGCTCGGGAGACTCGTCGCCCAGCCAGAACTCGGCACCCTCTACCGAAAGTCTCGCCACCACGCTCCCATCAGGCCCGTCAAGACGAAAGACCTCGGTCGCACCAAATGCTGCCTTGTAGAAAGCAACGGCTTGCGCGCTCTTTCTGACCGATAACCAGGGTGCAATTGTGCATGGCAGCGAATTCGACATTGGCTCTCTCCCCAGGTCCTTATCTTGACCCTGACTTACGGATTCGCGATGCTGGCCGGTTCAGTTTCTGTGGCGTATTTCTGGCTGGACCGGTCGATTCCCGTACAACCAGTTCCGGCTGCACGATCACCTGCCGGGAATAAGATGCGTTGGGATGATCGATGCGATGGAGCAAACACTCAGCACCCATTTTCCCCATATCGCGAAGCGGTTGCCGAATGGTCGTCAGGCTGGGAATCCCATACGGGGCGCTGAGTACGTCGTCGAAGCCAATCACCGATACGTCGTGAGGCACCCGCAATCCAGCTTCGTGAAGAGCCCGAATCGCACCAAAGGCTGCAATATCGTTAAACGCAAACAGCGCAGTGAAATCTTTTGTGCGCGACAGCAGAGCCTTCACCGGCCCATACCCCAGCGCCGGCGACCAGCTGTTCTCGGTCAATCTGATCATCAATTCCGGGTGAAGCTCCATGCGGTAGGCACGGGCTGCTTCCATGATCTCCTCCCAGCGGGGATCCGAATCGACCGTCTGCTCCTGGCCCTTCATGAACGCCACTCTACGGTGCCCCAGATCAGCCAGATGTTTCAGTGCCAGACGGGCCGCCAGCTTGTGGTTCAGTTGAATATTCGTGGCGCCGGCCACCGATTGGTGACCGGATATGGACACAATAGGCACATGCACCCGCGCCGGCGTTGGCGTGTTCACCAGCAGCAGCCCATCCACCGACCGTTCCAGCAACATTTGGGGGTACTCCTCTATCAGCTCCGGCTTCCAGTAATGCGCCGCCAACAGGTAGGAATATTTCGCTGCCACCAGGTACTCTTCCACGCCATTCATTACCAGCGTGAAGTATCCTTCGCTCATTTCAGATACCAGCACACCGACCGACATACTGCTCTTCTTACGCAGAGAGCGCGCAAAATAGTTGGGCCGATAGTGCAGCTCGCTGGCTGCTGCGAGTATTCGTTTCCTGGTGGCTTGCGGGATTGCCTGGGCCGCCGGCGAATCGCTGACGACCACGGACACAGTGGTAAGCGACAGCCCAAGATGGGTGGCCAGTGTGCGCAAGGTCACGCGTCCGTTGTTGTCAGTTGCTTTCTTGCTTTTCAAAGTAACTTCCAGCCCGTTGTCTTGAAAGCGCTGACGGAGTATCGCATCTTATGTTTAACGCTGGCACAACAGAAAAAGTTCCAGGTTCCGCTTACGGAAACGTTTTTGCCTTGGGAAGAAGAGATTCTTCCACGCGCTCCCTAGGGGTGCAGTACCAGGGTTCGCTCCAAACGGAAGGTCATGGCAGTTTCCGCGGGCACGCTGATCTCTTTGCCCCGGGTAAAGAGTTGGGTCAGCGCGCCGCCGCCCGCTCCCGCCAGCGCACCAATACCGGCTCCTTTGCCGCCGCCGAAAACAGCTCCCAACAGAGCGCCTACCCCTGCCCCTCCGCCGGCGTACTCCGCCGTGCGACGGTTAGCGCCGAGGCCGCTCTTATTGCTTTCCGTCACCGAGGAGGTATCGACGCGGTATTGTTCGCCGTGCACGTCGACGGAGTACAGGTCCAGCACCAATTCCGGACTGTGCACCGCGCCTCCACTACGTACGTTGCTCACGACCAGCTTCGCACTGGTTCCTGCGGGGATCGCGACGCTGCCTGAGCTGCCGTAGACATCCTGTTCAACCGTTACGGGGTAGAGCTGACCAGAGGATTCCTGTCCGGATCGAATGGAGTCCTCCGTGCGAATGACGATATTTGTGCCCTCGGGGATAACCAGTGTCGGGATGTGGTGGGGCGTAACCGGTGCTGGCGATCCAGTCAGGATGAGCGAGCTGACGTCGCGCACGGGAAACTGGTAGTCGATGCCCCCGTTACCTTGAAACGAGATCATTTCGTTGCCGTTCAATTGGCCGGAATAGGTTCTGCCATTGCGTAAGGTGAGGTGGTCGGCTGCATTCGAGAAGACCAACGATTGCACGTCGCCGACGGGCAGGTCATAGTGAATGCCCTGGTTGTCAGTAAACGAAAGCGTTTTGCCCGCAGGCGTATAGTGGCCGGAGTAGCTGGTGCCATCGTGCAGAACAACAATATCCGCCTGAGCAGCGACTACGGCGAAACAAAGAAGCAACACTGGCGCTAGAAATTTCATAGAGAGCCAGCCTACAAGAAAGCCAAAAAACTACGAACAAATTTTGCTTCCTGTCGATTTTGCCCAGCTTGCGCGTGCAGCAGCCCGCATTCTTGCACTCTTTCAAGGCGTCACGCTTAGAATAGGGTGAGATGGTGACGTAAAGTGACCCGCTTATCCGCGCCCAAGATTAATCTTCGGGAGCTTCGAGACAACCGCCAGTTGAGGTCGTGGCTTCGGTCTGGCAAGACGGTCGAGCTTCACGAACGCAATTGCCTGATTGCCCGTATCGTGCCTGAGCCAGTTCATGCCGAAGCGAAGGATTGGCCTGATTTCGCAGGTCGGGTCAAGACGCTATTTGGAGACCGCCGTTTACCAGGTGCAGATCTACTGATCGAGGAGCGCGGCCGCTTTTGACTGTATGGCGGATCCCAACCACCAAAATGAAGGGTACGGCCTTCAGGCCGTGCATCACTGCTTTGAGGTGAATCCGGCTTTGGCCGCTGAGGGCGGCTTCCTAAATAAAACAGGCGTTAGAGTCTGCATGAGCACCGGGCTTTGTATCAGGGCACGACTTTAGTCGGGCCGTAAATTCGTTCCCAATGAGTCGGGCTTTAGCCCCTGCGGCACCCGCCCGGTCCCGAATTTTCCGCAGCTGATCAAGCCCGCAGCCTTCACCTGTTTCGTGGGCAGGACAACACTCTCAACAAGACCACACACCTGCCCCTATAAGGGACGACCCCTCTAGAAAAGCAGCTTCAATCCGAACTGAATCTGCCGCGACGTCGTAGCCGTTGCACTGACTACCCCCGCCGTCGGCGACGCTTGAGCTTCCGCCGTAGGAGTCTTCGGTGTTGGCCCCGAGCTATAAACAACCGGATTCGGCGTGGTGAAATTCGAGTGGTTCAACACATTAAAGAACTCCGCCCTGAACTGTGCGCGCAGCCCCTCACGGATGGTGGTGCTCTTGGCCACGGAGAGATCCAATTCGCTCAGCCCGGGACCAGTTAGCGTGTCCCGCCCCAGGTCGCCAAAGGTACCTGGGTAGGGCGCAGTGAAGGCAGCAGGATTGAACCACTGCTTCACCGTCTTCGAATAAAGCGGCCCTTGAAAACCGGGAGCACGGTTCGGACGCACAGGATTGCGGGTATCCCCATTGCCGGTCGGATTGTAGCCCAGCTGCGGCGAGAGCGGGAAACCGCTCTGCAAGGTTGCGATCCCACTCAGCGACCATCCATTGATCAACCCGTGGCCAAATGGCAGCTGCCATGTTCCGTTGATCGCGCCCGCGTGGCGGATATTCGTCGCCGCCGGACCATAGTCGAGTCCGGGATTGCCCGGGTACATGACGAACGCTGGTGTATTTGCTGAGACGCTGGTGTTCCAGGCCGAGCCGTCATCCAGGTTGCTGGCAAATGTATAAACGCCGCGCAACTGCAGCCCGTGCGCTAACTGACGGCGCACATCGACCTCCAACGCGTTATAGTTGCTGACTCCCTGCGACACCCACGACGTAGTGTTGGCCACGTTAGGGTTAGCTTTGGTAGTTGAGGGATAGAACACCGTCCCCGACGCGAGCGACCCAGGGCACCCCGGAGCGGGGCAGATCACCGTCGCGGGCGTGTTCTGGTCTTCCGAGAGAATCTGATGGTATCCGTGCGACCCGACATAGCCGAGAGTGACCGAAGTTGCCGGGGCAACCTGCTGTTCAATCTTGAATGTCCAGGCGAGCACCGTGGGTGTGGCAATATTCGTCTGCACGTTGCTGGGCGAGATCTGGCCGCTCCCGGTGGTGGCCGTTCCGCTTGCCAGGGAACTCAGCTTCTCCACCGTAGTGTTACTGAACGACAACGTGGTATTGAACGGGGCGGTCTGGTCAAGCCGGTAATCCAGCGCATCCAGCAGCGCGCGATGGACTCCAAAGTTCGCCCGCAAAGCGGTCTTGCCATTTCCGAAAAGATCGTAGGCCACGCCAATACGCGGTTCCGGCATAAATGTCGCTTTATTCTGCGCCAGAGCCGAGCCGCCGATCGTGGGATTCGTATTGATTACGCCGTCGGTAAAACCATAATTCGAGGCCCGGTTGTGGGCCTCATTCCAGCCATTCGTTGATTCGAAACGGAAGCCGCCGCGAAGCTCGAGGCGGGGCGTCACCTTCCAGGCGTCCTCGATGAAGCCCGCTCCGAAAAGCGACCGCCAGCCAAGCTCCGTGGGTGAAGGTACAACGGTAAAGGTCGCTACAGTTCCCTTGAGGAACGCGCTGAGGGTGGAGAAAGACGCCTGTCCATACTGGTTCTGCGCCAGGTTGTCATTGGATTGCAGCCGCTGCAGCCACACGCCCGCCTCAAGCTGGTGCCGCCCGTGGGTCCAGAAAACATGTTCATCTACAGTAAAGAGGTTACGAACCGCCTGGTTATTGCTGCCGGTATTTGCGCCCGCTAGGGTGACCTGGGAGGCGCCATTCGAGGCCGTGCTGCCTGAGATCACGATGGCGCCGATGGGGCCGCCGGCAACCCAGCCAGGCACTGACACTGGCACCTCGCCGTTAAAGTAATACGCTGCGCGCGAATAGCCGACGCGCAGAGTATTAAGCAGGTTAGGCGAAAAAACGTGCTGCTCCTGGGCGCTCAACACCTGCTCCCGCAGTCGCTCGTAGATGGTCGAATACGGGTTCTGCGACGGAGTACTCGCATCGCTGTCATCCACGGTATAAACCCCAAAGAGCGGATCGTTGGGGCTCAGATTGGCATCGATCCGTGTTGTCCCAAAATCCTCGCGCACGTGCTGTGGCGGATTGGCAAAGGCTTCTGCGATGCCGCTTGCCGTCCCATTAGGGTTCAGGAGTTCGGGGCCATTGGCCACCGGCCACAATGCCAGCAGCGGTCGCACACTCGAGGAGGCAGCCGCGCGCGAAGCGTTATCCGGAACAAAACTCACCGCGCTGAGACCAAGATGTTGCCGGTAACCTTCATAGTTGCCAAATCCAAATAGTTTGTCGCGGCGCAGCGCCCCGCCTAACGCGGCGCCGAAGTCGTTGCGCTGGAACTCCGGGATGTTTGCCTGGTCGAAATAATTGCGTGCGTCCAGCGCGCTGTTGCGCAGGAATTCATACGCCGAGCCGTGAAGCTTGTTTCCGCCGGAAGCGGTAATGATGGATACCTGGGCGCCGGTGCGCTTGCCATAATTTGCGCCATAGGTGTCACTGACCACGTTGAACTCGCGGACCGCGTCCACGCCCAGCAACTGCCCACTGGTGCCCCCGGGGGTCACGTTGATGAGAGATGCACCTGTGTACTCAATGCCATTCAGCAGGAAGAGATTGTCCTGCGGCCGTCGTCCGGAGACGGAGTACATATTGCCGACCGATGAGTTGGACGTGCCCACCCCGCCGGAGCGCTGCGTGGTGTAGCTGACCGACGCCGGGTTTAGTTGAATAAGCTGGTCGAAGCTCCGGCCATTGAGGGGCAGCTCTTTCACTTGCCGCTCGTCAACCAGGCCCTGTACTTGCAGGGTTGTAGTATCGACGAGTGCGGGCGTATCTGCCACCGAAACTGTTTCTTGCACGCTGCCAACGGTGAGCGCAAGATGCAGCTGAACGTTCTGGCCGACGGTGACTGCTATGCCGGTCCGCTCCAGGGGCGCAAAGCCATCCCGGGAAACAGATACCGTGTAAACGCCCACAGCCACGGAGGGCGCGGAGAAGGTACCGCTTTCCGCAGTGAGAACCCTGCGTTCGCTGCCAGTCTCATCATTGCGGATGCGCACCTCAGCGCCCGACACGGCTGCGCCGGCGGCATCGACCACTGCACCAGAAATCGTACCCCCCACCATCTGTGCCCTGGCTGGGGGTGTAACCGCGATGAGGAAAAGGAAACATAGGGAGATAAGCCGCAATGTACGCATAATCAAGCTCCTGGGAATTCTTAAGAGGGAGGACTGGACCGGGCTAGCGGCAACAACAAGAGCAGAGGCAGCAATGAGAGAAGGAACAGCGTAGATGGAGGGCGGCGCTCAAATCAGGTTTCCTGAGTTTTTTACTTGAGAAAAGGGTAATGCTGGGGAGCTGTTATCGCGAACAACAACAGCCGGCCGGCGCGAGGGATGCGCGGCAACAACACAGGCAGTGATTTGCGACAGAAGTCACACTAAAACAATAACACAGGAGGGGCCTTTCGACCGGAGCGGGACCTGCGGTTTGTCTTCCCTTGACCGGTGTTCCGGGCCATGGCGACCCTCCCCTTTGCCATCCCGACCGGAGCGGGACCTGCGGTTTGTCTTCCCTTTTACCGGTGTTCCGGGCCACGACGACCCTCCCCTTTGTCATCTCGACCGGAGCGTACCCGGATTTCCTACTTCGCGGCAGCCGCCAGGGCCACGGGTGCGGTTTCCCGTAAAGGAAACCGCATGAAGATGATCAACGCCACTGCTCTCGACAGGAAATCCGGGAGAGCGCAGTGGAGAGATCTCTGTGTGGATGCTCGTTCTTGGAAATGTTTTTCTTGCAGATGTCGACGGGCCTGCGGCCCACCTAAGAGACGAAAATGGCGCGGACGAATACTAAGTGGGTGGCCCAGGTCTCGCTTTTGAGACCTGGGTGTTCCGGTCTAATGATGAGTCGGGGGAGCGAAGGTCGTCCACTTATGCGCATCGTCGGCATGTGGATCCGGTGGCGCAGTCCACAAATTAGCGCTGATCCCATTCAGGTCGTACACGATCCTTCCGTCCTTGATCGTAAGTTCGCAGAGCAGCTTCTGCTTGCCGTTCAGCCGCTTGTCGAGCATGTCAGTAAACCCAAACGAGCCGTTCTCCACCCGAAGCACAGCGACATCCGCGATCGAGCCCTCGGAAAGATTGCCCAGTTCTTCATGTTTGATCTCATGCGCCGGATGCGATGTCATCTCCGCAACGACCTGTTTCAGAGGAACGCCAACCGCCATGATCTTGTCGGCGACGTTCAGCTCATCCTTCATCGCGGCGTTCATGCTGTCGACATGCAAATCAGTAGAAATTGAGTCAGGAATGAAACCCGCCTTGATCATGGGTACGGCGAGCGACCACTTGAAGCTGCCCCCGCCCTGGCCGACGTCAAAGTAAATACCGCGCTTTCGGCCCTCGATGAAAGCCTTGCTTGGGCCAAGCGTAACCGGATCCTGCTCTTGACGAAGTCCGGAATACATGTGGGTGTAGATGTCGCCGGGCCGCAGCTTCTGGGTTAGCAGATCGTAAAGTGGCCGCGTGGGACGATCCACACCGAAGTCAACCATCACAGGAATATTGGCCTTGGTTCCGGCGATCACAGCCTGTTCCACAGGCGTCCACTCCGGGCCTGCAAAGTGCGCAGTTTTGATGCCGACGATGGTCTGGGGATATTTGAGCGCCATCGCGGCCGTAGCGAAGCCGTCCATGTCAGCCATGTTCTGCTCGTACCTCGCGCCGCGCATGCCCGAGCCGACGATGTTGAGCATAGCGAACACCCGGGTCTTCGAACGATCGATGATGCGGTCCTTGAAGTCCTCAAAATTCCGCCAGCCTGAGCAGCCCGCATCGACCACCGTGGTGACCCCAACCCGGAAGGTAAAGCCATCCGGAGGCACGCTGAGATCACCGGCATAGGAGCCGCGCTCCCCGGTGCCCGCGTACACGTGCACGTGAATGTCGATCAGTCCCGGCGTCACGTACAACCCCTTCACCTCGACCGTCTTGAGCGCAGACGAGGGGGGAATATGCGCGGCTACCCGGGCGATCTTGCCGTCTTTGATGGCTACGTCCATCAACCCGTCAATATGGTTCTTGTCGTCAAGCACATGGCCGCCGCGGAGCAGCAAATCGTAGGCGGGTGCTGCCTGTTGGGCAAATCCGCTCGCGCAGGCAAACGCCAGCAGGATCGCTGAATGCAAGGTTTTTCTAATGTGCATGTCTCCCACTTCTATTCGGGAGCCCCATGCTTTGCAGCTCTGCAAGGCTCCCTTCCGTGCCCGATTTCGCTCGTCAGATATATGCGATGAGATCGATCTCGATCAGGGAGTTTCCGGGGATGCCGCCGGCTGGAGCAATCGTGGTCCGCACAGGAGGCACCTTACCCCACCGCCCCGCATACACTGTATTCATTCTTCCCCAGTCTTTGATGTCGTTGAGGTAGACGTTCACCTTGAGCACTTTGTCCATCGAAGATCCGGCGCACGTCAGGTTCTTCTCCAGTTCGTCGAGAACATGTTTGGTGTGCTCCTCAATCGTGCCCTCGAAGTGTGCCCCTACACCCGCGAGGAAGAGCAAATTCCCATAAGACACAGCGCTCGAAAACAGCGGCGGAGCTCCGGGAGTATTATCCGCAGGCTTTTCGCAGGAATAGGCTTTCTTTTCCAGCTTGCCCGTCTTCTGTGCCTCCGCGCCCTTGCCGAGCATGGCGCCACCGGTTGCGACTGCGGCTGCTTGCGCCGCACTCTTGAGCAGACCTCTTCTGGACTGAGTCCCCATCTACTTACCCCTTTCAATTGAATCATTAATTAGAAATGAAAAAGGCCCGCAGTGCCGCCCGTCGCGAAATGCGGCCTTTTCATCCTCTAGGCTGTTTTGAGAGCGATACTGCTTGGCTTATCCACGACGGCGGCATTCGTTCTGCAGTGTACCTCACCCGTCCGGTTGTCTGCGGTTGCTTGATCGATCGATCCCCTAACGCCGTCCAGAAAGTAAACGCTCGTCCCATCATGTGAGACAGCGATCTGGCTCGCGGCTGTCAGCTGTTGTCCGCGCGACAACCTGCCACGCGTTGCGTCGATTCGC
>Ga0210391_10004153_pt1 | contig 12154 bp, 7 predicted proteins | sample IncBWC12OmetaG_FD_160573 | JGI IMG/M metagenome (GOLD analysis project Ga0210391, IMG submission 160573) | Forest soil microbial communities from Barre Woods Harvard Forest LTER site, Petersham, Massachusetts, United States - Inc-BW-C-12-O ...
AACAGCGAAGGCACCACCATTCGCAGTTCGCGCAGCCTAGCCGCTATTGAAGCGGCTCTGGACACCACCGCCGACGACGGCATGTCTCTGCACGATTCCTATGCCGTGTACGTCGCTAAACCCGCGCAACTGCCCGATCCCGCCGCCGTGGGCGCTGCGCTCGCGCAGACCGGCACAGAATTGATGACCATGCGGCAAAGCCCGCTGATGCAGGACTTCACCGGCCCGGTGCTCTTCGATCCCCCTGCCGCCGGCTCGCTGCTCGCGCAGGCGCTGGCGTCATCGCTATCCGGCGCGCGCCCGCCGCTTTCCACGTTGCCTGCTTTCGATGAAATTATGGAGCGCATGGGCGGCCGCAGCGAATGGTCCGGCCGCGTGAATACGCGCGTGCTTCCGGCGAATGTCTCGCTGGTGGACGATCCTACGCTGAAAGAATTCAACGGCCAGCCGCTTCTGGGAAATTACGAAATTGATGACGAAGGCGTGAAGGCGCAGCGCGTGCAAATCGTTGAGAATGGCTCGCTGAAGAATTTGCTGATGTCGCGTCGCCCGGGCCCCGATTTTTCTACCTCCAATGGCCACGGGCGCTCGGCGACGCTTTCCGATCCCCTGCCGCTCGCCAGCAATCTGTTCCTGCTGGCCAATGGCGGCCTGAACTCCGCCGACCTGAAAAAGAAATTTCTCGATGCTTGCCGCGACGACGGCCACGAATGGTGCCTGGAGGTGAAGCGCATGGATAATCCCGCGCTTTCCTCGATTCGCCAGGAAGATTTCAGCGACTTTCTGGGAGGCATTGCCGGCGGCGTGGCCAGCGGGGAACGGATCCCCCTGGTGGTGTATCGCGTGTACGTTGCCGACGGTCGTGAAGAAATGGTTCGCGGCGGGCACATCGAAGGCCTGCAACTGCGCGCCCTGCGCAACATTTTGGGCATCGGCGACGATGAAACCGTGTTCCCCTACATGCAGAATACCCAGGGCGGATTCGCCGGAACCGCGCTGGGCGCCTTCGGCTCAGCCAACGGCGGCATTCCCAGCACGGTAGTCACTCCGTCGCTGCTGCTCGACGAAATCGAATTCCGCGGCTTCCACGGCGAACCCCGACGCCTGCCGCTGGTACCAGCCCCGCCCCTGAAGTGAGTGGTTTCGTAGCGCCGGCATCCCGCCGGCTTGGCTTCGTTGGCTTCTTTCCGCACGTCCGACCATCGCTCGATCTCTCGCCACCCGCTTATCTGGCGCCGTTAACGGTTCTAGTTTGCTGAATCGGCTGCTGCGATCATCTTGAGCTGCAATGATTTTTGTTCATTAGCAGCCATGTCGAAGGACTCTGCCATGCTTTCGAAACGCCTCAGAAATTCTGGATCGCCGTACGATTCCTCATCGGCCTTCTCCCATGCAAAAGCTTTGTAATGCCCCGGGGGCACGCCGCGAATTTCGAAGTGGCCATATTGATCGGTTGTCGAGCTCTTGTATGAATTGGGTTTTTGATGCGAGCTTGAATCCGGGACAAGTACCACCAGCGCGCCCGGAGCAGGAAGATCGTCTTTATTCGTGACCGCTCCGGTGAACGTGCCGGAATTGCTGCTGTACACAATCACAACTGGAGAGGGTGCCTCGCCTGAAGAAACCTGCACGCCGCGCTCCAGCAGGTCAACGCCATTGGCGCTGGCGGACTTTACATAGCATTCCTGGCAATTTGAATACAGATCGAGCGAATAGGACCCATCGCTCACTTCTTTCAGAACAAATGAGCCATCAGGTCTTGCGACGGCTCGCCGCACATCTGCGAAATCCGCAGTCGCATCCTCGGCCGAGGGATTGAGACCGACTGTGACACTCGCGGAGGCCGCGGCCTTTCCCTCCAACATAACTCGGACGGGGATATCGATGCCACGAGTGAGGACCAATAAGACGCCATCAACATCGCTAGCGATCACGTCCACGCTCTGTGTGACGGTGTAGTTGCCGCCACTTCGGAGCGAGATGGCAGCCACAACATACTCGCCTGGAACAATATCTTTGAGTTCAAAGTCTCCGGTTTTCCTGTCAACAGTTGCCTCCTTGGTTTCTGCAGCCAATTCCGCATCTCGATGACCGCCAGGAGCAAGCAGCACGATCATATTCACATCCGGAGATTCCGCGAGGGAATTCACGATGTGGCCGTGAATCTTGTAGCTCCGAGCCGCAGGCTTTAGCGCAAAAACAAAATCGACACCGGTAATCTCATCACCGGACTTCACCTCAAGTGTCGAGGCCCGAGCGCTGTCCGTCGTGCCGGGGTAGTATGTCGGAAGATAAACATCCTGTTCCACCGGCTCCCGCCACGGAGGCATGCGGGGAGGATTCGCCAGGATGGAATAGTGGCCGGGCGCAAGATCGAAAATCCGGTAGGTGCCGAGATCATTCGTATTTTCGCTCTCACTCGGTTCCAATCTGATCTTTCCCCGAACCGTGGTGTGAGCCACGGCCGTCACGGCCGCGCCGCGAACCGGATCGCCATCTTCGTCCAAAACACGCCCCGTAATCACCGCAGTTCGATGCAAACGAAAAAGGAGGTCCGTGATTTTCTGGCCCGGCGCGAGGCTCAGGATCGCGCCGGGTTTATCAGGCTGATCTTGGCCGTATTGCGTGTCCAAGTAATTCGTGCGGCCCACCCTGAGGTCGTACCTGCCGGCGGGAATCTTGTCGATGGAGAAATGGCCCGACGCGTCGCTACTCGCGATGAATGGGTGTTCGTCCGATTCATCTCCCCGGCGATGCAGATCCACGTGTGCCTTCTTCAGCGGCTCTCCCGTGTTCGCACTCAGCACCGCACCAGCGATCGTGCACAGCTGGTCGTTCTCGTTCTCGTTGCCGGAGATCGGAGGCGCAACAGGTTGCTGCCCCCGGCACGTTGCGGGGGGAATAAAAATACTCATCGCGAGCAATGCAATGGGAATTAAGCTCGTGCGCATGCCGCCACCACAGTGAAAAGACACGCCATACTACCGCAAGAATAAGTTTGTGTACCAGTAATGATGCACCGCACAATCGTGGCGCGCAACCGAAGTCATTGTCCGCAACGCTGTCTTACGCCGATTTTCGGTAGCTAACCATCGATCCGCAACGGTTCCTCCGCCAGAAAATGATGCGCGGGGGTATAATCGCGCGGACAAATGGCTCTTACCTCCGGCACCAAACTCGGACCTTACCAAATTGAATCGCTCCTCGGTGCTGGCGGCATGGGAGAGGTGTATCGGGCGCGCGATACGCGCCTGAACCGCACCGTCGCCATCAAAATTCTCACCCAAGGATTAGCGGACACGCCCGAAGTTCGCCAGCGATTTGAGCGCGAGGCGCGTGCCGTTTCCAGTCTTAGTCATCCGCATATCTGCGTGCTCTACGACGTCGGCAATCAGGACGGTATTGAGTATCTGGTGATGGAATATCTCGAGGGCGAGACGTTGGCCGCGCGAATTACGAAGGGCTCGCTCACAACGGCCGAACTGTTGCGCTACGCGTCACAAATCGCCGACGCTCTCGATAAAGCCCACCGCCAAGGAATTGTCCATCGTGACCTGAAACCCGCGAACGTAATGCTGACCAAGACCGGCGCGAAACTGCTTGATTTCGGTTTGGCCAAGGACGAGGAAATTTTGCAGGGCGATCCCGGATCTTCCCCGACCATGAGCCGGCCGCTTACTGTGCAAGGAACGATTCTCGGCACCATGCAATACATGTCGCCGGAACAACTGGAAGGCAAACCAGCCGACGCGCGCAGCGATATTTTTTCCTTCGGCGCCATCCTGTATGAGATGGCCACGGGCCGCAAGGCTTTCGAAGCCAAGAGCCACGCCAGCTTGATCGCGGCAATCTTGAAAGAAGAGCCGCCGCCCATGCGCGATTTGCAGCCGCTGACGCCGCCGGCGCTCGAACAGGTCGTAAAAGCGTGTGTGTTGAAAGACCCAGACGAACGCCCGCAAAGCGCACACGACCTGAAGTTGCAACTCGATTGGATTCGCGAATCGAGCGGGATATCGCAGTCGCAGTTGACGCAAACAGCGCCGGCGGTCGGAACATCCCGAGCACGGCGCAAAATCGCGAGCATCGTCCTGGCTACCGCGGTGTGTACGCTTCTTGTCGCGGGTGCGCTCGCTTACTTTTTCAGACCTCAGCCTGCTGCGGCACAGCGCCTGGAATTCTCCATCCCCCTGCAGGAAGAAATGAGCCATATGGCGCTTTCGGCCGATGGGCGCATGCTGGCGTTCGTCTCACCGGATTCGGTTTCCGGTGCCAATAAAGTCAGCGTGCAGCATGTCGGTTCTTCTGGAACATCCGTGCTGCCGGGCACCGAAGGCGCCAGTTATCCGTTCTGGTCGCCGGATGATGCCTACGTGGGATTTTTTGCCGATGGCAAATTGAAAAAGGTGGGGCTTTCCGGCGGAACCCCGCAAGTCCTGGCCACGGCCACCAGCGGCCGTGGCGGCGCGTGGGGAAGCCGCGGCGTGATTGTCTTCTCGCCGCAGGCGGCCGGGTGGTTATGGAAAGTCAATACGGATGGCAGCAATCTCGCTGCGCTCACGGAAAAGATATTCGACAGCACGAAAATTGTTTCGCACCGCTGGCCCGTCTTTTTGCGCGACGGCGAACATTTTCTGTTCATGACTCTGACTTTCTCGAATACCGAGGACACGTACAAGGGGATCTACCTTGGTTCCCTGGCGGGAGAATCAAAGATAGTGGCGCCTTTGGGCCGCTCGAACCCGGGCTACGCGAACGGTTACTTGTTTTACCTGGACAACAAAAAGTCGCTGCGCGCGACTCTGCTGGACACCTCGAAGGGCGTGGTGGCCGCCGATTCCCTGGTCGTCGCCGACGAAGTCGGCTACCAGCCGTCCATTTTCTGGGGCGCGTTTTCCGTGGCGGAGAACGGAACCATCGTTTACAACCCGAATGTGGGAACCGCGCTGTCGGTCTTCACCTGGTATGACCGCGCCGGCAAAGAACTCGGCACCGTGGGCGAGATCGGGGTTCTTTCCAATCCTCAGTTGTCGCCCGACGATAGCCGGCTGGCCATGGACCTGGCGGACACCAAAGCGAACAACGTCAATATTTGGTTGCATGACATCCAGCGTGCCACCAATTCGCGCTTTACGTTCGATTCCGCTGAAGATGTGGGAGGTGTCTGGTCGCGCGACGGTTCCTTGATCGCCTACCGCTCTTTGCAATCGAACGATACAAATGTCTTTGTCAAACAGGCATTCGGTTTGCAGCCCGCCAAAGCGATTATCTCTCTCAAAGAAAGTACTCGCGCAACCGACGATCTCAATCCCAACTCCTGGTCACGCGACGACCAGGAACTCCTCTGCACCTTGCAGCCCGGCACGGGAGGATCCCAGCTGGTGCTGCTGTCCACATCGGGCAATAAAATGACGCCGTTTCTTACCTCCCAGGCCAGCGAGTCGAACGGCATGATTTCTCCCGATGGTAACTGGGTGGCCTATGCGTCGAATGAGTCGGGCGACTGGGAAATCTATGTGACTACTTTTCCCACCGCCGCAGGGAAGTGGCAGGTATCCCGTGGTGGCGGCACCGAACCACGCTGGCGCGGCGACGGGAAGGAGATTTTCTATATCGGAGCAGGGAGTACGTTGACAGCGGTGCCGGTCAGCAGCGCGGGAACTTTCGCAGCCGGCAATCCCACGCCATTGTTCCACACGCAGCTGCGCGCGCAGGTTTCTTCCACCGATCAGTTCTCCTACGACGTAACCAAAGACGGCCAGCGATTCCTGGTGAATCGCTACGCCAAGCCTGCGCAGGTCGCCCCGCTGCGCATCATCCTGAACGCCACCGCTGCCGTGCCGAAGTAAACACCCCCGCAGAGATTCCACGCTCGGCACCCCGGTCGAGCTCGAACTCATTTTCGAGGTCGTCGGGTAACGGGCCGAACCAATAGCATTGCAGGGCCCGGCTGTGCGCACAATCCAGATGTGCACCGCTGCAGGCGCTGGAAATTAACCATTCCCATGGGTGGCTCTGCAGGATGGGATGCCGCTCACGGTCATGCAGAGTGCCTTGTCGCAGCGCGCAGGCCCTCCAGTGACTTGGGACGGATCTGCAGTTCCGCGCGGCTCGTCTTTTCCGGCAGCAGTGCGTGGAGCTTGAAGTAACGACGGTACGCACTCGGAGTCATCTGCCGAATACGGCGGAACTGCCGGTTAAAGTTGGCGAGGTTGGACAGACCGACCTCGTAAGCGATCAGGCTGACCGGCATGTCGCTTTCCGCCAAACGCATGCAGGCACGCCCGATGCGAAGCTTGCAGAGGTATTCGCTGACGCTGTCGCCCGTGTGTTTTACAAAAAGGCGGTGTAACGATCTCGCGGAAATATTCCCGACACCGCAGAGCGCGTCAATCCGTATCGGCTCTTGGAACTGCCGGTGGAGATGCTGCAGCACGCGCGTGAATTGCGCAGGCTCGCTGTCCGCAGCGGACGGAACGGTCATCGCGGTTTTCGAGAGATGGGCGGCGTTCACGTCGGCGAGCGTTACCAGCAGGTCGAGCGTAGCGTGGAGTCGGGACTGCGGGGATTCCGAGAGGATCTGCTCGAGGCGGCCGAGAACGCGTTTGGCGGTCGCACGCGGAAATTCCAGGCCTGTCGAGGCGTTGCGCAGCAAGCGCCGGATGGCCGCATATTCCGGGCATACTTGCGCAAGCCGCAGCGCCCAATGCCCCGAAAACCAAATAACGATCGCGGTATGCGGTTCGTTTCGATGGAGGGTCCCGGTCGAGGCCCAGGTGTGCGGCATGTCGGAAGGCACCAGCGCCAGATCCGGTGAGCGGTATTTTCCGATGTGATCACCGATGAACCGCCAACCTTTGCTGTTCAACGTCAAGGTCAGCTCGTATTCCGGATGGTGATGCCACTCGAAGGGGATCTCGGCCACGCGTCTGTGATAGACGCGCACCGAGCAGCCTTTCGCAAACGTAACCGATTCAAACTGAGGCTTCATGGCGTCGTCCCATTGGGTCCCATGGGGGCTGGCCGAATAGTATCAGTAGTTGGCCGTTCTGCATCACTCACCAATTCCGGGCTTTGCTAGATTCGGCGTCGCGGTGTCTGGGTTGAGCCCTCGCCGCCAGAGCGAGTTCCTTCAGGAGCAGAATTTCATGAAATTCGAAATCGCAGACTTGCCAAAACTTGTGCGCGACACAAAAAAATCCCTGCGCGCGGCGCTCCCGGGCTATGCGGCGGCTTTCCAGAAAGTCGAGTCCGAGATGCGTCGCCGCGTTGAAGCCATCGTCCAGGAACGAGAGTCGGGCCAGGCCGTTATTCCCATCGTGCATTATTCGGATATCGAAGGCGACAGCGTGCCCGCTGCGATGATCGCGAAGATCCAGCAGCGCGGGGCGTGCGTCATCCGCGAGACTTTCGCTCCGTCGCAGGCAAATGCATGGAACGAAGAAGTCACGAAGTATGTGGAAGAAAACGATCTCGACGCCAAGCTGGCCAACGCAGCCGAAGACAAATACTTCGGAACCTTGGCGTCGGCGAAACCGCAGATTTACGGAATCTATTGGTCGCGCCCGCAGGTGCGAGCTCGCCAGGCCGAATCGCTCACTCGCGTCCGCGTCTTTATGAATAACCTGTGGAAAGCGGAAAGTGAAGGGCGGCGGCATTTCAATCCGAACCAGGTGCCTGCCTACGCCGATCGTATTCGGCGGCGGCCACCCGGCTCCGCATCGTTGGGCCTATCCCCGCACGTTGATGGGGGCTCCGTGGAGCGTTGGCTGGATGAGAATTTTCGCAGAGTATATCGCCACGTCTTTTCCGGCAACGTGCAGCAGTACGATGCGTTCGATGCCGCCTTCCGCCCCGAGGTCCGTGAGGTTCCGTCGCCTGCCGTTTGCTCGATGTTCCGGACGTTTCAGGGATGGACGGCGTTGACTCGCCAAGGAAAGGGAGACGGCACGCTGCAACTGATTCCGATCACCGAGTCGATGGTGTACATCTTGCTGCGCGCGCTGCAGGACGACGTCGCTGAAGACGATCTGTGCGGAGCGCAGCCGGGCCGCGCGCTCTCGGTGAATCCGCAGTTTCACAGTTTGTTGATCGAAGCTCTTTCCTCAATTCCATTGATGCAACCCGGCGATAGCGTTTTCTGGCATTGCGACGTGGTACACGCGGTTGAAAACGAGCATCGTGGATCGGGCTACAGCAACGTGATGTATATCGCTTCGGCGCCCGGTTGCGCCAAGAATTCGGCTTACTTGCCGCAGCAAGCGCAGGCGTTTCTGGCGGGAAAAACTCCACCGGACTTCGCGCCGGATGATTTTGAAGTCGATTTTGTCGGGCGCGGAACCGTCGCGGATTTGACCGAACTGGGGCGTTCGCAGCTTGGAATCACAGAGGCGCTCGCGAAGGGGACTCCGGTTGGCCGCTCCGCCTGATCCTGAAAAACGATCGCTTGGCAAGCCCAAACTGTTTTCGCCAGGCAACACGCTGCCCTTTGTTCTGGTGACGACGCTATTTTTGCTATGGGGCATCCCCAGCAACTTGAACGACGTGCTCATCAAGCAGTTCATGAAATCTTTTGAGATGAACCGTTTCCAAGCCGGCCTGATTCAATCGGCTTTTTATCTGGGCTATTTTCTGTTGGCCTTGCCGGCCGCGCTGGTCATGCGCAAATACGGCTACAAGACGGGTCTGGTGATCGGGCTGCTGCTCTTCGGCGCGGGCGCGCTGCTTTTCTGGCCTGCTGCCGTCGTGCAGCGTTACGAATTCTTTTTGTTTGCGCTGTTCGTCATCGCCGGTGGCTTGTCTTTTCTGGAGACCGGCGCGAACCCCTTCATCTCCGTCTTGGGAGATCCCAGAACATCGGAGCAGCGCCTGAATCTCGCGCAAGCTTTCAATCCTTTGGGCTGCATCGCCGGAGTCGTCGTGGGCACGATCTTCATTTTCTCGGGGGTCGAATTGAATCCGGCGCAGGTTGCGGACCTGAAAACTGCCGGCAAATATCAAGCCTACCTGCAGCACGAAACGCTGCGCGTGGTCACGCCTTACCTGGTGCTCGGCTGCATTGTTTTTTTCTTTGCAGTGGTGATCATGAGCACAAAGTTTCCCAAGCTCGCTGAGGAGTCCAACGCGACCGGTGACGCGCCCCAGGGCAGCTTTCGCGGGCTGCTCCAGCACCGTCATTTTGTGCAGGGCGTACTGGCACAGTTTTTCTACATCGGAGCGCAGGTGGGCACCTGGAGCTACTTCATCACCTACGTGCAGGACTACACGCACCTTCCTGAGAAAGACGCGGGGTACTTGCTGACCGGTACGTTGGTCGTCTTCACCGTAGGCCGATTCTTGGCGACATATTTGATGAAGTTCATCGAGCCCAGCAAGCTGATGGGATTCTATAGCCTCAGCAACATCGTTTTGGTGGCGATCGGAGTGCTGCTACCGGGCTGGATCGGGCTTTGGGCGATCTTCCTGACGAGTTTTTTTATGTCGCTCATGTTTCCCACGATTTTTGCGCTGGGCCTCAAGGGGTTGGGACCTGACACCAAGATCGGGGGGTCGCTGATCGTGATGGCCGTCATCGGTGGCGCTATCTTCACGCCGGTCATGGGACGGATTTTCGAGGCGACGCACAGCATGGCTACGGCCATGATTGTTCCGCTGCTCTGCTATTTATTCATAACCTACTACGCTTTCGTCGGCTCGAAAACCTGCGCCCCCGAACCCGCCCGCCTAAGCGCCAACGACTGATCGGGGATGGCGGTATACTGTTGCAGCCTGGCTGGTCAATATGCACAAAGCACGCCCCCTGCCCCTTGGCAGTGTCATTCGCGATGCGCTCCGCATGCGCTGCCCCTACTGCCGGCGGGGACATCTGCTGGCTCGCTGGCCAAATAAAATCTTTCCGGAGTGCTCGCACTGCGGCCTTTCCTTCTTCCGCGAGCAGGGTTATTACATCGGTGGCATGATCATCACGTATGGCCTCACGCTCGCGCTCGTCATCCCCGTATTTCTGGTATCCCTTCTTCTGCCCGACTTGAAAAATGTCTCCGAAAACGCCCGCTTCGCGCTCTGGGTCCTGTTCGGCGTTCCACTCTCGTTCCTGCTGATGCCTTACGCCTATAGCCTGTGGCTTCATCTCGATTTCTGGCTCGAACCGTGGAAGCCGCAACAGCGATCCTAGCGCTGCGCAAATCGCCGGGTCGTGATCTGTAGCTAGGCATGGTTCGATGCGCGGCCAAATCAGCGTCACAGCGTATAATCCCCCGATGGCTTCTGACGCGCTCGAAGGCGCAACCCGCGAGAAAAACCTGGCGGCGCTGGCCTCGGTGGGCTCGGCTGTTCTGCTGGTCTCACTGAAGATATTTCTGGTGGTACGCACCGGCAGTTTGGGGGTTTTGTCGGAAGCGCTGCATTCCATCCTGGACCTGGTAGCCGCGGTGATTACATTTCTCTCCGTGCGTGTCGCGGATAAGCCTGCCGACGCGGATCACCTCTACGGTCACGGCAAAGTAGAAAGTTTTTCCGCGTTCGTCGAGACCGCGCTGCTGCTTTTCACCGCCGTGTACATTATCTGGGAAGCTTTTCAGCGGCTGCTCTTCCACACCGCACACATGCGCCCCAGCCTGCAGGCAATCTTGATTCTGGCGCTATGCATGGGCATCGATTTCGTCCGGGCGCGCGGCTTGAATCGCGTGGCGAAAAAATATCCCAGCGAAGCGTTGGAAGCGGACGCGTTGCATTTTTCCACGGACGTGTGGAGCACCTTCGTCGTCATTCTGGGCATTTCCGGCGCCTGGTTTGGCGCACGCTACGGAATTGCCTGGTTGGATATGCTGGACGCCGTCGCGGCGCTCGGCGTTGCCGGCGTGATTATCTGGATCGGCTCGCAGCTGGGTAAACGCACCGCTGACGCGCTGCTGGACGTCGCCCCGCACGGGTTGCGCGAACGCATCGAAACCGCCGTGGACAAGACCGAAGGCGTACTGCAGTCCGAACGCGTGCGCGTGCGCCGCGCCGGCCAGCGCTATTTCGTGGATGTCACGATCAGCGTGCCGCGTACGGCCAGCCTGGAACAAGCGCACGCCGCCAGCAACGCCGTGGAAAAACGCATCGCGCAGATTGTTCCGGCGGACGTGGTGGTGCACGTAGAGCCGCGCGCCAAGAACGATGAAAATTTATTTGAAACCATTCGCGCCATCGCGCAGCGCCGCGGTCTCGCCGTGCACGAACTTTCGGCACACCAGTTCGATCATCACCTCTTCATCGAGCTGCATCTCGAAGTGGACGAAGGCGCCAGCCTGCGCGAAGCGCATCGCCGCGCGTCTGAACTGGAGGAAGACATACGGAAGGAAACCGATCCGCGCGCGCTGGTGAATATTCACATCGAGCCGCTGGGCGTTAAAATCGGCGGCGGCGAGGAGATGAAGGAACTCTCGCGCACCGTGCAGGAATTTCTGAATTCGCTGCAGTCGGAATACCACGAGCTTACGGATTGCCACGAAGTGCACGTGCGCAGCGTGGATCACAAGATTTTGGTTTCCTGCCACTGCGCTATGGACGGCAGCCTGCCCATCACCGAGGTCCACGACATCACGGCCGCGCTGGAAGACCGCGTGAAAGAGCGTTTCCCTCAAATTTTCCGCCTCACAATCCATCCCGAGCCGGTCGAAGAAAGTTAGCGCAGCGAAAGCTCGGTCGTTTCAGGCGATGGGTCGCCTTGCGCGCGCCGCCAGCGAATCAATACGATTACACAGGCGGAGGCCCACGAAACACTGGTTATCCCAATTTTCAACCCGCCGGGTTGAAAGGCAAGGAACGCGCCGAGAGTTGCCAGAGACGCCGCGATTGCAATCGCGATAGAGTTCACAACCCGCTTCCTCTTGCTGAATTGCGCAGGTACCGAGCGATATCCCATCTGTCCTTCCAGCAACCAACCAATCTCGTACCATTGCAGAAAGCCGGCGACGACGAAAACCACCATGCCGACGATTGCAATCTGTCTGCCATAAATCGGATAGGCCTGGGCGAGATGTGACCCCGCAACCAACACAGGGGCCGCGGCTACGGTCGCGGGCGAATAGATCGCTCCCACGATTTCCGCAGCCAGTGGTGGCGAGACAAAATTTAATTCTCCCCATCCGGCGCCATCTTCACTCGTGAAGAT
>Ga0210391_10004154_pt1 | contig 12154 bp, 13 predicted proteins | sample IncBWC12OmetaG_FD_160573 | JGI IMG/M metagenome (GOLD analysis project Ga0210391, IMG submission 160573) | Forest soil microbial communities from Barre Woods Harvard Forest LTER site, Petersham, Massachusetts, United States - Inc-BW-C-12-O ...
CGAACATCTGCGTGCGATCGTGCCGGTCGTCCGCAAAGCGCTCGCCGATTCTGGACACACTTATCAATCCGTCGATGCCATTGCTGTGACGCAGGGACCCGGGCTTGCCGGCGCGCTTCTGGTTGGCATCAGCTATGCCAAAGCACTGGCGTTTGCCCTAGAGAAGCCGTTGATTGCGGTGAATCATCTGGAAGGCCACATCCATGCGGTTCTGTTGGAAGAACGTCAGAAGGGAAATCGGGAGCTGCGTTTTCCTGTGCTTGCGCTGGTCGTATCCGGCGGCCACACTCATCTTTATTTAGCGGCGCTGCGGGAGAATAGTTGGTCGTATCAGAATATTGGCCACACGCGGGATGACGCTGCCGGGGAAGCTTTCGACAAAGTCGCAAAGTTGCTCGGGCTCGGGTATCCCGGCGGACCCATCGTCGACAGGCTGTCCAGTCATGGTGATCCTCATGCCGTGAAGTTCCCGCCTTCGCAGCTTAAGCACCGGGATCGCAACGATCGAGGCAAGGCGCATGCCAACGACGGTCCCCGCTTCGATTTTTCGTATAGCGGGATTAAGACCGCAGTTCTGCGCTACGTCGAAACTCACGATCTGCAAGATTCAATTGCCGCGCGGCGTCAAGGATTGTTGGCCATTTCGCAACCCAAGCTCGACGATTACTTGTCCCGCTGCGATAAAACGACGCTCGATCTGGTGGCGTCATTTCAGCGAGCAATCGTGGAAGACCTGATTGGAAAGACTTTGGCGGCGGCTCGCGCCTATGACGTGGCGACATTATTTGTGACCGGGGGCGTAGCGGCAAATCAGGAGTTGCGCCGGCAATTCGAGAAAGAGGCGGGGCGAGAAGGCCTATCGGTGTACTTCCCGTCGCGTCCGTTGTCTACGGACAACGCCGCGATGGTTGCAGCCGCGGCGTATCCCAAGTTTCTGGCTGGAGATTTCGCGTCGATGGACTTCTCAGCAGAAGCAGGAATGGTGTTGAAGTGAAGTTCGCACTAGCACTCAGCAATTAGCATTCAGCCAGGAATGTGATTGACGCCTGCAGAGAATGCTCGAGGCCAGTGCTGATTCCAATTGCTAATTGCTGCCCTTCGCCGCCTTGGCCGTTTTGGCTCCCAAGAGCACTTGAACTGCTTTGGCGAGTTGATCTTCGATATCGATGTCTTTAAAAATCGTGTAGTCGGCGCGCTTTTCCGTGTGCTCGAAGCCGCTTTGTTTGCCCGCAACGATCACGATTGGAATACTGGCCAGAGCTGGTTGGCCTTTCACCGCGGTAATGAGCTCGCTGCCGCTCATCTTAGGCATCTGCATATCTGTAATGATGATATCCGGGCGCACTCGTTTGAGCGCCTCTAGCGCTTCTTCTCCATTGGTAGCCGACTCCACCGCAAAGCCGCGCTCCTCTAGGAAGCGGCATACCGTGTGCCGGATGAGCATGGAGTCGTCCACAACCAAAGCCACAACTGACATGACCTCTCCGTGGGCAATTGTTGCCAGGCTGACATTAACAAAGTGTGATTCGTCCAAACAAGCGAAAGGTCGGAGCGGAGATTACGTTCGTTACTCCCACTTAGTAACCAGAAGGTCAGGATTCGTCCTTCAGCCGGGTGTCTTCGATCATCATGTCTTTAAACTCGCTGGATTCGAAGATGTCACCGCACTCGAGGCATTCGACGAACTCGGCGTCCTCCTCGCGCGCGACAATTTGTACACGGGGGTGCTTACACTCATTCATGGCACTTCTCTTCTCGGGGGGCTGCGACGGCGGGATTGAAGTCATACGAACCGGGCGACCACGGTTGGCCTAGTGAGGCGCGGATGGAATTTGCCCGAAATTGGCGGTATTTTAGCCTGACTGATTGGCTTGTCAAGTCTTTTCGTGGGAAATTTGCTTCTCAGCCCAAGACTCAGTTGTCAACGGAACCCCTAACGCGACTTCGGATGGTTGCTCTTTCAATCCCGGCGACCGCGAAAATACGACCAAAAGAATCGCCATCTTTAAGCTGCTTAGTACAATATAGTTACCGTTAGAGTGGGATTCCGACCGTTCCCTGTATAAGTTGCAATTGCGAGCGATCGGGTCATATAATCGGATATACGACTTAAAAGGTCGCACTTACTTAAATGCTGAAGCTGACCAAAAAAGCGGATTACGGCTTGATGGCGATGAAGCACTTGGCTGAGCATGCGCCTCATGGTGCCTGCAGCGCCAAGGATGTGGCCGACGCGTACGGCATTCCGCAGGAGGCGCTGGCCAAGATTTTGCAGCGACTGGTAAAGGCTGGATTGCTGCACTCGCAACACGGAATGAATGGCGGCTACACGCTGGCACGCGATCCCGGAACGATTAGCGCCTTTGAAGTGATACGCGCGATCGATGGGCCCCTTTTCATAACTTCGTGCATCACTGTGAGAGGCGAATGCGATCAGACCGATCGCTGCACCATTCGCGAGCCGCTGCGCCGGGTCAACGAAAGCATCGAGCAAGTATTGCGGCGCATCAGTATCTCAGAGATGAAGGAAGAGACCCATTCGCACGACGATTCGGAAATAAAGAAACCGGCTGAACTCGTGACCCTTACGTAAATCTGGTAGGAGAGCAATTATGAGCACAGACGTAAAGACGATCCCCCAGGCAGAACACATCGCTCCCAACGGTGTGAAGCTGCCTGTCTACATGGACAATCACGCGACTACGCCCATGGACCCGCGCGTCCTGGAAGAGATGCTGCCCTTTTTCATGGAGAAGTTCGGAAACGCCGCCAGCCGCAATCACGCATTTGGCTGGGCCGGCGAAGAAGGTGTCGAAACGGCGCGCGAGCGCATTGCCAAACTCGTGGGCGCGACGCCGAAAGAAATTATCTTCACCTCGGGCGCGACCGAGAGCGACAACCTGGCCATCAAGGGCGTCGCCGAGATGTACAAGGAAAAAGGCAATCACATCATCACCGCGGTGACAGAGCACAAGGCTGTGCTCGACACCTGCAAGCGACTCGAGAAGTACGGCTATCGCGTGACGTATTTGCCGGTTCAGAAGGACGGGCTCATCGATCTCGACGATCTCAAGCGGGCCATGGATGACAAAACCATCCTGGTGACGATAATGGCCGCGAACAACGAGATTGGCGTGCTCCAGCCGATCGCGGAAATTGGCAAGCTCTGCCGCGAGCGTGGAATCATCTTTCACACCGACGCGACTCAGGCGGTGGGCAAGGTTCCGATCGATGTCAATAAACAGAACATCGACTTGATGTCGATCTCGGCCCACAAAATGTATGGACCCAAGGGCGTGGGAGCGTTGTATGTCCGGCGCAAGAATCCTCGGGTGCAAATTTCCGCCATCATCGATGGCGGTGGACACGAGCGCGGGATGCGTTCGGGAACTCTCAACGTCCCCGGCATTGTGGGACTGGGCAAAGCCTGTGCGATAGCGTCAGAAGAAATGGCGAAGGAATCCAGCTACCTCGCAGGCCTTCGCGACAGGCTTCGCGACAGGATTATGAACCGGCTGGACGAGGTTTACATCAACGGCTCATGGGAGCATCGCTTACCCGGCAGCCTAAACATCAGCTTCGCCTACGTCGAGGGCGAATCCTTGCTCATGGGCATCAACGACATTGCGGTTTCGAGCGGTTCCGCATGCACCTCGGCGACGCTGGAACCATCTTATGTATTGAAGGCTCTGGGTGCGGGAGATGATTTGGCGCACAGCTCGATCCGCTTCGGCCTAGGGCGTTTCAATACCGAGGCTGAAGTCGATTACGTGGCTGACCGCGTGGTCGAAACCGTGTCGCGTTTGCGCGAACTTTCGCCGCTGTATGAAATGGCGAAAGAAGGCGTGGATCTGAAGACCGTGAAGTGGGCAGCAGAGTAGAAATTAGGTTGTAGAAACATCGCTTGCAATGTTTCTGTTGTGAACGAATTTCAAGGAGAAAGCAAAATGGCATATAGCGATAAGGTTCTCGATCATTATTCCAACCCGCGCAACGTCGGATCAATGGACAAGAACAGCACTGAAGTCGGTACTGGCCTTGTCGGTGCACCCGAGTGCGGCGACGTGATGAAGCTGCAGATCAAGGTGAACCCGCAAACCAACATCATCGAAGACGCGAAGTTCAAGACCTTCGGATGCGGTTCTGCGATCGCCTCCTCGTCACTCGCCACCGAGTGGGTCAAGGGCAAGACGGTTGAGGAAGCGCTGCAGATCAAAAACACCGAGATCGTAAAAGAGCTTTCGCTGCCACCGGTGAAGATCCACTGCTCGGTGCTCGCGGAAGACGCGATTCGCGCGGCCATTCACGATTGGAAGAAGAAACAGGACGTGGCCAAGCCGGCCGCAGTCGCGGTGCAGTAGTTTTTCGACGGAGTACGCGCGTTTCGCCCGTCGAGCGTCTGGTGTAGTTTGCGCGTCCTGGCTCGGCACCATGATGGAAGTTAAACTATGAGCGCAACAGCAAACGCAGCGCCAGCCAAGGGCGTCCAGGTAACGGACAAGGCGCTGACCAAAATCCGCACCGCCATTGTGAAAGAAGGCATTTCGCCCGAGCAGGGTGGGCTGCGCCTGGGCGTGCAGGGCGGAGGATGTTCCGGGCTGAGTTACAACATTCGTTTCGACACGCAACCGCGCGAGCGCGACCGCATCTTTCAATTCGGGGATGTCCGGGTTTTCGTCGACCCGAAATCGTTTATTTATCTGCACGGCATGACCTTGGATTACCAGGAAACGCTCATGCAGCAAGGCTTCGTATTCGTGAACCCGAACTCCTCGAAGTCCTGCGGTTGCGGCACGTCGTTTTCGGGCTGATGGGTGGCGCGGCGGGCCCGGTCCGCGATGTCTCTTCATTGCGCCAATTCTCTGGCATTGCAAGCCCACGCAAAACCGTGTGGCAAGTGCGTTTATGGCAAATACGGAATCCAACGCGAGTTCTTCCGTGGTCGTCCTAGGCGAAGCTACAGCTACCTGCTGGTCGTGCGGTGCCCTCCGCGCGGCTCACTTCTGCAATGCGTGCGGTAAAGTTCAGCCGCCAATGCCGGTCGACTACTTCACGTTTTTTGCTCTGCCCCGCAAGCTGAACGTCAACGTTGCAGTCTTGGAGCGAGAGTTTTACGAGTTGAGCCGGAAGCTGCACCCCGACGTCTACGCCCAGGCGGAGAGCCAGGAACAAGCATGGAGTCTCGAGCAGAGTTCTTTGCTCAATGACGCGTATCGCACGCTGAAGGATCCGATCAAGCGCACCGAATACTTGCTGCGCCTCGAAGGCGTGGAACTCGAGGAACAATCGAAAGCCGCTACAGAAAAGGCGCGAGCCGCGGGTGAGATCAAGAAGCAGGTTGTGCCTCCGGACCTGCTCGAAGAAGTTTTTGAGTTGAATATGCAACTCGAAGAGCTGCGCGCCCAAAAGAAACTCGGCGAAGACGATCCTGCCCTGATTGAAGAAATAGGCAAGCAAAAGCTGGAGCTCGAAGAAAAATACGAAGCGCTGTCGGAAGAATTGAAGAGATATTGGAAGGAATGGGATGCTCTTTCCGACGACAGTTCCGAAGAAGGCCGGCGCCAGGTCCGCGACAGGATGGTGGACTTGTTGAACCGCCGCTCGTACATCAGAAATTTGGTAAGGGATGTGAGTGAAGTGTTGGAAGGATAGCATCCAGCAATCAGCCGTGAGAATCCAGTCAACGACTGCTTTGGCTAAGTGCTGAATGCTCTGAGTGCTAACTGCTAACCGCTGAATTATGGCCCCTGACCGCATCGTCGGCATCGATCTCGGAACCACGAATTCTCTCGTGGCTTTCATGCAAGGGGAGAGCCCTGTCGTCATTCCGGGCGAGGACGGCGTCAATCTCGTTCCTTCGGTCGTTGCCCTCGATGAGCGCGATCAGATCATCGTCGGGAATGCGGCGCGCAAATATCTGATCGAGACTCCGGAACGTGCCGTGTACTCCATCAAGCGGCTGATGGGGCGCGGCCTTGAAGATATCCAGGATGAGCTGAAGCTTTTCCCTTTTCAGCTTGCGGACGATTTGCAAACCGGCGAAGTCTTGCGCATCAGCCTGGGCAAAAAGACGTTCACTCCACCGGAAATTTCCGCGTTCATTCTGCGCCAGCTCAAGCGCAATGCGGAACGCTTTTTCAATGCCCCAGTAACCAAGGCCGTGATCACGGTCCCGGCTTATTTCAACGACGCTCAACGCCAAGCCACCAAAGATGCAGGACGCATCGCGGGTCTCGAAGTGCTGCGACTGGTCAATGAACCCACTGCGGCATCACTCGCCTACGGACTGGACAAAAAACAAAACGGCATCGTCGCCGTCTACGACCTGGGAGGCGGCACCTTCGACGTTTCGATTCTCAAGCTGCACGACGGAATCTTCGAAGTCGTCGCGACCAATGGAGACACGCACCTCGGCGGCGATGACATCGACAATCTTCTGATCAAAATTGCCATTGACGACATCCTCGGCGACGCAAATCTCGATGTCTCGCGCAACAGCGAAGTCGTTGCCACAATTCGCAAAGCGGTCATTGAAGCGAAAATTGCTTTGTCTTCTGAGTCGGCTACAGAACTGGATATCGAGCTTCCCCAGGGTAAGCGCTACCAGCGCGAGATTACCCGCGAACAATTTGAGCAACTGATTCAGCCAATCATCGACCGCACTGTCGGACCTTGCAAACAGGCTCTAAAAGATGCCGGACTGAAGCCGCAGCAGATCGACGAAGTCGTTCTGGTCGGGGGTTCTACGCGTATTCCCAAAGTACGCGCGCTGGTCGAAGAGTTGTTCCAGCGCAGGCCGCATACCGATCTCAATCCGGACGAAGTCGTGGCTCTCGGCGCAGCGGTGCAGGCTAACATTCTCGGCGGCGGTTCCGAAGCCACCGAGAACATGCTGCTGCTCGACGTCACACCTTTATCGCTGGGCATTGAGGTCGCAGGTGGAGTGACGGACAAAATTATTTTGCGTAACTCGACCGTTCCAGCCTCGGCCACCCAGTACTACACCACGCAAGTTGACGGTCAGGCTAACGTCGCCATTCACGTGTTGCAAGGCGAACGCGAGATGGCAAAAGACTGCCGCTCGCTGGCCCGTTTCGATCTTAAGGGCATTCCTCCGATGACCGCCGGCATGGCGCGCATCGAAGTGAAATTTCTCATCGACGCCAACGGGATCCTGCATGTCTCGGCGCGCGAGCAGCGCAGTGGCAAAGAATCTGAGATCGAAGTGCAACCGAGTTATGGGCTGACCGACGATCAAGTGGAGAGCATGATTCTCGATTCATTCGACTACGCCGAAGAAGATTTTCGCCAACGGCAGGTCATCGAGGCGCGCAACGAAGCGGAAACCATTCTGGCTGCGCTCGACAAAGGCAAGAAGAGTCCGGCGTGGGGCAAGCTCACCGGCGACGAAAAGAAAAAGATCGCCAAGCTCGAAAAATCGGTGATCCAGGTCAAAGCCGAAGACGATTATCAAGCAATCCGAAAGGCAATCGACGCTTTGAACGAAGGCACGATGCGCCTCGCCGAATTGATGATGGATACGGCAGTGAGCACGGCGCTCAAAGGCAAAAGGATGGATGAAACCGATATGGGCGAGGGCTCGGAAACCGGTCATCCCGTAGCCCGAGCAGATTTTGAATAAACGAATTTGAACCCGTTTTGCGCGATGATGCCCAAGGAGCAAGCATGGCAGACGAAAAAACAAAAGGATCGGCTACTGCGACTGTGGATTCGCCCGGCGAGAATACTGTTCAACTGACATTCTTGCCCGAAGGTAAGACCGTCGAGTTCGAACATGACAAACTGCCCTACAAAGATCACGGCAAAGAGCAATCCATCCTCGACATAGCCTTGAATTACGGTGTTCGCCTGGACCACGCCTGCGGCGGCAACTGTGCCTGCACCACGTGCCACGTGTGGGTGAAAGAAGGCGCGGAGAATCTGTCCGAAATGGACGACGACGAAGCCGACCGCCTGGACATGGCCGCCGATTTGCAGTTAAACTCTCGTCTCGGCTGTCAGGCTGTGATCACCAAGCCTGGCAAAGTCGTGGTAGAGATCCCGTCGTGGAATCGCAATTACGTCTCGGAAGAACACTGAAGAGCAGCAGTTAGCACTCAGCACTTAGCCAGCGAAGTTTTTCGCGGCGATGGCACGAGATTTCGGAGACTGAATGCTGAGTGCTAACTGCCGAGTACTGCTTTCTCAAGGAGCCAAATGCCAAAGGATCTAACCTGGGACGATGCGGAAGACATCGGTATCCTGCTTTCCGAAAAGCACCCGCAAGTTGAGCCTCTGAGCCTGCGTTTCACTGAGCTACACGGGTATGTAACTGCGCTGCCCGAATTCAAAGACGATCCCAAGAAATCCACCGAAGGCAAACTCGAGGCCATCCAAATGGCTTGGCACGATGAGTTCCTGGATAGAACTCAAGCATAAATCGCCTTCCGTTCCTTAGCAGGCTGAGGGAAAACTCTGGTGCTGGGTGGCGCAGAAGACCGGCTAGTGACAAACCTTTTACTTCTGCATGACAATCCTTGTCGCGCCTGGCTCTATTCTCTATTTCTTGAGTTTCACTGAAAAGAAGATTACACAGGTAATCTTCCCTCCTCGTGTGAAAGGGCACGGCCCGCAGACCGTGCCCTATTTTTCTTTCAAAGCGCCCTACCACACCGTCGCCGGCACAGCATCTTCCACGCTGGCTTCGCGCAAGAACTTCGCAGCTTCTTCCGGCGGCGTCGGATTGATATAGAAGCCCGTGCCCCATTCGAATCCCGCAGTCTTGGTAAGCTTCGGCATGAACTCAATGTGCCAGTGGTAATGGTCGCTGGTTGGATCTTGCACCGGCGAACTGTGGATCACCAGGTTGTACGGCGGATTATCCAACACGCGGTCAGCCTTTGACAGCAGCGTCTTGATGGCTTTCGCCAGGTTCTCGAACAGTTGCGAAGAAGAATTTTCAAATGCTGACTCGTGCTGCTTCGGAAGGATCCAGGTCTCGAATGGAAACCGCGGCGCGTAAGGCGCCAAAGTCAGGAAGTCGCTGTTCTCTGCAACCACGCGAGTGCCCGTTTCCGTCTCCTGTCGAATCACATCGCAAAACACGCAACGTTCTTTGTAAATGTAATATTGCTTCGCCCCCTCCAACTCCTCGGCCACATAAATCGGAAGAATCGGCAAGGCAATCAACTGGGAGTGCGCGTGCTCGAGGGAAGCGCCCGCAGCCTCGCCGTGATTCTTGAAAATCAGGATGTACTTGAAGCGCCGGTCTTTTTTCAAATCAAGAATGCGGTCACGAAAGGTCCAAAGCACATCTTCAATTCTTTTGGGAGCCAGAGTACCGAGGCTCGCATTGTGGTCGGGAGTCTCGATAATGACTTCATGCGCGCCCACGCCGTTCATGCGGTCGAACATGCCCTCGGCTTGGCGGTTGAGACTCCCCTCGATGCCGAGTGCGGGAAATTTATTGGGAACCACCCGCACCGTCCATCCCGGCGAGTCGCGCTCCGGCGCAGGCCCTCCGTTCACGTTCGGACGATAAGCTTGAATTTCCGGCGGCGTCTTGGCCTCGTTACCATAACAAAAAGGACAAAAACCGCCTTTCAACTTCACTCCGTCTCGGGTAAAGTCAGTCGGACGCTTGGCGCGGTCCGTCGAAATGATGACCCACCGGCCTACGATTGGATCCTTTCTAAGCTCGGGCAAGCACTAAATCCTTTCACTAAAGGCTTATCAGTCTGCATCAAGCCAAACTGGGTAAACGGTAAACCATTTTACGCTACAGGGAAGGCATTTCTAAATAGTTCGAGCGCCGGCTTGCTGGACTGGCCTTCATAATATACGGTGACGACATCGAAGCGCCATCGGCACGAAGGCGGCGCATGACGAAGGTACTCGTCGGCTACGGCTGCTAATCCGCGCTGCTTATCACGATCCACCGCCGCCTCAGCCGGCTTGACGTCACGCGTCGTGCGCGTCTTGACCTCGATAAAGCACAACACATTCTGCTCCCAGCCGATCAGATCGATTTCTCCTCGACGTCGCGGCGAACGAAAGTTACGCGCGACCATCACATACCCCAATTTTCGCAAGTGGAAGTAAGCAGCTTCTTCTCCACGGCGTCCCGTGCGCTGGTGCGCGGGAGCATCGTCGGCTGGAAGGGTCCGCTCGGCAAGCCAATCCAGCGCTCGAACTGTGGCCTGAGTGACGAGCCCCGAAAATCCCGAAATAGAAAACGCTGAAAACATGGATAGACCCGACGAATATCCTAGAACCATCGGCAAATATTAGATGTGATGGGCATCACACTGAAAAGAAGACACTCGCCGAGTGTTCCACGTGGAACAACTTCTCAAATTGTTCGATGGGAGCTTTCTTGGGAAAGGCTGGGCGGGTCAACCCAAGAGACCCGCCCACACAGCAGGCCCAGGGAGGATTCTGGCCTGCTGGTTAAACTTACTGGCTCACCATCGAAATGGATTCTTCGAGAGTGTCCATGGCGACGTCGGCTTCGTCCTTGGTCACGATGAGCGGCGGAGCGATACGAATGGTGCTGGGGCCGCAGCCCAGGAAAAGAATGCCGCGCTCGAAAGCCAGTTGAATAATGCGGTCGCGCTCTACTGCGGCATGCTCTTTGGTTTTCTTGTCCTTCACGATCTCGACACCGATCATCAAGCCGCGTCCGCGAATGTCTCCGACCAGTTTGTGTTTGCGGGGCCAGTCCGCCATGCGCTTCAACATGTGGTTGCCAACTTCGGTTGAGTTGTGCAGCAGGCCGTCCTTTTCGATCACATCCAACGTAGCCATTGCGGCCGCGTTGCACACGGGGTTGCCTCCAAAGGTGGATGCGTGCGAGCCCGGTACCCAATCCATGATTTCAGCTTTGCTGATGGTGACACCGAGCGGCATGCCTGATGCCAGGCCCTTCGCCGAACAAACGATGTCGGGATGCACGCCGGTATGCTCGATAGCCCACCATTTGCCCGTGCGTCCGATACCGCTCTGCACTTCATCGGCGACCAGCAAAATGCCGTGACGATCGCAAATGCGGCGAAGTTCCTGCATAAAAATCGTGGGAGCGATTACGTATCCGCCTTCGCCCTGCACCGGCTCGACGAAGATCGCGGCCACTTCTTCAGGCGCAAGCGTGGTCTTGAAGAGCTTGTCTTCGATGAAGCGGGCGCAGCCCAGCGCGAAGGCATCGGCATCCTGCGGACCACCTTCGCATCCGCGATACACGTCCGGGTAGTGAATGTGAGTTACGCCGGGAACCATTGGGCCGAAACGCCGCTTCTGCTGCGGCTTTGAGGCGGTAAGCGAAAGCGCGCCCATGGTGCGTCCGTGAAACGCGCCGAAAAATGCGATCACGTTTTGCCGCTTGGTGTGATAGCGCGCAAGTTTGAGCGCGCACTCGATGGCTTCGGTCCCTGAGTTGCCGTAGTAGATTTTGTGCGGTCCGGGCATCGGAGCGATCTTGGACAGACGCTCCGCGAGCGTGACCATGCTCTCGTAATAGAAGTCGGTGCCGGACATGTGAATCAGTTCGGCTGCCTGCTTCTGAATGGCAGCAACCACCTGGGGATGGCAATGGCCAGTCGAGGTAACTGCGATGCCAGCGGAGAAGTCGAAGAATTCATTTCCGTCGACGTCGGTGACCACGATGCCGCGTCCTTGTTTCGCAACCAGCGGATACGACCGGGTATAAGACGGTGAAATGTATTTACTATCGCCGGCGAGAACGCGCTTGGCATTCGGCCCGGGCAGGGCCGTGATAATCTTGGGGCCGATAAGAGTTTGAGTTGGCACGGTATCCTCCAAAATGCTGGTTGGTCGTTCGTCGTGGTCGTCGGGCCGCGAGCGGAATTCCGCCCTATAGTCAGAATTGGACGAGGAGGATACGAGAGTTAGTCGCTACCAAATAGGCTGGGACGCGAGTGCGAGGGCAACACCGCCAGGTAACGGCGTGGACACACCAAGAAATGGATCCAGCACGCTGGCAGGTGCGAATTGGGGTTCTGGCTGCGCATCGGAAATCATTCCTCAACCATTATAGCTTGCGGCGGGCGTTGGTGTAACCCCCAATCGGTCGTTGGTCGTTGGTCATGGTCCGGACCTGCCGGTTCAGGTTTTCCTTATTCGGTAGCTTCTAATATCT
>Ga0210391_10004156_pt1 | contig 12149 bp, 9 predicted proteins | sample IncBWC12OmetaG_FD_160573 | JGI IMG/M metagenome (GOLD analysis project Ga0210391, IMG submission 160573) | Forest soil microbial communities from Barre Woods Harvard Forest LTER site, Petersham, Massachusetts, United States - Inc-BW-C-12-O ...
CAACGACAACACCCGCGCCCTTACTGCCCCGCACGCGCGTGCCGAGCTTCAGGACGAAGCATCCGGGCGGGCTCGTCGACGTTGGACGCCCCGGCTGGGGTCGCAGACGGATCAAAAAAGACGCCCTTATCGTTGAGCTCATAGATGGGAACGAGCCGCTGCGTCTTGAAGGGACCGATTCCATGGACCTGGTTGACCGTTTCTGTTTTTGACAACCCGAAGCGTGCCATGTTCTTGGGCGCAAATCCGTAAGTGCCGACCTCCCTATCTCACCAAGCGAATCGAAGCCGCGGAATTGGAGTTGAATCCTCATAGACGCGCTTATCGCGATCAACTCCCGAATTGTCCCGCCAACAGGAAGTTATCCAGAAATATTAGATCTGTACCTGCGTGTGGGCGACTCAAGCAGCAATTGATCGCTATTGGTCTGAGGGACGAGTTTTTGGCAGCCCTCTGTTCTATGGGGAGATTGATCCCCAACGGAGGTGATACCAGTGATACCGGAAATCTAGATAAACTGGCTTTCAAAAGCAACGCCCGCAACAGCGGCTAAGAGGCGCAACATGCGTTAAGCTATTGCAATAGTGTAAGTTCCTGGCGATGTGCCTGAGATGGTGAGAGATATGAGATTCCGTGAAAACGAATCCCACTCTCTCCGCCAAGTATATCATATAACTGTTTTGTTTTCAATGCGTTATGCCGATCCAGAGCCAGATTCGAAGTCCGGTGAAATCTGCAGCTTTTAGCTGATTTGGTTTGTTCTTGTTGCGGGTTGGCTTTGCACGCTGTTGAATCGCGTTGAACAAGAGTTGCCCTGACTGCTCAAGATTGGCAAGCAAAGGGAATAGCAGCAGTTATCCAAAATAGGGGCCCCCCGCGCGTGTATGGTCGTGAGAGTATCAAACTGGATCGGAATTTCTCCATTTGCGATCAGCGGTTGCAATCGCTCGTTTCCAAATCCTACAAGATGTTCATCGGTACCAATGTTTTCGAACCATGCCGCGGATGTTCCTCCTAAGAAATGAAGATAGGAGCAGATTGACGAGCGGCTCCAGTCATGCGGCTTCGTGCATTAGGGACGTGCGTCCCGTGGTCCGAATTGATGCGACTTGGCCGAAAATCGGAATCTTGCGGGCCTGGGCCCGAAGTTCCAAAACGTCATACCCCAGGGATCTTAGTCGACACGCGACTGAGCGTGCATGAGAATGCGGCCAAAGGAGTTCAGCCAGATTTAAGCAAGCTTTGAGACAATATTCTCAGGTTGTCATGTCATGCGCGTACTGCTGGTCGAAGACGAGCAGCGGCTTGCCGAGAATATTGTTGCTGCCTTGCGCGAGACTGGGCTGGCAGTGGATCATGCCGCCGACGGAGAAGCCGGTTCGCTCCTCGCCGAACAGGGCGTCTACGATGCCATCGTCCTCGACCTGATGCTTCCCGGCAAGAGCGGTCAGCGTGTGCTCCAGGATCTGCGGCGAAGGAAACTTCAGACCCCGGTCCTCATTCTCACGGCGCAGGAAAGCAAAGAATCGATCGTCAATCTGCTGAATGCTGGGGCCGACGACTATCTCAGCAAACCATTTGACCTAGGCGAACTTCTCGCCCGGATCAAAGCTCTCATCCGCCGCGCGAAGGGCGCATCTACGCCGGTGCTGGCGGTTTCGGATCTGGAATTGAATACCGTGCAGCAAACCGTCCGCCGGCGAGGTCAGTTTCTCGATCTGTCGCCGACGGAATACCGAATTCTTGAATACCTTATTCATCGACCCCGCGCCGTGGTTTCACAGCAGGAATTGCTGGAGCACTTGTACGATTTCGATTGGGAACATCATTCCAACGTGATCGAAGCTCATATCTCGAATTTGCGAAGAAAACTGAACGTCGCGGGCACGGAACCGTTGATCGAGACTCTGCGGCATCGCGGATACCGTCTCCGCGAGGAGGCTGGCTCGCAATGAAGGGCTCCGCCTCCATCTCCATCACGCGGCGGCTCGTCATCACGGTTCTTATTCTTGAACTCCTGTCCGCAGTCGCCCTGATTGCCGCCATCACGGTTCACGAGTGGAGCGTGCAGCTGGAAATTTTCGACGCCTCTCTGGTGGCGACTGCCGAGTCGTTGCTGGGCGCGGTTCAGGACACGGAAGATGAAGGCGACAACGTCATGCTCGACATGCGCGGAGTGCGGGTCGCCAAAGATGCAGTCTTTCGCGTCGAGGACGAGCGCGGCAAGATTCTCGGTTCCGCCGGTGAGCCGCCGTCTCTGGAGACAGCCGCATCCGCCGCGCCGCTCTTTCGCAACACAGCTGTGAGCGGTCGCGATTACCGATTCCTCGTTCTGAATGGCACTCGGATCGTTGATCCAGGCAAAGCCAACGGCGGAGTTCGCCACAGCATCACCATCGTCTATGGAACCCCCTTGCGCCACGTTTGGCATGAGGTCCGGGAAGCGGTTCGCTTCTTTGCCATTGCCACCGCTTTCCTTCTGGGCATCACCGCAGTGGTTATGGCGTGGCTCGTGCGCAAGGGATTGTCACCCGTCCATGAACTGGCTCGCGAAGCGGAGCGCATCAGTCCGGGCGACTGGCAATTCCACGCGCCCGTGAGCGCGAAAGAGACAGCAGAGTTGCGCCCTCTGGCTGCCGCTCTCGAAGCCGCCCTGGCGCGTCTGCGACGTTCATTTGAGCAACAAAAGCGATTCACCAGCGACGCAGCGCACGAACTGAAGACCGATGTGGCCATCGTGAAATCGTCGCTGCAACTGCTTTCCATGCGGAAGCGCACTCTCGACGAGTACAGCCAGGGGTTGGCGCTGAGTCTGGAAGACATTACCCGACTCGAGTCCACCGTGGAGAAGATGCTCACCCTGGCGCGACTCGAACAGCCGGTGGAGAGCTGCAATTCATCCACGGCGTCTAAATCTTGTTCTCTGCGCGATGTGATCGCGGACGCGGTGCATCAGAGCGAGCCTTTCGCTCAGCTGAAATCCATCGAAGTTGCGGTCGAAATCAATGCTAATACTGACGTCAGGCTGCCGATCGATAGCCGCGACGCGCTCTTACTGTGCTCGAACATCTTGTTAAATGCCCTGCAGCATAGCCCCGATGGCGCCACCGTGCGCATTGCAGTGACCACAGACGAGGGCATTGCCCGGCTGACAGTTCGCGACCAGGGAGAAGGTATCTCCGACGATGATCGCGATCATGTCTTCGAGCCCTTCTATCGGGGTGACCCGTCGCGAAGCCGAAAGAGTGGCGGCACCGGCCTTGGACTTTCGATTTGCAAGGCAATCTGCGAGCGTGCCGGAGGGTCGATCGAGATCGCCAGCCACGTTGGGGGTGGCGCTTTAGTTACCGCGACACTTCCGGCGAAAACCGCACTCTCTGATCCCACACTTTCAGCTTCGCTTAAGGCGGAGTAGCGATACTTGCAACGCCGGCAGCAATGCCGAGTCCTCTCCATTAGGAGTTCACCATGCGCTTTTATCGAGGGATAGTCGCGGCGGCCGTCATTTGCCTTGCAGTGCTATGCGCTGCGCAGAATTATCACGTTACCGAACACTGGAAGGTCGGCGGGCAGGGAGGCTGGGACTATCTGTTGAGCGACGATGCCGCGCATCGTCTTTACATCACGCACAACTCACGAGTTGAAGTTGTGGATACAACCACAGGCAAGCCTCTTGGCGCCATCACCGGCCTGAAGAGCACGCACGGCGTCGCGCTGAACACTGATGGAAAGACCGGCTACATCAGCGACGGCGCGGGAAACGCCATCGTCGTCTTCAATCGCGCCGATTTCTCCGTCCTGGCAACCGTGCCGGCTGGCACGAATCCCGACGGCATCACATTTGAACCGGCGACGAAAACGGTGTGGGCTTTCAACGGGCGCAGCAGCAATATCTCGGTGCTGGACTCCGCTTCCAACACGGTCGTCGCCACGGTACCGCTGCCCGGCAAGCCGGAGTTTCCGCAAGCCGATGGGCAGGGATCGGTGTTCGCGAACATCGAGGATAAGAATGAGATCGTGAAGATCGATGCAGCCAACCGAAAACTCGTTGCCACATGGCCGCTGCCGGGCTGCGAATCACCTTCCGGGATGTCCATTGACCGCCACAAGCATCGTCTCTTCTCGGTCTGCGACGGGGGAAAGATGGTGGTCGTCGATTATGACTCTGGCAAGGTTCTGGGTCTGGCCGCGATTGGCGACGGGCCCGATGCCGCTGGTTTTGATCCCAAGCATGGATTGGCGTTCTCCTCCAATGGGGGCGATGGCACTCTCACCGTTGTGGATTCCGGGAAGCCGAGTTTTCCCGCGCTTCAGAATGTGAAGACAGAAAAAGGTGCGCGTACGATGGCGTTCGATGCCTCCACCGGCCGCGTCTATCTAGTGGCGGCGCAGTTCGGACCGCCGCCGACACCGACCGAAGCCATGCCACATCCCCGGCGGACCGTGGTGCCAGATAGCTTCGAGATCATTGTTGTAGAGCCGTAGCGAAAGGGAGATCCTTCGACAACATGAATTAACCAGGCCTGCGACTTGCAATCGCAGGCCTTTTCTTATGCAGTCTGCCGTTCGCGTCGAGTCAGCAGGAAGTAAACCACCGGCGTGACAATCAGGCTCAACACCATCGAGATCACGAGGCCCCCGATCACGGCGATGGCCAGCGGCTGCAGCATCTGCGATCCGGAGCCAAGCGCAAACGCGAGCGGCAGCATCCCACAGATGGCTGCCGATGCAGTCATGAGAATGGGGCGCAGCCGGCGCTGCGCGGCACGAATCATGGCATCGCGCGCGGACACGCCTTCACGGCGGTAGCGCTCATCTGCATCCAACAGCAGGATGCCGTTCTTCGCTACGATGCCGATCACCATGATCAGTCCCATAAAAGATGCGACGTTGAAGGTCGTGCCCGTGACGAGCAATGCGAAGACCACACCTGCGATGGAAAGCACCGACGACGCGAGGATTGCGATCGGCGCAGAAAAGTTGCGGAACTCAACCAACAGCACTCCGAACACCAGGGCCAGAGAAAGAACGAGTACTCGCAACAGTTCATGAAACGACTGCTGTTGCTCCTGATAAGTTCCGCCGTACTCGATTCTCACCGTGGGCGGCAGGTGCATCGCGGTGATGGTGCGTTGCACCTTCGCGATCGCGGTTCCAAGATCGGAACCTTCCAGCCTGGCGGTCACGATGATCAGCTGTTGCAGGTTCTCGCGTTTGATTTCGTTTTGCGGCGGCAACTGCGCCACCTGCGCCAACGATCCTAGCGTTGCCAGTTTGCCGGTCAAACTATTGAAGACCGTGTTCTGGATCGTATCCAGCGATTGGCGCGTCTCATCTCCCAGGCGGACGCGCACCGTGTAAGGCCGCCCATTCGCAATCAGCGGATCGGTCGTGGTCACTCCGTCCAGGATCGAAGTCGCATCTTCGGCAATCTCCACCGGCGTGAAGCCCATGCGCCCCGCAACGATCGGATTGATCTTAAAATTCGTCGCGGGGCCGCTGATCGTATTCTCGATTCCGTTCTGGATATCGACGACGCCGCCAATTTTGCCAAGAGCATCACCGATCCGCGGGCCCAGGCCCGCCAGCACCGCCGGATCACTCGCGAACACCTTAATCTGAATGGGCTCCGGCGCGTTCGATAAATCGCCGATCATGTCCTGAAGAACCTGCGTGAACTCCACGTCAAGCTCCGGTTCCGTCTTCTTGATCTCGGCGCGAACGTCCGCGATGACTTCGTCGATGCCGCGGTCGCGTTTGCTCTTCAGCTTCACCGTGACGTCGCCAGTATTGGCCTCGGTGACGGCTGCCAACCCCATCTGCAGGCCGGTGCGCCGCGAAGTGCTTTCAACCTCCGGCATGCTGTGAAGAATTCGATTGACGTGCTCCAGCACTCGATTGGTTTCCGAGAGTGAGCTGCCTGCACGCATGATGTAGTCGAGAATGAATCCGCCCTCATCCATCTCGGGCAGAAGATCGGACCCCAGCCCTCGATAGCAAAGGAAACTGCCGATGGCGAGAACTGCGCACAGGCCCAGCAACATGAATGGACGACTCAGCGCCCAACCCAGACCATGCTCATGCCATTGCAGCACCTTGCGCATGATGCGTCCGTGCTCATCGTGATTCTTGTCCGTCTCGCCATCTGTCACTCGGCGCCGCTCCCTCAGGAATACGAGGCTGAGGGCGGGAGTCCAGGTGACGGCCAAAAGGAGTGAAGTAAGAAGCGCCACCGTCATCGTGATCGCGAGGGCGCGGAAGAAGCTTCCAGTCACGCCGGTGACCGAGACCAGCGGCAGAAAGACAACAACGGGTGTGACAGTCGATCCCACAAGCGGCACGGCGATCTCGCGCAACGCAAGACTGGCAGCGCGGGCGCGCGTCTCCCCCCGGTCGCGATGCGAAACGATGTTCTCTACCACCACAATCGCATCGTCGATCACTAATCCAATCGCGGCCGCGAGTCCGCCAAGCGTCATCAGGTTGAAGCTTTGTCCGATCGCCCATAGAAATAGGATGGTGATCGCCACCGTTACAGGAATGACCAGGCCCGCGACCAGCGATGACGTCCAATCGCTCAGAAAAAGAAACAGAATGATGCACGCGAGCACAAGTCCGATGAGGATGGCGTCGCGGACGCTGCGAATGCTCTCCCGCACCAACTCCGACTGATCGTAGTAAGGTGCGAGACGTACGCCCGCCGGCAGAGTCTTGCGGAGTTGCTGAACTTTCTCTGCGATCGCGTCGGCTACAGCCACGGTATTGCTGGAAGGCTGGCGCGCGACGTTCAGAAGAACGGCTGCACTGTCATTCGCGGTGACCGCCGTATAAACGGGCAACACACCGTTCTGCACAGCTGCAACATCCGCGACCCGGACGGCCACTCCAGCCGCCGTCATTTTCACCACCAGCCGGCCCAACTGATCAGCGTCATGCGCTTGCGCTCCGACCAGGCCGAGGATCAACTGATGATTCGCTTCGTAGAGTCCCGGCGAGTCAATGATGTTCGATGCCTGTACGGCATTGACCATGTCGAGAATCGTCACACCCGCGGTCTGCATCCGCGCCATGTTGGGCACGATGTGAAACTCCGGAACCTTTCCGCCCTGCACCGTAATCGTGCTTACGCCTGCTACGCGATTCAGGGGTGGCTTGAGCTCATATGTGGCCAACTCCCAGAGTTGGGTTTGCGAGAGCCGGTCGGACGTAAGACTGTAACCAAGAATCGGAAAAGTGGCGAAGGTCAGACGATTCGTCGTGATGATTGCAGTGGGTGGAAGAGTCTGCCGTGCCTTGCTGATGGCTGCGTCCACTAATTGAAGCGTGCGGAACATATCGACGCCCCAGTCGAAGAACAGGCTCACTTCAGCCGACCCGCGGCTCGTGGTGGACCGAACCGTGACCAGGCCGGGAACCGAGTTCACGACATCTTCGATCGGCTTGGTGATCGTGACCTGCATTTGCTCGACCGGCATTACGCCGTTGTCGATGCCGATCACCACGCGGGGAAAATTGGTTTCGGGGAATACTGAGATGGGAACCTGCTCAGCCGCATAAATCCCGGCCAGCGAGAGCACTATGAGGAAAAAGAAAATGGAACCGCGATAGCGGACAAGCCAGAAGGTTTCCTCTGCGTCGGGCGGTTGAGACGGGTCCATCACTTCGCCTCTCCGCCTGCCTTGTCCTCATCTTCGCCAGCCTTGCCAACCTTCACTTTCGTGCCCTCGTCCAGGCCGTAAGCTCCAGTCGTGATGACAGTCTCGGAGCCATTCAGACCCTGGATCACGTGCACATCCTCACCGTCAGTGATGCCGAGTTGCACAATCTGTTTGTGAGCGGCGCCATCCGGCCCAACCAACATCACGGATTTTGTGCCGTCTGCAGCGGTCAGCACCGCTGATATCGGCACCTTTACCGCCTTCGCGACCGAAGTTCCCTTAATAGAGATTGTCGCCGGGGTGCCCGCTTTGTATTTCCCCTTGCGGTTATCTAACCGAATCCACACCTCCAGGGTTGTACTGCCGGGATCCAGCGCCGGACTGATCAAAAAGACTTTCGCGGGCACCGGGCCATCCGTGCCAGGAATCACAATTGAAGCAGCGTCGCCAACTTTCAGCCGCTGCGCCACCGTCTGCGAAAGGTGAACTTTTGCGAGGAGTGAAGAGGTATCCATCACGGTAATGAGCGGACTGCCCGAATTTGCGGTTTCGCCAGGAAATAGAGGGCGATCGGTGACGACCCCCGTAATCGGGCTGCGCACTTCGGAATAGGAGACTTGAGCCTCGGAGGCCAAGTATTTTCCCTTGGCGGATGAGAGTTGCCCCTCCGCTTGTTCGAGCGAAGCCGCACGGCTTACGGCTTTCAGCGAGTCCAGGTGGTTCTGCGCCACATCATTGGCAGCCTGCGCCTGGACAAGGGCCGCGGCCGCGGTGTCATAGTCTCTTCCGGGGATCGCGCCTTCGGCGAGAAGTTTCTTGCGCGCGGCTACAATCTGCTTCTGCAATTCAAGCTGCGCTTTCGCCTGGGCGACATCCAACTCAGCCTTGCGGTAGTCCTCCGGCACTTGCGCCTTCGTTTGCATATCGAACGACGCCTGCGCCGCCGCATATTGACCCTTGTTATCCAACGCCTGCGCGCTGAGGTCGCGATTTTCCAGCACAGCCAGCAGTTGTCCGGCTTTCACTTTCGAGCCGCGCTGCACATAAAATTCGCGTACCGGTGCGGTGATCTTCGGTGAGATGGCGGCCTGCGCTAGAGGGGAAAGAGTCGCGTCGGCCACGATGTGCTCAGAAATCTCGCCAACCTCTGGCTGCTCCGCCTGCACAGTGACAACTGCGGCCACATCGGCGTCGCCTGTTTTCTTGCAGGCCTGCAGAAATACGGCACAAAGAGATACGCCTGCCAGCAGAATGGCCTGTAGTCGGCGCGCTGGTCGCGGCAATGAATTCAGGTTTGCGTTCACAGGGTTCCTGTCAGCACTTGCAGTCCTGCCAGGGCGGTCTGGTACCGCACCACTCCCTCCGCCTGTGCAGTTTCTACCGAAAGATACGCAGTCTCGGCGTCGACCACTTCAAATACAGTTGCCTCGCCGGACGAGTAACGAAGCTTGGTGAGCCGCAAGCTCTCCTCTGCCGTGCGTACACTCAGATCGAGGAGAACCATTTGATCTCGTGCAGCAACTGCCTCGGCATACACTTCTTCCAGTGCCGCAATCACTCTCCTCTGCGCCGCCGTCGCAGTTACTCGTGCAACATCGCGCTTGATTTCGCTCTGCTTGACACGCTTCTGCGTCGAGAACCAGTCCCACACGGGAATGTCGAGCGTCGCGCTAATCGAGTATCCCAGGTTGCTCACGTCGTCGGGGCCACGCTTGGCAAACTGAGCTGCGTCGATCCCATAACTGAAGTTCAATCCAAGATCGGGCAGATAGGCGGCCCGCGCAGATGTCACTTCTGCATTGCCGGCCTGCACTCCAGCCAGCGCGCTTCGTATTTCAGGATTGTTGGCGGAAGCCAGTCGGTTCACGTCCTCACGACTGGGAAGCCCCGCAGGCGAGCCTGCCCCCTCGGTTGAGAAAGGCGTCCGCGGGTCGGGAAACAGAAGCACTGCGAGCTCCATCCGAGCCTTGTCCGCCGCAAGGGTGCCGTCGCTCAAATCGCGCTGGCGCTGCTGCTGCTGCAGTTGGGCCTTCACTACATCGGCATGTGCGCCTTCACGCGCAGCCTCGCGTTTCTGCGTCAGATCCGTGAACGATTGCGCATCTCGCAAGGCCTGCTCCAGAACATGCTGTTTTGTTTCAAAAGCAGAGACCGAGTAGTACAAGCTGACTACGCCCAAAATCAGCCCCCGGCGCGCAACTTCCAACTCCGCAGAAGCCCGCGCCGCGTTGGCAGCCGCAACTTGCGCATCCGCGAGCTGCTTCAGCCCGACGGTTTCATTAATCGAGGCCTGACTGATGTATTCGTGAACCGCATTGTTCGCGATAAAGATTGGAGGGATCTGTGTCCCGCTCCGGACGATTTGATTGGTCTGTCCGTTCGGCTGCGTATAGAGCACCTGGTTGTGATATACGACCGAGGGCAGCAGAGCAGCTCTGCCAAGGTAACGATCGATGGCCGCCGATTTCTGCGCCGCCAGCGCGCTGGCGAAGGCTGGCTCATTTTGCTGTGCCCGGTGAATCGCTTCCGCAAGCGAGATAACGGCCGGACTGCCCGCCTTCACCTCTTGCGCGAAGGATGTCGCAGCGAAACCGGCGGCGCTTATTAACGCGAGCGCTCCTGCGGCAAGGTTAAGCAGATTTCGATCGATCCTGCTCATGCTTTGCAGACTAGGGGCGCAACCTTAAGACTCACTGAAGCGAGCAGTGATGACGGGAATGAAACCCTCGGGGTACATCTCAACGGATCCGCCATCGGACTGCCTTGACCGTGCTGTCGATCACGGGGTTAGGACGAACCGGGTCTAGCGGCGGAGTCTCCACACGAACAAAGCTACGAAGACCACACCACACGCCACCGCCCCCAGGGGGTCTTCGAGCATTCCCAGCACGCCCCATTCGATCTCGACCGACTTATGAATTACGAAACTAGCGTAAGCCATCACAATTAGAACTAGTACCGCAGGGCAGATCAGGGCAAAAGCAGCAGTCACCGCGACGGCAAACCCAAAGGAAACGAAGATCCGCCGCTCACGATTGTTTTGGGCGGAACTCAGACTCCTGCGCATTCGGCATTCCTCCAAATCCTGGTGAGGAGCACGTCCGCATGACTCGTTACTTTCGAACAGACGCAGTCAGCAGTCATTGCCAAATTGCTTTCGCTAGTTGGGTTGTCCCATCCGTCCTGGCTGTCGTTTCTTCATCTTCGCCATCCCGGAGTCTCAATTTCGTCTCCGCTATTGCGGTCAAAATCAAACCATTGGCAGTACATCAACAAGCGCTGACTGCTCTCTTGGCGGCGCGTTCTTATCACTACATTTCAAGACGGATGGGGGGGCGACGACGAAAAAGCGGAGACGAAGGTTTCGGTCCGCCCACTGGTGAGGTTTAAAACTACATTGCTAACCTTAAAGCTCCCTGAAGATCGGCAAGAAATAGAATCGTTCGTTCTCAGGGCCGACTCCTGATGAAGTTCCCGGTCATTCCCTCCAACGAGGAAAATCCACTCCTCTTTCGTTCGTGTGTTCGACTTCTATGAGCGGGGTTGAAGATAACAATCTCGATCATGAAAAACTGGTGAACATCTGGTGGACGGGCGCGAAGTATACCTACCGCAGCAAAACCGACATCACTTTCTCCTGGTATCAACAGCGGCAAGACACCTTCCGTGTCCCCCTGACCTGCGTAACCGGAAATTTCCGCGCCTCCTGCGCTGGCACCCTCAATGAATGGTCGCTTTATCTCAATCATCACTTCACCAAGCGTTTCGACGGTTTTGCCGGAATTGCATATTCCTGGGTAAGCGGCGGACTAGCCATTGCGATTCCTCATGGCCCCGGCGTCCCCTATAACTCCAACAACAACTTTGCGCCGACAGTCGGTGGTCGTTTCACCTTCTGATCGTTTGCGCGGCGGGTTCAGTCGAGAGCCCAACATGGGTTGTGGTTCATCAAAACCTCGCGGCGGGTTCGAAATCGCGACGACTTCATTCCATCCAAACAAACAACGTTCCGATTCTGTCGATGCGTTTCCCGTTCCGAGATTGGACCGAGGCGGGAGAGGGTTTCCACTCGCGGCAGTGTCCGAGTGACAGGCTAACCGCGGAGGTAGTGCCTCCCGGACTTGTCCCTTAAACGCTGTTCTCGTCGCGAAGCTCCTGTGTTGTCGGCTATCCGGAAGTAGTCCAGAGTGGGGCATGCGGATCGGTAATGATGGGTCGGCTTCTCGTCATCAATCGCACAACCGACGACAAGCCCGTTTATCGTTACCTATGTGGTGAAACTTCCTACAAGCCGACTTCTGGCCCGGCGTGAGTCAGACTCATCCCAACCGTTTGACCCTTCCGCGCATCCTCAGCGACAATCCTGGTTCGGTCCAGTAAAATTCGCTCCAGTAAGGGCTCGTTCCAGTAAATTTGTGGATGCTAGGTGCCATCATGACTCATGACGCGGCCGTTGTGAAAGCCCAGGAGATCGCCAATCGCGCGCTGACC
>Ga0210391_10004157_pt1 | contig 12144 bp, 10 predicted proteins | sample IncBWC12OmetaG_FD_160573 | JGI IMG/M metagenome (GOLD analysis project Ga0210391, IMG submission 160573) | Forest soil microbial communities from Barre Woods Harvard Forest LTER site, Petersham, Massachusetts, United States - Inc-BW-C-12-O ...
CTACTTGGCAGTGAAGGTTAAAGTTCCCCGGTTCACAGTGAGCATCGTCGGCCGCAAAATGCTGCTGGTGCTGGGCATGGTGTGCACCGTTTCGCTCTTGCTGGCATTCCTGGTCATCTCGTTTTACTGGGTGCAGTACGGTCATGTGGTCGACGATCGCCTGAGTCATCCCCTCTTCACGCAGACAGCGAAGGTCTACGCTGCGGCCCACGAAGTGCGGCCCGGGCAGAAGCTGACGCCCCGCGAAGTGGTTGCAGAACTGCAGCAGGCCGGCTACACCATCGACGGCGAAGGCACGGCCTCGCCCATGGGCACTTACGCGGCCAACGCCAGCACCGTCACCGTGCATCCTGGCCCGCAGTCGTATCACGCGCAGGATGGCGCGACCATCAGCTTTGCCGATGGCACCGTAAGCCAGGTCACCGGCGACAGCGGCCAGCAACTGGCTGCTTATGAGTTGGAGCCGCTGCTGGTCACCGGGCTTTCCGATCAGAATCACGCCAAGCGCCGCCTGATCACCTACGACGAACTGCCCCCCTATCTCGTGCCTGCCGTCACCGCCATTGAGGACCGCCGCTACTTCCAGCACGGAGCCATCGACGTTTGGCGCGTCTTCGGCTCCATGCGCAATGACCTGGAGCGTCGCCACCGTTATCTTGAGGGCGGTTCCACCCTCGATATGCAGCTGGCCAAGATGTTCTTCCTGACGCCGGAACAGACCTTCAAGCGGAAATTTCTTCAGGTCATCATCGCTTTCCAACTCGAACATCGCTTTACGAAGCAGCAAATTTTCCAGATGTACGCGAACGAAGTGCCGCTGGGTCAGCGCGGCAGCTTTTCCATCGTCGGGTTCGGCGAAGCGGCGCAGGCCTACTTTGGCAAGGATGTAGGCCAGCTCAATCTCTCAGAATGCGCGACTCTGGCCGGAATCATCCAGAGCCCCAGCGTTCTGAATCCCTATCGTCATCCGGAGCGCTCGCTGGAGCGCCGCAACCTGGTGCTGGATTCCATGGTGGAAACTGGCGCCATCAGCAAGGATCAGGCGGAACAGGCCAAGGCGCAGCCCCTCAACGTCAATCCTGGCGGCATCGACGCCGGTGAAGCGCCGTATTTTGTCGACCTGGTCCGCGATCAGATCGTTCAGCATCTTGGCGACGCGGATTACAACCAGCAAGGCCTGCGCATCTACACATCGCTCGATCCGCAACTCCAGCAAATAGCCCAGGACGCCGTCACCGACGGCATGAAGCAGGTGGATGAGCTGGTGCGGGCGCGCAATGCGCGGCTCACCAAGGCTGCTTTGCGGGCAGGCACCACCCCGCCAACGCTCATCTACCCGCAAGTCGCGCTGGTTGCGCTCAACCCGCATACCGGACAGGTGCTGGCGCTGGTTGGCGGACGCAACTATGGCGTGAGCCAGTTCGACCACGCGGTTTCGCATCGCCCAACCGGCTCCATTTTCAAGCCGTTCGTTTACGCGGCGGCTTTCAGTTCGGCCATTGCGGGAACTCCGCTGACGGGCGCAACCGGAACCAGCGCCGTCTTTTCGCCGGTGATGCTGCTGCACGACGCGCAAACCACATTCACGATCGACAATCAGACCTACACGCCCCGCGACTTTGAAGGCAAATACTACGGCGATATTCCGGCCGTCGAGGCTCTCTACCGCTCGCTGAACAACCCGACCATCGCGCTGGCGGAAATGGTTGGCCTCGACAATGTGGCTTCTCTGGCGCGCGATGCTGGCATCGTGTCAGCGCGGGCGACGCCTGCGATGGCCATTGGCGCCTACGACGCAACGCCGCTGCAAATGGCTGGCGCCTACACGATCTTCGCCAATGGCGGCATCAAGATCGATCCGTGGCTGCTGGCTTCGGTGCGCGCGCCCAACGGCGACGTAATGGCCGACTACGCGCCCCAAACCAAGCCCGTGCTCGATCCGCGCGCGGCGTTCCTGACCGTCAGCATGATGGAGCAGGTAGTGAACAACCCTCACGGTTCCGGCGCAGGCATCCGCAATATGGGCTTTACCTCGCCCGCCGCGGGCAAGACGGGAACCTCGCACGACGCGTGGTTCGCCGGGTTCACCAGCAATCTCCTCTGCGTCGTCTGGGTCGGCAACGACGACTACACCGATGTGAAAATCGAGGGTGCGCACGCCGCCGGGCCCATCTTTGCAGACTTCATGAAGAACGCGGTGAAGTTGCCGGAATACTCTGATACCAAAGACTTTGTACCTCCGCCTGGTGTGGTTCAGGTGCGTCTCGACTCGGCCACGAATCTGCTGGCTGACGACTCCTGCACGGACGACTATACGGCCTCCTTCCTCGATGGAACCCAGCCCACGGATACCTGCGATCACTCCATGGGCGACCAGAGGAACGTGTTCCAGAAGATATTTGGTCTCGGGCAGAGGCCGGTAAATCCGCCGCCAGCGCAGCAGCAGGTGGTGCGCCAGCCAATTCTGCCGCAACCGAATCAGACTTCGCCGTCGCAGCCAGCCCAGGCGCAGAACCAGACCGACGATCAGAATCAGGATCAGAAGAAGAAAAAGCACGGGTTCTGGGGCAAGCTTTTCGGCAAGAAGGACGACGACAAGCCGCAGGACACTCAAAATCCGCCCCAGTGATCGCATGCGCAAATTCAGCGTTGCCACCCACCGCAAGCGAGAGATCGTCGACATCACAGATCAGGTTGAAGGCCTGTTGCCGGAAGGCTCCGGCATCTGCTGCCTGAATGTGCTGCACACCACGGCGGCGCTCGCGACGGCTGATCTGGATCCCGGAACCGACCTGGATATGCTGGACGCCTTCGAAGCGATGATGCCGAAGCTGCGCTACCGCCATCCGCACAACCCGGAACACGTTCCCGACCACATTCTTTCGGCGCTGATCGGCACCGCGCTCACGTTGCCGGTGGAATCCGGTGAGCTGGTTCTGGGCACCTGGCAGCGGGTGATCCTGGTGGAACTCGATGGCCCGCGCCAGCGGGAACTGACCCTGCAGTTCCTGAAATGCAGCTGATGGGAAGGCGGTGGCCAGCCGCATTCCACCATGACCAAAGTTTTCCAACCCCGCGGATTGCTCTTGCTCCGCCTCTCCAATCCGCCCAAACTGAATCAGCAACCTGAACCAGGAGGACTCGCCAACGCGAGTCCTTTTTCGTTACGGGTCCCAGGACCCCTGCGCCCCTCGAATCCGGCGCATGACTGTTCTTTGAGCTTCCAACCGCCTTCGAGAAGTTGACGGCCTCACGGCCGTCGATGAGTCAGTAGCGTCCGCAATGGGAACCATGTGAACCCTTCGACCAGGGCTAACCCCTGTATTTTCCACACATACAGGGGAATCGCGTCGTAAGTCTATTGTTTCCCACACATACAAAGGCACTAATATACTAAGCTAATGATACGCTGGTATAGCCGTGACAGGGGGGGGCGAGAAAGAGAGCTTCTCCCGGTGCCTAAAAAACTCGAAGATACAGCGCGTCGAGAACCGCAACTAAACGGGGATGTTGACGGGCCGCTGAAAGCGATCGATAAATTGCTTGATAAAGCTGTCGTCAAGATGCTGCTCCGGGGGCCAGGAAATAGTCTCACCTCGGAACGGCCAAAATTGGGTCGCGGCAGGCAGCCAAACAATACCCGGCGTGAGGGTCGGCAAAGGCAGACTCCGGTGACGTACATCCTTCCACCTTGGCGCAAGAAGTTGAAGGACCAAGACTCCGGAAATGTGCGTATAACTAAAAAATTCCATGCCTTCGAGGGGGCCGGGGCCGCTCACAGCAACAGTGTGGAAAGTGCTGTGAAAGGCGTATCGAGTAGATCCATAGTAAGCTGCGATCCACATCTTGACACCCGGCGGGATGGCAAGAGACTTTCTGAGCCGCTCACTGGCCGCTCGCGTAAAAAAGGTTCGTCCTGCGCGAAGTGGTAGTTTTGGACGATTGCTTTCATCAGCGTGAAGGCAGCAAGAAGGACGGCGTCCTTGGCGTCAAGGGAAAAGGGTGCGCCATCTAAGATGGATGAAGAAAAGCGATCTTTCATTTTCCCTGTAAGGCCACTCATCCATCCGGTATTGCAAGCCTCGCACACTGATGGAATTTTCTCTCTCAACCCTACCTGCACGAATTCAATGGGCGGGGAATCGATGGACGGAATCCTCCTCGCATTGAAACGCAGCTTTTTAGGGAGCTTCTTATTTAGCCAGTCATCCCACACGTGCTCCCCGCTTGTGGCCGGGTTCTGACAAAACGCGCAATTGATTTTCATCGTTAACCCCACTCGGCGTTACCATGAAGCCATGAGTAGCAAGCCACAATCCGAAGAGTATAGGCGGTTTGAGAGTCTGCTGAGTGACGTCCTTAGCGTTCCGAAAGCGGAAATCACGCGACGGATTGAAGAAGACAAACGCGAGAAGCGAAGTCTTAAATCCGCTTCCCGCGCCGTTGACGATCCATCCAACCCTTCTTAGAACGCGCTTTCTCCCACCTTGCCCGTTAGCTCCGCATAGGTCAGACGCTTGCCCGATACCTGCGAGAGCAGGGCCAGAAAACGGTCCTGATCGTCGATGGGGTTATCCTTCGTTGCGCGATTGTTGAACCGGAAGCATTGCTCATCTGCGTAGGCGTCCAGGTGGAAAGGCTCTACAGCAACGTATGTGCCTTTGAGAGTCCGCTTGAGCAATGACCAGAAGTTCTCAATACCCTGGGTGTGGACGTTGCCGCGCACATACTCTTCGACGTGGTTCACAGTCTCGTGAACGAACTGGCGCACCTTGAGGCTCTGATACTGGAGCGCATCATCGGTGTAGATTTTCGATCCATACGAGATGTTCTTGAGAATTTCTTGCATCAGAGTCTCGCGGGTCACATCGGGCACAACCTTGGTCCGGACCTGGCGAGTATCCCGGTCCAGCATCCCGAACACCGCAGTCTTATTGGTTCTGCGCTCGCCAAGGCGCAGCTTGTTACGGCGCGCTGCGTGCATCCGCTGAGGGTTGCCGCCAATGAAAGCCTCATCCGCTTCAACGGGTCCGCCAGTGCCGCCCATCTTGAGGACGGATTTATTCTTCATCGCCTCACGAATCCGATGGAGTATGAACCATGCTGACTTCTGAGTGACGCCAACCGAGCGCGCAATCTCATACGAGGAAATGCCGTTTTTGCAGTTCGCCAGCATCCACATCGCAGTCAGCCATTTGTCGAGTTTCAGGGCTGAATCCTCGAAGATCGTATTCACCTTGACCGAGTACTGCTTGCCGCAATCGCGGCACTGAAACCGATTCTGAGTCTTGAGCCAGTGCTGGCGAATATCACCCGCTTGGCATTTAGGGCAGACAGGGCCATTAGGCCAGCGCATCGCAGCGACGGTTTCAATGCAGACCTGCTCATCTGCGAAGTATCTAATTGCATCTGAAAGGGTTTTGACTTCGTTCTTCATGGCGGAGTCAGAATCTCATGGAATTCGTCATTAGTCAAGTATATTATTGCCCATACAAAAGTGTGAAAATGCAAGCCGCCTGTTTACATACACATAGGGATTTGAGCGGGGGAGGGGGGGTACCCCACCCGTCGCGAAAGGCACTCAGCAGAAGACTGAAGCCCGACCAAGGTCCAGACCGTTTCGGCACGGTCGGAAACCGTGCCCTGTCAAAACGGTGCGAACGAATGAGATGTCGTCTTACAGCTTCACTTCGAAACCGGGAGTGCCTTCGGCCTTCACGGCTGCTTCGGCTGCCTGGAAGCCCATTTTTGAGTGCGTGCCGTCGCAGAACGGCTTGTTGGTCGATGCGCCACAGCGGCAGAGGGAAATGGCGGGTTTGCCGGTCAGGTCCCACTCACGGCCTTCGGCGTCCACCAGCTGGATGGGGCCTTCTACACGATAAGGGCCATTGGGACGAACGGTGATTTTGACATCAGACATGCGGCAAACTCCTGGGAATTCGAATTAGGCTTCGTTTCCCAGTCTACCAGGAGAGGAGCAATCGATTGAGACTCATGTCCAGGACGCCGGCGAGATCACGGAAGTTCCGGGATGTCGCATTCCGCTCTTGCAATTGCAACAGCGAGCGATACAATCCGTTCGCAAGGGTCGGCCCCCACCGATACCAGCCAATGGAGGTATCGGTACGCCATGGGATTGAGAATCGGACTCGGGGGAATCGCAGCGGCTCTGTTGATTGTGGCAGTAGGAACCGCGATCGCTCAAGCACCATCCAGCGACGACGAGCGGGACGCGGCGAGCGCCAAAGCCCATGCGTTGCTGGATAGGGCTGTCCGGATCAACGGACCGTCCGTGCAAGGTGCGCTGCCGTGGCACCTGAAGGCCGACTTCCAGATGCAAATGGGCTCAGGCCCGGTGCAGACGGGCACCGTCGACGAATGGTGGAAGGGCCCTGACCAGTGGCGTCGGACCTACACGCTGAAAAACCAAACCTACACCGAATGGAGCGTGGACCGGACGCACCACTTCGAAATCGCAGGTGCGTTCCCGCGCTTCTTTGTGGACCTGCGGATTGCGACGCCTCTGATTACGCCGCTGTTTCAGGCCGTCAACTTTCTGCCGGAATACCCGATGGAAGTGCATCCGATGGAGGCAGGCGTTCAGGTCGATTGCGTGTCGGTCACCAACCCTGTCCACTACGTTGATAAGATCGACCCGGATTTCCTCTTTCCGAAGTACTGCCTCGATCATTCCGGAATTCTGCGCGGCGTCGTCACTTCGAACACGCTGGTGACCTTCAATGACTACGTCCTGTTTCAAAATCGCGGCGTCGCGAAGACCGTGGACGTATTAGTGGACGGACACAAAGTTTCCGAATCGAAGATCACGGTAATGGAGGCGCTCGCGCCCGCGGATGAGGCGCAATTGCAACCGGATCCGAAGGCCACGCCGCAGCCGTTTGAGCCGATGGCGTCTGACCCGCAGGTGGTGATGACGCACGCTGAGGCGCCGATGATTCCGGCGAACGCTGTGATCGCGGGCGGAAGCGGCCCGGTATTTGTCCCGGTCATTATTCAGAAGGACGGCAGGGCCAGGGCGACCGGCCAGGTTCGTGGCAGCCCGATTCTGATCACACCCACGCTCGACGCGGTTACGCGGATTCGATTTCAGCCGTACCTCATTGATGGCCAACCCGTCGAGGTGGCGCAGACGATTGTGTTTACCTACGGGAAAAACGGGTATCTGCCCACAGTTTCCGGCGGATCAGAGAAACCGACCGGCTTCGACCCAAAGCGCGACCCGGCCGAGGACCTGAAGGTGGCAGAAGCAGAAGCCCAGCAAACGCACAAGCACATTCTTCTGGATGTAGGGGGGGACTGGTGCATCTGGTGCGCTTATATGGACCGTTTCTTTACTGAGCATCCCGACGTCGCCGCGTCGTTGAACTCCAATTATGTTTTGGTGAAGGTGAACTGGAGCGCAACGAATCACAACAACACATTTCTGATGCAATATGCAGTGATCCATGACTTTCCTTTCCTCGTTGTGCTCGACGAGAATGGAAAGCTTCTGAAGGCGGAAAGGACCAATGAACTGGAGAAAGGGAACGGCTACGATCCCGACAAGATGAGGGCCTTTCTGGATCAATGGAAGCCCGGCCACGCGCAACTGGCTGCGCAGAAATAGCATGAAAGCGTCATACCGTTGCCGTGGTGCGGCATAGAGAATAGAGGCAGCCTCGCCGGTATCGAATGAACCGCTCGATCGACGATCGAATCCGCGAGCCCGTGCATTGCCTATGACTCCCTCTCTTACTTCCGAGCCAGCGGTCGAGCAGAAACCTCCGGCTCGCGACCGATCCTTCGCGTTCCGCTGGGTCTTTCCATTGCTGGGAGTGTGCTCGCTGCTGGCGGCCTGCGTCATTCTGTCCCTGAAGAAGCAGGAATGGGCGGATGAGGTCTTTACGCGGACGGAGCTAAGCGATCCGTCTTTGCTGCATCTGATGCACGCGCTGACGCGTTTGGGCGGCGCAGGGATGCCGCTGTTTTATCTAACCGCGTGGCCGTGGGCGCATGTGTTCGGGTTCAGCGACCTCTCGCTGAGGCTCTATTCTTCGGCCGGTGTTTGCGGGGCGTTTCTCGTTCTCACGGCTGCAATGCGCCGGCGATTCAGTGCGCGCGCAGCCTTTCTCGGCGTTGGCTTCGGTATGTTCGCATGCATGATCCTGGTGGATCAAAATGCTGAGGCGCGCGGGTATGGGCTGTATTTGTTGCTGTGCGCGCTGGCGATTGCGCAGCTGCTGCGGGTTGCGGATACACCGCGACCGAGTGCGCGCGATCTGGCGCTGCTGGCGCTGAGCCAGGCGGGTCTGGTGCTCGGCCATGTGCTGGGCCTGAGCTTTTCCGGCCTGCTGTTGCTGGCTTTGGCGGGCGCGGATCTCAAGCAGCATCGCCTGCGCTGGAAGGTCTACGCGTGCTACGCCGCAGGATGGCTGGCGCTGCTGCCGTGGATCCCGGCGATTCGTGCCTCAGCTGCAGTCGCCAAACCGCATGGGTGGATCGTGGTTCCAGGCATCGGCGATTTGGTGATCAGCTGCTCGTACTGGATGTTCGCCGGAATTTATTTTCCGTTGATGCGGGGCACGCTGTTCGGCGTGGTTGCGGGATGGAGTTGCGCCATCTTCTGCGTCGGCAGTCTGCTGTTCGCCGCCAGCTATGGATTACGCGAGGCGACACCGAATCTTCGCGTTGTTTATTTTGCCGGCTTCGCGCTGATGAGCGGCCCGCTGGCGTTCTTCATCGTTTCTCACGTTGCGACGCCGATTTGGGTCGCGCGCTATATGGTGCCCGCAGCTCTGGGCGTGGGAATGCTTGCGGTGTGCTGGGCCGAGCGAACCCAGTTTGTGCGCGGCGTTGCCGGCATCATCCTGAGCGTCGTGGTTTTGTTGCTACCCATCGCTGCGGCCGCGGTTGCGCATCCTGATTCTCTCGACGTGGCGCGTGTCGATCAGATTGCCGCAGGCCGAACCGTGGTGAGTGACTGGGCGCCGGATTTCATGGTGATGCTGCGGTACAGTGCGGATCCCGCGAAGCTCGAATTTCCGCTCGACTGGCCCGCTGCGCTCGACGGACCGCCGGCAGCCGTCGGAGCATTCCATCTGATGGATAATTACCGGCGCGATGGCTACATGACGGCCAATCTTTTTGACGTTGACCAGGTGCTGGCGCAGAAGTCATTTTTGGTGCTGGACACCACGGACACGAACTGGTTCCAAATGCGGATCGCTAAGAACCCGCGGTTTGCCTGGAGGGTTCTCGCGCAAATCGACAAGAAGCGTCGCGTGATCGAAGTGGATCCGCGGCCGTAAGTCTTCCAGGAAAGAACTGTTGGTGGATTCGCGGGACTCGTGTTGCGCTTAACACTTACGGCATTTAGAGACGATGGCCTGATGCAGCCGTTCCCGCAGATCGTCGGGAAGTTCGTAGATCTCGTGGCTGCGGTAAATCTCAATCGTCTTGCGGGTCGTGTTCAGGGTGATCTCGCAGTGCTCGCACTCCATCAGATGTTCCTGGAGGTCAGCCCGAAGGGGAATCGCTGCATCCTGGTCGAGCATGTCGTCAAGCTGCGCCAAAAACTCAGTGCAAGTCACTTTGCACCTTCCTGGGACAGCTTTGCCGCCGCCGGTTTCTCGTCCCGATTCTTGAAATACCGGCTCAGCCGCTCGCGCAACTGGAGCCGTGCGCGCAACAGTCGCGACTTGACCGCAGGAATGCTGAGGCCCAGCGCTTCAGCCGTTTCCTCCGTTGAAAGACCGTCGACGTCACGCAATGCGAAGACGGTGCGAAAGCCTGGTGGCAAACCCTGAATCGTTTTGCGCAGAATATCCGCCATTTCCGACTGCCCATACAAGGCCTCCGGATCAGGACTCCAGTCGGCCAAATCACGCGGCATTGAGCCTTCTTCGGTTTCCACGTCCTCGTCAATGGAAACCATCCGGCCCGTGCGCCGCTTTCTCAAACGCATCAGCGATTCGTTGACCGCGATGCGCACCAGCCAGGTGTAAAACTTGGAATTCCCCTGGAACTGGTCGAGTTTCTCGTACGCTTTCAGGAAGGCGTCCTGGACTACATCCTCGGCGTCTTCGCGGTTCTGGACGATGTGCTGCGAAATTCGAAAGACCTGGCGGTCGTACTGCTTCACCAGCTTTTCAAATGCCGCGATATCGCCCTGCCGCGCCCGCTCAACGAGCAGAACGTCAGGATGAACTTCGGCCGCTCCTTGTGATTGGATGGAAGAAGACATGAATGGCTTCAGAATTTGGGGTGCTGCTGACAACCGGCTACCTCACAATATTAAACGGCTTATCCCAAATGGGGCAAAAGCCGCGTCGGCGCTGTTGTTGACAGTGCCTTTGCTTCTTTCGATGACCGGGTGTGGCAAAAAGACTCCGACGTACTCGGGTCCGCCGGACACGGTGATCGCCATTGTGATGAAAAAATGGGAGATTGCGCCCAGCCACATCCAGGTGCCGCAGGGAGCGCGGGTGGAATTGGTGGTTTCTACGGCCGATATTGAGCATGGACTGGGCGTTCCGGGCCTTGGGATCAACGAGCCGGTCCAGCCGGGCAAACCGGCGGTGATCCGGTTTCTGGCGGAGACGCCGGGCGTTTATCCCATGCGCTGCAGCATTTTGTGCGGGCGCGGTCACGACCAGATGACAGGAGCCATTGTGATCGAGGCCAATACGGGCGTGCCGTCCGGCGGCGGCGGCTAACGGAGGGTTCAGCCGCAGGCTATTCGTGACGCAGCGCTCGCATGGGGTCGATGCCGGCGGCGCGGCGAGCGGGAATGAGGCTGGCGCCGAGAGCAACGGACAGCAGCAGCAGAGCCGACGCGGTGAAGGTTACCGGGTCCCACGGCTTGAGTCCGTAAAGCATGCTGGCGATGAGGCGCGCGAGGCCAAGGCCGCCGGCCACGCCAACCGCGATGCCGATGATTGCCATCCACGAAGCCTCTGCGAGGACCATGCGCAGGATGCGGGAAGCCCGCGCTCCCAGCGCCATGCGGATGCCGATCTCGTTGGTTCGCTGCGAGACGGAATACGCCATGACGCCGTAGATCCCGATGCAGGCGAGGGCAAGGGCCAGCAGTCCGAAGCCGCCGGTGAGGTCGGCAAACAGGCGCTCGCTGATCGTAATGGCATCGATTTGTTCCTTCTGCGTACGCAGATCGGCGAGAGGCAAATCGCGATCGAGCGACTGCACAGCGCGGCGCAGGGAAGGCGCGAGCGTGGCAACAGGCGCTCTGGAACGGAGAACGAAGGTCAGCGCCTGCGGAGTATCCGGCGCCTGCCGGTAATCAAGATAGAAGGTTGGTGGCGGATCGTCGCGGAGATTGGCATAACGCGTGTCCGCGCAAACGCCGACGATTTGGAAGGCGACCGCGTCTCCATTCATGCCGGATGTGGTGAAGGTTTTTCCGATGGGACTGCTTCCTGGCCAGTACTTCTTCGCCAGCGACTGGTTGATGACGGCAACCTTGAGAGAGGTCGAAGTATCGTGCGCGTTAAATGCGCGCCCAGTAACGATGGGGATGCGCATGGTGGAGAAATACCCGGCGCTCACGAAGTTGTCGTCTTCTGCAGTGCCCTCTTTCGGTTTGGGACGATCGGTGGGAACGAAATCATCGTTCATCATGCTGTTGGCCAACAGCGGGATATTCATGGCGGCGACGGACTCAACGCCGGGGACCGCTGCAAGATGCTGTTCGATCTGGTCGTAGAGCGCGATTTGCTGCTGGCTTGAATAACGGGTGGCCGATGGTTCGACGCCGAAGAGAGTCAGGTTGCGGGTGTCGAATCCAACATTCACATGGTTCAGGTTGGCCAGCGACCGCAGGAAGATGCCTGCACCTGCGACCAGAAGCATGGAGATGGCGATCTGGAAGCCGACGATGGCTTTGCCCGCGTAGCCGCGGCGGCGGCGCGTGACGGTGTGCGCGTTGTCCTGCAGGCCGGTGCGTACCTGAGTGCGTGTGGACTGGATCGCCGGCGCAATGCCGAAGAGCATTCCGGTGAACACGGAGAGCGCGAGGCTGAAGGCGAAGATGCCCCAACTGAAGGGCGCTTCCATTGGCGTGCCTCCGCCGATGGGATTGTAGGTGATTTGGAGCATGACTTGGCGGCCAGCGAGGGCAACGGCCAG
>Ga0210391_10004158_pt1 | contig 12144 bp, 15 predicted proteins | sample IncBWC12OmetaG_FD_160573 | JGI IMG/M metagenome (GOLD analysis project Ga0210391, IMG submission 160573) | Forest soil microbial communities from Barre Woods Harvard Forest LTER site, Petersham, Massachusetts, United States - Inc-BW-C-12-O ...
CGCACCTCCAGCAGCGGCGGCGCGTGCTCGATGTGCAGCGGGATCGCGCGGATCGTGCGCAGGTTGTGGGTGATGTCCTCGCCGATCTCGCCGTCGCCGCGGGTGACACCGCGCTCGAGCACGCCGTCGCGGTAGACGAGCGAAATCGCCAAACCGTCGACCTTCGGCTCGACCACGTACTGAAAGCGCGGCTGTGAGATGCCCTCGCGCGCAAGGTGGTTGCGCATCCGCTCCACCCACGCGCGGAACTCCTCCTCCGAACGGGCGTTGGAGAGCGAGAGCATCGGCTCCATGTGCGCGACCTTCTCCAACCGCCCCACCGGCGTGCCCCCGACGCGCTGGGTGGGCGAGTCGGGCGTCAGCAGCTCGGGGTGCGCGGCCTCCAGCGCCCGCAGTTCATCGAACAGCGCGTCGTACTCGTCGTCCCCAATGATCGGATCGTCGAGCACGTAGTAGCGGTGGGAGTGGTACTCAACGATCCGCCGCAGCTCGGCGATGTGTTGTGCCGGGTCGGGCATTTGGGTCGCATCCGCGCGAGTCATCTCTGCATCCAGCGCGTATAGGGGCGGGGCGTCGTGCCCCGCGACTCGGCCTTTTTGCCGTCCCCGCCTGCCACCACCTAGCCGGCCTCCACCTCGGCGGCGTCGAGCAGGCCGTTCAGGTCGTAGCCGCCCAGCGCCTCGATGCCCGGTAGGTAGGTGAGATCGAAGTGCATGGGCGTAACCGCGATGCGGCCGGCCGCCACGGCGGCGAGGTCGGTGCCGGGCTCGTCCTGGAAGCCGGGGTCGTCGCCGTAGATCCAGTAGCGCCGGCGGGCGGGGGGGCCGACGTCCTCGCGCTCCAGCTTCAGCTCGTCGCGGTAGATGCGCTTGCCGAGGCGTGCCACCTCCACGCCGTCGGGGTGCCCGGCGGGGACGTTGACGTTCAGCAGCGTGTTGGGCGGCAGCGGCAGCGACTCCAGACGCTCCACCAGGCGCGCGACGAAGCCGGCGGCCACGTCGAAGTTGAAGCCGCCGTGAAAGCGGTAGTCCAGGGCGCGCGCGCCAGACTGCTGGGAGACGGCGATCGAAGGCAGCCCCAGCACGACCCCCTCCAGCGCCGCGGCGACGGTGCCCGAGTAGGTGATGTCGTCGCCGAGGTTGGCGCCGTGGTTGATGCCCGACACGACCACGTCGGCGTCGAAGCCCTCCACCACGCCGAGGCGGGCGAGGCGCACGCAGTCCACGGGGGTGCCGTCGGTGGCATACCCCGGGCTGCCGTCGGGAAGCTCCACCTCTTCGACCCACAGCGGCCGCCGCGTGGTGATCGAGCGCGCCATCGCCGAGCGGTTGCCGTCGGGGGCGATCACCGCGAGGCGCACGTCGGGCAGCGCCGCGAGCGCGGCGTGCATCGCGCGCAGGCCCTCGGCCTCGATCCCGTCGTCGTTGGTCAGCAGTACGTTGAGCACCCGTCCAGCATAGGGGCCACAGCGGGCAAGCTTCGGTCACCGTGTGACTGCGGCGTGATCGCCCGCAGTCCGAGCGACGGACGGGCCGTGAGTTGCGGTAGGCGTGGGGCGGCACCACGGGGCCAGGTTGCCAGGCCATCGCCTACCGATAGGCCACCGACGCGAGCGCCAGCCCATGCGCGGATGCGGTGGGGCCCGCCTCGGGGCGGGGCCGGCCATCCAGCAGGCGCGTGAACTCCTCCACCGCGCGCCGTCCGGCGGCTACCTCCAGCATCGTGCCTACCAGCACGCGGTTCATGTGGCGCATGAACGTGTCGGCCTCGATCCAGAACTCCAGCAGATCGCCCTCCGCGCGTCCTGCCGTGGGCGGCGCGCTCCCCGGCCCGTCGCTTGTGAGGGAGGAGCCGGCGCGCCACTCGGCCGCCCACACGTCGCGCTCGAAGCGCACGTGGTCGGTCTCGGTGGGCGTGAACGCGGTGAAGTCGTGGGTGCCGGTCAGCGCCTCGGCGCACGCGTCGAGCGCGTCGCGGTCCACCGGCTGCGGCCACCACAGCGCATTCCCGCGCGTGAACACCCCCCGCGCGCGGCGGTTCAGCACGCGGTAGCAGTAGGTGCGGCTGCGCGCGTCGCGGCGCGCATCGAAGTCCTCGGGGGCCGGTTCGGCGGCGAGCACCGCCACGTCGGGGGACAGCAGCGCATTCAGGCGCGCGGGGTCCACCGCCTCGTGCGCGTAGCTTGCGACCTGCCCCCACGCGTGCACGCCGCGGTCGGTACGCCCCGCCACCGTCAGCGCCAGCGGCTCCCCGTCGGCGCCACGCTCGCCGAGGATCGTGCGCAGCGCGCGCTCCAGCTCCTCCTGCACGGTGCGCAGCCCCGGCTGGCGCGCCCATCCGGCGAACTCGCCGCCGTCGTACTCGAGGGTCAGCTTGGTCTTCATCGCCGGGCATGCTACGCACACCTCAACCCGCCATCCGACTCGTCGGGCTGTGCGTGGGGAATACACGGCGCCGGGCCGCTGGGCATGGAGGCCCAGCCCTCACGCGCGTGGCAACACACTGCGCCGCGCGGACGATCCCCTGCCCTCCCAATCGGCACGCCGCGCGCGCGGACCTGGTTACACCAGCTCGAGGAACACCATCTCGGTCGAGTCCGAGCGGCGCGGGCCGAGCTTGAGGATACGCGTGTAGCCGCCGGGGCGGTCCGTGTAGCGGGGGGCCACCTCGACGAACAGGCGGTGCACGGCGAACTTGTCCTGCGCCAACGCCGCGAGCGCTTGCCGGCGATTGTGCAGGTCGTCGCGCTTGGCCAGCGTGATCAGTTTCTCGATCTCGGGCTTCACCGCCTTCGCCTTCGCTTCGGTCGTCTTGATCCGCTCGTGCTCCAGCACCTCCTTGGTGAGGTTCATGAGCAGCGCCTTGCGGTGCGCCGAGTCGCGGCTGAGCTTGTTGCGGGTCTTCTGGTGTCGCATGGTGTAGGTCGCGCCCCCGCGAGCTGCGGTCGGTCGCCTCGGGCAGTGTAGAAGATTGAGGCGTTCTTGGAGCCGCGCGTCTATCGCGCTGCGGCCACGACGGACAACGCGCAGTCCGAGACGGTTGACGATGTCGCGTCGACGAGGGCATCGACGAGGGCGTCGAGGCTCGGCACGACGAATCCGCCGCTCTGGACGATGAAAGACTCCACCTGCAGATTGACGCGGGCTCCAGCCTCACCGCTCTCGCGAATGTCCGAACGCAGGCCGTAGCAGCACAGACCCAACCCCGCCGCATAGCCCACCTCGGCCACCGTGCCGGCATCTGGCTCCTGGCCGTCGAGGAGCGCAACCAACAGCGAGGAGCGGCGGATAGCCTGCGCGTTGCGCCGCCCGATCTCCAGAGCCAACTCCCGCTCGCGGCCGGCCTCACGTGCCTCGGCGATCTCGGTGTCACTCGTCAGCGCCCACGGATCAACGGGCTCAACCACCCTGGCCAGAGCAGGGAGGTAGACGCGGCGGTAGTAGTAGCGGCCGGCTTCGCTGAAGCCGAGCGGGCTGGCGAGGTAGCAGAGCGGACGGTTCATGGTCACAGTGTCGCGCCCGGTGCGGACGGTTCGGCGCCGGCCGCGAAAAGGCCTTCCGCCCTCTCAGAGATACTGTTGGGGTGACGCCAGCCGATCCACCCCACCGCGCCTTGATCGCACGGGCGATCGAAGACATTCAGGGCTCGATCCACGCAAACGACAGCAAGAGCGCCGCCGGGCTGGTCGTTCACGGGCTCCTGGCTACGGCGGTCGTCACACTTGCCGTCCACCTCGGCCCCATCTACAGCAGCGCAACCGTCGCGGGACACGATCTCATCAAGTGGGCGCTGATCGTGACGCTTCCGGTTGCGGTCGCCTCCATCATCTGCCTGATCGTCGCGGTATATCCGCATGGACCGGGGAAGATCGACAGCCGCCTCGCGAACCGTCACCTTGGGGTCTTCTTCCCAGATATCAAGAGGCTGAAAGACTCGCGCTTGGACGAGTTCGACCAGCTGCGTACCAAGCTCACAGAGCTGGCAGCAGCCACTGCTGGGGATGCGCTGGACGACGAGTACTTGGCGGAGCTCCTGAAGGTCGCTTACATACGCTTCAAAGAGGCTCGGTGGGCCAAAGCCGGGTTCGTCCTGCTGGGGGTCGAGGTGTTGTGTGTGGCCGTCTTCCTGGCCACGGTGGGAAGTGTCGCCGGCGATGTGCTCGGCGCCGAGGCGAGCAGGACCGGCAGCGTGTCGCTGCGCTGGGATATCGCCCAGGGCCAGCGGCGCTATTCGCTCACGGGCGTGCACAATCGGGCGCTGGTTGGAGCAGGCGAGGCACAGGTGCGGCTCCTCGCCGACGATCCGCACGGGCTGCGCAGCCTGCGGCTCACGAGACGGGTGTCCTACCGATGCGCGGTGCGCAAAATGGCGCGCACGCTATTCGCCGGCGGGGCCATCGAGGAGGACGTGCGTCTGTTCGCCGCGAGGCGGGCCGTACTCTTGAGCAGCTCCGACGTTCGCCCCCACCGCTGCCCTGGTGGAGAGCGATTCATGGAAGTCCTCCTTCGGTTTACCGCCGACATGCGTGGCGAAAGCGGCACGCCCACCCACGGCTCGCTCGTCCTGCGTGCAGGTCGTTGAGGGATCGCGCCATGTCGAGTGCAACCTCCATACCAGCCAGCCCGGCAAACCCATCCGATTCTCCCGCGGTCTATGTGGCGAGCCCTCTCGGATTCTCTGAGATCGGCCGCCGCTACAACACACAAGTGATCGTGCCCCAACTTCGGACACTCGGCTACGACGTGTTGGATCCCTGGGCAGAGGAGGTCTCCCGGCGGCTGGAGGCGGCGCGAGCGCTGCCTTACGAGCACGCGCAAATGTCTGCGCTCGGGCGCATCAACACGGAACTCGGCGAGCGCAACGCAAGACTGCTCGCGAAGAGCGACGCGGTCCTCGCTCTCCTCGACGGAACCGACGTCGATAGCGGGGTGGCCTCCGAGATCGGGTATGCCTGTGCGCTGAAGCGTCCAGTCGTGGCGTGGCGCAGCGACCTACGGCGCGCCGGCGAGAACGAGGGCACCCCGGTCAACCTCCAGGTCGCATACTTTGTGAGCATCAGTGGCGGTCGGCTGACCTCGAGCTTTGCCGAGGCGCTCGAGATCCTCGGCGAGCTGATGCCTGCTCCGCCCGCGAGCTGATACCCCTCTCCTCCGCCCTTTTTTTGGTGGAGCGCCCGTACCCAGCCTGGCCTGGCGTGGCTCTCAATCCTGGCGCAGGTGCAACCCGCGCCCTTCGAGCGTCTCGATCACCTCATCGATCGACTTCTTGCCGAAGTTGGGGATCGCGTTCAGCTCCGCCTCCGACTTCGAGATCAGGTCGCCCACGGTCTGGATGCCCGCGCGCTTGAGGCAGTTGTAGGAGCGCACCCCCAGCTCCAACTCCTCGATCAGGATGCCCCACTCCTCGCCCTGCAGCGCCGCCTGGCCGCCGGCGCCCGCCACCGCGAGGCCGTGCCCGTCCAGCTGCCCGCCGGGGGAGGCGCGCAGCTCCTGGATGCGGTCGGCGTCGGTGAAGATCGCCAGCTGTGAGATCAGCAGCTCCGCGGCCTCGCGCAGCGCCGCCTGCGGCTCGATCGAGCCGTCGGTCTCGATGTCCAGCGTGAGCTTGTCGAAGTCGGTCTTCTGGCCCACGCGCGCCTGCTCCACGGCGTACGCCACGCGCCTCACCGGGGAGAAGATCGAGTCGATCGGGATCACCCCGATCGGCTGGTCGGGAGACTTGTTCTCCTCCGCCGGGCGGTACCCGCGGCCGCGGCCAATCGTCATATACAGCTCCAGCTTGGTTTTTTTCTCCAGCGTCGCCACGTGCACGTCGGGGTTGAGGATCTCCACGCCCGCCGGCAGGTCGATGTCCTTGGCGGTTATCTCACCTGGGCCGGTGACGACCAGCGGGGCCTCCACCTCGGAGGCATCGGAGTGCATCCGGCACACAATCCCCTTGAGGTTGAGCACGATGTCGGTCACGTCCTCCTTGACGCCGGGGATCGTCGAGAACTCATGAGCCACCCCCTCGATGCGCACGCTGGTGACGGCGGCGCCCGCCAGCGAGGAGAGCAGCACGCGGCGCAGCGAGTTCCCGAAGGTGTAGCCGAACCCGCGGTCGAGCGGCTCGATGGTGAAGGTGCCGCGGTTCTGCTCCACGGACTCGCTTGTTATCCGGGGGATTTGGAAGTCGAGCATCAGCGTCCTAACGTCGTCGTGTTCTCGCACCGGCACCTTGTCGGACACCGGCTCCAGGGCATCGCACCCGTAGGTGGGGACGATGCCAGCAAAGCCCTTACTTCGAGTACAGCTCGACGATGAGCTGCTCCTGCACCGGCGCCGCCACCTCGCGCCGCTCCGGCCTGCGCAGCACCTTCGCGGTCAGCGACTCGTGATCGGCCTGCAGCCACGCCGGGATCTGCCCGGTGAGCTCGGTCGCATCCCTGATCACCTGGGTCGCGGGCGTGTCGGCCTTGATCGCGATCACCTCGCCCGGGCGCACCTGGTAGCTGGGGATGTTCACGCGCCTACCGTTGATCGTCCAGTGGCCGTGGCGGATCAGCTGCCGCGCCTGCCGGCGGGAGGCGGCGAAGCCGAGGCGCACCAGCACGTTGTCGAAGCGACACTCCAGCAGCGCCAGCAGGTTCTCGCCGGTGATCCCCGGCTGGCGCGAGGCCTTCTCGTAGTAGCCGTGGAACTGCTTCTCCAGCACCCCGTAGTAGCGGCGCGCCTTCTGCTTCTCCCGCAGCTGCAGGCGGTACTCGCTCTGTTTCTGGCGGCCCCTGCCGTGCTCGCCCGGCGGGTAGGAGCGGCGCTCGACGCCGCATTTGTCGGTCAGACAGCGCTCCCCCTTGAGGAACAGCTTCTGTCCCTCCCTGCGGCACTGCTTGCACTGGGGGCTGGTGTCTCGGGCCATCAGACCCTCCTTCGCTTACGCGGGCGACAGCCATTGTGAGCCTGCGGCGTCACGTCCTTGACGCCCGTCACTTCGAGGCCCGCCGCGGAGAGCGAGCGGATCGCGGTCTCGCGGCCACTGCCCGGGCCCTTGACGTACACCTCCACCTTCTGCAGCCCCTGCTCGAGGCCCTTGCGCGCGGCGGCGTCGGCGGTCACCTGGGCGGCGAACGGCGTCGACTTGCGCGAGCCCTTGAAGCCGGCTCCGCCCGCTGACTCCCAGGCAATCACGTTGCCCTGCACGTCGGTGAGGGAGACGATCGTGTTGTTGAACGACGTCTTGATGTGGGCCTGACCCACGGGGATGTTCTTCTTCGGCTTGCGTTTGCCGCGAACGCGTTTCGGGGCCGCCATTACTTCTTACCGGCCTTCTTCTTGCCGGCCACCTGCATCCGCTTGGGGCCCTTGCGGGTACGCGCGTTGGTCTTCGTCTTCTGCCCCCTCACCGGCAGGCCGCGGCGGTGGCGCAAACCGCGGTAGCAGGCGATCTCCTGCAGGCGCTTGATGTCCTGGGAGCGCTCCCTGCGCAGGTCGCCCTCGACCGTCAAACCGGCGTCGATCGCGTCACGCAATCGCGACACCTCGTCCTCGGTCAGGTCGCGCACGTAGGTGTCGGGGCTCACTCCGACCTCGGTCAGCAGCTTGTTGGCGGTCGAGCGCCCGATGCCGAAGATGTAGGTCAGCCCGATCTCCGAGCGCTTGTTGAGGGGCAGGTTGACCCCGGCGATGCGCGCCACTGCCTAGCCCTGCCTCTGCTTATGCCGCTTGTTCTGGCAAATGACCAGCACCGCGCCGTGGCGGCGGATGATCTTGCATTTTTCGCACATCGGCTTCACCGACGGTCGTACCTTCATGATCCCTTTCGGCTGGTCCAGCGACCGGGCTCTGGCTGCCGGGACGGCCGCCGCTACCGGGTCGAGGATAAGTTCGCAGCACGGAACGCTTTCGCGTACGCGCGGACAGTCGATAGTAGCAGCCTCGGGTCTCTCGCGGCAGGCCCTCCTGGATCGATCCTCTCAGACGCGTCTCCCGTCTTCCGCTGGGCCCCCCGATGCCTGTGCTCGACCGGGGCTCAACCTGCGCTGGCGACCTGCTCGCTCACCGGCGGGGCAGCGGCGTGGCCGTTCGCCGACTGCTCGCCGGCTCCCTCCCGCAGGTGCCACGGCGTGAGCACGCGCGGGCCCTCCGCAGTGATCGCCACCGTGAACTCGAAGTGCGCCGCCGGCGAGTCGTCCTGGGAGAACACCCCCCACCCGTCGCCCCCCACGCGCACCGCGGGACGGCCCGCGGTCGTCATCGGCTCGATCGCCAGCACCATCCCCTCCTCCAGCAGCGGGCCCTTGCCCGGGCGGCCGTAGTTGGGGACCTGCGGGTCCTCGTGCATGCTGCGACCCACGCCGTGGCCCACCAGCGAACGGACGATCGACAGGCCGGCGTCCTGCGCCACGCGCTCGATCGCGTGCGAGACATCGCCCATGCGGTTGGCGGCGCGGCACCGCTCCACCCCGGCGAACAGCGCCTCACGGGTGGCGCGCAGCAGGTTCTGCTCGACGGCGCCGATCTCGCCGACGGGGAAGGTGCGCGCGGCGTCCGCCACCCAGCCGTCCAGCGTGACGCCCACGTCGATCGAGATGATGTCGCCCCGGTCGAGGCGGTAGCGCCCGGGGATGCCGTGCACCACCATCGCGTTGGGCGAGGCGCAGATCGAGCCGGGGAAGCCGCGAAAGCCCTTGAAGGTGGGGGTCGCACCGTGCGAGCGGATGAAGCGCTCAGCGGCCGTGTCCAGCTCCTCGGTGCGCACGCCGGGGCGGATCATGCGCTCCACCAGTTGCAGCGTCTGCACGAGGATCTCGCCCGCCGCCGCCATCTTCTCGATCTCCGCGGGGGTCTTCTTGATGATCATGCAATCAAGGTTATCCAGAGCGCGGCCCCAAACGGCGGCACTACAGCTCGTCCTCCAACCGCAGCGTCGCCAGCGTCGCGCGGATATGGTCGTGCACCTCGTTCGGGCTGCGGCTGCCGTCGAAGCGGCGCAGCAGCCCCTGCTCCTCGTAGTAGCCGATCAGCGGCTTCGTCTGGGCGTGGTACACCTCCAGGCGCGTGCGGATCGTCTCCTCCTTGTCGTCATCGCGCTGGATCAGCCGCGAGCCATCCTGATCGCACACGCCCTCGCGCTTGGGCGGGTCGAACTCCACATGGTAGATGTGGGCGGGGTTCTTTACGCACACCCTCCTGCCACCGAGCCGGCGCACCACCTCCTGGTCGGGGACGTCGATCAACAGCGCCGCGGTCAGTCTCCGTTGCAGGACGTCGAGCGCCTCTCCGAGCGCCTGCGCCTGCGCCTCGTTGCGCGGGAAGCCGTCCAGCAGGAAGCCGTCCCGGGCGTCGTCTGCGCCGATTCGCTTTGTGATCATGCCCACGATCACCTCGTCGGGCACCAGCTTGCCGGCCGTCATGTACTGCTGCGCCTCCTTACCCAGCTCGGTGCCCTCTGCCACCTGCGCGCGCAGCATGTCCCCGGTGGAGATGTGCGCCAGGGCGAAATCGCTCTGCAGACGGTCCGCCTGGGTGCCCTTGCCCGCGCCGGGCGGGCCAAGGAGGATCAGGTTCAGCTCTGACACTCCCTCTCAGCCTACCTGGTCGGACTACTTCAAGAATCCCTCGCACTCAAGCGGGAAGGGGGCAAGCCCCCTCCCGACCTCCCCCCAACAGAGACCTACTTCAAGAACCCCTCGTAACTTCGCATCATCAGCTGCGCCTCGAGCTGCTTCATCGTTTCCAGCGCCACCCCGATCACGATCAGGATCGACGTGCCTCCCAGCTGCAGTTCCACGTGTGTGCGGTCAAACAGGATCGTCGGCAGCGCCGCCACCGCCGCGAGGAACAGCGCGCCTGGGAACGTCAGGCGGGCGAGGATGCGGTCGAGGAATTCAGCCGTCGGGCGCCCGGGGCGCACGCCGGGGATGAAGCCGCCGTACTTCTTCAGGTTGTCCGCCTGGTCCACCGGGTTGAAGGTCACCGCCGTGTAGAAGTACGTGAAGATGATGATGAAGATCGACTCCCCCACGATGTAGTGCCACCCTTTGGGGTTGAAGAAGTCGGACACTTCCTGGCCGGTATGGGTTTTGATCAGCTGCCCGATCGTCGGCGGGAAGGCCATGATGCTGGCCGCGAAGATCACGGGGATCACCCCCGCCATGTTCACGCGCAGCGGCAGGTAGGTCTGGCCGCCCTCGCTCATCCGCCGCCCGATCACGCGCTTGGCGTACTGCACCGGGATCCGCCGCTGGCCCTCCATCACGAACACGACCGCCGCCACCACGACCAGCACGAGGAACGGCATCATCACCTTGAACACCTGGTTCTGGCTCGTCCACCACGCCTGGATCCCGGCCGGCAGGCGCGAGACGATCGAGGCGAAGATCAGCAGCGAGATGCCGTTGCTGATGCCTTTCTGGGTGATCAGCTCGCCGATCCACATCAGCAGCACGCAGCCCGCCGTCAGGCACACGACGATCAGGAAGATGTGGGGGAAGTCAAACTTCGTGATCACCGATTCCCCGGCGCTCGCCTGCAGCGAGTGGAACAGGAAGACGTAGCCCACCGACTGCGCGAATGCCAGACCGACGGTCAGGTAGCGGGTGTACTGCGTGATCCGCGCCTGCCCCACTTCGCCTTCCTTGGAGAGCTTCTCCAGGGAGGGCACCACCACCTGCAGCAGCTGCAGGATGATCGAGGCGGTGATGTACGGCATGATCCCCAGCGCGAAGATCGCGATTCGCGAGAGGCTCCCGCCTGAGAAGAGGTTCAGCAGCCCCAGGATGTTGGAGCCGCCCAACTGCTTCTGGATGCTGTTGACCGCAGTCAGGTTGACCCCGGGCACCGGCAGGTGCGACCCCAGGCGGTAGATCAGCAGCATCGCCGCCGTGAAGCCAATCTTCTTCCGGATGTCCGGCACCTGGAAGGCGTTGAGGATCGTCGCGAGCATCGCCTGGCGATTCTGACAGAAAAAGAGCAGCCGGGCTGAGGCCCTACCGGCCGTGGCCTACTGACTCAAGGACATTCTTTTTCGGCCCCAACCAACTGGTCTGCCGTCGAAAGAACATTCTTTTCAGGCTCCAACCAGCTGGTCTTACTTGCGAAAGGACATTCTTTTGGTGCCCAACCACCGTGCGGGCGTGGGCCTCTACTAGGAGGAGGCGGCGCTAGGCAGCTGCCGACTCGTCGAGCACGACGCAGCTGCCGCCGGCCGCCTCGATGCGCTCGCGCGCGCTGGCGCTGAAGGCGTGCGCGTGGACCGTCAGCGCCTTGCCGAGCTCACCCTTCGCCAGCACCTTCACCGGTATCGCCTTACGGGTCCCGAGGCCCTTGCCGCGCATCAGCTCCAGCGTGACCTCCGCGCCCGCCTCGAAGCGCGCGTCGAGGTCGCCGATATTGACCGCCTGCGTGTGAGTGCGGAACGGCTCGAACGGCATCGACTTCTTCATGTGCGGGCCCCTGAGCTTGCGCATCCGCATATGGATCGGCATCTGCCCACCCTCGAAGCGGTCCCTGCTCTTGGCGCCCGAGCGCGACCCGTACCCCTTCTGGCCTCTGCCGGCGGTCTTGCCCGTGCCCGAGCCTTCTCCGCGCCCCACGCGCTTGCGCGGCCGGCGGCTTCCCGGAGCCGGGGCGAGGCTGTGCAGGCCGATGCGGGGCTCCTGCTCGCTCACTTGCCCTGCTCCTGCACTTCCACGAGGTGGCGCACCGCGTGCAGCATCCCGCGCGCCTGGGGGGAGTCGTCGACCTTCACGGTGTGGCCGATCCGGCGCAGGCCCAGCGAGCGCAGCGTGTCCAACTGGCGCTTGTTCGAGCCGTTACTCGATCGGCGCTGGATTACGGTGAGGGCAGCCATCAGGCCGGCGCCTCCTCGGCGGACTCTGCCTCCGGGGATGTCTCCGTCTCGGCCTCTGGCGTGGCCTCCAACGTCTCTCCCTCCGGCGGCTTGTCGGCGAGGCCCAGCACCTGGTTGATCGTCAGGCCGCGCAGACGTGCGACCTCCTCGGGGGTGTTCAGCCCACGCAGGCCGGTGATCGTGGCCTTCACGAGGTTGATCGGGTTCTGGGTGCCGAGACTCTTGGAGAGGATGTCGTGGATCCCCGCCAGCTCCAGCACCGCGCGCACGCCTCCGCCGGCGATCACGCCGGTACCGGGGGCGGCGGGCTTCAGC
>Ga0210391_10004159_pt1 | contig 12143 bp, 14 predicted proteins | sample IncBWC12OmetaG_FD_160573 | JGI IMG/M metagenome (GOLD analysis project Ga0210391, IMG submission 160573) | Forest soil microbial communities from Barre Woods Harvard Forest LTER site, Petersham, Massachusetts, United States - Inc-BW-C-12-O ...
TTACGTAGATGGGTCACGGGGACCTCCTGTGACCCAAACTTATCTTAGCTCTACGGCAACCGCCTCTCCGGACATCCCACGCGAAGCGTCCGCCGCTGGGCGGCTACGTTCAAACGCGGTTACCGGAAATGTGGGTACTAGCCCGTCAGTAGCCTTTGCAGAGGACAAGGTCAACAGCCTTTCCGTTCTTCATGACAACCATCCAGGGACTGTCCCTCAGGAAGAGTGCATCTTCGCTTTTGGCCGCAAGCTCAGCGCGGTCTACGTTCCCTAGCGTGAAGACTCCCGGCGTGAAGTAACACGCCTGGTAATATGGCGTGACATCTACCAGTGTCCGTAGATAACCAAAGCGGGCCTTGAGTTGATCCTTTGTCAACCCTTCCACGCGCTTTGCGGGCGAAACGTCATGAGACATTGCCGCCAAGGCTGAATCGAGATTCATGTTGTTATTTAGGCCGTGTTTCCACAACACATAGTAGATGTTCTTGGGGTCAACATCGTCTGGATAGGTTCCCAGCCAAGTGTAGAACACGAGCAACGACAGAATCACGCCAAGGCCGGTGAAGAATACAGCAAACGCGCTTCGTCGAAACCGTGTCTTCCAATTAGCGGGATTCATTGTGGGGAGAACAGTTTCCTCCCGTAATCGTAGCAGAAGGTGTCAAGGTCCTGATAAACGCGGTAAAGGAGAAGTGATTTACTGTTGTCGATCCATGCCGTGCGGGAATAAGATTCAGGTTCCTTCGAACTTGGTAGGGGACATTGCCGGACTTCGCCGCTAGGAAACGCATTGATCAGCACCCGGAACTCGCGGAGGATTTCATCCGTCGTGTCTTGGAACTCCCTTGGGCATTCATTTCTGACGAATCCAGCCTCTGCGATTTTCATTCCGATTTGACGAACGAAGCTTTCGTACAAAAGATCCGTACCATTTACGGGATCGACGTTTCCGATCCCACCAAAGGCAACATCGCCGACATTCTGGATCAGATCGCGCGAAAGTCCTGAGTAACGCGGTTACCGTCCAGTGACTGTTGAAATCAGAGTAAGCGTCATCCCACTGAATGAAGGAAAGGGAGCAGGCGCCTGTGTTCGGTCAAGCACCTGCTCTTGGGGTGAGTGGTAAGAGGTTGTTTCGCAAGCAGAATACTCACGGCTGGCTAACGCGGGAATCAGGTCCGGGCAGTAGACAAAGCAGTCAAATCCTGTACAGAGTTTCGATTCTCATACATCCACACGCGAAGCTGCGGTTCTCGGTTCAGATGCACGATGACCGGGTACCTTGTTGGTTTAGGATTTGCCATACGGGGCATCCGCCCCATACGCCGTCAAGTTTTTGGTGGTAGCTCCCACGGTGCTTCACGTTGAGTGGAGAAAAGAAGTAGCAGAGAAAATAGGTCTCGGCTTTTCGTTGCCAAAACTCCCAGTTGGGCAACTTGGGCAACCAAACCGACAAAAGAGCGAGGTAGCGAAAGCGGCCTAACTGATTGAGGGACTGAGAATTAAGTTGGCTCCCCGGGCTAGATTCGAACTAGCAACCCTTCGGTTAACAGCCGAATGCTCTACCATTGAGCTACCGGGGAACCGCGCAACGCATTTGTTTTCATTCTAATACAAACGTCAGAATCAAGCCACCTTTGAGAGTACAGCGTTACCGCGTTATCCAAAGCTCTAAACTTACCGGACCTTCATCTCGGTGAAATTCGATACTGGCCGGGGCGTCCTGAGCCAGCTTCCCGCGACCATAAACTTCTCTCCATAGCTTCTTTACGAACAATTTTGGCGTTGACAATGTAGCTTCATGAAGCTACATTGTAGTTATGAAAAGCGTGGGACTTCGGGAACTGAAGAACAATTTGAGCGAGTACGTTCGGGACGTCCGGTCTGGTGAGAGCGTGTTGGTGACGGATCGCGGTGAAGTCGTTGCAGAACTCCTCCCAGCGGGACAAGGACTCGATGAGACGGGTGTCCCTTCCGGGCTAATGGCACTGGCGAGGAAAGGGCAGCTGACGCTCGGCGCGTCAAATGATGCGGCGTTGTATCCGAAAATTTCACCTCTCCTGAAGCGACATCGTGCCGCTGCCCTCCTCGATGAGGAGCGCGGTACCCGGTGAACATCTATGCCGAATCCAGCGCGGTGTTGGCGTGGCTGCTAGGGGAAGCGACTGGCCGCCGCGTCCGCGAGGTGCTCCGGCGTGCGGATCTTGTGACGGCCTCCGATCTCGTGCTCATTGAGTGTGATCGCGTGTTGATTCGTGCGGTCACGCTTGGTGAAATCGATGAAGCCACGGCCGCCGATCGCCGGGCGCTCCTGAATGCAGCCGCTGCACACTGGCACCTGAGCCGAATCAGTCTGGACATTGTTGACAGAGCGAGACGTCCGTTTCCTCCGGAACCAGTGCGTACCCTTGATGCGATTCACTTGGCATCCGCATTGGCCGTACGCTCCGCGGTCCCGAATATGGAACTCCTAAGTCTTGACGATCGCATTCGCCGCGCTGGTGAGCAGCTCGGTTTCCACCTTCAACCGAGCTGACCAGCGGCAGCTTATAGGGAAGTGCTCCGGGCGAGAAACGAATATTGGGCGAGGATTTTCGAGCACCGAGCCCGTAATCTGAATACGCACAGTCCCTAACGGAGTCAAAACTCGGCCTCATCTAGTTGAATCTGTGCGCTTGTATGTGTAGAATTCTACACATAGGAGAACACAATGCCCACGAATCTCGCAATCGACGACCGTCTGTTGGAAGAGGCCCAGAAGGTGGGCCGACACCGGACGAAGAGGGAAACGGTCACCGTTGCGCTACAGGAATACATCGAACATCGCAAGCAACAAGAAATCCTTTCTCTGTTTGGGAAAATTGATTACGAGCCTGGCTACAACTACAAGCGCGAGCGCAAGGCCAAGCGTATATGAATGTCTTGATAGACACATCGGTTTGGTCCCTTGCACTTCGTCGAAAGAACGAGAGTCTCAGCGCAAGCGAAAGATTCCTGGTAGCCGAGTTGTCTGAACTCATTCGAGAAGGCCGAGCGCGAATGATCGGATTAGTTCGGCAAGAGCTCCTGTCGGGCATAAAGACAACGGAACAGTATGAAAAATTGAGGCTCCATCTTCGCTCCTTTCCAGACGAGGTTGTCGACACTTCTGACTACGAAGAAGCGGCGAAGGCCGGTAATCGTTGCAGAGCAAAGGGAGTCGTAGTATCGATTGTGGACATTCTTCTATGTGCGGTCGCGACCAAACGGCTGTGGACGATCTTCACCGCTGATCCTGATTTTTCTAGCTACGCAAAAGCGCTTCCCCTTCGTATTCACACGCCCCGAAGATAGTTAGTTTTCTGCTGAACCCGTTTTAGAAACGTGACTTCTCGGGTGTTGCGAACCGACGCGAAAAGGTCGGGGGATTCAGGATTTTGTAAAGCTGACAAAAGGCGACGGCCTGTGCGAACTGGGCAGAGGAGCACTGGCAAACCGCTGCCTCTGATGCAAATACTCGAGACGTCAAAGACGGGCAAAGAAATCCTCCTGATGTCGAGACAGCGCCTCGCCGCTTCGACTGTTGAATAGGAATCGTCGGATCGCCGTTGGATAGGTAAGGCGGGTTCCTGTCGGATGGGCGGCAACCCTTCCCTTACCGGATTATGGAAGGATTGCCCGGGACTCGGGAGGAACCCCGAGAGGCTGCCAATGATACAATCTCAGGCTTATCAGCAAATCAGAGTGGATGGCCACATTCTAGAAGCGCGGACGCTGTTTGAAAACATGCGAATCGGACTGGCCGCCAGTGCGGCTCTTCTTCTAACATCCCATGCCACGGCACAGACGGGGAACGGGCTGAACCTCATGCCGATGCCGACTTCCGTGCGGTCCGGGGCCGGGCGGTTGTCGGTCGATCCGTCGTTTTCCATTGCTGTCACAGGATTCAAGGACGCGGCGCTGGAGCGCGCAATCGGTAGATTTGTTGCCGAGCTTTCGCGCGAAACGGGGATGTCCCTCAAGCAAAAAACGGCTGGTTCCGAGAGTCCGACTCTGTTAATCCATGCCGCTCACGGCAGAGAGAGCGTGCAAAGACTCGGCGAGGATGAATCGTATGAGCTGGTAATCACGGAATCTGGTGCGAAGCTCACCGCGCCCAGTCCTCTCGGCGTCCTGTACGGCCTTCAGACCTTCCTCCTGCTCGTGGAAACGACGGCTGACGGATTTTCCGTGCCCGCCGCGACGATTGACGATAAGCCCCGTTTCGCCTGGCGGGGCCTGCTGATTGACGTTGGCCGCCACTTCATTCCGCTGGACATACTCAAGCGCAATGTGGATGGAATGGCGGCTGTGAAGATGAATGTCCTGCACTTGCACTTGTACGACAACGAGGGATTCCGCATTGAGAGCAAACGCTTCCCGAAGCTGCAGGAAGCAGGGTCCGACGGGCTGTACTATACGCAGAACGAGATTCGCGAGTTCGTGGCCTACGCGCACGATCGCGGGATCCGCGTCGTCCCTGAATTCGAGATGCCGGGCCACAATCGCTCATTGTTTGCCGGATATCCGGAACTAGCGAGCGGGCCGGGACCTTATAGAGTTGACCCCGGCGGCGTGGATGCTGTCATGGACCCCACGCGGGCGGAAACTTACAAATTCATCGACGAGTTTATAGGGGAGATGGCCGAACTCTTCCCGGATGAGTATTTTCATATCGGCGGAGACGAGGTTAGTGGCAGCCAGTGGAACGCCAACCCCAAGATTCAAGCCTTCATGCGCTCTCATGGAATGAAAACCAATGCGGATCTTCAGGCATACTTCAATCAACGTCTTCAGAAGATCCTGAGCAAGCACCACAAAATCATGATGGGCTGGGATGAAGTGCTGCATCCCGACTTGCCGAAGACGGTCGTCGTGCAGTCCTGGCGCGGGCAACAGTCGCTGGCCACTGCGGCTCAGCAAGGCTACCGGGGCTTGCTGTCCTTCGGTTACTACCTTGACCTGATGTGGCCGGCTTCGCAGCACTATGCAGTGGACCCCATGAGCGGCGCAGCTGCTTCGCTGAATCCGGAGGAGAAGAGCCGCATTCTCGGCGGCGAGGCTTGCATGTGGTCGGAGTGGGTTACTCCCGAGAACATCGATTCGAGAATCTGGCCGCGCAATGCTGCGATTGCGGAACGTCTGTGGTCTTCGCCGGATATGCAGGATACAAGCTCGATGTACAGAAGGCTGGATAAGATAAGCCAGCGTCTGGAGTGGCTTGGTCTGACTCACCGATCCTCGCTGGTTCTCGCGCTCCACCGCATGGCGGGTGCAAATGACGTTTCAGCACTTCGCACTCTGGCGGAAGTCGTGGAGCCGGTGAAGGACTATGCGCGCTGGAGCAGTCTGAAAGGCGTATGGGACTTTCGAGCTCCTCTGAACCGGCTAGTAGACATCGCTCATCCGGAGAGCGAGCAGGCGCGGGATTTCAGGGATGCCCTGGAGACATATACCGGAAGCGGTTACAAGGACGAGGCCGCCGAAGGAAAGATTCGGGCGCGTCTCATTCTCTGGCGTGACAACGACGCGAAACTACATCCTGTTCTTGAGCAGTCTTTTTTGCTGAAAGAACTCGGATCCCTTTCAGAAGACCTTTCCACCCTCGCCTCCGCCGGGCTGCTCGCTCTGGATTACCTGGACAAATCCATGCCCTCCCCAAATTCGTGGAGGGCGCAGCAACTCGCGCTCGTCGAAAGCGCAAAGACTCCAAAAGCGAATCTGCTGCTTATGGTCGCGGATCCGGTGCAGCTGTTGATAGAAGCAAGCGAAGGGCGGAAACAAGAGCCCTGAATGTGCCTCCTGCTTCTCTGAGCTCTCTTGACAGAGGCCTTATCTTCATTTCGCCAAGGCGGAATATTCCATCGGCTATGTCAGGATGGCAGTAGCGAATAAGAAAAAGCCCCGGCTCGGCAGAATGCGAGTCGGAGCCATTCTTCTTGGGTCCAAAGTTGGGTCCAACCAGGCCCGGTTTTAGGCGACTTTCTCGGGGTTAAGCGGTGCAGAATCAGTACAAAGTTAACAGCCGAATGCTCTACCACTGAGCTGCCGGGGATCATTCCCGTTTTTTGCTAGGTACGCTGCGATTTCAAGCCAGGCCAGGCTCTAAAGAGAATTACAGACACGCTCAAACCACATAAAGCGGCAGGTGGGTGATGCCGGCTAATCTCGAAAAGTCCTTGTCCAGAGTAAAGAGTGTAGCGCCGTGTTCTATAGCAATCGCTGCGATCAGAGCATCGATGGTCGTAACCGCAACACCTTTCGCCCTCGCAGCCCGAAAAATGGTCGCCGCTTCTCGATACGTTGAAAATCCTCTAGGTTCGAGCATGTCCCATTGCGACAGATAGTGCTCGAGACGGCTGACGTCACGCTTGAGACCCTGCAAAACCTCCGTGATCACAACTCCTGCGAGGGCGAAGGGCTCGGCATCCGCTATCATGCGGCGCAACTCGGCGCCCGCAAAGGAAGGAGATGAGCCGAGAAAATCGATCCAAACAGAACTATCGACCAAAATCAAATGCGATTTCTCCGCTTGGCTTTAAGATCCCCTTTCCAAATACCACTGCCGTAATATTGCAGAATGCCCTTTCGGCTCTCCGAACGGACGAGCAATTCCAAGGCTTTATCGACGATCTGGCGCTTCGTTTTGAGACGCGTGAGCTTTCGTGCCTTGCGCACTAAACTCTCGTTGAGGTCGATGTTGGTTCTCATAGAATGATCATACACCACTCTCGAATATTTTTGTGCATCGCTTTGTTGAGCAGAATGGTTATCAGCCGATCGCTCCAGCATTGAGCTGACGGGGAACAGGCAAGTGGATTATTGATTTACAACAACCTGCGGAGTCGTGCCACTCTCCTCTCTTTGAATGGACTGCACCGTTGAATTGAGACAGAGAGGGCTGCGAGTGAATCGAAAGTGTTACTCATGGGAGTTTCAGCGGATGGCCCCGACCGCCTGAGCACCTGTGATGATGTCGACGAGCAGGAGTTTGCTGGACTGCTTCTTGCCATCCCTCGTCGCATGCATAAATGAGCGCCCGGGGCTTGGTCATGGGCTTGAATTCCTATGCTGGTCGGATATATGGATTTATCAGGTAGGACGACTCAATGCGAGTTCACGCCGCTGACCAAACTAAGAAAGAAGGCTAAATTGCCGAAACTGTGGCCGACGATGCCCGGCCATGTGCTTTTTGTACGCTGTGCAACAAAGGAAAGCGCCACACCCGTGATGGCCATGCGCGTGGTGTCCCAGAGAGTTGGTTGCATGAACAAATGGAAGAGTGACCAGCAGATGCCATGGATAACCCAAGCGCTATTTCCGAACGCCAGCTCCTGGCGTGGCAAGACATAGCCGCGCCACCAAAGTTCTTCGCCGCCAATATTACACACGAGTATTAGCACTGCATAGTAGATGAGAACCCACCAGGCTCCCTCTAAAGGAATACCCATGAAATCGCGGGGGCCGAAGTGACTGAAGAATTCGCGGTGGAACACCGAAGGATCGAAGAATCTGATGGACTCCAGTGCAGGTTGAAAGAAGCTGGCGTAGCGCTTTAGGAGAATCGCTATCAAAATCCCGCCGAACATCCATTTTTGCCCCGTTTTTTCCCTCCATAGAGCGAGCCATGCTGCCGTGACGGCGACGAGATCCGCACCATTGCCTCCGTACATAAAGCCAGAGAGGGCCGCTGCCCAGAGCCATGCCGTTGAACCTGGGGCAGAAAGCCGCAACCGTCCCTTAATGCCCTTCCAAGAGATAGAGCGCTGATCAACGGCCGCGCCGATAAGGGCGGCCACGAACATGCACGTCAGAGGCAGGATCAGCAACAAGTGGAAAATGCGCCACCAGGATGTCCCCCCTTGCCGAAGATTCGGGCCCAGCCAATGAAACAAGAACACGAAGGCCAAGGCCGGTACACCGAACAGAGCCGCGGTAACAATCCAGCCCGCAGGTCTAATTGCAGGCGCTCTTTGCACATGGTGAGTGTATCTGACCTTTTCAGGACATAAGGAATGAAAAACGGGCAACCCTTACGTAATCCCCCAAGGTAAGGGTGGCCGACATGGACGGATAATCCGCAGGCTAGAGATGGCGGACGTCATCAAGTCTTGATATCCCGGACGTAACGTACCATGCGTCCTTCCGGCTCATCGAACAAACCATGAAAAGTAAAGCCGGCCTTTTCAGCAAGCTTGAGCGATGCAGTGTTCGCGGGCGCGATTCTGACGACTATCTGACGGGCTTCTGTTGCTGTTCGCAAGTATTCATCCATGAGGTCTATGGCCCGCAGAGCCAGGCCTTGGCGTCGCCATTGGCGGAACACTCCATAAGAAACATTTACCTGACCTGGCTCGACAAGACGCGCCAAGTTCACTTCAATAAAGCCGACCAATCGACTGCTCGCACAATCGAATACGCCAAAAGTCCGGCGTGGGCCGCCGCTGCGCCAGTTCTCCTGGCTGTTTCGGATGAATGCTTCGACGGTCGCCGGCGTACTCCGCCCGCCGCTTACCCACTTCGACATCTCTTCATCTTCACCGGCGAGGTGGTCGGCGGCATCCTCCGCAGCCAAGGGTCGGAGGAAAATTACTCCATCCGTCAATTCCGGGGTGGGAAGTGAATTCATCTCGACTAACCTTCTCACTCGGAATGTGCAAATGGCAAATCAGCGACGGGCCCTTTCTGAACGGATGACGGGCAACCCTGAAGTTTTGGAGAGGGTCGGACGGCGCTGTTCCGTAGGGGGATACCGTCCTGATTGCGGCTGGCGCGCGCGAACCCGCTTTCCTTGACAGGTTAGGAGAAGGGGATATATATTCCTAACTATCTTAGGAGGGCGCGTGGACAACCAAGCCCAGATTCTTCCCGGCACACTCGACTTGCTGATATTGAAGGCGGTTTCGCTTGGGCCGCTGCACGGGTATGGCGTGTTGTTGCGGATCGAACAGATTTCGCGGGGCGCGCTGCTGGTGGAACAAGGCGCGCTGTATCCCGCGCTGTACCGGCTGGTGCGCCAAGGACTGCTGAAAGCCAAGTGGGGAGTCTCTGACAACAACCGGCGCGCGAAGTTCTACGAATTGACGGCAGGCGGGCGTAAGCGTTTGCGGGAAGAAGAGGACGGATGGAACCGCCTGGCTGCAGCGATTGGTTCCGCGTTGAAGGCGCGGCCGGAGGAAGTATGAGTTTTCTGCATTCCTTTCGTACGCTTGTTTCCAGTCTTTTCCATCGTTCCAAGGTGGAACGTGAAATGGAAGAGGAGCTTCGCGCGCATATCGAGGACCGGGCGGCGGACCTGGAGCGCACCGGGGTGAGTAAAACGGAAGCGGAACGGCGAGCGCGCATTGAGTTTGGCGGTTACCAAAGATTCAAAGAGGAATGCCGCGAAGTTTCGGGAACACATTTCCTCGAGGCATTGCTGCAAGACTTGCGCTTCGGGATGAGAATGCTAGGAAAGTCTCCCGGTTTTACAGCGGCCGCGATTATGACGCTGGCTCTTGGAATCGGCGCGAACACGGCGATATTCAGCTACGTGGACGCCTGGTTGATCAAGCCGCTGCCCTATCCGCAGGCGGAAAAGCTGATGGTTTTCCTGGCGCACGACAGGAAGAAAGGCTGGACGAATAACAGCGTAACGTCCACGGCGGACTTTCTGGAATTTCAGCACCTCAATACATCGTTTGCCGAGACCGCGGCGTGGGCCGGCTGGAACTTCAATCTCACAGGCGACGGCCCACCGGCGTTTGTCGAGGGCGGAAGAGTGAGCTGGAATTATTTCGAAACGCTGGGCGCCAGCCCAATCCTGGGCCGGACATTCACGGCGGAAGAGGATAAGCCCGGGGGAGACCACGTAGCGGTGTTGGGGCAAGGGCTCTGGCAGAGCCGGTTTGCAGGCGATCCGGGAATTGTCGGACGAACCATCAAGATTGACGATGAGACGTATACGGTGGTCGGCGTGATGCCGGGAACATTTCAGTTTCCGCTGATGGGCATCGCCAATCTATGGACGCCGATGGCGCTGAGCGATAAGGAGACTGCGGACAGGAACAGTTCGTGGTTTTCTGCGTTTGGCAGACTGAAACCCGGAATCACGCAGAGGAAAGCGGCGGCGGAGAGCGAAGCGATTTTCGCGCGACTGGAAAAAGAATATCCGCAGACAAACACCAATGTGACGTCCGAAGTCCGTTCGATGATCGAAGAGATCGGGAAAAATGAAGGCACAACCCAGGTGATGATCTGCTTCTGGATTGTGGCTCTGATTCTGCTGATTGCATGCGCCAACGTGGCGAATTTGATGCTGGTTCGGGCGACGCGGCGGGTGAAAGAATTTGCGGTGCGGCGCGCTCTCGGGGCAACGAAAGGCCGTTTGGCGAGGCAAGTCTTATGCGAATCGCTGCTATTGTTTTTCTTTGGCGGAGTTGCCGGGGCGCTTTTCGGCGCCTGGGGGATGAAGTGGATCCAGTCCGCGATTCCGGATCGCGTTCGCGGATATCTGGTGAACTACGGAGAGGTGAACCTGGACTTTACGACCCTGGGGTTCACGCTTGGAATTGCTTTGCTCTGCGGCCTGGTGTTTGGCCTCGCGCCCGCATTTGAAGGTTCCCGGGCCGACCTGAATGCCCCGCTCAAGGAATCCTCGGGACAGGCATCGGAAAGCGGGCGAGGAGCGCGGTTGCGTAGAATCTTCGTGGGCGCGGAGATTGCGCTGGCGGTGGTCGTTCTGATCTGCACGACACTGCTGGTACGGAGCTTTCTGATTTCCGTGCGCTCAAGTCCGGGATTCAATCCCGCGAATGTGATGGTGGCGCAACTGCAACTGCCGAAGACAAGATATCGGCAGGAAGAGACGATGAGGAATTTCACCGAGCAGGTGCTGGAGCGCATTCGGGCGTTGCCGCAAGTGGTCTCTGCCGGGGCGGCGAGTTCGGTGCCTTTTGGAGGTTTCGGACAGGTGGCCTTGATCGCCGCGGTGGGCAAAACGGTGCCAAAAGCGGAGGAGAGGCGCGCCGCACGCTTCACGGTGGTCTCCGCGGATTATTTCTCGACAATGCAGATTGGCCTGATCAGGGGCCGCGGGTTTACTTCCGAAGATGCCCCGGGGAGTTCCCCGTCGGCAATCATCAATCAAACGCTGGCGCGCCAGCTGTGGCCGAACGAAGATCCCATCGGACAAAAGATTCAGTACGGCGAGCAGCACAACATCGCCACGATCGTGGGGATTGTGACCGACATCAAGATGTTTCAACTGCGAGCGCGTCCGGAGCGACAGATGTACGTGTCCCTGACGCAGTTTCCTTCGCCAACGCTGGGATTCGTGGCCAGAACGGCCGACCATTCCACGGAAATGGCGACGGCCATTCGGGATGAAATCTGGGCGGTGGATCGCGACCAGCCGGTCTCGGCTGTCGAACCGCTGCATACGCTCATTATGGTGACGGACGCTGGAAACCTTGTGTTGACAGAGCTGATGGTGTTTTTTGGGGTCATCGCGACATTGCTCGGGGCGATTGGGATTTACGGTGTAATGGCGCATCAGGTTCAGCAAAGAACACATGAGATCGGGATCCGTGTGGCGCTGGGAGCGAGCCCTGTTCAGATAGTCCGCATGGTGCTGGGACAGGGTATGAAACTGGCGGGAATCGGCGTTGTGGTGGGGATTGCGGCTGCTTTGGGGGCGGCGCGCTCGCTTGCTTCGCTGTTGTACAGCGTGACCCCCAACGATCCGCTAACGTTCACCAGTGTAGCACTTCTTTTTGGGCTTGTAGCCGCCGCGGCAGGTTATCTGCCGGCAAGGCGAGCGATGCGTGTGGATCCGGTGGTGGCGCTGCGCCACGAGTAGACTTTCAGCGTCATTTCGAGTGTGGGTCGATGCACTGGTTGTCCCAGGTTCGCCCGTAGACTTCCTCGCCGTTTGCTTTCAACGACGCCACTTCCATCTTGCCGGTGTCCACGACGTTGCTGATGGTTTTCGGCCCCAGCTCTTTCTCGTGGAGCTTCCCTAGCCCACGTCTCTCACAGCCTGCCATAAGAGGAATGAAGTGTGTTCGAACTGGGAGTTGTGGGTTATTTTCGCGGGGTGTTGTTGTGTAGCGGACCCGTTTTTCGTTTTGCGTGAGAGTTTTTTA
>Ga0210391_10004161_pt1 | contig 12142 bp, 8 predicted proteins | sample IncBWC12OmetaG_FD_160573 | JGI IMG/M metagenome (GOLD analysis project Ga0210391, IMG submission 160573) | Forest soil microbial communities from Barre Woods Harvard Forest LTER site, Petersham, Massachusetts, United States - Inc-BW-C-12-O ...
CAATCCGTCTTTCGATGGGAGCGAGCCGCGCACGTTTGGCGCGCCAACTCCTCACCGAAAGCATGCTGCTCTCTGTAATTTCCGGCGTCGTTGGCTTGTTCACCGTCTTGCTGCTCAAAAACGCGATCCTCAGCCTCGCTCCGCCGGATCTCCCGCGGCTCAACGAAGTCCGTGTGGGCGCCAGTGCTCTCGCATTCGCTTTCGCGTTTTCTGTGGTCGCTGGATTTCTGTTCGGCCTCGCGCCTGCTCTGCAAGCTGCCAATCCGAGCCAGATCGAAAATCTTCGCGAAGGCAGCCGCGGAACCGGTTTCGGCCGCCGCCACACGCGTCTCTCGCGCCTGCTGGTCGTTTCCGAAGTCGCGCTCTCGATCATTCTGCTCGCCGGCGCGGGACTTCTTCTGCGCAGCTTCTGGCATGTGCTCGAAGTCCATCCCGGCTACAACCCGAGCCACCTCACCACTCTCCAGATCTGGATGCCTGTCTCCAACAATCCCGACGCTAATCCGTATGCCCAGGAGGACAAGCGCGCCGCATTCCTTCAGGAAATCTATCGCCGCGTCTCGGTGATACCCGGCGTCGAACAATCCTCCATCGCGGGCAACGACACGCTCCCGATGAATTCCGGCAGGAACTACTCACAATTTTCAATCGAAGGGCGCGCAGCAGATTCGGAACGCAGCCCAACCGCGGACATCGCGGTCGTCGATACTCAATATTTTCAGACCATGGAAGTGCCGCTGCTTTCCGGCAGAAACTTTCTACCGACCGACACTTTTAAAGGGCAGGGTGTCGCGGTGATCGATCAAACGCTCGCGCATCGCTACTGGCCCGAGAAGGATCCAATCGGCGCTCAGATTAAATTCGGATTTGGCGCCGGAATACAGGGACTCACCATCGTTGGAGTGGTCGGCGATATCCGGTCGGATGGTTCCGATCAGCCCAGCGTTCCGCATATCTACGTTGCGATGGGCCAATTCGCGCCGGTAAATGCCGTGGTCTTTTTCCGCAGCCATGTGGCTGCCGAGTACCTCGGCGATGCGGTTCGCCGCGAAGTGGCGCAGGTTGACCCGAACGTTCCGGTGCACAGCATCAACGGAATGGACGAGATCATCGCCCGTTCGATGGCCGATCGCCGCTTCGCTATCGAGCTTCTCGGCATCTTTGCGTCGGTGGCGCTGCTGCTCGCCGCGGTGGGCATCTACGGCGTGATGGCCTATTCCTTCAGCCAGCGAACACGCGAAGTCGGAGTTCGCATTGCTCTCGGCGCCCAGCGTTTCGATATTTTGCGAATGGCAATTTCGGAGGGTATGCGCGTCGTCGTGATCGGGCTTGCTTGCGGACTTGCAGGCGCGGCGATCCTCACGCGCTTATTCCGATCGATGCTTTTCAATGTCGCGCCCGCCGACCCGCTTACGTTCTTGTCGGTGTCCGCGATTCTCGCGAGCGTCGCGCTTCTAGCCTGTTACATCCCGGCGCAGCGTGCCACTCGCGTCGACCCTTTGGCGGCGCTGCGTGAGGAATAGACTGAAGTACACACGTCGTTGGACCGACAAAAACTGACGAAGGCGTAAACCGAGATGGAACTACTTCAGGAGCTGTGCAACGGATGTGTAACCGGTGGGGCCATTCGCCCTAACTAAGTTGTTGAAAGGAATGGCGGGGACGACGGGACTCGAACCCGCGACCTCTGCCGTGACAGGGCAGCGTTCTAACCAACTGAACTACGTCCCCCCGCTGGGGTGATGCGGGGCAAGCATCCGCAGCGACGAGCTGCGTACCTTCCCGAATCGAATACAACCCCAAAATTGTAACACAGGCATAGCGCGGCGCTAAGCGAATCGAGGACGCGGCGCGAAAGATTCTGCGTGCTGCGGCCGCCTTTACTTGGCGGACTTTCCGACGTGGTCGGTGAAAAATTTGGCCATGAGTTCCAGGCAGTCGTGCGTCTCAGGGAAATCGAAGTGATACCAGAACGCGTGGGGCATGGCTTCGTAGACGATGAGCTGCGCGTCGACGCCGGCGTGAACGAGCGCGAGATCGTAAATGCTGGTGCCGCTCAGAAGCGCGTCGCGCGTGCCGGTAACGAGAAGCGTGGGGGGCATGCCGTGCAAATCGGCGAACAGCGGCGAGAGGACGGGATCTTTGCGATCGGTTTTGGCGACGTACGCGTCGTCTGTGCCGGAGGCTGGATACGTAGGCTCGAGTGAGCCGGGGAAGCCATCGAGCGTGAAGAGTTGGCGGGAATCGCCGGGACGCGAAAAATCCGCGAGGCCGGTGAAAAATCCGATGGCCGCGGGAAGTGGGAGATTGAGCTGCTTCAGTTTCACGGCGACTTCCGCGCTGAGGATCGCTCCGGCGGAGGTACCGTAAAGGCCGATGTTGCGGGGCTTGTAGGTTTTGAGGAGTTCTTTGTAGACCGCGACGACGTCATCGACCGCGGCCGGGAACGGATTTTCCGGCGCGAGGCGGTAGTAGACGCCGACAACTTTTATTTTTGCGAGATTGGCGATGGGCGCGCCTTCGATCAACGAACCGGAATCGGAGTTGAAGCCGCCGCCGTGGAGATTAATAAGGAGGAGATCTTTGTGCGTGGCAGGCGTGTCGAGTGGCGTGATGATGTCGACGGCGACGCCGGCGAGAGTTTGCTGCTCGATGTTAACGGGGAAAACGCGGCGGGCTTCGGCGGAATCTTCGGCGCGCCAGGCGTCGGTTCCGGCACGGCGCTCGGCGAGAGTTTGCGCCTTGCGGTCGAGATGGTTGAGCGACTCGAGCCACTTTTGCGCTTCGGGGCTGATGGTGGGAGGCGGAGGTATCGTTCGCGTAAAGTGGACGGTGCCGTCGGGATCGGAGCTGAAAGTGTCCAGCGCTCCGGGCGCGGACTTTGAGGCGGGCACGCCCTGCGCGTAAGTGGCGACCGATGAGAGTGCAAGTGTGGAAAGCGAAAGCGAAATCGCGCGGATGAAATTCATGTCGGACCTCGGAGTGGGGCATATGCTCGGCGTACTACAGCACGATCGGGGCGCTTCGGTGGGCGCGTTTACAAAATGAAACGCGGTGATGCGGTGTGGAGTGCAGCGGCTACTTGCCTGCGGGGGACTTGTCAGCGAAGCGCGTGAACGAAATCGCGAACCACGCGATGCCGATGACGACGAAAGCGGCTGCGGCGCTTCGTTGGCCGGTGAAGAACAGAGCGACGCCGAGCGCGGCGTAACCCGCAGCGACCACGCGATGCATGAGGCGAGGATTCTTCACGACGGTTGACCTAGTTCACACGCCCGGAGCGGGGTAGATGGTGGGCGGTCAGGGATTTGAACCCCGGACCTTCCCGGTGTAAGCGGGACGCTCTAACCGCTGAGCTAACCGCCCGTTGAGCGAAATTTATCGTAGCAGAAGGTCCCCGCGAGGCGCTACGGAGAAGTCTTGCGAGGGCCCCAATTGCGGCGGAATTCGGGCGAAAAACTGAATCGAAAATTAGCCAAAAATTGCGGCAAAAATCGACCATTCGAGAGAATCGTCGGTAGTACGTAAGTCATTCAAAGTGAAACACCTGTACGCCCGTACAGGGGTGCCAAAAAGCCTGTTCTGCTGAACAGGTTCCTATGCGGCCAATCGAGTGTTAGCAGATTCACCACGAGGGGTTGAGGCGGCTCCGATGCGCAACGGGGCTGCATGCTACGCTTCGACATCGGGCGGAAATCTAGCCGCTCACGGACACCCATGTCTTCACGGCTTGGCGAAATTCTAGTCAAAGACAGTCTGATCTCTGCGGATCAGCTCAAGCAGGCGCTCGAGCACCAGAAGAAGACTGGCGGGCGTTTGGGCACGTGTCTTGTGAAGCTGGGCCTGGTGAGTGACGACGACATCACGGCTGTGTTGTCGCGGCAGTACGGCGTACCCTCCATCAATTTGAAGTTCTACGAAGTCGATCCCGCGGTGATCAAGTTGGTCCCGCAGGAAACTGCAATCCGTTACCAGATCGTTCCGCTGTCGCGCGTCGGTTCGACGCTGACGATCGCGATGACCGATCCGACGAACGTGTTCGCGATGGACGACATCAAGTTCATGACCGGCTTCAACGTGGAGCCGGTGGTCGCATCCGAGACGGCGATCGCGGAAGCGATTCACAAGTTCTACGGCGACGTGGAAAGCGTGGAAGAGCTCGACAAGGTGATGAAGGACCTTGCGGGCGACGAAGGATCGGTCGAACTCTCCGCGGAAGAATCGGAGATGGACCTGGCGACGCTGGAGAAGGCGGCCGAAGAGGCGCCGATCATCAAGCTCGTCAACCTGATTCTGACCGACGCGGTGAAGCGCGGCGCGAGCGATATTCACGTTGAACCTTACGAAAAAGAATTGCGCGTGCGGTTCCGAATTGACGGCGTGTTGCAGAACGTGATGGCGCCGCCGCTGAAGCTGAAGGATGCGATTACCAGCCGCGTGAAGATCATGTCGAAGCTGGACATCAGCGAAAAGCGGCTGCCGCAAGACGGCCGCATCATGATCAAGTACCTGAAGGACGGGAAGAAGAAAGAGCTCGACTTCCGTGTCTCGACGGTTCCAACGCTGTTCGGCGAAAAGATCGTCATGCGGTTGTTGGACAAAGAGAACCTTCGCTTGGACATGACCAAGCTGGGCTTCGAGTCGGAATCGCTGGTCAAATTCGAGCGGCAAATTCTGAAACCGTACGGCATGGTGCTGGTCACCGGGCCGACGGGATCGGGCAAGACGAACACTTTGTATTCGTCGGTGGCGAAGCTGAATACCACCGAGACGAACATCATGACGGCCGAAGACCCGGTCGAATTCCAGCTGCCTGGAATCAACCAGGTTCAGATGAAAGAGCAGATCGGACTGAACTTCGCATCCGCTCTGCGCGCCTTCCTGCGGCAAGACCCAAACATCATTCTGGTCGGCGAAATTCGCGACTTTGAAACGGCGGAAATCGCGGTGAAAGCCGCACTCACGGGCCACTTGGTGCTATCGACGCTGCATACGAACGACGCACCGTCGACGATCAGCCGCTTGATGAACATGGGTATTGAGCCTTTCCTGGTGGCGACGTCGGTAAACCTGATCTGTGCGCAGCGCCTTGTGCGCCGCATCTGCGCGGGTTGCAAGGAGCCGATGCAGCTCCTGCCGCAAGCGCTGGTGGAGGCGGGTTACTCGGAAACCGAAGCGCAGACGACGGTGGTGTCCCATGGCCGCGGCTGCGCGACGTGCAACAACTCGGGCTACAAGGGCCGCGCGGGTCTCTACGAAGTGATGGAGATTAACGACGAGCTGCGCGAACTGATTCTGGTAGGCGCGTCGGCATTGGAATTGAAGAAGAAGGCGCTCGAGGGCGGAATGATCACCCTTCGCCGCAGCGGACTAATCAAGGCGGCGGCGGGCATCACGACGCTTGAAGAAGTCGTGCGCGAAACAGTTCTTTAGTCGAGGATTTTGGAGGAAGAGATGGCAGGCATCACGCTGAGCGAATTACTCAAGAAGATGATCGAAATGGGCGGCAGCGACTTGCACCTTTCGACCAACACGGCGCCGCGCATCCGCGTGCATGGAAAGCTGCGTCCGCTGGACATGCCTCCGTTGACGGCAGCAGACACGAAAGCGCTCGCCTACAGCGTGTTGACCGACGTGCAGAAGCACCGCCTGGAAGAAACCCTGGAGCTGGACTTTTCGTTCGGCTTGAAGAGCTTGGCACGCTTTCGCGGCAACGTTTTCCATCAGCGCGGCGCAGTCGCGGCTGTATTCCGTACGATTCCGTGGGAAATCAAGAGTTTCGACCAGCTGGCCCTGCCGGCGGTGGTGAGGGGTCTGTGCGATAAACCGCGCGGCCTCGTGCTCGTCACGGGACCGACCGGCTCCGGTAAGTCGACGACGCTTGCCGCGATGCTCGACAAGATCAACAACGAGCACGAAGAGCACATGATCACGATCGAGGACCCGATCGAGTTCTTGCATAACCACAAGAAGTGCCTGGTGAACCAGCGCGAAGTCCACTCGGACACGCACTCGTTTTCAAATTCGCTCCGCGCCGCGCTTCGTGAAGATCCCGACGTGGTTCTGATCGGCGAAATGCGCGACCTCGAGACAATCGAATCGGCGCTGCGCATCGCGGAAACGGGCCACTTGACCTTCGCCACCCTGCACACCAATTCGGCCGCTTCCACGATCAACCGTATCGTGGACGTCTTTCCGGCGCACCAGCAGCCGCAGGTTCGCGCGCAGCTTTCGATGGTGCTGGAAGGAATTCTTTGCCAATCGCTGCTGCCGAAGATCGACGGGCGCGGCCGCGCGATGATCATGGAAGTCCTGATTCCGACCGCCGCCATCCGCAACCTGATTCGCGAAGACAAGATCCACCAGGTTTATTCGGCGATGCAGACCGGAACGGGTACCACCGGCATGCAGACATTCAACCAGGGCCTGGCGAACGCGTACTTCCAGAAGCTGATTTCGCTCGACGTGGCGCTGGCGCGTTCTTCGAATGCGGACGAGTTGCAGGATCTGATCAATCGCGGGGTTTCTACGTCGACGCAGGGCACAGCGGGTAAAGCGCCGGTTCGCCGATAACGGATTAGAGGGATAGAGGAGGTATTTAGTCATGCCGGTATTCACGTACAAGGGCACCAACAAGATGGGGGCGAGCGTGACGGGTGAGCGCACCGCCACGAACAAGGCGGAGCTCCAGGCGTCGCTGAAGCGGGACAACATCAGCGTCAGCAAAGTCTCCGAGAAGGGGAAGGAATTCAACATTCCATCCTTCGGCGGCAACAAGGTCAAGGACAAGGAAATCGCGATCTTCACGCGCCAGTTCTCCGTGATGATCGACGCCGGATTGCCGCTGGTGCAGTGTCTGGAGATTCTCGGCGGCCAGCAAGACAACCAGGCGTTCAAGAAGGTATTGATCGGCGTGCGCAGCTCGGTGGAGGGCGGCGCAACGTTGTCGGCTTCGATGAAGCAGTACGACAAGGTCTTCGACACGCTGTACTACAACATGGTGGAAGCGGGCGAGACGGGCGGTATTCTCGACACGATTCTGCAGCGATTGTCGGGGTACATCGAAAAGAACGTAAAGCTCAAGCGCGCGGTGCAGTCGGCGGCGATTTACCCCGTCGCGGTGTTGGGCATCGCTGCCGCGGTGATCATCCTGTTGTTGTGGAAGGTGGTGCCCATTTTCACAGAGTTGTTTGCGGGCTTGGGCGTCGACCTGCCGCTCCCGACGCGTATCGTCATCGGGCTGAGCAACTTCGTCGGCAGCATCTACGGGTTGATGATCGTGGCGGTTTTTGTCGGACTAGGTTTTGCCGCGCGCGCGTATTACGCGACACCGCAGGGTCGCATGGTCGGCGACACGTTGATTCTGAAAGTCCCTCTGGTCGGAACCCTGTTGCGCAAGATCGCAGTGGCCCGCTTTACGCGCACGCTGGGAACGCTGATCTCCTCCGGTGTGCCCATTCTGGAAGGCCTCGATATCACGGCGCGCACATCGGGTAACGCCGTCGTCGAAAAAGCCATCACGCAAACACGAAAAGCGGTGGAAGCCGGCCGTTCACTGGTCGATCCGCTGAAGGAAACCGAAGTTTTTCCCGGCATGGTGACGCAGATGATCGGCGTCGGTGAACAGACCGGCGCGATGGACGCCATGCTGCAGAAAATCGCGGACTTTTACGAAGACGAAGTGGACGCGGCGGTGAAAGACCTTCTGACGGCGATGGAACCGATCATGATCGTGGTGCTCGGCGTGGTCGTCGGCGGCATCGTTATTTCGATGTATCTGCCGCTGTTCTCGTTGATCGGCAAGCTCGCCAGCAGCCACTAATCCGGACCGCGCAGGCGGCTTGACGGCAAGCGCTTCGTGAGAGGCGTTTGCGGCCGCCGGCGGGAATGGCTGTGTCACTCCGGCGAAGCGGCCGCCGTGAAGCCGCGCGTCGCGAGGGCGCAAGAGACCTGCAATGATCTTCACACCCAGTGCCGAAGAGTGGCTTCCGTGGCTCGGACGGGTGCGTTTTCTCGCTATTACGTTCCTGGTCGGAATCGTCATTGCGGCTCGACAAGTGGGCTCGACGCCGATTACGGTGCGTTCGTTCGTCCCGCTGATCGCGCTGTGGTACACGCTCGCCGTCGTTTACGTAATCCTGCAAAAGTGGATTCCGGGTGCGCGGTGGCACGCGCCGCTGCAGCTGGCTTGCGATCTGCTCATGGTTACGGGCGTCGTGTATGCAACGGGCTCGCAGGACAGCTACTTCATTTCGCTCTACCTGTTGATGATTTTGATGGCGAGCATCGTTTTCACTCGCCGGATCGTGTTTCTGGTCGCCGCGTTGAGCTTCGGCTTGATGTGCGGGATGCTCGGATTGACGTTCTACGGATTCATTCCGCGGACGGGCAACACCATGCCGATGCTGGCGACGCTGGATTCGTGGCTCGCGAGCAACTGCTTCGCGTTTTTTGCGGTGGCGTATCTGGGAAGCCTGCTCTCGCAAACGCTGAGTAAGAAAGGTGTGGAGCTGCAGGCGAAGAGCCAAGAACTGCAGGATCTGCAAGCGTTCAATCAGGACATCATCGAATCGATGCGCGGCGGTTTGCTTACCACAGATGCCGAAGGGCGAATCTTGGTACTAAATCGCGCGGGCGCCGAAATCGCGGGGGCGGGACTTGGACTGTTGCGCGGCGAGCGGATCGACAAAGTGTTTCCGGGATTCTGGCCGGTTGAGACGGACGAGCAGGGGACGCCGGTGGCTTCGCGAAAAGAAGTCGAGTTCAAAAGTTCGACGGGCTCAATGAGATACCTGGGGCTCTCGATCTCGCGGCTGCGCACGGCAGGGAGCTCGGATTCCGGGTTCGTTTACAACTTTCAAGATTTGACGGAGTTGAAGCGCCTCGAGCGCGAAGTGCAGACCAAGGAACGGATGGCGGCGCTGGGACGGCTTTCCGCAGCGATCGCGCACGAAATTCGCCAGCCTCTGACGGCGATGACGGGAGCGCTGAAAGAGCTTGCCCGTTTTGCGCCGCTCGATGAGGACGACAAAAAGCTGGTCCACATCGTTAGCCGCGAGTCGCAACGGTTGAACCAGATCATTTCGGATTTCTTGAACTATTCGCGCGAGAAGACTTACGCGTTCGGCGATTGCGACGTAGTGGCGCTGATCGAGGAAACGCTGCTTTTGATCGAGCGCGACGCGATCGCCCAGGGAAAGTTCCGCGTCGAACGGAATTTTGCCGTGCACCACATGCGGGCACGCGCGGATCGCGACGCCCTGAAGCAAGTGCTTTGGAATTTGTGCAACAACGCTCTTCGGGCCATGCCAAAGGGCGGCACGCTGTCGGTGGGCGTCGACGCGGATGAGACCTGGCTGCGGGTGACGATCGGCGACACCGGAGTAGGAATCGATACGCGCGAAGTGTCCCGGATTTTCGAGCCATTCCAATCCGGTTTCACCGGAGGTACGGGGCTGGGGCTCGCCATTGTGTATCAGATTTTGCAGGCGCACCGCGGCCGCGTACGGCTTGCGACCGACAAAAAAGAAGGGGCTGAATTCATCGTGGAACTTCCGATTTCTAAACGCACCCAAACCGTTTCGGTGCCACTCGCGCCAAGTCGAGCGGATCTTCGTCCGATGGGGAAGGGCTAACCGCCGATGGCACACCTTCTCGTAGTGGACGACGAGCCTTCGATTTCCGAACTGCTGGAGATCAGCTTCCGCAAGGAAGGGCACAAAGTCGAAGTCGCGTCGAACGGCCAGGCGGCCAAGCGGAAGCTCGCCTCGCAGATTTTCGACATTGTGATTTCGGACATCTGCATGCCGGACATGGACGGCGTGTCTCTGTTGCAGTATTCGAAGGAAGTCTCGCCATCGACGATCTTCATTTTGATTACCGGCGTTCCCACGATTGACACTGCGATCGACGCCGTAAATTTCGGCGCTGACCGGTACGTGGTGAAGGGCGATCGTTTGCTCGACGAGTTGCGCCCCGCGGTGCAGCGCATCGCGGAAACGCAAAAGGTCAAGAAAGAAGCAGGCGAGCTACGGCGGCAACTGCGCCGGCTTACCGGTTTTGACCACATCATCGGCGCGAGCGACAAGATGCGCGGCCTGTTCGAGCTGATCGAGACGATCGCGCCGCAGTCAAGCCGCGTGCTGATCACCGGAGAGAGCGGAACCGGTAAGGAGCTGGTGGCGCGCGCGATTCACGAGAACAGCAGCCGCTCGAAAGCGCCGTTTGTGACGATCAACTGCGGTGCGTTTCCGGAGACGCTGCTCGAATCGGAGCTTTTCGGCTACATGAAGGGTGCGTTTACCGGCGCGAATGAAAATCGTCGTGGGCTGTTTCAAGCGGCCGACGGCGGAACGTTGTTCATGGACGAAATCGGCAACATGAGCCTCACGATGCAGGTGAAGCTCTACCGCGTGCTGCAGGAAGGCAAAATCCGGCCGCTGGGAAGCACGGAAGAGACTGACGTCGACGTGCGCGTGATCGCCGCCACCAACAAAGATTTCACCGAGGAGATTGCCGAAGGGCGTTTCCGCGAGGATCTGTATTACCGGCTGAGCGTGATTCCCATTCATTTGCCGTCGCTGCGCGAGCGCCCGGAAGATATTCCGCTGCTGGTACGCGCGTTTCTGGACCGGTTTTCGAAGTCGATGAACAAGAAGATCGACGGGATTGAGTCCGAGGCGATGCGGCGGCTGGAAGTATATGAATGGCCGGGAAACGTTCGCGAATTGGAGAACACGATCGAGCGCGCAATTGCGCTGGAAGCGGGATCGCGGATTTCAGTAGACGCGCTACCGCCCAAGATTCGCGACCACTTTCAGGCGACGGTCGACCATGCATCGACCAACGGAAACGGCCACGCGCCGTCGATTCTCCCGGACGAGGGTATCAACCTCGAGCAGCACATCCAGAAGCTGGAGCGCTCGTTCCTCCTGGCGGCGATGGAGCGTTCGGGCGGGGTGCGCACGCGCGCGGCCGAGACGCTGAAGATGTCCTACCGGTCGTTCCGGCACTACGCCAAGAAATACAGCATCTAGCTCCGATACACAGCACACTCACTGGCCTCAATTTCAAGCCAGACCTACTCCAACGCTCTGGTAGGAACATCAGGATTGGGCTTAAGAACCGGCCAAGGCTGCCGATATATAAGGACCGAACCTCTTTCGCGCTGAACAAGACTTAAGTCGAGCGCGCCACTCACAAAACCATGGTGAACCCCGTCCAACGTGAATGTCGCAACTCGGCTTCCTATGGCCAGCTCCCTATCGGGTGCGGCCGTCAGGGTAGAGGCCAGGCAAGCGGATTGCGGCAAGCGGAAACGACAAATAACGTCACAATCTGGGGGTTCATGCGACAATTCGAAAGGCGGCTGCGGGCCAAGCCGGTTTTCAATCCCTCCAAGCTACTGCGAAATAAGGGGATAGGCGGATGTGCCTCGATGGTTACGTCCGGCAGTGAGCGTGGCATGCGCCTTGCAATTGACATGGCTGTACCCCGCCAGGGATACGGCAGAAATTAGCGGTTTTATTCTCAAGGAGAGAAAAGCAATGAAGAAGAATCAGAAGGGTTTCTCGCTTATCGAATTGCTGATCGTCGTGGCGATCATTTTGATCATCGCGGCGATCGCGATCCCGAACCTGCTCCGCGCGCGTATCGCGGCGAACCAGGCCTCGGCGGTCGGCTCGGTTCGTACGCTCACGACGGCTCAGGTCACCTACTTCACGACCTGGGGCGTCGGCTATGCTCCAAACATCGGCACCCTCGGCGGCGCGGCAGGTTGCGTGGCTTCGGCGGCGACGGCATGTTTGATCGACCCGATTCTGTCGGGCGGCAACAAGTCTGGCTACAACATGGCCACCGTTGGAGCGACCCCGCTCGGAAACCCGGCAGTAAACCAGACGTTCGAAACCAACGCCACGCCGGTGAGCCTTTCGACCGGTACGGACGCGTATTGCTCGGACCAGTCGGGTGTGATTCGCTTCAACACGACGGGTGCGGCAATCGGAACCGCAGTCGGTACCTGCGCGGCTCTGACCACCGTACTGCAGTAACGTGGTCTGACGCTACGATGGGGGGAAGTGATAACTTCCCCCTTTTTCTTTAGCAAGCGAGTCGGTCCCCGATGGGTTTACGCGCATGATCA
>Ga0210391_10004166_pt1 | contig 12135 bp, 8 predicted proteins | sample IncBWC12OmetaG_FD_160573 | JGI IMG/M metagenome (GOLD analysis project Ga0210391, IMG submission 160573) | Forest soil microbial communities from Barre Woods Harvard Forest LTER site, Petersham, Massachusetts, United States - Inc-BW-C-12-O ...
GGCCCACAAAATCGCGGCGTACTGGAATTGCAGCGCAAGCCGCGCGACGACGACCAGCACGAACGATCCCGACCACAAATAAATCGCAGCAAATACAGCGCCGACAAACGTCTCGGTGATTCCGCCGGAAAGGCCGGAGTACGCGAAGGCGATGCCGTAAGCGAGCGAGACGGCGACGAGAGCGAATTCGTTGGAGTGACCGTCGGCGACGAGGGAGCGAAGGCACATGACGCGCCAATATTCCTGAATCAAGACGGTGGTAGCGAGCGCGCCGGAGAGAAACCAGACCGAGCCGCCGAGAGCGATCAGAGTCTGCATTCGGAAGCGCTTTTCTTTGGGAAGGATTTGACGGATCAGCGGCATCACGCCGCCAATCGCGAGGCCGAAAATGAAGCCGGCGATGATCTGACGCGCGACGGGCCAGGGGATGCGCGCGGCGGGCGAGTAATGATGATGAAAACCTGGGAGAAAGATGACGGCGCCGAGAACAGCGAGATGAATTGCAACGCTACCGAGGGCCCAGCTTTGCGCGGCCGATTCGGCGTCGCGCTTGGTGGAAGCGGTAAGACCGGAGCGTAGAGACGCCGCGAGACGGTTGGAAACGTGGGTCGAGAAGAGAGAGAGAGCCCACGTTCCGACGGGTAGCGAGATCAGTGCCGTGAGGCTAGCCGGGTTCATCACTGTGTGTTACGCGTTACGAAATCGCCGGGTTCGGTTTCTCCGCGTCGATGCCGAGATCCTTAATCGCTTTATCGACCACGCCGGCTTCAATCTTTCCGTCGAGATATAGCTCATTCAGCGTGGCGACGGTGATGAAGCGCGCATCGACTTCGAAGAACTCGCGGAGCGAAGTACGGCCTTCGCTGCGGCCAAAGCCGTCTGTGCCAAGGGACGCCATGCGGTTGGGCACCCACTTCGAAATCACGTTGGGCAGCGTTTTTAGATAGTCGGTGGCGGCGACGAGGACGCCCTTCGCGCCCTTCAGACATTCGGTGACGTAAGGAACGCGCGGCGTCTCTTTCGGGTGGAGACGGTTCCAGCGCTCAACTTCATTGCCGTCCATGTAGAGTTCCTTGTAGCTGGTGACGCTCCAAACGTCGGCGGCGACGCCATACTTTTCCGCGAGAACTTGTTGCGCCTTCAGGGCTTCGTTGAGAATTGCGCCGCTGCCAAAGAGCTGCGCGTGAAGCTTGGCGTCGGGATTCGATGCGGCGCGGAATTTGTACATCCCGCGAAGGATGCCTTCGCGCACGTCTCCCGGCATGGGCGGCATGGCGTAGTTCTCGTTCATCACGGTGATGTAATAGAAGATGCTTTCTTCGTTGTGATACATGCGGCGAATGCCGTCTTCGATGATCACGGCGAGTTCGTAGGCGTAGGCGGGATCGTAGGCTTTCAGATTCGGGACGGGCAGCGCGAGAATGTGGCTATTGCCGTCTTGATGCTGCAAGCCTTCGCCGGAAAGCGTGGTGCGTCCGGCGGTGCCCCCGAGCAGGAAGCCGCGCACGCGCATGTCCGCCGCTGCCCAGATGAAGTCCGCAATGCGCTGAAAGCCGAACATCGAGTAATAAATGAAGAAGGGGATCGTGTTGATGCCCTGCGTGGCGTACGCGGTGCCCGCGGCAATGAACGAACCCATCGAGCCGGCTTCAGTGATGCCTTCTTCGAGAATCTGGCCGTCCTGCTTTTCGTGGTAGTAGAGCAGGGTGTTGACGTCGACGGGCTCGTACTTCTGGCCAACGCTGGAGTAAATGCCGATGGTGCGGAAAAGCGACTCCATGCCGAAGGTACGCGCTTCATCGGGAACGATGGGGACGATGAGCTTGCCGATTTCGGGATCGCGCAGCATCTTTTTCAGGATACCCACGAAGGCCATGGTGGTAGAGACTTCGCGGCCGTCGCTGCCCGCTTCAAATTCCTTGAAAAGTTCGGCGTTGTTGGCGACAAGCGCTTTTGCACGAATACTGCGGGCTGGCATATAGCCGCCAAGTTCCTTGCGGCGAGCGTGCAGGTACTGGAGTTCTTCGGAATTCTCGGACGGGCGGTAGAAGGTGACGTGCGAGACTTGCTCGTCGGTGAGCGGAATGTCGAAGCGGGTGCGAAATTCCTTCAGCTCGTCTTCGTTGAGCTTTTTCTGCTGATGCGTGACGTTCTTGCCTTCGCCTGCTTCACCGAGGCCGTAGCCTTTGATTGTGCGCGCGAGAATTACGGTGGGCTGGCCTTTATGTTCGGTGGCGGCTTTGTAGGCGGCGTAAACCTTGCGCGGATCGTGGCCACCGAGGCGGAGACGACGCAGTTCCTCATCGGAGAGCGGCTCGACGAGTTGGAGCAAACGCGGATCGGAGCCAAAGAAATGTTCGCGGACGTAGGCGCCGGATTCGACGACGAGTTTCTGATATTCGCCGTCCACGAGTTCGCCCATGCGCTTGACGAGGAGGCCTTCGGTGTCGCGCTCGAGAATCGCGTCCCACTCGGTGCCCCAGAGAACCTTGATCACGTTCCAGCCGGCGCCGCGGAAGGCGGATTCGAGCTCCTGAATAATTTGGCCATTGCCGCGCACGGGGCCATCGAGGCGCTGCAGATTGCAGTTGATAACAAAAATTAGATTGTCGAGCTTTTCACGCGAGGCAAGCGTGATGGCGCCGAGAGATTCCGGTTCGTCTGTTTCGCCGTCGCCGAGGAAGGCCCAGACTTTCGCGTCGGTGGTGGGTTTCAAGCCGCGGTTTTCGAGGTAACGATTGAAGCGCGCCTGATAGATCGCCATGAGCGGCGAAAGGCCCATCGAGACGGTGGGGAATTCCCAAAAATTCGGCATCAGCCACGGATGCGGATAAGAGGAGAGGCCGCCGCCGGGCTTTAGTTCGCGGCGGAAATTCTCGAGCTTCTCCGTGGAGAGGCGGCCTTCGAGGAACGCGCGCGAGTAAATACCCGGCGCGGCGTGTCCCTGGAAGTAGACCGTGTCGCCTTCGAATCCCGGCGTGCGTGCGCGGAAGAAATGGTTGAACCCCACTTCATAAAGAGTTGCCGAAGATGCAAAAGTTGATATGTGTCCGCCGATATTGTGCTCTTCTTTATTGGCGCGGACGACCATGGCGGCGGCGTTCCAGCGGACCAGGCTCTTGATGCGGCGTTCGAGGGGCTGGTCGCCGGGAAAATCGGGCTGCATCTGGTGAGGAATCGTGTTGACGTAAGGAGTGTTGGCATTGAACGGGATTTCGATGCCGATGACTTTGGCGTGTGCGCGGAGGCGTTCGAGAATGTAGGAGGCGACGTCCGGACCGCTCGACTGCAAAACGGCGTCGAGCGATTCGAGCCACTCCTGAATCTCGGCTCCATCGAGACCTTGCAACGGCACGCTAAGTTCGTTCTCCATGTCCTCGTTCATTCCTCTCACCCGCGAGAGTCGCGGGTGTCCTGCTGAAACGACGGCGGGTTTAGAATACACCGGACGCGTGATTGTGGACACTGGCAACCGACGGCCCCATCAAATTGCCTTATCGCCCCAATAAGGAAAATCTTTCAGATTTTAAAACGAGGGAGCTATGGATGGAGAGAATTCGGCGCGGCTTTCGGCAGCGCCAATGTTGGTGACCGACCGGCTGCGGCTTCGCGCACACACGGCAGCGGATTTTGAGGCGAGCGCTGCGATGTGGGGCAATCCGGAGGTAACGCGATTCATCGGCGGGCGGCCGTTCACCCGCGAGGAGTCATGGACACGCGTGCTGCGATGTGCGGGACATTGGGTGCTGATGGGATTTGGCTTCTGGGTGGTGGAGGAGCGCGCGAGCGGAAAATTTATCGGCGAAGCGGGGTTCATGGATTTCAAGCGCGACATCGAGCCTCCGGTGGAGGACATGCCGGAGGTTGGTTGGGCGTTTGTGCCTGAAGCGCACGGGCGCGGAATTGCGACGGAGACGGCGCGGGCGCTGGTGGCGTGGGGCGACGTGCATTTCGAGACGCGTGCGACTACGTGCTTGATCGACGAGGCGCACTCGACGTCGATTCGCGTGGCGGAGAAATGCGGATACCGGCCGTGGCGGCGGGTGAAGTATCACGGACAGGCGGAAGTTCTGTTTTTGCGCGAGGCGCGTACTGGCTCGGTGAAGGCTGGTTAGAGCGTCGCGATGAGGATGATGGCGAGCGCGAGGAAGTGGCGGAGTTTCATTCGGGGATTGTCGCGCGCGGGCGCGGCGAAAGGGCAGTTACATTTTGCGAGGAACCTTGGTACTGGAACTGGAGCGGCTTCTTGTTTGGCGGCGGGCGGAGCGTCGCCTAGCTAGGGTTTGAGCTTGCCGGTGGCGAGAAGATGAATCAAGTCGCGGTCAGCTGGCAGGAAGTTCAGTTCGGGCAACGTTTGCGGTTCGCGCCATTCGATCGATTCGAATACGCGATTTTCGATCGTGCCGCTGGTGATGCGCGCGCGGAGAAAAATCAGCTCGATCGGTTCGCTCATCTGCGCGTATTGATGGCGGGCGCGCATTACTTCGGCGCCGATTTCGGATGCTACGCCGAGTTCTTCTTCGAGTTCGCGCGCTAAGGCTTCGGCGGGCGATTCTCCGGCCTTCAGCTTGCCGCCGGGAAATTCCCACATCAATTCGAATGTATCGCCGCGTTTGCGTTGGCAGACGAGGATCTCGCCGTTTGATTCGATGAGGGCGGCGACGACGGTCAGCACGGGTGAGATCCTTTGCTGGGCTTCGATGTGCGTTTCGGCGGCGTTGCGTGCTCGTTCCAGATCGCGCGATAGAGCTGCAGGGCGCCTTCGATGAGCGGTGGGCCAGGAGTGTTGAGAAGTTCGTCGCGGATCACATGGACGCGGCCGGATTTCACGGCGGAGACATCTTTCCATTTCGGATTGTTGAGCGCGGATTCGGGCTTGGCGCGATCGCCGGTGGCGGTCCAGGCGAGGACGATCACCTCCGGATTCGCGATGGCGATTTCTTCGTCGCTTAGTTGCGCGCCTGCGGCTACGGCTGGCGTGGCGCCGGCGAGGTCGATCAGTTCGGCGACCCACGGTGGGGAGCTGATGCGTGGATTCGACCAGGCTTCGGCGTAGACCTTCGGTTTCGCGGACGATTTGTATGAACGCGCTTTTCTTCGTACGGATTCAAAACTTCTGTTCATTTTTGTGATCAGGCGCTCGGCTGCTGCGGCGCGGGCGACGAGACGACCCAGCGTGCGGACGTCGTTTTCAATATCGGCCAGGGTGCGCGGATTGATCGCCAGGAATGCGACGGGCTGGGCGAGGATTTCTTCGACGGTTTCGAGGGCGAAGGGGACGGAGCCGATGACGAGAGTTGGATTGAGGCGCATGACTGCGGCGACGTTGAGTTTCCAGCAATCGCCGACGGTGGGGAGGGCGGAGACGGGGGCGACGTCTTTGCACCAGCGGCTGACGGCTACGAGATCGTGCGTGCTGCCGAGGGCGTAGAGGATCGAAGTGACGTTGGGTGCGAGAGAGACGATGCGAGTAGTGGTGCGGGGCATGTGCGGACTGGGAGAGTTTAGCGCGGGACCTACGAGAGACGAAGAAAGTTGTTGGGTGCGCGACGCGATGTGTGCGGTGTGGAGTTCATGGCTCAACCCGCGACCCACTGAGAGTGGATCGCGCACAAACTCCGAGGTCTATCTGACAGCGCCATGAAGGGCGACCCCTACTGAATTAATTTGGGGCGAGACTTGCTCCGAAGAATTAAGTGCTAAAAGGAAACGCGCCGGCTAAATGCTCCGGCGCGCTTGATGTGCCGCACCCCTGTGCGGCGGATTTGTGTAGCGCTTACTGAGCGGCTTCGACCTTCTTGAGCGCCGGCTTCGGGATCTGCCAGATCAGGCCGGAGTCATCCGCATTGTTCGGGAAGAACATCGAGGACTTCTGGCCCGAGGGCAGAAGAATGATGTCCGCGCGGCGGTTGTAAGCGTACCAGTTGCCCGTCAGGTTCTTGGCGCGAGCCTTCGGAGCAGCGTTCGGGTTCGTGTCTTCCAGGTCCTTCACTTCTTTCTTGTCCAGCAGACGATCCTTACCGTAAGCAGCGGTTTGGATCTTGTCGGCCGTGATGCCCTGGTCGACGAGGAACTGCTTGATGCGTTCGACGCGGCGTTCGCTGAGGTCCTGGTTGAACTGCTTGCTACCACGGACGTCGGTGTGCGCTTCGACGGAGAGCTTCGCATCCGGATCGTATTCGAGATACTTCTTGAAGCCGTCGGCGAGCGTGGCGAGTTCGAGCTGTTGGCTCTTCACCAAGCCGACCTGCGGGTTCTTCTTATCCGGGTAGTCCGTCGGGTAGAACACGGACTGAAGCAGAACGGTCGGGATCGGTTCGATCGAGCCGGTCACGTGAACCGCGGCAGTCTGATCGTTCGAGCCGCCGCAAACGTTCGTGGCGTGCAGAACGTAGTTGCGGTTCTCGTCGACCGGACCGATGTCGGTCTTCGACGGATCAGCCTTGATGGCCTGCGAACCGTTGAGGTCGACCTTGCCAATCGGATCGAGCGTCGCACTGTCCGCGTTGCTCGTCGTCCAGGTCAGCGTACCGTTGTCATCAGTGATGACCTTGTCGCCGATCTTGCGGTAGTGCAGCTCGGTCGGGTTGGCAGTGAGGGTAGCATCCACCTTGGTGTTGACGTTCAGCGTGGTGGAAGAAGTGACCTTACCGCCCGGTCCGGTGCCGGTGAAGTTGTAGGTGGTGGTGGCGTGCGGCGAAACCGTTTGCGAGCCGCTCGGGCCGCCCGCAGCGACGCCATTGTCGATCGTGGTGTCGACGACGTCCTGGGTCTGCCATGCAAGTTGAGCCGGCTGGCTGCAATTGATCTGTGCCGGCGTGACGGCGAAGCTGCCGATCTTCGGCGGAGCTACGACAACCTGAGCGCTGGCGATGCCCGCTTCGAAACGAGGCAGCGGAGCCTTGCTGTTGACGTGATCGGCGTGCGGCCAGTTCTTGGTTTCGACTTGACCGTTCTTGGTGACGTGGATGATGGTCTTCTTGTTGGCTTCCACGGTCACGGTGCCGGTGTAGAGTTCTTTGTCGTCACGCATGATGGTGACCTGGTGCTGGCCCGGGGGAAGGAGCAATTCCTGGTGCCAATCCCAGTCGTGGTTGAATTCATCCACGTTTCCGACAAAGTAGTCCACTTTCTTGCCGTTCAGAAGGACGGCGGCCTTGCCCTGGGGCTTAAACTCGATCATCAAGTACCCGTACGGTCCGGGAACTTTGGCACCGTAAGCCTCGAGGTTCACGACGAGGTCGGTGGTCTTGCCGGCAGTAATGGAAACGCTCTGGGAGAAGATTTTGTAGCCGTAATTCACGACAACCACGGTGTGGTTGCCGGCGGGGAGGGAGTAGGAATGGCTGCCTTCCTTAATGGCCTTGCCATCCACAAAAAGGTAGCCCTGCGGCGGGGTCACCTTTAGTTTAAGCTTCCCGTCCTGCGCGAAACTCGCGTGTGCGCACAGCGCGAAGGCAATCGCGAGACCGAGAATCTTTCCGATTCGTAGCATCTTTCTATCTCCTGATGTTGCTCATAGGCGTAGTTGTTGTTCACGTTCCCCGTGCCCGTCGGGGAAGCGAAGGCTTGGAGGGCATACGTTACTTTCGTAAGCCTACTTCTGTCAACGCTTTTCAGAGAAGAAGCAATGCATGCTGCAACATGAAAGCTGGGTGTGAAACACAAACGAATACCAGTTTGGGCAAACAGGCATTATCGAACAATCGGGTAAAAACCTGATAAGCGGGTTGTGATGTTAGAGCGCGATGCGCTCGCTCAGGCAAACAGGTAGCGAAGATTTGGCGGTGCGTTCGGCGTGTTTGGCGCGCACCGGAAGTCGGCGTGAAAAGTTTACTTTGAGGTTCGAACTGCGGCGCGCGATTTGTGATTTAATCGGGCGCGCGTTTGTGAAGCGACGCGATTTTTCCAATTCGGGAAGGCGGCGGTGATGAAGGCGATCCTCTACGACGAACACGGCGGTCCTGAAGTCCTGAAGTATACGGATACGTCGAAACCGACGATCGGCGCGAAAGAAGTTCTAGTACGGGTAAGGGCGTGCGCGCTGAACCACCTCGATCTTTGGATTCGTAAGGGCATTTCTGGACAGAAGACGCCGATGCCGCACATTCCCGGGAGCGATATCGCGGGCGAAGTCGCCGACGTGGGCGCCGGAGTCGACAACGTAAAGGTTGGCGATCACGTGATGCTGCAACCGGGAATTTCGTGCGGCCTGTGCGACAAGTGCCTTGCGGGCGCGGACAATTTTTGCCGGGTGTACACGTTGTTTGGGCAGGGCGTGGATGGCGGTTGCGCCGAGTATGTGAAATCGCCTGCGGTGAACTGCGTTCCGATCCCGAACGAGATTCCGTTTGAGGAGGCTTCGGCGTTTCCGCTGGTTTCGACCACGGCCTGGCACATGTTGATGACGCGGGCGCAGCTTCGCGCCGCGGAGACGGTGCTGGTGCTCGGAGCGGGAAGCGGCGTGGGAACCGCGGCGATTCAGATCGCGAAAGCGGCGGGCGCGCGCGTGATCGCAACGGCAGGGTCAGACGCGAAGCTCGCGAAGGCTCGCGAACTGGGCGCCGACGACGTGATCAACCACTCGACGCAGAAAATCGCGGACGAAGTGAAGAAACTAACGAACAGGCGCGGAGTGCAGGTGGTTTTTGAGCATACGGGCGAAGCGACGTGGGAAGACAGCATTCGCAGCCTCGAGCCGGGCGGCAGGCTCGTGACGTGCGGCGCGACTACGGGATACAACGGTGCGCTCGACATTCGCTACCTTTTCACGCGGCAACTGTCGGTGTTGGGCTCGTTCATGGGAAGCAAGGCGGAACTTTTTCCGGCGCTCGAGCTGTACAAGCACGGGAAGTTGAAGCCGGTGATTGACATCGTGCTGCCACTCGAAAAATGCCGGGAAGCGCACGAGAGGCTCGAGCATCGCGAACAGTTTGGCAAAGTGGTGCTGAAGGTCGCGTAACGACGCGCTGAAGGAGACGTGAGTATGTTGACGAATCCACCGCCGTCGAAGGGATCGATGCCGGACCCGGACAAAGATCCGACGCTTTGGGCGAAGCGGCGCTGGTCGATCTTCGGAATCGTGGTGCTGATCCTCGCGGGCTACATCTTTTTTATTTTCTGGACGCGGCGACAGGACAACGCCCTAATCCAGCGTGAGCAGGCGGAGAAAGCTGCGGCGGACCAGCGCGAGGTGGATGAGAAGTCGATTGAGTCGCTCGGCGGATCGGACTTCAAGATTCTTGCGTTCTACGCCTCGCCGGGCTACATCGCGAAAGGCGACACGGTGGATTTGTGCTACGGCGTTTCGAACGCGAAGACTGTGGCAATCGATCCGCCGGTTGGAAACATCTGGGTGTCCACGAACCGCTGCCTGCAGATTCACCCAACCAAGACGACGAAATACGTATTTACCGCGGAAGACGCTAAGGGCAACAAGCAGAATGCGGACCTGACCATCACTGTCAAGTAAACCGTGAAGTAAGCGCGGACAATCGAAGCGAGGAAACGTGAACGAGAAGAGTTCGAACGGGCGACGTGACTTCATCAAGCGCGGCGCGGTGGGCATGCTGGCGGCCGCGACGGCGGGCGGCGGCAGGAGCGTGGGCGCTTCGGTGACGCCGCGCGAAAAACCGGCGGGCGCGCCAGTGCCGTTTCCGGTGAGCGCGTTCGAGCTAGCCGAGATTACGTTTGGCGAGCTGCAAGCGGGAATGAAGTCGGGAAAGTGGACGGCGCGCTCGATCGCGGAGAAATATTTGGCGCGGATCGCGGAGATTGATGCGAGCGGGCCGACGCTCAAGTGCGTGATCGAAACCAATCCGGACGCTCTGGCGATTGCAGAAGCGCTGGACAAGGAGCGCGCGTCGAACGGGCCGCGCGGGCCGCTGCACGGCATCCCCATCCTGATCAAAGACAACATCGACACCGCGGACAAGATGATGACGACGGCGGGCTCACTCGCGCTGGTGGGCGCGAAGCCGCCGAAGGATTCGTTTGTAGTGCAGAAGCTTCGCGAATCGGGCGCAGTGATTCTCGGCAAAAGCAATCCGAGCGAGTGGGCCAACATTCGATCGAGCCACGCGACGAGCGGATGGAGCGGTCGAGGAGGGCTGACGAAGAATCCTTACGCGCTCGATCGCAATCCGTGCGGGTCGAGTTCGGGTTCGGGCGCGGCAGCGTCTGCGAATCTGGCGGCGGGAACAGTGGGGACGGAGACGGACGGATCGATTGTGTGCCCGTCATCGGCGAACGGAATTGTGGGCATCAAGCCGACCGTAGGACTGATCAGCCGGGCGGGAATTATTCCTATTTCACATTCGCAGGACGGTGCGGGGCCGATGTGCCGCACGGTGACCGACGCGGCGATTCTGCTGGGCGGGCTGACGGGCGTCGATGCGGACGACTCCGCGACGGCGGCGAGCGCGGGGAAGTCGCTTACGGATTACACAAAGTTTCTCGATCCGAATGGATTGAAGGGCGCGCGAATTGGCGTGTGCAGGAAATTTTTCGGGTTCAACGATTTTGTCGATGCTCTGATGGAGACGGCGATCGATACGATGCGGCGGGCGGGGGCGGTGATCGTCGATCCCGCGGACGTGAATATTGCGGCGAACGCGGGCGCGCTGGAATTTACCGTGCTGCTGTATGAACTGAAGAGCGATTTGAACGCGTATCTTGCGCGGCTTGGTCCGAGCGCGCCGGTGAAGACGCTCGCGGATATCATTGCTTTCAACGACGCGCACAAGGCGCAGGAGATGCCGTACTTCGGGCAGGACACGTTTTTGAAGGCGCAGGCGAAGGGGAGCCTCGCGAACCAGGAATATTTGGACGCCGTGAAAGACCTGCTAACCGCGGGGCGCACGGAAGGCATCGACAAGACGATGAACGCGAACAATCTGGACGCGTTGATCGCGCCGACGGGTGGGCCGGCGTGGGTGACCGACCTTATCAATGGCGACAACGGTGCGGGGCAGACTTCGTCCGCTGCAGCAATCGCACGGTATCCGAGTGTGAGTGTGCCGGCTGGGGCCGTGTTTGGCCTGCCGGTTGGTATTTCGTTTTTCGGGCGTGCGTGGAGCGAGGGGACGTTGATCAAGCTTACTTACGGGTTTGAACAGCTCACGAAGGTACGCAAGGCGCCGCAGTTCTTGCCGACGGCAGACCTCACGGTGAAGCAGTAGCGTAAATCGAGCGACAATCCGAATATTTCAATCTGGTTACACGTAGGTGCGGCGGCGTTTTGCGAAACGTCGCGGCAATGCGACACTAATTTCATGACCAAATCGACCAAACCTATAGCAATCGTTTTTCTTCTTGGATGTTTCGCTGTTGTGCCGCTACTCGCGCAGCAGACGCCCTCGACGACGCCGTCGAGCGGCTCGCAAGGTTCCGCGGGCTCGAGTGGCTCGTCGAGCACCACGAAATCCACGCAATCGACCGCGGAGGGGACCAGCAGCACGGCGAAGAGCGGCACGTCGACTGCGGCTCACCGCCCGGCTACTACGGCTGCGGCGCCGCTCGTGCTGAAGACTGACAAACAAAAGCAGAGCTACGCGATCGGCCAGAGCATCGGCCAGGGCGTGCAAAAAAATTTCCAGCGTGACGGAATCGACGTGGATCCGGCGATTCTGGCCCGCGCGATTCGCGACGCGCTCACGAACGCGAAGCCCGCGATGACGGACGAAGAAAGCAAAGCGACGCTCGATGCACTGAAGACGCAAATCATGGCGAAACGAGAGGCGACCGCCAAGGCGGCGCAAGCGGAGGCACAAGTGCAGGGAGATGCGAACAAGAAGGCGGGCGATGCGTTTTTGGCGGACAACAAGACGAAGGACGGCGTGGTGACGCTGCCGAGCGGCTTGCAGTACAAAGTGATTACCGCAGGCACGGGCCCGAAGCCGGCGGCGACGGACACGGTCGTGTGCAACTACCGCGGCACGTTGATTGACGGCAAGGAATTCGACGCTTCGGTCAAGCACGGAGGCCCGGCGTCGTTTCCTGTGAATGGCGTGATCAAAGGTTGGACCGAGGCGCTGCAGCTAATGCCCGTCGGGTCGAAGTGGCAGCTCTTTATCCCGCCGAATCTCGCGTACGGCCCGCAGGGTGCTGGTGCGGACATCGGTCCGAATTCCACGT
>Ga0210391_10004167_pt1 | contig 12133 bp, 7 predicted proteins | sample IncBWC12OmetaG_FD_160573 | JGI IMG/M metagenome (GOLD analysis project Ga0210391, IMG submission 160573) | Forest soil microbial communities from Barre Woods Harvard Forest LTER site, Petersham, Massachusetts, United States - Inc-BW-C-12-O ...
CGGAACGGCTCTTCGCCACGCGGGGCGTGTTGCAAGGCTCGATCGAGATCGTGGCCGACACGTCGGGCGGCGAACAAGTGCACGACCACGCCCACGGCCATCCCCACGAGGGCGCACGGGAGTCGAGGCCGGCGCGGCGGGCGCCCGAGGCGCGTCCGCAGACGCGTCGCGGCGGAGGCTGACGAGCCCGCCGTCTCGAGCGACATCTACTCGAACGGCGGACTTGCACCTACGCGCGATATCGTCGTGCCCAATTCAATTGGCGAAAACGGGAGCGACGTTCCGTGTCGAGTCGAATCTCATGTTAGCGTTTGCGCCATGGCGGCGACGCAAAGCGAGCGTGCGCGCGTCTGGGTCGTAGAGGACGAGCGCATCATTGCGCGCGACCTCGCGCGGACGCTCACGGAGCTCGGGTATCAGGTGGCCGGAATTTCCGGGTCGGGCGAGGACGCAATACGGCAGGTCCGCGCCGATCCGCCGGAGCTCGTGCTCATGGACGTGCGCCTCGCGGGCGAGCTCGACGGCATCGAAACCGCGAAGGCCATCAAGCGCGAACACGACGTTCCCATCATCTTTCTCACGGCGCATTCGGACGACGAGACATTGAGTCGCGCCAGCGCCGCGGCCCCGCTCGCCTATCTCGTCAAACCGTTCAACGGGGTGGACCTCAAATGCTCGATCGAGCTCGCGCTCCGGCGTCACGAGATTGACGCTCGCTTGCGGGAACGGGAGCGCTGGCTGAGCACGACGCTCCGATCGATCGGCGAGGGCGTCGTCGCGACCGACAAGGAGCAACGGGTCGTCTTTTTGAATCCAGTGGCCGAAGCGCTGACGGGATTGAGCAGCGAGCAGGCCATAGGACGGGCGCTCGGGCAGATTCTGAAGGGGGTCGAAGGGCCGGAGTCGGCGTCGAACGACGAACCGCCCGAATCGACGGGCGAGTCCCGGGTGCGCAAGGCGCGCAACCAACGAGTGCAAGACCGGTCGACGCCGATGTTCGACGAGCGCGGCGCGGTCGTCGGCGAGGTCATGGTGCTCCGTCCCGTCGAGGAGCCGCAGGGCGACGACGCAGTCACCGACGAGCGCCTCGAGCGCATCACGAGCGAGCTCGGTGCGCGCCTCGCCGTCCGCACGCTCGAGCTCGAGGTCGCCCGACGCGAGATCGATACGTTCTGCAGCACCGTCGCGCACGATCTGCGTGCGCCCCTCCGGGGTATCGACGGTTTCAGTCGCGCCATCGTCGAGGATCACCTCGCGAGCCTCGGGCCGGAGGTGCTCGCCCATCTGAATCGCATCCGGCGCGGAGCAACGCGGATGGGCGAGCTGCTCGATGGGCTCTCGCGCTTGGCGCAGCTCTCTCGATCCGACATTGCGAGCCGGTCGGTGGACCTCTCCGGCGCCGCCGAAGGGATTGTCGAAGAACTGCGGATGGCGAATCCGTCGCGCCGCGTCGCCGTCGAAATCGCGAGCGGCATGGTCGTCCAGGGCGACCCGGCGCTGTGGCGGATCGCCGTCGAGAATCTCCTCCGCAACGCGTGGAAGTTCTCTTCGAAGCGCGCGCAAGCGCACATCGTGTTCGCGTCATTTCGGCGGGAAGCGACGGCGCCGGCAGGATCGGCCGCCGATGGGGAGAAAGCGACCGGGCGCGGCGAGACTGTCTACTTCGTCCGTGACGACGGAGCTGGGTTCGACATGAGGTACGCGCCGAGGCTCTTCGGCATGTTCCAGCGCCTTCATCGGGAGAGCGACTTCGAGGGTACCGGCATCGGCCTCGCGCTCGTCCGACGCGTGATCGCGAGGCACGGGGGACGCACCTGGGCGGAGGGCGTTCCCGACGTGGGGGCGACGTTTTACTTCGCGTTGCCCGACGCCGACGGGGCCTGAACGTGAGCGCTCGGGCGCCGGGAGTCGCCAGCGCGCGGGTCCTGGTCCCCGCGGCCATCCTCGTTCCGATCGCGCTCGGCGGCATCGCGGTTCTCGGGGAGCGCGCGGGCGTCTTCGACGCGGCATTCGGTACCGTCTTCCTCGCCGCGGGCAACGCGATGGCGTTCTCCCTTCTGGCCATCGGGGCGGCGCGCGCGGGAATGCGGCAAGAGACCGCGCAGACGGCGCTCGTTCGCAACGCGGCAGAACACGAAGCGCAATCACGCTTCGCCGAGCGATTCCGCCAGCTCGTCGAGTGGGCTCCCGTCGGCATCAGCGTCGTTCAGGACGGGCGCCTCGCGTTCGTGAATCGCCGGATCGCGGAGCTCCTCCGGTACGAACGTGCCGAGGACATGGTCGGCCTCGACGCGCTCGCGGTCATCCACCCGGACGACCGCGAGCTCGCGGCGGCCCGCGTATCGTCCGGAGCCCTGCAAGCGCTCCCGAGCCGCGTCACCCGGTGCGTCCGTCGCGACGGGTCGACCATCGTGCTCGAGCTGTCGGCGGCCCCGGGCGTCTTCGAGGGACGGCCGGCGATGTTCTCCGTCGCCCGTGACGTGACCGCCGAGATCGAGGCCGAGCGTGCGGAAAGCGCGCTCGTTCGCGCGCTCGCCGAACGCGAGAAGACCGTCGCCGAGCTCAATCGAAGCGAGCAAGTCCACCGCACGATCCTGCGGCACTTGCCGCGTGCGGCCACGGTCATGGTCGATCGCGATCTCCGCTACGTCCGGGCAGACGGGTCGATCTTGCACGACTTGCTTCCGAACCGCGGGAGCGTCGATTGCGCCGGCCAACCCGTGGGCGATCTCGTATCCGACGCGAGCCGCGCGGAGGTTCTGCGCATTCTTCGGAGCGCGCTCGACGGAGCGGCGGTGCGAATCGAGCAGAGGCGCGGCGATTCGTATTTCGAAGTCGACGCCGTCCCGATCTTCGAAGAAGCGCGAGTCGCTTTCGCGCTGCTGGTCGTTCACGACGTGACGTCGCGCCGGGCGGAGCTCGCCCAGGTCCAGGCGATGCTCCAGGAAATACACCATCGGGTGAAGAACAACCTCCAGATGATCGCGAGCCTCCTGAACTTGCAGGCGCGCGAGGCCGCGAGCGACGAGGCGCGGACCGCGTTTCGGGAGACGCTGGGACGGGTGCGGTCGATGGCGATTCTGCACGACGGCCTGTACCAGTCCGAGAATCTCGGACGCATCGACATGCGCGACTACGTCGACAAGCTTCTGGCGATGCTCCAGCGAGCTTTTTCCGACGCTCGCGCCAACTTCGTGGCGGACGTCGAGCACGTCGTGTTGCCGGTCGATCTGGCGATTCCTTGCGGTCTGATCGTGAACGAGCTCGTCACGAACGCGCTCAAGCACGCCTTCGGCAGCGCGACCCCGAGCCTCGCCAACGAGATCCGCGTCGAGATGCACCCGCGCGGCGAGGACCTCGCCATCTCGGTCATCGACAACGGCCTCGGTCTTTCGCTCGAAACGGCGTCGGGCCACCGCGAGTCGCTCGGGCTGACGCTGGTGCACGACTTGTGCAGCCAGCTCCGGGGCCGCGCGGAGTTCGTCGTGGCGGGCGGGACGCGCTGCACGGTCACGTTCCCCGCGCCGGGACGGCCCAAAGGCGCGATCTCGTGACATCGCGTCGTCGCTCCGGACCGCTCGGGTACGCGGCGGCGCTCGCGGCGCTCGCCGCCGGGTACATCGTGGCCGGTGAAATCGGTTTCTCGATGGCGTTCGCCACGAGACAGGTGACCGCCGTGTGGCCGCCGACGGGGCTCGCGGTCGCCGCGCTTCTTCTGGGCGGTACGCGCCTGTGGCCGGCCATCGCCGTGGGCGCTTTCGTCCTCAACGCCACGAGCCACGAGCACCTCTGGACGGCCGCCGGGATCGCTGCCGGAAACACGGCGGGGCCGGTTCTGGGGGCGGCGGCGCTTCGCCGTTTCGGGGTGTTCGATCCGGCGCTCGCGCGCGTGCGCGACGTGCTGAATCTCGTGACCTTCGCGTCGATGGGCGCGATGACGATCACCGCGACGAATGGCGTCGCCCAGCTCGCGTGGGCCGGCATCGTCTCCTGGTCCGCTTACTGGGCGGTGTGGCCGGTCTGGTGGGTCGGCGACGCGATGGGCGTTCTGTTGGTCGCGCCGGTTCTTCTGACCTGGTCGGGGGCGAGCGCGACCGGCGCCGCCGATCCAGGGCGAGGGCCGCGCCGATGGGCACCGGTCGTCGAGCGGATCGTCTTCGTTCCCGCGCTCGGGATCGGCTGCGCGACGGTGCTCGCTGGAGACTGGCAGCTCCAGTATCTCGTGTATCCCTTCGTCGCGTGGGCGGGGCTTCGCTTCGAGCAGCGCGAGACCGCCGCAACGGTGTTCGCGATCTCGACGGTCGCGATCTGGCAGGCGATCCACGATCGCGGCCCGTTCCGGAGCGGTACCCTCGACCATCGCCTCATTCTTCTCGAGATCTTCATGGCGGTAACCGCGGTCATGGGGCTGGTTCTGGGCGCGATGACCACCGAACGGCGTTCGGTCTCGCGTGCGCTCGTGAAGGCGCACGACGAGCTCGAGGCGCGTGTGGTCGAGCGGACTGCGGCGCTCGAATCCGCGAACGAGGAGCTCGCGGCGGCGAACGAGGAGCTCCAGCGCCAGGGCAGGGAGCTGCAGGAGAAAAACGAAGAAATGGAGCGTTTCGTCTACATCGTTTCGCACGACTTGCGGACGCCGCTCCTGACGTTGCAGGGATTCTCCGACGAGCTCGCGCGGAGCTGCGTCGCGCTCGAGGCGGCGCTGACCGCGAGCCTTGCGCCGGTCGCGCCGGTCGGGCCCATCGCGCCGGTCGGGCCCATCGTGCCCGTCGGGCCCATTGCGCCGGTCGGGCCCATCGCGCCGGCGGCGCTCGTGCTGCTGCGCGACGAGATTCCGCCGGCGCTCCGGTTCATCCGCGCGAGCGCCAACAAATTCGAGCGCCTCATCGACGCGCTCCTGCGGCTTTCGCGGCTCGGGCGTACGGACCACCGTCCCGAACGCGTGGACGTCGCGGCCCTCGTGCAGTCGACGCTCGATTCGCTTCGGCACTTGATCGAGCAGAGCGGCGGGAGTGTCCTCGTGGGCGAGCTGCCGGAGGCATGGGCGGATCCCACGGCTCTCGGACAAGTCTTTTCGAACCTCGTCGCGAATGCGATTCACTATCGGAACGGCGACCGCCCCGTCGTGATTTCGATCGAGGGAAAGGTGGAAGGCCGGCTATTGCACTATTCGGTCAGCGACAACGGAGTCGGTATTCCCGAAGTGGCGCAGGAGCGGCTGTTCCAGGTTTTTCAGCGGTTTCACCCGAAGCTCGCCGAGGGGGAAGGAATGGGGCTCACGATCGTCAAGCGCGCCGTCGAGCGGCATGGCGGTAAAGTGTGGGCGGAGAGCCGGGAGTCCAAAGGCACGACGTTCCATTTCAGTCTTCCCGCAAACGGTGCCAAGGGTGCCGAGGGTGCCGGAGCATGAGCGAGTCGCGGACGGCATTGGACGTACTGGTCGTCGAGGACGACGAGAGCACCGCGGAGCTCGAACGGCGCGCGCTCCGGCGCGGAGGGATCGTCGCGCATCTGGTTCGCGGCGTGCCCGACGCGCTGGCGGCGCTCGACGGACCGCAGGCCTTTCGCGCGGTGCTGCTCGATCATGGGTTGCCCGACGGCGATCCGTGGAGGGTCGTCAAGGCGGCGGACGCGAAAGAGCCGCGCGTACCCGTCATCATGGTCACCGCGACCGGGAGCGAGAAGGTGGCCGCGGAAGCGCTGCAACGCGGCGTCTTCGAGTACGTCAAGAAGGCCGACTCCTTCTGGGACCGGCTCGCGGAGGTCGTGGAGCGGGCCGCGCGCTCGGCCGATGCGGAGGAGGGGTTGCGGCGCAGCGATCAGCTGCTGACCCTCATCGGCAACAACGCGTCGGACATGGTTTGCCTCGCCGATCGCGAAGGCCGGATTCAATACATCTCGCCGTCTTGCCAGGCGATTCTGGGGTACGAGCAGCGCGAAATGCTCGGACGAAAGGTGTTCGATTTCGTGGAGCCGGGCGACTGGAGCTCGACCCTCGTGTCGCAGGCCGTCGCAACGAACGCGCCGAGCGTCAGCACGACGGTTCGAGGACGCCACCGCGACGGGCACACGGTGTGGCTCGAATCGAACGGCGCGATCCGGCGGCATTCCGTCACGCGAGAGGTCGAGGAGGTGCTCTCGATCCTGCGGGACGTGACGGAGCGGCGTGCCGCCGAGGAGCGGCTCGCGCGCTCGGAGAGGACGCTCCGCCTCACGCTCGACGGCGCACCCATCGGCATGGCGCTCGTAGGCCTCGACGGTACGTTTCTCCGGGTCAACCACGCGCTTTGCACGATCGTCGGGTATTCGGCGGAGGAGCTCTCGCAGCTCACGTTCCAGGCCATCACGCATCCCGACGACCTCGGTGCCGACGTGCACCTGGCGCGAGAACTCGCGGACGGACGCATCGCCAGTTACAAGCTCGCGAAGCGCTACCTCCGTAAAGACCACACGCCGGTGGACGTGATGCTGCACGCGTCGGTGTTGCGCGACGAGGCGCAGCAGCCTGTCTGTTACATCGCGCAGATCGAGGACATCACCGAGCGGAAAGCGGCGGAGGCGGCGCTGCGCGCGTCGGAGGGGGCGTTGCGCGAGGCGCTCGGCGACCGCGAGGTGTTGCTGCGCGAAGTCCATCATCGCGTGAAGAACAACCTGCAAGTGGTCTCGAGCCTGATCAATCTACAGAGCGGCAAGGTCGCGGACGGCGCGACGCGCGCCGCGCTCGCCGAGATCAACGGGCGCGTGCGGGCGATCGCCCGCTTGCACGAAAAGCTCTATCAGTCGAAAGACTTCGAGCACATCGACATGACCGAGTACGTGCGCGGCCTCGTGGGCGATCTGTCGCGCATGTATCGGTCGGAAGGGCGCGACGTGAAGCTCATCGTCCACGTCGACGCGATTGGCCTCGACCTCGACGTCGCGACGCCGTGCGGGATCATTCTGAATGAACTCATCACGAACGCGCTGAAACACGCGTTCGCGAAATGGCCGGAGGGCGGGGCGGAGATCCGTGTCTCCTTCAAGCGTACGGGCGAGAGCTTCGCGCTGACCGTGGCGGACAACGGCGTCGGCCTCCCGGACTTGTCGGCGCTCGATCACACGACGTCGCTCGGCTGGGTCCTCATCCGCGCGCTCGGAGAGCAGATCGGCGGGCAGGTGCAGGTCGACGGATCGCGCGGCGTCTCGTGCACGGTGGTCTTCCCCGCGCGCGGGTGAGGGGGCGCGCGTGCGGGGATCGATCAGCGCTTCTTCGTATCCGGCGTGCGCGAGAGCCCCAGCACGATGAGCGGCTCGTCGGACCGGCGCAACGTCACGACATCGCCGATCGTCACTTCGTGGGCAATGTGGTCGCCGTCGAGAAAGAGGCACGACCGCCGCATTTTGCTCTTGATCGTGAGCGCCTCGTCTTCGCCGACGAGACCGAGCGTCATCCCCAACGATTCGCCGTGCGGCCGGTACGGCTCGCGCACCACGTATTGGAGCTTCGAGGACGCGAGCGGCAGGACCCTTCCCCCTGCGCTCCGCTGCGCGGCCGTCGAGCCGGCCGCGGGGCCGACCCAGAGGCCGCTCGACTTCTGCTCTTCCTCCGAAAGGACGCGGCCGTCGGCGCCCAGCCAGCGGAGGATGTAGCGGGACGTCGCCGCGGGCGACAGATGGCAAAAAAGCGCTTCGTTGAGGACGCGCGTGAGGAGCGGCTCGCCGTTCCGGTCGACGCGCATGCGTGCGAGTTCCGTGCGGCGAAGCGAGCCGTCGAGGGCCGCCGCGAGGGCCGCGCGCGCCTCGCCCTTCTTGGCGCCGCAAAAAAAGCCGACCGAGTGGTCGGGCGCGCTGTTGACACCCAGGATCGGGACGCCGGGCCCGACCCCGTGGGAGGCGCCGAGCAGCGTGCCGTCGCCGCCGACGATGACGACCAGATCGCAGTGCCCCTCGACGCGATCGACGCGAAACTGGTGCGGCCGATCGTGCCACGTCGCGGCCACGCCGAGATCGGACAGCGCCTTGCGGACTTCTTCGATCGTCTCGATGTGGTCGGTGTGCGCCGAACGCATGCGGCGCACGGTCTCGTCGCCCGACTCGACGAGGGCGAGGATCCGCGCGTCCGCCTCTTCTTCGATCCACTTGCGCCAGGACGAACGTTTGAGCACGACCGCCACGTGCGGGGCCTTCGGTGTCCCGCCTCCGGAGCGCGGTGCCGCTCGCGCCTTCACGACGACTCCGCGAGGCGCCGGAGGGCGAGCTCCGTCTTCGCGTCGGGAATGGCGCCGTTGCGGCAGTGCTCCAGTGCGTCGCGAACGGGAAGCGCGATGATCGCCGCCTCGCGCTCGAGGGCCGATCCGTCCTCCGTCGGCGTCTCGCGCGTCCGCGGATCGACTTCGACGGCGAAGAAGACGTGGCGCTCGCCGATGATGCCGGGAGCGGGAAACGTCCACGGCCCGAGCGGGCGCATCGCCGGCTCCTGGACCGTGAATCCCAGCTCTTCGGTCAGCTCGCGAACGGCCGCGGCAACGAACGTCTCGCCCGGCTCGACGAGACCCGCGGGCAGTTCCCACAAACCGCCGTCATGCTCGGGGGGAATGGAACGAAGCGCACATGGCGGCCGCACAGCCGAACGAAGATACACATGTAAGACGCCGGCCTCCACGAAGTGCGCGGCGATGACGACCGCGTCGAGCGCACGCCGGTCGGCGATGTCGTACGAGAACGGGCGGCTTTTCGTCCCGTCGGGATAGCGAACGGACAGATCGAGTCGCCGCACGTCGAGGAAGCCGCCGGAAGCGCGCGACTCCGCGGTGCGATCGCGCGCGACCTCGACGTGGATAGCGGGTACCGGCGGAAGAGGCTTTGGCGCCACGAGCGGATTTCAACCGTGAAGGAGGCGGCAATGCTAGTCTTTTTCGATGGCGGGTCCCATCCGCCCGCATGTTTCCGAACGATTCGCTCCCGCGGCCTATCGAAGGATTCGACTTTCTCGAGCGGCTCGGTGCCGGCGCGGCGGGCGAGGTCTATCTGGCCCGCAGCCGGGGAGGAAAGCTCGTCGCCATCAAGACGATCGCGCGCGCGGACGGGGCGGGCGAGACGACCGCGGGCGCCGAAACGCTGCTCCGCGAGGCGAGCGTCTGTGCGCGTCTGCATCATCCGTGCATCGTCGCGATGCGGGCGTTCCTCGAGCAACCCGGCTTCGCGGCCCTCGTCTTCGAGTATGTCCCGGGCGTCGCGCTCGCGCGCGTCCTCCGCGTGTGCGAATCGCGGGGCGTGCGCCTGCCGGACGCCGCGGGCTGGCACATCGTCCATCGGGTGCTGACCGCGCTCGCGTACGCGCATGCCTTCCGTAGCGAGGAAGGCGCGCCGACCCCCATCGTGCATCGCGACCTGTCGCCGTCGAACGTGCTCCTCGATTGGCGTGGCGGCGTGAAGATCGCGGATTACGGCATCGCCAAGGTGCTCGGCGTCTCGCCCGCGACCCGCTTCGGCCTGGTGAAGGGAACGCTCGGCTGCATGGCGCCCGAGCAGGCGCGCGGCGAGCCGGTCGACGAGCGCGCGGACGTCTACGCGGCCGCGCTCCTCGCGTGGCGGCTTTCGACCGGTCGCGTGCCGTTCGCGAAGCACCAGGGCGACGAGTTCGAGCTCCTTCGCGCGATGCGAAATCCGCGGATTCCGCCGCTCGCCGCGCTCCGTCCGGATCTGCCGGTCCCGCTGCTCGAGGCGACGTCGACGGCCCTCGAGCCGGATCCCCATCGGCGCGCCATCGGAGCGGCGGATTTCGCCGCGAGCATCGCCGCGCACCTCGATCTCCGCGACGGGGAAGAGGAGCTCAGCGCGCTGCTCCGCCGCTTCCGACCCGCCATCGAGATGACGTTGAAGCGAGGCCGCGGCGTGGAGACCGAAGCCCACCGCTCGAAGCTCGAGCACACGATGCGGTACGAAGAAGCCGCGCTCGCGTTCGACGAAGAACCGCGCCTCGACGAACGAACCTTCGAGACCCACGCGTTGCCGGCGAGCCAGCACACCGAAGTCGCAGCGGTGTCGGACCCCGATTCGGACGCTTCGCCCGTGGCGGTGCCGTCGGCGCTGCCTGCCGTCGAGCTGTCCGAGGGGGCCGCGATGGGCGCCGCCGCGCGGGCGATGGGAGCCGGTGGAGCCGCGGGAAGTGAGCCGCGTGCTCGAGCCAGGATGTGGGGCTACGTCCTCCTGGTCGCGCTCGTCGCGGCCGTCCTCGTCGCGCTGGGGCTCTGGGGGCTCGCGCGAAAGCTGCACCTGCTAGAGTCCATGCAATGAGCCCCACGGCCCAGGGCGTGGACCGGATTTGCCGCCTGGCCCGACAGGCCGAGCGACGGCTCCGCACCGGGCGCACGCTGGGCGTTCTGGCCCAGTCGTTCTCGGCCGCGCTTCTCTGCGCGATCGCGATCGTGGCCCTGCGGAAGCTCGGTGCGCTGAGCGAGTCTGCAGCGCGCGCGTTGCTTGCCGTCTCGGCAGCGCCTGTCGTCGTCGCGGCGGTGATCGCGTGGGCCTGGCGCCTTCCCGAGAAGGCGGGCGCCCGGGCGCTCGATCGATTCCACGGGCTCCATGATCGCCTCGCGAGCGCGCTCGCGTTCGCCGAGATTGCCGAAGCCGATCGGACGCCGTTCATGCATGCCGCGATGGCCGACGCGGCGGACACGGCGCGCAGCGTCGTGCCGCGAAAGGCCGTTCCGATCGCATTTCCGCGCGCCTTCATCGCCGTGGGAGCGCTGTCGGCCGCCCTCGCGGGCGTTTCGCTCTTCGAAGTGCGTCGCCACGTCCCGCTCGCGCACGCCAAGACGATCGACGCGATCGAAATGGCGCCGGACGACTTGCAGGACGTGAAGGACTTCTTGAAGCAAGAGGACCAGCGCGAATCGAGCGACGACACGAAGGCGGCGGTCGAAGAGTTCAACAAGCTGGTCGACGACATCGCGGAGCGGCGGCTCGATCGGACCGAAGCATTTCGCCGGATGGAAGTCCTCGAGCAGAAGTTCTTGACGAGCGAGGCGGTCGACAAGAAGGCGCTGGAGCGCCGGCTCGAAGGCCTGGGCGAGGACCTGAAAAAGGCCGAGCTTTCGCGACCGGCCGGGCGCGCGCTCGCGGACCAGGACCTCGCGAAGGCCGAGGCATCGCTGCGCGAGCTCGCAAAGAAGATGCGCTCGCAAGAGGCGCCCGTGGACAAAGCCAAGCTCGACGAGCTGCGGCAGGCGCTGAAGGCAGCGGCGGACGAGAGACAGAAAAATGCCGATACGCTGGCGCGGCGACGCGATCAGCTGGCTGACGAGATTCTGAAGCTCAAGGAGAAAATGGGGGACGGGGGGGGAACAGACGAAGAACGCAGTCTGCTCGACAAGAAGAAAGAGGAGCTGGAACGACTCGACCGGGACACGAGCGACCCGAGCAAGAAGAACGAGCAGAGACAGGCGCTCGACCGGCTCGATCGCGATATCCAGCAAGCCGCGGAGGACCTCCTCCGGGACCTCGGGGCTTCCGCGCAGGATCTCGATCAGGGCGCCGAGGACCTGAACCATCTCCAAGAGCAGCAGATGACGCAGCAGCAAAAAGAGGAGCTCCGGCAGAAGCTCCAGGAGATGCGCGAGCTCCTTCGCCAGCAAGGCCAGGGCGGCAAGGGCCAGATGCTGCGGCTCAAACGCTTCGCGCGGATGGCGCGCGGCGAGGGTGGATCACGCGGCGAAAGCGCCAACGGACAAGACGGCGACGGCGAGAACGGACAGCAAGGGCAAAACGGCCAACAGGGACAGGGACAACAAGGCCAACAAGGGCAGGGCCAAGGCCAGCAAGGGCAAGGAGGCGCGGGCCAAGGAGACCAGGGAAAGAGCGCGGGCCAGGGCGGCGAGACGTGGGTCATCGGACCGAACGGCGAGAAGCTCCTGCTGCTATCGCCGGGATCCGGCCAGGGACAAGGCGGTCCGCAAGCGGGCCAGGGCGGCGAGGGCGAAGGGCAAGGAAAGCCGGGCAGCTGGGGCGAGGGGCATGACCCCAACGTTCAGGGCAAGGCGACCGCATCGAAGATGGGAACGGAAGAGGCCCACGTCGAAGGGGCGGACACCGGCCAGGGTTCTTCGCGAAGCCAGGTGATTCAAGGTGCGGCCGAGCGTGGCTTCGCGTCCCG
>Ga0210391_10004168_pt1 | contig 12133 bp, 6 predicted proteins | sample IncBWC12OmetaG_FD_160573 | JGI IMG/M metagenome (GOLD analysis project Ga0210391, IMG submission 160573) | Forest soil microbial communities from Barre Woods Harvard Forest LTER site, Petersham, Massachusetts, United States - Inc-BW-C-12-O ...
GTACGTCCAACTGCGCGCCACTCCGGATGCAATTGGTCCGGAAGCGAATGGAACGCACAAAACTCTGATGGATCTGGCTCTCGCCCGCGCCCAGGTATAGGGCTAGGAAAACTATTCCAGACCGGAACACGCAGATTTTTTTGAGGAACAAGTCCGCTTTGCCCTGGAAGGTTGAGGGGTGAGATCTGACTATCCCACCCTTCGCAAAGAACGCGAAGGATGGGGCACCCGTCGATGGGTGGCGGGGATAGAGCCTAATATCACGCCCGTGTCACTCAATGCCATAGGATCTGGTTTGCTTCCAGGGGAACGGCGACGGCTGGATGATTAGGGATGATGCGCGGCGTGTAGTCGGTCGCTCGACGGGTGGCAGCTACCTGGGCGCGGTAAGTGATGGTTCCGCTCGAGTCCGCAGACGTTCCGACTGGGGTCATCGGCTCGGTGACGGAAGGCATCGCGTAAAGCTCTACCTTTATGTCGTTGATGAGCAGATTACCCGGTGATACCTGCACCGTGAAGCAATGGTGGCCGTCGTGGGTTTCCACCCGCAACGGACCAAAGCGCACCGTGTGCCACTGTTCGGCCAGTTTTTGCAGCCATTGCAGGATTTCAACCCCAAGAGCACCGTCCCTCGCGGCGCGTTGGTGATAGCCGGTCGCACCGGGCAAGTAGTGGTCATCGGTGTAGTCCTGGATGGCCCGGCTCGCAGAGAACTCCGGCGTTAGCTGAGCCATACTCTCGCGCATGCGCGCGAGCCATTTGGCCGGCAGGCCATCGCTGGTCCGGTCGTAGAATTCAGGGATAACTTCCTGCTCCAGCAAGGCATACATGGCTTCGGCTTCGGCGGCGTCCACGGAGGGATCGTCGCCGTGGTCCTTGCCGTCACCGATCGCCCAACCGACCTGGGGAGAATAGGCCTCCGCCCACCAGCCATCGAGTTCAGAGAAATTCAACCCACCATTGACCAGGACTTTCATCCCGCTGGTTCCGCATGCTTCCCAGGGACGGCGTGGGGTGTTGATCCAAAGGTCGGCGCCTTGCACCAGTTCCTGCGCCATCAGCATGTCGTAGTCACTCAGAAAGACGACACGGTCATGGACCTCCGGACGCTTGATGAAGTCATTCCATTCTTTGACCAATGCCTGTCCGGGCAAGTCCTGGGGATGCGCTTTACCCGCGAGGACTAGTTGCATCGGGCGCTGCGCATTGTTAAGCAGCCGAATGAACCGATCAGGATCACGCAAGAGGAAATCAGGCCGCTTGTAGGTCGCAAAACGGCGCGCGAATCCGACCGTGAGCACATTTTCATCCAGAACGCCGGGGCGGCGGGAGCGTTTGCGCACACGTTCGATCAGCTTCTTACTGCCAAGACTGCGCATCTGCCATAACTGCTCGTCGGTCAGCCGGCGGATGTCCTCGGCATGGGGGCCATCTCCCATCCAGCGTTTCTTTCCGCAAGCCGCAGTCCAGAGTGCATCGGCTTCTTCTGAGTCCCAGGTTGGTACGTGAATGCCGTTGGTTACTGAACCGATGGGCACCTCGTCTTCAGGCCACCTGGGAAAGAGCGGTTGGAAGATGTGGCGGCTCACCTGGCCGTGAAGTTTGCTCACGCCATTGATCCGGCCGCTGCCGCGAACAGCGAGATAGGCCATGTTAAAAGGATCGCCAAAGGGATCGCTGGAGCTTTCGGTTCCCATCTCCAGCAAGTTTTGGAACGGGATGCCGAGTTCCTCCTCGGCGTACTGATGGAGATATTTGTGCATGAGTTGGGCATCGAAGCGGTCGAAGCCCGCGGCGACGGCGGTGTGGGTGGTGAACAGATTTCCTGGGCGGGTGACGGTCAGCGCAAGCTCGAAGGGCACTTTGTGATCCTGCATGTAGCTGCGTGCACGTTCGAGAATTGCGAATGCGGCATGGCCCTCGTTCAAGTGGCACACCTCGGGCTCGAGGCCGATAGCCCGCAGCAATCGCCAACCGCCGATACCCAGGACGATCTCCTGCTTGAGTCGCATTTCTGCGTTGCCGCCATAGAGCTCGCTGGTAATGCAGCGCTGCGCGGCGTTGTTGGAGAAATCGTTTGAGTCCAGAAGATAGAGTTTGTTCCGCCCCACGCTGACTTCCCAACAGCGAAGCCAGATCTTCGATTCGGCGAGTTGAATCTGGATTCTTAGCCATTCGCCGCTTGGCTCACGCAGCGGCCGCATCGGCAATTGACTTGGATCGTTCACCGGATACAACGCTTGTTGATTCCCGTTGGCATCGAAATCCTGACGGAAGTAGCCCTGTCCATAAAGCAAACCGACAGCGACAATGGGCACACCCAGGTCGCCTGCTGCTTTCAACTGGTCGCCGGCCACATTGCCCAGGCCGCCCGAATAGATGGGCAAAGCCTCGGTCAACATAAATTCCATGCTGAAGTAGGCCACCAGGGAGAGGCCGGCGTTGGAGTGGTTTTTCTGGAACCAGGCTTCTTCCGCAAATGATTTCTGGTTGGTGGCCAGGCAATCCTGCAGAACGTTTCGAAAGCCGGGATTCGCCAGCATGGATGCAATCTTGTCTCTGGAAACCGTGAGCAGAATGATCCAGGGATTCTCGGTTTTTTCCCAGAGTTCCGCATCGAGGCTCTTCCAGATCCAGTCAGACGAGTGATTCCAGCACCAGCGAAGGTTGAGGGCCTGCTCAATCAGCTGATCCATGCCTTCAACGTCTGGCCAGTTGGGGAATGTGTTTCGGATCGTCACTTGGTCACCTTAACCTTGCTCCTTGGCTAGTTGTTCCCGGATTTTCAGAAGTTCCGCGCGCTGTTTTGGGTCGACTCTTGGCGATTGCAACTTCAGATCTTCAAGCGCGTCGAGCACGATGCAAGAAACGATCAGGCGCGCATTTTGCTTGTCGTCGGCGGGCACGACGTACCAATGGGCGTCATTGGTGCTGGTACCCGCCAGGCAGTGCTCGTAGGCCTTCTTGTAATCCTTCCAGTATTGCCTCTCGCGAATGTCGGCAGGGGAGAGCTTCCAGTTCTTGCGAGGATCATCGATACGCTCCAGGAATCGCTTGCGCTGCTCCTCTTTCGAGAGGTGGAGGAAGATTTTGACTACCCTGGTCCCGTTGCGATGCAGGTGCTGCTCTAAATCCACGATGGAGCGATAGCGCTCGTCCCAGATGGTTTTTTCGTGGAGCAACTCGGGGGCAAGTCCCTGGTTGCGGAGGATTTCGGGATGCACGCGAACCACCAGAACTTCTTCGTAATAGGAGCGATTGAAGATGCCGATCCGTCCCCGCTCGGGGAGGCGTATGTTGGTGCGCCAGAGGAAGTCATGTTTCAGCTCGTCCTGGCTGGGCTGCTTGAAGCTCGAAACTTCGCATCCCGCTGGATCGACGCCGGACATGACGTGGGCAATCGCTCCGTCTTTGCCCGCCGTATCCATACCCTGGAATATCAGCAGCAAGGCATAGCGGCTGCTGGCATAGTGAAGCCTCTGCAGCTTGCTCAGCTGTTCCTTGTGCTTATCGAGGAGCTCCTGATACTCCTCTTTGGATTTGAAAAGCGGCTTTACGAGCGTGGGCCACTCGGACAGGTTTACCTTTTTTCCGCTCGGCACACGGAAGTCTTTGCTGTTAATCTTCATGATTTCAAGCGACCTTAAATGGATTGTCTCTCAAGTCAATTGGATCCACATCCGGGAAGGGAAATCTGTTCCCTGTTGTTCAGATTCGCCGGATACCCATTTTGGTCCTCCGGAACGCTCCGAAAGAGCCCCCTGCAGACGGCACGAATTGGGCTTTCGGGTTTTCCAGGAGAGATCTATGGTGCTACTAGAGTGAGAGCAGCAAAAAGGAGGCCGACCATGTTGGGGAATGCATATGTCCAGCTGAACGGTATGGAGCAAATGAGCCTGCCACCAGAGTGGCAACAACTTGCGCAGGAGAACGGCTCTTTGCGGGTGATTATCGCCGAGCTGCTGATCAAGAACCAAAACCTCCGTTGGCAGCTGTTGGGACATGGAAGCAGGCCGGTTCAGGATCCCAGAATCCTCATGGCTTCAGAGGGCACGCCGTAGTGTAAGAAGTTTCGCACCGCGGGCATACCGTAGCGTGCACAGAGAAGGGCGGTCATATGGGCTGCCACCTGGTGCGCGTGCCGCGAAACGGCGGCGTCAGACGGGTGGGCCAAGGCAGTATCCACTTCACTCACCGGCAAATCCATCACGTTGGCATCTTCCTTTTGCGGGTCGGCCAGGATTTCTACCAGCCCTTCGCGCAACCATAACGGCGCATTTCCTCCTGCTTGCTGTTCTACCAATACGTGCAGAAACTCATGTAACAGCACTGGCCCGGTTCCTCCGTTGTTTTGGCGCACCCCTGCCGGCTGCAAAAAAACTGTATAGCCACGGGTTGCGGCGAGTGTCCAGCCCGGTTCTCCCGTGGTCTGCCGAAACAGCTCAACAGTGGGCAGCTCCTGCACAGTTGGGCCTTTCCCGCCTGGCAGGCCAGGGAACAGAGACTGAGCTTTCGACCAGGCGGCATTGCCGTCAGCCAGAAGGGCTCCAGACGGCTCTGTGGTCAGCAGGGTCCACCCTGAAGCGGGGATCTTCTGCCATCCGTTATCTCCCGGCGCGATGCCGGCGATGGTTCCGGGAAAGTAGAAATTGAGGATTTCGGTCTCGCTCTTGCCCTCCATCGCCATTTCATAAGCGCCTGCCTGGCATAGACCGGCTCCGTGGCCGTATCCTTTACCTCGAATTTCTACTACCACGCCCGAAACGGTGGCCGTATACCAATCGCTGCGCACCTGGTTCCATCCCAATTGGCGGTCTACCGCGAAGCGAAAGCTGCTGGCTGAGAGTTGTGCCGGTGCACCGCGGCCGGTAACTTCAAGCAGTTCGGCCCGGCCCTCAGCGCTGCGCCGGAGCACGCGGATGTCCGCGATCGGAGAAGGAGTGTGCCATCCCTGGGCGTGAAAAATGTCGTCGAGTTGCGCCAAGGGGATCGCGGCGTGCCATTCAGCAGGAGACCGGCGGAGACAGTAGGGATCGGCGCGATTCCCAGCCAGGTAACTGGCCTGCTCATCCGGCCAGACGGCAGCTGCGGACTCACTTCTGCCGCCGCAGTGCTGGGTGTAGTAGATGTGCGCCCGTTGGTTTCCGGACCACAGAGTTTCGCCGGCTGTTTCCCGCACAGCGCGTTCTACCTCGGGCCGCGGTTTGCCCAGGCGAAGGGCCTGGCAATGGGTGCTGTCACACAGACCGAAACCCTCCGTATGGTGGCGGTTTGCATTTTCGAGGGCGAAGGTGCGCATGCTGATAGCCATCGCCTTGAGCGAGGCCAGTGGTTCATCGGGGGCGGCCTCTCCGTTGAGTGCGGCTAACACGTAGGCTTCGCTGGGCAGCGTCAGCAGAACTCGCAGGCCGTCATGCTGAGAAGTGATGATCCATTTGCCGGCAGCAACAACCGGTTCCTCACCTGTGACTTGCATGCGAAACCTTCCGCTTAGGGTTAATGGTTTTTTGAGTCCCTCATCTACCTGCAAGGGTGTTTTCGGGTCATTGAGCGATGTTGCGGTAAGGTGGGTTACTGGTCTTGCGGAGAAGAGTTCGACCGTGAGGTCGCGAGCGCTCTGCGGCACCGGACCTTTTGCGCTGACAAAGAAATGTTGCACCAGGCGGGCGGCATCGGCTCCGTTGCCGCGCGGGAGATAGATCACGATGACTACGTGTTCGTGGCCGAGGGGAGCGGTCCCGGCAAACCATCCACCGCGGGTAGTGGTTCCTGTTTTCCCCGCGACTTCGAGGCCGGGTACGGCAGCATTGTGGGCCATACCGAAGCGCACTGAATCTTTGAGGCCCTGACCGACGGCGCTTCCCGGAATTTTGTCGAGATCGAGGAACAATTTGCGGTAAGCAGCGGCCATTTGGGCAGGAGAGACGGCAATCCCCTCAATGCCCAACACCAGGAGTTGTTTTTGCTCCCTGGTCAGCGCGCTGGGAGGCCGGGGTAAGCCATAATGTTGCAGAATCGCGGCCAACTGCGGAGCGGGGATACGGTCCGCTAGTGCGGCGAAATATTGGTTGCAGGAGTAGGCGAGCGCTTCCTGGGCAGCGAAGGCGACGTCACTCTGTGGATGGGTGCAGGGAAGTTTATATTCGTGCATTCCATCCACGATGTGCAGATTGCGCCGGCAAAAGACCGTGGTCTGCGGCAGCACTTCGCGTTGCTCTAAGGCAGCGGCCAGGAATAAAGGCTTGAGGATGGACCCCGGAGCGGCTGATTGATTAGCATCTTTCACTGTCGCCAGAAGCCGTCCGGTCTTTAGATCCACAACCACGCCAACGGCAGGAGTAGCGCGGAGCGCAGAAGACAGGACCACCTGTAGGATCGTTTCCGCCTGCACGACAAACGGCAACAGAAGCATCGCAAAGAGCAGGACGAATTTTGTCGTAAGCCTTCTGTTCATGCAGGGGACCAGGAAAGTCTGCGTGGCAACTTGGTTTTGATCAGGGCACGATTTTAGTCTTTCCCATCCCGCAACCACTCCAACCTGAGGAGCCTCTCCCCCTTGTCATCCCGACCGACGTGGAGGGATCTGCAGTGACGCGCCTCTGGTTTTTGTAAAATTCGATAAAATTTGATGCTTTTGGGCCTTTTGGATCGTGAACAGCCGGTGCGTAGCTCAGCGGTGCCGGGCATAGGTTTTTTTCTAGTGAGAAGGGGACCGTGGTGTCGGGAACAGAAGCGAAGGGCGAGGCGGGTCATCCGACCAGCCGTTTCGGCGTGTCATCTTCATCGCTTTCCTTGTGCTGCTCGGTCATGTCCCCCGCCTTCCGGGTAAACAGTGCGCCTTTACGGCTACTGGTTCAGGTGGTGCCAGCCGGCAACGACTGTCCTCTCCCCGTGTCGGTCCTCCTGTAGAAATGTGCGAACTAAGCGAACTAAGTCTGGGAAGGGAGCTGAGCCTGCGATCGGCGATTCAGTCGTCCAGAAAATACGCGCGAAAAGCGCGATAAGCGCGATAAGGGGGTCTGAGCATGCTTTTATCCTCATTAAGGGGCTGCTCCATTGCCTTACGCCTGGAACCCACTTCTGCGGTGACAAACGGGACGATATATCTGGCTACGCGGTGAATTCTGCTCTCCGCATGCGGCGCCCTCGCGGGGCGTACCCACGATGTGGACAAGCGTAATCCGTCACTTTGATGTCACTTTATTGTTTGCTTCACCCAAGTCATCAGGCTGGCAAGCGCTGATGTTTCCTCGGTGGTTGGCGGCAAGGCACGGGCAGAGCGCACCGGTGCAAGGCCAAGCAGAGCCGTCGTGGCAAGACGGCTCCGGCGTCTGGATCTTAATTCCACAGTAGTACGGTTTTTGGCCGGCATCAAGAGGGTAAGAGGATTTCTTTGGTAACCATGGCAGGCGCGTTTTGCACCATGGTGCAAAGAAGTGATTGCCGTTGTGGGCGGAACCTGGGCGTCTTTCCCGTAAGTGAATGTCCAGGGAACGCGGCAATGATGAATTTTCGATGGCCTGGCGGCAATTCGCAACAGAGGCCGTATCCGGAGGTACGCGAAAGGTGACTTCCGAGTTAGTTCATCAGTTGTGCCGTCAGCGAATCGCACCTGGACGGGCGAAGTGGAAGGGGTGGCTGGGTTGAAGCGACTGCAGTTCTTCGACGGATCAGACTCCAGGGTGTAATCCCGTTCCACCCCTTGGTTGAACACGACCAGGGAGAAAGGTGTTTTCCTCAATGTCGAGCTTCGATCGATGCAACTATACCAGAGCCTTATTCGTCTTCTGAAGGGTGTTCCCGATAGTAGCCGTGGGAGCCGAAGCCGGGCCCTTTACGACGCTTGATTTCCTGCAGCAACTCTTCAACTGTAAGGTCGAATGTGTTGGCGACGCCCTAGGCTACGGGCGATCGAAAAGGCATCGACATCAGCTTTGAGGCGAAATAGTTAGGACTGCTGATTTCAGTTCATCCAGGCATATAAGCATATTGGATGGAGGAGCCCTTATGAAACACTTCACATTCTTCCTGGTTGCAGTTGCAACAATGGCCGGGCTTGTCGCCCTCATTGCCCCTGCTCCAGGACAAGCGAGTGGGGAATCCGCCCCGGCCTTCGTTACCGAAATCCCTCACGGGTACCGCGACTGGAAATGGGTCTCCTCGGCCCATGAAGCAGGCAACCTCAATAGTATCGGTGCCCTCCTGGGCAACGATGTAGCCATCAAGGCCTACCGGGATGGGAAGCTTCCGTTCCCCGACGGCACGATGGTTGCTGCTTTGCACTACCGTTATGTGCCATCAGACGAAAATAACAAAGTCTTTGGCCAAGCTCAATCTTTCGTTCCCGGGGCCCCCACGAACATTCAATTTATGATCAAGGACTCAAAAAAGTACGCTGCAACCGGCGGCTGGGGGTTCGGTCACTTCGCAGACGGCAAACATGGCGACGCGGCGTTTATGAAAAGCTGCTTCCCCTGCCACCAGAAGGCCAAAGCGACCGACTATGTCTTTACTCATTACGCGCCTTGATGCTGAAAACTAGAGCAGAAAGGAATGAGACTAATCGAAGTCACATTGGAGGTGTGACATGGCGCAAACCGTCGCCGACCTGCTGTGGGAGATGCTCGAGAAAGCCGGTGTGCAACGCTGTTACGGAATTGTTGGCGATGCGCTGAATCCTGTGATCGATGCACTTCACCGCAATGGAAATGTCGATTTCGTGCATGTGCGGCATGAAGAATACGGCGTCTTCGCGGCGGTGGCTGACGCCTATTTCACGGGCAGACCAGTGGCGGTGTGCGGCACCGCGGGCCCGGGAGTGACGCATCTGTTCAACGGGCTCATCGATGCCACGAGGGAAGGCGCGCCTGTCATTGCGATTGCGGGCGATGTGGAACGGTCACTGATCGATACGGATGCCCTCGAAGAGCTAAACCCTTACAAGTTCTTCGACACGGCCAGCCTTTACGTCGGGCGCATTGTCGACCCCAATCAGGCCCGACCAGTCATTGCGACAGCCATCATGACTGCCATGCTCAAGAAGGGTTCGACGGTGATCTCCTTGCCGGGAGATGTCGCCGCGACCGATGCGCCGTCAGGCGCTTATGCGGTTGCCGCACCTGTTACGCCCGTGCTTCGCCCTGCGGATGAGGACATCGAGAGATTGGCGCAGATGATTGAGGCCGCGGGTAGCGTAGCGATCTTTGGTGGCGATGGCTGCCGGACCGCCCGTGACGAGGTTCTGGCGTTGGCCAGCAAACTGAAGGCGCCCGTAGGGTATTCGTTTCGCGGCAAGCAGTGGCTGGAGCACGACAATCCCCAGGCTGTCGGCATGACCGGTCTTCTGGGATATGGAGGGGCCTACAGCGCCATCCATGATGCGGAACTTCTGCTGATGTTGGGGACCGATTTTCCTTTCTCGGAGTTTCTACCTGGGGATGAGGTAAAGAAGGTGCAGATCGATCGCGAACCGAGCCACATAGGCCGGCGCACGCATGTTGATCTGGGGCTCGTTGGCGATATTAAATCGACGCTGACTGCAGTATTGCCGAAGGTCAGGGAAAGAAGCGATGCGAGTTTTCTCGAGAAGCGCCTCGCCGAGACGCGTGACTTCTACGAACTGATGAATCACTATGTTGAGAAGGGGCCCGGTCTCAAGCCCATTCGACCCGAGTTTCTGGCTGCCACGCTCTGCCAACTGGCTGCGGACGATGCCATGTTTTTCGCCGATACGGGCACACCGTGCATGTGGCTGGCGCGGCACATCAAAGGCTCGGCCAACCGCAGGCTCTTCGGGTCATTCACCTGGGCATCCATGGCCAATGCCGCGCCCAATGCTTTCGGCGCGCAGTTGGCCTTTCCGGGACGGCAAACGATCGCTCTATGCGGCGACGGAGGATTTACGATGCTGGCGCTCGGCGATCTCCTCACGCAGGTTGAGCGCAGGACGCAAGTCATCCAGATCGTCTTCAATAACGAATCCCTCAACTTCGTCAACATCGAGCAGCAAGAAGCCGGCATGGTACCGTTTGGCGTGAACTTTAAGAACCCGAATTTTGCCCGAGTAGCAGAAGCCATGGGCGCCAAGGGAATACGCCTAGAGGAGCCCGGCGACGTGAAAGACGCTCTCTCTGAAGCACTGGCCTACAAAGATGGACCGGTAGTGGTGGACGCCGTCGTCGATCGGTTTGCACTCTCATTGCCGTCGCACGTGCCACTCCACACCGCCCAGGGCTATACCTTGAGTTTTGCGAAGCAAGTGCTCTCGGGCCATATGGACTCGGTGATCAAGAGTATCGAGCATAACGTTCGCTTGATTTGAGCGATCGGTTGTGTGAGGACTACGGCCTACCATAACTCGGGTGAGATAAGGGGTCCACTCCTTCATGTCCCCTTATCACCTTGCATAGTAGCCGCGACGCAATCGAGCAGCGGCATTCCTCTTTTTGATTCTTAATTCTACGTCGTGGTAGGCTCCGTCTCGGACGGTTGAAGGCTCAAAGGACAGTTCGTAAGAGGAACGTGCGTCATTAATGCATAGTGAAATCTGTTGTGCAATCTGATTGTTTCTTACCAAAACCACTCCTCCACTCTGATACGCGAGAACTTGAAGGACCAGATCATTGACATTCGCTTGACTTTCCTTCGTAACGGCTCGGTAATATGCCTCGTACCAATTGGGATTAGGCTGCCCGTCTGCAAGGGAGCCGCTCGGTTCTGGAAGGCGAGCTGGCTTGCACAGCCAAACTGTAGTGCAAACAATCGACGAGTGGATCAGTCAGGATCACGGAGTTGAATTGCGTGCTAGCTCCACGATCGGAACCTCTAAGGAACGCGGCGCTGTCGGCTTCACAGACATTGGCGGGCTATTACACAACCAGTGACTGACGGGTGGGCGACGACATGGGAATAATTCCAAAGAACTCACTTCAAATCAGGCTGTTCAAGCGTTTCGAGCGGTTGATCCGGGACGTTGTGTCTTGCGCGCTTAGGCTACTTCTTCAACAGCGATATCCAGTTCTGGACGATTGTGAACGGGGCTTGTGCGGACTCGCGTGCCGGGACCGGGAACAGAAACCTTTTGCCGTCAGCGGAGACGTCCCAGCCGTCCGCGTTCGGCGGGCCTTTGAACAATGCCGCGGGCGTCCCGGGCTGGAATCCATCAACGCTCGTGGACACTGGCACCGCCATCACGCTGCCGTCCGGAGCGAGGTAGACCAACTCCTTGCTGTCACCACGCCAACGAGGCTGAGTTCCGCCGCCTTGCGAGACCGTCCATTTTCCGCCGCCGTTGGTCGCCGGGAATGGCCGCACGTAGATCTCGTTTCTTCCCGACTCGTCCGATTGATACGCGACCCAGTAGCCATCGGGAGAGAATTTTGCATTTTTCTCGTCGAAAACGGTGCGCAGAAAGGGAACCGGCTTGCGACCGCCCGGCTTTTCGCCCGATGACGCCCCGTCCATCGGCAGCACCCACAAGTCGCTTTTGGTCTTTGGATCGACATCGTAATACAGCAGGAAGTGTCCGTCGCGGGACCAGTCCTCTACGAACTTGGGGTGATCCGACTTGAACAGCAACTGGTCCTGACCCGCGCCGTTCGACGCATTTTGGTACAGGTCGAACTGGCCGACACGATCCGATGAAAAGGCAATGCGATTGCCGTCCGGAGACCAGACGGGGTTCAGGTCTGAGGCTGGATCGAAGGTGAAGCGCGTATCGCTCGCTCGGGAAAATGCTGTCAGCCAGATGTCAAAGTTGTTCCCATCAGTTCGCGCCGCGGCGACCCGCGTCCCGTCCGGCGAAAGCGCCAGTGATGCCGGCCCTCTGTAGTTGTGGGCGGTGCCCACCGCGCCTAGACCTTTGCCCTGCCGATCGAACCAGCCGATCTGAGTGGTTCCGCCGCTCGCGCCATCTCGATAGGCGAGGATTCCATTATCCGAGGCGGCAAAGTATCCAAACCCAATGTAGCTGCCCAACTGCTCGGCCAGCGGTACGGCTTCACCGGTGGTCTCCAGGCGGTGAAGATCGAAAGGCTGCGCCAGCAGTGTTCCGCCACTCTGGAAAAGGATCGCGCCTCCCGTGCCGTCCGGGAAAGGAACGAAGCCAGGGCTAAACCCGGTAGCCATTAGCCGC
>Ga0210391_10004169_pt1 | contig 12133 bp, 13 predicted proteins | sample IncBWC12OmetaG_FD_160573 | JGI IMG/M metagenome (GOLD analysis project Ga0210391, IMG submission 160573) | Forest soil microbial communities from Barre Woods Harvard Forest LTER site, Petersham, Massachusetts, United States - Inc-BW-C-12-O ...
GCGGCCTGACGCACAAAGCTATCGAAGCCTATCCCTTCCTGCTCGACGGACCCCAGCCCAAGAAAATCGTTCGTACCGCGGAACTGATCTCCGGAAGCGGTCATCGCGCGCGCTTTGAAATGAGCCAGCCGATCGTCATCTACGCGCGCAAAGTGCTCAACGGCCTGCTGCTGGATCGTGCGGCGGCAGCCGGATGCCGGGTCATCCGTTCGCGTGTCACCAGCGTTCACACGCAGGGCGGGCGCGTCCGCCTGACGGTGGGCGGTGAAGAGCGCCAATCGGATTTCGTGGTCCTCGCGGCGGGTGCACGCAATCAGCTTTTGCCCGAAACCACGGCACTCGGCGCGCTCGACCTCGAAGTCACGCTCGGTTACTTCGTTCCCACACAGGAAGACATCATCAAAGTGAAATTCCTGAAAGAATTCGAGGGGTATCTATGGTCGTTCCCGCGCGCCGATCATCTTTCCGTCGGCATCTGCGCGAAATTGGGACAAAATCCCACGCAGCAGCTTCGTGCGCATCTGGATGACTTCGTCCGCGAAGAAAATATCCGTATGGAGGGAGCGCACTTTTGCAGCCACGTTCTGCCGTCACCGGAAGCCGCCACGATCCGCGGACGCCGCATCGTGGGCAACAACTGGGCGATGGCCGGCGACGCCGCCGCGTGCGTGGATCCGGTCACCGGCGAGGGTTTGTATTACGCCCTGCGCTCCGGCGATCTGCTGGCGCAGGCTCTGGTGGACGGACAGCCGCAAACCTATCCCGAGCGGATGCGCGCTGCATTTTCCGCGGATCTCGAATTCGCGGCCAACATCGCGCGCAGGTTGTTTCGCGGTAACTTCCTGGGCGGCGCGATCACCACGCGCATGGTGCAGCTGCTGAATCATTCACCCGCGTTTCGCGATTTGATGCGGGACGTTTTCAGCGGCTCGCAGGACTATCGCAGTCTGAAGGGCCGGCTCTGGAATCAGTTTGGCGTCACGTGCCTGCAGTTCACGCGCAGCCTGTTGTATCCGCGCGGAACGTTCGGCGCGCAACGCCAGGCTCGCCGCGAACCGCAATCATGAAATCGAGACGGGTGAGAGCCAAACGGAACGCCGCCCGTCGCGCGAAGAAGCAGCCGGCGCCCGGGCGTGCCTCGTCGTCGGGTTCGAGCTCGGTTGCGCCGCCCGACGGGCGCCCGCGAATCGGACTCGAAGCCACCGTGGAGCGGGTTGTCGAGCTTCAACACACGATTCAGGCCGTCAATCCGCAGCTCCCCCCGGTTTTCTCCACCCCCATGATGATTGCGCTCATGGAACACGCCACGGTAAGAGCCATCACGCCCGAGCTTCCGGCCGGCGCGATTTCCGTCGGCACTCGAATTGAAGTGGATCATCTGAAAGCGGTTGGGGCCGGCGCGAGGGTCGTCGCGTGGGCGAAATTCACCGAATATCGCGGCCGGTTCCTGGTTTTTGATGTGGAAGCACGCTCCGGCGAGCACGTAATCGGTCGCGGCAAAGTATTCCGCGCCATCGTTCAACCGCGTGAACACGGAGAAAAAGCAGCCGCGCGCGTCGAGAAAAAGTAGTTCGCGCTACTTTTTCTCGGTGATCCCGACCGAGGCCCGCGTCGTTTCCCAATCCATCCGCAGCGTACAAGCGTCGCCGGCTCGATCCAGCGAAATCGTGAAATTCTCGAGCGGCGCGTCCAGTTTCGACACTTTCATCGGCGCCCGCGTGAAATCGTCCTGCTCGCCCGGATACGGTACGCCCCACTCGCCCGTGTCTTTGCTGACAATCAAAGTCCAGCCGTCTTCCTTGGGCAGAGTGAACAGCGTATAGCTCCCCGCGGGCACTGTCTTTCCGCCTACGTTTATGTCCGCGTCGATCACGAACGTAGTCGCCTCGTTCGCTCCCGCGCGCCACGGCTCGCCATACGGCACCAGCCCGCCGAAAATCTTCCGCCCGCGCATCTGCGGGCTGGCGTAGTCAATGTGGATTGTTTTGCCGTCCGCGAATTTGCACTCCGCCTTTGCCGGCGGACTGGCCACCTGGCCGTCGGACTGCGCCCGGCTGGGCGCGGCCAGCGCCAGCATGACCGCGACCAGACATCCGATGCCGGCAGCAAATTTACCCGCACTTCGCATATCGTCCCCCTGTGAATTCGATCTCATGCCTTCGCGCGCACCTGGTCTGCGATTCGATACGCCTCATCGGCCGCCACCCGCCGCCGCACGTAGATCAGCACAGCCAAAAGGGCCGCCAGCGCCGCAAACCAGATCGCCGTGATCAAATCGACAGCCCAGCCCGCGGCCTTGCCGATGCGCGCCAGCAGGAACGGTAGGAAATAGAACGCGGTGATGTGCTGGTAGTCCCACGGATCATATGTCATAGAATCGTTCGTCAGTGCCCATTCATCCATTTTGCCCAAGCTGAAGGCCACGATGTTTTTCATGCGCAGCGCGATCACCCAGGTGGGGTGGCCCAGGGTATCCATCTGATAGATTTCCAGCGGGCACCAGAACATCACGGACGACAGCTGCACGAGCACGGCCGCCACGATCAGCACCGCTCCCATCGTTCGCACCGCTTTGCCGATTTCCGGGCCGTGCCGCATCATCAGCGGCACCGAGACGAAGGCCACCATCTGCGCCGCGGTTGAAACGTAGCGGTCGCCCCAGGCGAAATCACCGCTCCAAACAGTGAATTTCGCGTAGAAACAGATGTAGGCCAGCAGCAGGGCGCCGCATGCGATCAGATACGCGCGGATGTCCGGCCGGAACCGCCTCCACGCCACCGCAGAAAGGATCAGCGTTAGCACCAGCAGAGGATCGAACAGGAAAATCGACTTCTCCGGCGTGAACAGCGCTCCGAAAAAACCCACGTGGAAGGGCGTCTCGAAGGGAAACGCCTTTGGAAGTGCCGGATGGAGCATTCTCTGCTCGTGCCCGAACGCACCGATGTAGGTGCCCATCACCGATCCGAATCGGTACCACTGGTATGCGCGATCGACCGCCAGGCAGATCACATAGACGGGCAGCGCCACTTTCATATAGCGCACCGTCTGTGCGCGCCGTGTCGCTTCCGGATTCTTCGAGAATCGCGAGACCAGCAGCAAGAACAGCGCGACGGCTACCAAATCCAGCCCTGTCGTCAATCTCGTGAGCAGGTTTGCGCCCAGAGCCAGCGACCCGATCAGCAAAGCGCGCCGGTCGCCGTCGCAAAACCACTTGTATTGCAAGGCGAGCCCGGTCAGTGTCAGCAGAAAGATATAATTGTTCTCCATCAGGTTCTGCGTGTAATGGAGAAACGTGGTGCAGAAAATCAATGCGAGTGCGCCGGCGATCCGCTCGTTGGCCCTAAATCCGAAAAGCCCCAGCAGCCGCAGACATATCAGCGCGCTTAGAACGCAAATCAAAATGTTCGTGGCGTAGCTGACGACGATGTCGCGCACGGTGGGATCGGCATCGTAGCTGCTGAAAATCGGCAGCCGCTCCAGTCCCGCGCCGATGACGTCGGCTGGCAGCATCAGCACCGATTGCCCGACTCCGTACCAGCCGTAGAGCCGCCCCCCACGCCCATGGATCCCGAATTCGGGATAGTCCTGCGGATCCACCGCCGGCGTGGAGGTCCAAAACGAATGCGTCGCTGCCAAACGATGCGTCGTGTCGCTTGAACCAAGCTCGCCCGACTGCACCACGAAGGCCGCCAGGAACGCAACAATCCCAACCAAGTACGCAGGATTGCGAATCCACCGGCGAAAGCGAGCGGTCATCGTAGCCCGCGCATCGTAGTCCACGCCCGCCGTGGGTTCAAGCAGCTATGGGATCGCCACTTGAAACCAAGGTGGGCGAAGACCGGCGTAGCGAACAGGAAGTGCGATATCCGAGAATCCAACGGCCCGGAGGTTCGTGCTGACACGGGAATGCGTACGGCGGCCTTGCGGTATTCTGAGTGGATTGGTCCCGGCGAGTGGGGTCGAACCACCACGGCCTTGCGGCCACGAGATTTTGAGTCTCGCGCGTATGCCAATTTCGCCACGCCGGGACGGCCAACTTTCGATCAGGACCGCTGTCACTTGGCGCTCCTGGTCGTTGCGACTAATGTAGCGACCGAACGCGGCTGGCGTCAAGTGAGTCCCGGCGGGATAGGGGGTATCGCCTTTTTCGAGAAGGCGCGTGAGCGCGGTATTTCGAAGATCGGGAATTGAGACGATGCCGTCTGCGCCCGAGCCACCGCGCACCTCTCGGTCACGCCGGACCACCGGCCGCCGTGTGGGTTGAGTCCTCGTCCGGCACCCCCACAGTCTCGCTATGGGCTCGGTGCAACCGGATGAATATCCACCGCCGTGTGAAACACGATCCTTCCGTGCCGCACGACAAAGGCGTCCGTTCCGGCCATCGATCCCGGCTTGCCCGGATGGGAAACCCAGTGCTCGTACCCCACGTCACCGTCCGACGTCACCGTGGCGTCGAAGACAGGCGCCGTGGCATTCGCGCTGGCGTTCGCAAAAAACGACGCAAACATTTTTCGCAATGCCGGCTTCCCCTGTACGGTCGACTTCGGCGCGATAAAAATCGCGTCGTCCGCGTAATCGCTGAGCACGCCTTCCAAATCGTGAGCCCTGAAAACGGCCAGGTGATGCGTAACCACCTGCTCCGGCGTCCGCGCCTCGAGCGCAGCCTCGTCGGCGGTCTCCTGCGGCTGTACCTGCCAAGCGAAGGCGCACAACGCCAACAAAACCGTCCCGCAAGCCGAAAATCTCTTCATGGCCAACTCCGTCGCGGCAGGGACCGTCGCCACTCCTACGTACCCACCCGCAGGGCCCGCGTCAAATTCTTCAACGTAGCCACCGCGGAAAACGCCGCCAGCTGCGATGTCTTCGGATTCGATTTCGAGGGTACATTCTCCACCTTCATGGTCAGCTTTCCAAATTCGCCGCACACGCGAATCTCGTGCACGTTCTCGTTCCCGCCCGGAACCGCCACCACCCGCACGCGCACAGGGACCGCTGCATCCACCGCCAGCCGCAGCGACGCAGCCACGTTCGACGTAGCCGGAAACGCCCGGGCGGCTTCTTCCGCCGTCCCATCGAAAATCACGGTGTCTTCCTTGAGTTCCGCAAGCTGCAGCCCGCGATCGGCTACGTACTTTGATCCCGCCAGCGCCGCCACCGGCTTTCGGCTCGTCAATTGCGCGATTTCAATGCGCCCAATCGAAGCGGACTTGATTCCGTCCAACCCTGCAATCGCTCCCGAAGGCACGTAGATCCGGCAATTCCTGGCGGCCGCCTCGCGAAACCATTCCTCGCGTCCCAGGAGGCCGCCCACGCTCATGATCAGCACGTCGCGGCCGCGCCCAAGCGCCTTCGGCACAAACTCCGGCAGCGCCGCTTGGCTCGCCGCCTCGACCGCCAGTTCGCACCTCTCGATCATTTCCTCGACCCCCACCACGGGAGGACGGCAAGACAATTCGCTCGAAAGCGCTTCAGCACCCAAGCGGTTCTGATCCGTCAGCGCGACCAGCTCCGCATCCAACTGCCGCTCGTCGAGCGCTTTCGCGATCACGCGCCCGATGGCGCCCACTCCCAGAAGTCCAACTCTCAGCATCGGCCCCCCTCACGCCAACTCGAGCATTCGATCGATCGCACGCTTCGCCTTCACCGCAATTTCCACCGGCACCGTAATCTGTGGCGTCATGGTCTCGAGCGAGCGAATCACCCGATCGAGAGTGATCGTCTTCATGAATGCGCAAATCGCCTCGGCGTTCACGGGATGAAACGTCTTGCCCGGGAATTTCTTATTCAGCTGATGCATGATTCCGAGTTCCGTGCCCACCGCGAATTCCGCGCCCTCGGACTCCCCGATGTGCCGCAGCATCCCCTCGGTCGACAGAAAAAACGTGCGGTCCTGGGGCAGCGTTCCATCCAGCGCCTTTGACATGCACGAACTCACGCATCCGCACTCAGGATGAAGCAGCAGCTCAATATCCGGATGCTGGTCCATGATTTCCACAACCTGCTCCGGCCGAATCGTCTTGTGCACGTGACAGTAGCCGGGATACGCGACGATGTTGCTCCGCCCGGTCTGCCGCGCCACCACTTCCGCCAGAAACTTATCGGGCAGAAACAGGATTGTCTTGTCCGCCGGAATCGAGGCCACCACCTTGGCGGCATTTGCCGAGGTGCAGCAGTAATCGCTTTCCGCCTTCACCGCCGCCGACGTATTGATGTAGGAAACCACCACCGCGCCCGGTAGTTTCTCTTTCCATTTTCGCAATTCCTCAGGCGTAATCGCAGCCGCCAGCGAACACCCCGCCCGCAAATCCGGCAGCAGTACGATTTTATCGGGCAGCAGGATGGCCGCCGTCTCCGCCATGAAATGCACGCCGCAGAATACGATCACATCCGCCTTTGTCTTCGCCGCCGCCTGCGAAAGCTTCAGCGAATCGGCCACCGCGTCGGCCACTTCCTGCACCTCGGGCCGCTGGTAGTGATGCGCCAGTAAAATCGCATTTCGCTCCGCACACAGCGCGCGCACGCGCTCCTGCTTTCGCTGAATCTCCGCGGCCGAATCCGCCACCGTCTCGACCACCGGCAGCGTGTAACGCGATTCAAAACCCTCCTGCATCGTGACTTCAGCCATCCGTGCTCTCCTTGTTTGATTGAGTTATGAAATCCGCTGGCAAATATCGAGCGCTTTCGCCGAATGCGTCAGCGCCCCAATCGAAATCGCGTCCACGCCGAGCGCCGCATAGGCCTCCACGTTGGTTTCCGTGATTCCGCCGCTCGCCTCGATCAGCGTGTCGTGCCAAAGGTTTTCCCGCTGCAGCGTTCCCAGAATCGCGCCGGTTTGTTCAATCGGCATGTTGTCGAGCATCAGCAAGCAGGGATATTCCTGCGCCGCGTCCTGGCGCAAACGCCGGAATGTTTCCGCGGCCGCCCGCGCCGCAGGCTCGCCCCGCACCTCGATCTCGATGAACGCCGCATCCGCCCGACACTTCCAGGCTTTCTCGATGGCAACCGGCGCCGCATCCTCTTCGCGCCTCGCCAACAGCGCGAGGTGATTGTTCTTGATCAGGATCGCGTCGCCCAGCCCGAGCCGGTGCGTCCCGCCGTTGCCCAAATGCAGCGCACGTTTGTCGAGCAGGCCCCAGGGGGTTTTTCGTGTCCCCACGATCCGTGTTCTCGACGATTTCCGGCCGGCCCGCTCCTGCATGCAGCGGGCAGCCGTGGCAATCCCGCTCATCCTCTGCAGCAGATTCAGCCCCACGCGCTCCAAGGCCAGTAGCTTCGATTCATCCCCGTCGGCGTACAGCAGCGTGTCACCCGGCAGGATAGCGTCTCCGTCCTGCTTCTCGAACCTCACCGTCACTCCGTGGCTCCGTAGCAGGAAGGCGAATTCCGCCAGGCCCGCCGCCACGCCCCCTTCGCGCGCCACGATCGCCGCCCCAGCGGGACGATTTTTCATTCCCAGCGCCCTGGCGGTGAGGTCCTCGGGCAAAATATCGCCCTTCACCAACACGTTGATGAACGCCCCGACCGCGCGCGAATATCCCAGGTTCTCGAGCGTGAGGCTGTCACCCCGAAAAAGCGCCCGCTCGATTCGCTCCGCCCGTGTCGCTTCCATCCCAGGTCCTTGTCTTGGATTGAACTATTTCAGAAGAAAACCACGTGCTCGCAGCTGCGCCTTCGCGCGCGCGATCAGCTCGGGGCGGGACGCTTCGACCGTATGAAGATGTACGCCTCGGGTAAGTGAAGAGAGCAACGCAGCATGCGAGGAATGAACTCGCGCCAGAAAATCCTGAACATCGGCACGCGATTCCAGCATCAGCGAACCGCGCAGCTCGCCGTAAACGGGATGTTCTACGATGACGTCGAGAATCTTGACGCCGTGATCCACCAGAATCTGCAGCTCCTCCTGCGTGCGTTCCGGCGTATGACGGGACGCCAGCAGTTCACGGTGCCCGCGCCGGGAACCTGCCGGCAAGTGATAGCCCCGCGGCGTCGCTTCAATCTTCTCGCCGCTGGCCCGAAGAATGGCCACGTCCTGCACCAGGCACTGCCGGCTCACGCGGAAACGCTTCGCCAGCTCGCCGCCACAGACCGGCTCCTGGTGACTCTGCATCCAGGCGAGTATTCCCCGCCGGCGCTGCTCGGCGGGATCCGCCTTTGTTTTGGAATGCATATTGGCAGCCTTCATACCCTTCTGTCTTGTCAGATATCTTGTCCGATGTCAAGTTGTAGCTCTCCCGTGTCCGCGCGGACTTGGACTGGTTACTCCGGCGTGAATGGGAAACATCTTTTCCGATCCGCGCGCGCGCGATTGGGGGATAGTGATTAGGATACGTCCGGTGAAAGGTTGATACTGGTGGCGCAGACAGGGCAAAGACGGAGCGCGCGCGTCCTGATGGATGTTCCCGTGGTCGTTTGCGGTAAATCGGGCGATCGCATTGCCTTTCGCGAGGAAACCTTCACGGTTACGGTAAGCGCCCATGGCGCGCTCTTGATGATGTCGACCAAAGTGAACCTGGGCCAGAAAATCCTGGTGATCAATCCCTTCAATCGCGACGAACGCGAAGGCCACATCGCCTACCAGGGACCTCTGCACGCCGGGCTCTCGCAGGTGGCCGTGGAGTTTTCAAAGCCCTCACCGGAATTCTGGCCGATCGACCCGGCTCCCGCCGATTGGATGAAGGGTTCCTGAAATTCCCGTGGCCTGGAGGCATTGACTTTTGCGCGCACGACACCTATTTCGCGCTGGCAGCCTGGGGCGCCCTGTGTCACTCTGTGGGTGCGGAACGCGAGTCCCCCCGCAGGTCGCTGCGCCTCAAAAAGGCCTCGTTTTCTCCGGTGTGGCAAAACCCCTGAGTTTGAATCGCCTCTGGGAGTTGTGGTGCCGTTACGGCAACTGCTTTTAATTGCAAGCACCGCGGTACTAGCATGACGTGTCCTTCCGAAATATCCCCGATGGCAGGCTTGTCGGCGCTCGTGAGGTCCCCAATCCCGGTCTGTGACGAACCCGCCGAGGCAAGTTCTCTTACCTTCCCTCCAAGCTCTCACAGCGCCCGTTTCAGAATGGGAATGGCCGGGGAGCTCCCGGCAAGTGACATGGAAGGGACTCCCGTCCACATGCGGACACACCAGCGCTCAATTCCCGTTGCTTCAATACCAAGAAAGCCCTATCTTAGCGCTAGAAGTGCTTGTCCTAGAAACGTTTCACTTCGGAACAGGTCCAACGGTGCCATCCATGCGGCCAGGGGAACAACTCAGAGAACTTCGCAATCGCTTGGGAGTTACGACACGCGAAGTAGAAGAATTCAGCCGCACCATCGCCGAAGATCGCCAGAACGAGGAATTCTACATATCCAATGCCTGGCTCACTCAGCTGGAGAATAAGAACTCGATCCCCAGCATCTACAAGCTTTATAGTTTGAGCGTCATTTACCGCACGAAATTCAATGATTTACTTGCAGTTTTCGGCATCGACCTCGCCGCTACGTCGCGCTATCAGCTCGCGCTGCCCCTTCAGAACACGCACCTCACGACCTTTGAATCGCTCGATCCGGAAAAGGCGGTAACGTTCCCGGTACGATTTGACAAGAGCTTCAATCTGGAATCAACCAGCTTGATTTCCCGCATGGTGGAGGTATGGGGTGAAGTCCCCATCGCATTGATTCAAAAGCTGGATGTCCGCCATTGCCAGTACGGTTACATCGGCGTGGACGATTACTCGATGTATCCGCTGCTGCGTCCGGGATCCTTCGTTCAGATCGACAGTCCTCCCAGCCGAGTGCAGGCGTCGGAGTGGCGCACGGAGTTCGATAGGCCCATATATTTCATAGAGTTGCGAGATGGCTACGCCTGCTCGTGGGCCGAAGTACGAGGTTCGCAGATCACGTTGATCCCGCATCCCCTGTCGGGATGCCCGATCCGCCAATTCGCCTATCCCTCCGAAGCGGAGATTATCGGCCAGGTTACCGGAGTGGCTATGCGCTTAGCGCCACCGGCTGCGAATGGAGACGAGACTCCAAGATTGCCAAAGCGATCTTGAAGCTTGAAAACAGAAACTGCGCTGAAAGAGGGTCGCTTTCGACCGGAACGGCCACTCGGTAGGGCTCCAATTTCCTCCACGCCGTCAGAAAATCCAGCGGGCTGGTGTGGGTAGAAGACATGTACCCGTCCATCTGGTCCACCAGGTCCTCCAGCGAACTTCCCAACAGGTTCCTGAACGCCTCTCGATGGCAATCCGCCATAGCCTCGCACGCCACTTCCTGCGAATAGCGGGACGCCAAACCGTCGTGGTAATAGAGCCCCGTGTTGTAATCGCGCATGGAAGCCAGATAGATCAACCGGTCGAGAGGCCGGGGATAGCCGGACAGCGAGCGCCGACGGAAATCATCGGCGGCCTGCTGGACATCCATCCGTCTTGGAAGAGAAGGCACGAGGGGTTCGAGCTTTTATCAGCGCACAGGACGAATGACCGCCTGTTGGGCGGCCGGCACCACATAGGCCGGGGTTAGAAATGCCAAAGACCTCTCGGAAATAGTGCAAACGCGGTTGGCGATTGCCGCTGTCGAAGCCACCATTCGCGGCGCCGCGTAGGGTCCGCCCAGATACACGGAAACCTGCAGGGCGCGGCACGCCAGTAACAGTAGGGCGAAGTCGAATCCGAGTGAAATTTCCGTCGCGAGGCTCAGGCCGGCATAAAACCGCGCCGAACCGAGGTGGAAACTCCTGAGATCGTTCACTTCCTGTCGAACCCGGCGAATCCACGAAAGCACCACCAGCTTCCGCTCGGACATGAACATCTCGCGAATGTCCTCCGAAGCTTGCGATTCTACATAGACCAAGTCCGTTCGATCGAAGATGCGCGCCACCATCTCCGCCGGCAGCAAACCCGCCTGCAGAGAGCTGAGCGCCTGTTTCGCCCTTAGCATTGCGTCCGAGCCGCCCTCGACGCGCTTGCGCAATGCCAGCGAAGCCAGCGAAACCCCCAGGCCCACCGCGATCGCTATAAATGAGATCAACTGCGTCACAGTCGCTCCACCTTTACTAGATTCGTGCCCGCCGTACTCACCATTCCTCGAGTCCTCGATGCGAGACCGTCGTAATCATCGTCGGAGTTAATTCTAGTCTTGGGAACCGGATTCGGTAAATAGGACCAAAGTGCTACCAGCCAAATCGATAGGGAAGCAAGGTAGGAGAGCTGCTGCGTGAATGTCCAGGCATCTTGGAAGCTCGGGCCTATGTAATTTCGTACGGCCAGCAGGGCGAGCGTCACCGCGACGGCCTGGCCGTAACCAAGCATTATTCCCTTCAGGTTTCTGCCAGCCGGGATGGCGTAGTAGGCCATTACCTGAATAATAACAATCAACAGCACTCCCTGCACGGCTAGAAAATACTGTTGTGCTCGAGTGAAAATCGCACGCGCCGCCCCATTGCTCGGCGCAATGATCGGGTAGACCACCGCGAACACCGTAACGGCTGCGAGGAACGTGTAACTGGCGACCCTCGCGAATTTCTCGGCCCCCGCGTAGGGCGAAAGGCCGTGCCGGAAGATTTCAAGCGCGATGCCGCAGCCCAGCAAGAGGCTCATGAAGCCCGCATACCAGCTCCATTTATCTGCAACCGGGAACTTCGTTACATATGCCAGGAAAAATGTTGCGTCTGCGAGGAACAGACTGAGGATATAGATATAAAAATTCGGATACCGCAAAAGCAGCTTTGCGCGCGCGCCGCGGTAGAGTACCAGCGCTTCGAGCAAAATGCCGAGGAGCCAAATTATCGAACTAGCCATAAGGCACACCCGCCTACAAGGAGACGAATGCTAACACAAACAGCAAAGGGACGGGCTGGAACTTTCCCCCTGCTTGCTTTAGCACTCAACCCAATAAGTCGGGTGTAACAATATGACAGACAATAGCTTACGAAACCTCTGCTAGCGAGCCACTGCGATTTCGCGTGGCTTTGTCAGCAGCTTACTCGACTCCACCGTCCGGATTGCCCGGCATTGGACGTGTCCCTTGGAACGCCACCCCGCCGTCCGGATTACCCGGCATCGGACGTGTCCCCTGGAACGCCACTCCGCCGTCCGGATTACCCGGCATCGGACGTGTCCCCTGGAACGCCACTCCGCCGTCCGGATTGCCCG
>Ga0210391_10004170_pt1 | contig 12132 bp, 10 predicted proteins | sample IncBWC12OmetaG_FD_160573 | JGI IMG/M metagenome (GOLD analysis project Ga0210391, IMG submission 160573) | Forest soil microbial communities from Barre Woods Harvard Forest LTER site, Petersham, Massachusetts, United States - Inc-BW-C-12-O ...
GCCGCCGGATCATTGGGACAGGCCATCGCGGACATGGTCAACTGGGCCGCCAATGACATTGCCAACCTGGTCTTTGCGCTGATTAATACGGCGAGCCAGACCATTCTCCAACTCCTCAACGCTGCACTGGAGACTGGTTATGAACTCGTAAGAAAAATCGTCGCGGGGCTCGACGCGATTGGCAAGGGACTGTTCACTGTGCTTGATTCCGCCTTCAATCTCGCCATGGACGGACTCGTCACGGTGCTCAAGGCAATCGACAACCTGGGGCACACATTAACTGAACTCCTGGGATATCTGGCGAACAAGACGTTCGACATCATAAAGCGTGGCGCCGAAGCGCTGCTTGCCATCGGTAAGACAATCGGGAACCTGCTCCAACAGGCGTTTGCGTTTAGCCTCACTCTGGTGAGTGACATGGTCCACGCACTCATTGACCTCGGAAAGACTGTAGCGGACATTTTTACATCTCTAATCACCCGAGCAGGAGACCTCTTTGACGCAGTGGTAAATTCGCTGCTCTCGCTCGGCCGTACTCTGGCCTCAGTCTTCAACGATGTCATCAATGCGGGGCTCGACCTGGTAAAGGAAATTGCTCGCGCGGCAGCGCGTGCTGGTCAGGCGCTGCTGGACTTCACAAAGTATATGGTGAATGCGGCCGCAGACGTAATACGCAAAGTGCTCGATGGACTTCTGGAAGCCGGGCGCCTGTTTGTGGATGTCATCACTACGCTGGCGACACATGCGCTCAATGCCATCAAATCGGTCGTGAACGCTTTCCTCCAGTTGGGACACACACTGCTGGATCTGCTGAAAGAGACTCTGAACCTCGCCATGAACCTGCTGAAAGAGGTGGTCAAAGCCGCCTTCGCGCTTGGTAAAACCATCATCGAATTCACACGCCAGATGATCGAATTTACCTATCGTACAGCTGCACGCTTAATCGACGCAGCACTACAGGTCGGCGCCAAGGTCGTGGACATTCTGGAGTCGGTCGCAAAATCCAGCTATTTCATCTTCCGCAAGATCGTTAACGCCGTATTGCAGGCGCTCGGACCAGTGGGGGACATCCTCGGTTGGTTGCTCGCCCGTGGTGAGGCGCTGGCATCAGCCTTGTGGCGCGAAGCAGTCCTGGCAATCCGCTTTGTGAAGAAGAGTGTGGTTGAGGTTCTCGACTGGGCAGCGGCGCAGACCGAGCAGATGCTCGAACGCATGGTCCAGCTCTGCGAGGAGGTAGGTGCGGCGGTTACCGAAGTGATCGATTGGGCAATTGCCCGTGGCAATCAGGCGCTTGAAATACTCGGCGGTCTGTGGGACCGTGTGGGCAACGCGGTGATCTACGCGCTCAATTACCTGGAGAGCGATTTCATTCCTGGCATTGAGAAGTTTGTAAAGGGTGCGTTGGCGGCAGGTTTCGAGCTCGCAAAATTTGTTGCCTGGACTGTCGGCAAAGCCTTTGAAGTGACTCTCGCAGTTGTGCAAGGCGTACTCGAAGCAGGGGGCACGCTTGCGCAACTCGTGGTTGAGATCGTGAAACACCCCGACCAGGCGATTCAGAATCTGGTGAAAGCGGCACGCCAGCTTGGACAGACTGTGAATCAGGTCGTCGACGCATTCAAACAGGCAGGAGACGAGTTTGCAGACGAATTCACGCGCGCGATGTTTGCCATTGGAGAAGACATCAAGGACATGCTCCTCGCCGTGTTGGAAGTTGTGGTTGGCTGGCTCGATACAGTTGTGTTTCAGTTGATGAACTTGCTCAATGGCTTCCGTCACCTTACCGCAGCGGAGTTGGCGGACGTCAAGCTGGTGTTTGATACTTCCGTCGACTTTGACGTCGCCTACATCGCAACCGATTCTCCAACGAACCGCATTATCTTTGGAATTCAGGACTTCTTTACCGGCAATCCGGATTCGCGAGCCTTTACCACCGGCAACCTGATCAACTTCGATGCGGGCGATGGGCCCATTGAGCGCTTCACCATGGTTCATGAGATGACCCACGTCTGGCAGAACCAGAACGTCGGCCCCATCTATCTTGCGCACGCTATAGCCGATCACGTGACTATGGGAGATGATCCGTCATACAACTACGGCTACAATGTCAGCGCTGCTTCGACACAGATCACCATACCCGATGCCCGCTACGACGGATCGAGCGAGCAGGTGCCCGATGGCCCAACGATTGGCGAAGGTGGCAGGACCGTAATGGAAAATACGGCGGCTGACAATTTCATGGATTTCGGCCCTGAGCAGCAAGGGCAAATCATGATGCATTATTTCGCGCGCAGGGTTCTGTTAGCTAAACCACAAAGTGATTACGCGCCATGGGAGAAATTCGCACTCTACGTACAGAGTCACCCGCAGGTAGCTTGATGCCTGCAAGTAGCTTAGTAAAAGCGCGCAGGCTGCTGCTCGCGGCACCGCGCGGTTGCATGCGTGATCTGCAGCCGCTGGTACGCGCGTGGCGAAGTGTCGGCGTGCATGTAGAGCACCTGCCGTTCGATGCCGTGCTTCCGGATCTTGCGACGCGAGTAAAGGCACGCGATGATCTGGACGCAGTGCTGTTCGTCGGCCCGGCGCGGCGCGCACCGGCCACCGTATTGACCGCACCCTTTGCCATGGATCGCAGCAATCGGCGCGTGCCTATCGGATGGCTGCCCGCAACCGATGCCGTATCTCTCCGGCGTTTCGCCGCAACCGCCGCCCGAGTGCATCGACGCGGAGGCGTCGAGCCGGGAGTGGCTCTGTTTAGTCAGTGGCACCCGCGCTACTTGCATATTGTCGATCGCATGGAAACGCTGCTGCGGCATCATCTCCGCACCTTTCGCTGGACCTCTGATGTGATTACGCGCGAAGGTTTAGTCGATGCCATGGGAAGCGGTCTCGGGTTGGGAGTATATGTTGGGCATGGCCGTTCCGTCGGCTGGGTCGGCTACCACGGCACGCGACGTCACCACTTCAACAGCTTTGTGGGCGAACCCATGGGCGCGGTGTTGTCGCTTTGCTGTCGCACGGCAAGCCGCCGGCGCACAGGTCTGTCGTACTCAGAGGCTTTACCGTTACTCGGAGTTGCTGCGTCATCTTTCGGAGCCACTTCTGACACGCTTCATATTGACAATACGCGATGGGCAGTGGCCATTTGCGACGTGCTAACCGAAGGTGTCACTACCGTAGGTGAACTCTTGGTGCGCGCGGCGCTTCGGTTTCGCGGAGTTGTGTCTCCTTACCGCCTCATCGGAGACCCTCTCGCGCCGCTGGCCACACCGCCCGCGGCGTTTCGACGAGCCAATGCCGTGCCGGTGTATCCATGAACCTCGGTGAGATCGATACGGAGACCAGGACGCAGCTCGACAGCGTGATCGTCCAGATCCGGGATGACCTTTTCCGGATTCAGCCACGCTTGCCCCAGAGTTGGCCAACGGATGCCTTGTTCCAGGCCGACCTTGGTCTTGACTCTTTGGATTTGGTGGAATTGGTAGCTCGCGTTGAACAACGCTATGGCATTCTCATTGACGACGCCGATATCCCAAACCTCATTTCCCTCGATGCGATGGCAGACCACATCTGTGCGCGGATGCCAACATGAGCCTCATACAGACCGGCCTGGCTGAATCTGCGCGCGTCGTGATCACGGGGATGGGTGTGATCTCACCCCTCGGGACAAATCCCATCGAACTATTCCAGCGATTATCCAGCGGCGAAACCGCACTGTGCTCGTGGCCAGACTTGGAAGAGGGTGGTTATCGTTGCACAATAGCCGCGCGGATTGCTGAGATCGCAGGCGACCCGCTGAGGCGGGGCCGCTCACTGGCGCTGGCGGCCGCGGAACAAGCGGTGGCTGGTTGCGGCGCCCAATTGCCGCGAACTTCTGGTGTTTATATCGGCAGCACTCTCGGTGAAAGCCTTGCCTTCGAACGAGCGGCAGAAGGCGAGCCTCTCGATGTCAGCGAATATGGCGTACCTTCCTTTGCACAAGGCTTACGTGAACGCTTCGGACTCGATGGCCCCTCTCAGTCGCTGGCAACGGCATGCGCGGCTGGTAACTACGCGGTGGGCGCGGCTCTCCAGGACCTGCGTACCGGACGGGTAGATTTTGCATTGGCTGGTGGTGTTGAACCATTTTCCAGGTTGTCGCTGGTTGGGTTCAGTCGCTCGCGCGCTATGGCGTCCGATCGTTGCCGTCCCTTCGATGCTCAGCGCAGCGGTATGTTGCTGGGTGAAGGAGCGGCGATTTTTGTACTCGAACGTGCGGAAGCTGCACAAGCACGTGGCGCAATCCCTCTTGCTGAGGTCGCTTGTCTCGGATTGTCGTGCGACGCGCATCACCCCACAGCTCCTCTGCCCGATGGTTCCGGCATGAGACGCGCAATGCAGGCAGCGCTCGACGAGGCGGGAATCGCAACCAGTGCAATTGATTGGGTGAATGCGCACGGAAGTGGCACGCGCGCGTCGGACGCAGCCGAAGCACGGGCCTTGCGGGAATTGTTCGGCTCCACGCTACCAAAGGTCAGCGGCAGCAAAGGTGCGCTTGGCCATGCGTTGGGTGCATCATCGGCGCTCGAACTTGCCGTATGCGTACAAGGCTTGCTGGAACAGACTGTACCCACAACCGCTGGACACGAATCCCCAGACGTTGAGGGAGTCGAATGTACTCGCGCGCCTGTACGCGGGCCTCTGAGCTGGGTTTTGAACAACGCATTCGCGTTTGGAGGATTGAACTCATCCTTGTTGCTGCGAAGGTGGGAATCATGATACGGACTGTGGCAGATCTCGAGTTCGAGCTTCATTGTGACGTTCTGGAGCGTCAGTCGATGGAATCGGCAATGGATCGACTCGCGCCATTATTTGAGAATGCAAGCGGCGAGCGAAGCGCTCTCTTCCTGATCTCTCCAAATGCCGGCAGTGCCACCGCCCTGCGTTTTTGGGCAGATGCACAGACAACCGGCGTAGCATTCGCAAACCCCGAACTGTTTCCCTGGTGCCTGGCGAACGCGCCGTGTGCGGCGTTAGCTCGGCGCTTTGGTATCGCCGGCCCGAATTTTACTTGGCTCGGCGACGAGGAGGCGCTGCAAGCGGCCTCGTCCGCGGCGGAATACGCCTTAAAGCAGGGCCGGGTCGAGTGCGCATTCGTCGTCAGCGTTTGCTTCGGCCGACGTGGCGTACCTGGTTGCCTGCGGGCCTGGTGTGTGCGTAATTTGCCCGACAAATTCTGAAAGATGGCAAAAAAACACCTCTCAATACACGTCTGGCAGAATCCGTACAAGTCACGCTAGACTGTTGATTCGAGGTTCGAGGTGAACTTAGGATCTGGCGGGGTATTGGGGTTTAAGTCCCCTCTTTCGCGCCATAACCTCACTCCCAGGAAACGAAACACGATACTCTAAAACCATCATGAATCCCACGCAGCAGCCTCAGCCCAAAATCAACCTGACGCAATCTCCCGATTACCGCGAAAACTACTCCAACAGCGTGCAGGTGCGTGTGAGCGTATGGGATTTCTTCCTGGCCTTTGGACTCGTGCATCAGGATGCGCCCGACACCGTGACCATCCAGAACTCGCAAGGCATCTACCTCAGCCCGCAGCAGGCCAAGGCGCTTTGGAACATCCTCGGACAGAACATCGCGCAATATGAGCAGGCCTTTGGCGAGATCGCCTTGGAGCCGCAACATCCTCTGCCTGTCCCGCAAGGGCCAGTCCACTAGGCCTGGCTGTACTAACGCGTGTCTTCACACAGACAAGTGCATTTGCGGCCAGCGCTCTGGCTGGTTTTTCCTGCAATTTTTGCGGCAGTGCTGCTCATGCACCTGCCGCTTCTTCGCCTGCCCTACTACTGGGATGAAGCCGGTTACTACATTCCAGCAGCCTATGACTTCTTTCACACTGGCTCGCTGGTTCCTTACTCGACGCTCTCAAATGCGCATCCGCCGCTGCCGTCAATTTACCTTGCCATTTGGTGGAAGATTTTCACTTTCGCTCCCTGGGTTACGCGAGTTGCCATGTGCGCCGTATCCTCGATTGCACTGCTCGCCGTCTATCAGCTGGCCATCGTCACAACGCACAACGTAAAAGTTGCGACAGCCACGGTAGCACTTACAGCTCTCTATCCGGTGTGGTTTGCGCAAAGCTCGCTCGCGCACGCGGATACGTTTGCTGCAGCGGCGACGCTCTGGGCGCTGGTTTTCTTTTTAGAGGAACGCCTGTGGGCTGCCGTGGTGTGTTTCTCATTGGCGGCGCTGGCAAAGGAGACGGCCATCGTCACACCGCTGGCGCTTGCGGCGTGGCAACTCTGGATAGCCTTCGCTCCCCGCGCATGGAAGCCTTCGGCGCACGAAACATTCTTCCAAAAGCACCTTTCACGTGCAGGAAAATTGCTGTTGCCCACTGTGCCGCTGGTCTGCTGGTACGCCTACCACTGGCACCGTACAGGCTTTGTCTTCGGCAATCCGGAGTATCTGCGCTACAACGCGACAGCCACACTCACACCGTTGCGGGTGTTGCTGGCCTTTGGGCATCGCGTGCTTCACATCACCGCGCACATGAACCTGTTTGTGCCTGTGCTTTGCATGCTGGCTTGCATGATGCTGCCTCCGGTTGAAGAGAGGCGGCGCATTTCCATCAGCGATCAGCTGCAGTTCTATGTCATCATTCTCGCCAACCTGCTTTTTTTCTCCGTTCTTGGCGGAGCGCTGCTGACGCGTTATCTGCTGCCCTTGTATCCTCTTGTGCTGCTGGTCTGCGTCAATACCTTCTACCGGCGGCTGCGGCAATGGCCGTATCTCGTGGCATTAAGCATCGCTGCATTTCTCGCCGGACTATTCATCAATCCCCCCTACCGCTTCGCGCCGGAGGATAATCTCGCCTACCGCGATGTCATTCTGCTGCACCAATCGGCCATCCAGCAGATCGCTGCACGCTATCCGGATGCGACTGTACTGACCGCGTGGCCGGTAACAGATGAGCTAAGCAAACCGGAGCTTGGCTATGTAACGAAGCCGATGCAGGTGGCTGCCATCGATAATTTTTCGCTGCCGCAAATCGAAAAAGCGGCGCAATTAGCTGATCCCTATACCGTTGGGCTGATTTTTTCGACCAAGTACGATCCCCCGCATCTGCCCTTCAGCTTGGGCCGCCGCAACCAGGCCTTCGATGAACGCTTCTTCGACTTTCATCAAGATCTGCCACCCGAGACAATTGCTCGGCTGCTTGGCGGCAAAGTGACCTGGCGAAGGGATCGGCAAGGCCAGTGGGTCGCCGTGTTGCATTTTGACCGTCCGCAGGTGGCGATGCTACTTCCCGCAGGCCCATTCGAGCACGATGTGCTCCCGCTTCACTATAATCAGCCTTGAAGTGCGGTTCTTGATTCCATTTCGCCCCATTCTTTGCGGTTTACTGCTGGCAGCAGCGCCGCTTGTATGCGCGCAGCAACCAGCCAGCGCTGCGCCGCACCCCCAACCCGAAACGCCGGTCTCTGCATCCACGCAGGCAATCGCTCACGGACGCCTGCTGCTCGTGCTCCCGTTTGAAAACCATACAGGACAAGCCAGTCTCGACTGGATCGGGCAGGCTTTCCCGGAAATTTTCAATCGCAGGCTCAGCTCTGCGGGATTCCTGCCCATCAGCCGTACAGACCGCATTTACGCGCTCGACCATCTGGGTTTGCCGCTGAATTTTCAGCCGTCGCGCGCAAGTGCCATCCGACTGGCCCAGACCCTTGACGCCGATTATGTTGTCTTCGGCTCATACACCACTACCGGAAACACGCTCAACACCACAGCTCAAATCCTGGATGTGACCAACCTCAGGCTCGGCGCATCTTTGAACGAGCAAGCCGATTTAACACGCCTGCTCGACACATTAAACAGCCTCGCCTGGAAGGTAACCCGTCAGCTTGACCCCTCTTACGCGGTCGCCGAGCAGACCTTCATCGCGGCCGACTCTGAACTGCGTCTCGATGCTTTTGAGAATTACGTTCGCGGGCTCACCGAAGATTCGATAGGCGAGCGCATACGCCATCTTCGTGAAGCGGTTCGGCTGAGCCCCCGTTTCTACCCGGCATGGCTAGCCCTGGGCAAAGCCTACTTTGCGAATCAGGATTTCGAGCTTGCCGCGTCCACGCTTGGCCATCTGACGAAAGACGATCCCAACGCTCTCGAAGCAGACTTTTATCGCGGACTTTCATTCTTCTATACCGGCAAATACCTGGATGCCGAAGACGCTTTCGCCTTTGACTCGACACGTCTGCCGCTGCCGGAAGTCGTCAACAATCAGGGCGTTGCGGCTGCCCGTCGAGGCAAAGACGGCGCGCCTCTTTTCCAGCAGGCCATTACTGCCGACCCGAAAGATGTCGACTACCATTTCAACCTTGCCCTAGCACTCCGCCGCCGTGGCGATCTTGCAGGAGCCGTTCGCGAAATCGATCAGGCTGTCAAGCTGCGCCCGCTGGACACGGAAGCGGGGAGCCTTGCCGCCACGCTGCATACTGAGCAGCAGAATCCCGACGCAGCGGCCACAAAGGTCAATGCCTCCCTCACCACCTCGCAAAACAACGCAACCAATGGTCCGCTCGAACGCATTAAGCGAACATATAACGAAGCCAGCTTCCGCCAGGCGGCCTTTGAGATGGAGCAGGTGCAGACCATGCGGCTCAGCGCACTTCCTCCCGCGGAACGCGCCGCTGCGCTCACAAAAGAGGGAATACAATTTTTCAATCGCGGACTTATTCTCGAAGCCGAACGCGAATTTCAGGCAGCCCTTCAGTCCGATCCTTCCTCTTCAGCCGCCCATGCGGGTCTCGCGCAGGTACGCGAACGCAGCGGTGATCCGGATGCAGCTCGGCAGGAGGCACAGAAGTCTCTCCAGCTTCAGCCGAATGTAGAAGCGCATCTGGTGCTGGCGCGCATGGATTTGCAGGCCAACCAGTTGAGCGCGGCATCCGGCGAAGTGAGCCAGGCGCTCAAGATCGAACCTGCCAACGCTAACGCTCGCGGCATCAAGCAGGCTCTCGAACAAAGAGGGCAGCAAGTCCAATGAGCAATCTGCGGCACAAAGCGATGCTTTTCATCTTCTGTGCCGTCGCATTGTTCTGGAGCTGTGCGCTGCACGCTGCTCAACAGCCACCGCAAGTTATTCTGCTGCATCTGCACGATACCATTCAACCGATCAGTGAACAGTACGTCAGCCGCGGCATTGCGCGCGCCACGGAAATCCATGCTGATGCTGTGCTCATCGAACTGGACACGCCCGGAGGGCTGCTCGACTCTACCCGCGTCGTTGTCCGCGACATTCTCACTTCGCCTTCCCCGGTGATTGTTTATGTAGCGCCCTCCGGCAGCCGCGCCGGCTCCGCAGGTTTCTTCATTCTGCAAGCGGCGGACATCGCCGCCATGGCGCCCGGCACAAATGCTGGGGCTGCCCATCCCGTCGTCGCCGGTGGAACGGTCGATCCCATCATGAAGCAGAAAATGGAGAATGACGCGACGGCCTTCCTCCGCTCGTATGTGTCACTTCGCAATCGCAACACCGACGCGGCGCAGGATGCCGTGCTCAACTCCAAGTCTTATACCGAGCGTGAAGCCGAGAAGCTCAAGCTGATCGATGTGATCGCACCGAGCAACACAGCTCTTCTCAATGCGATTGACGGACGCACGGTAGCACGTTTTGACGGATCAAGCACCACTCTGCACACGCGCGACTCCCATATCATTCCCGTCGATCCAACCGTGCGCGAAGAAATTCTCGACCGCCTGATGGACCCGAATCTGGCCGTGCTCATCCTCGTCGTGGGTGGACTGCTCATCTACCTTGAATTCAACACACCGGGGACCATCATTCCCGGTGCGCTCGGCACCCTACTGGTCTTACTGGCACTTTTTGCGCTCAATCTGCTGCCTGTTCGCTACACATCGCTGATGCTTCTGTTCGCTGCCTTTGCGTTGTTGATTCTCGAAGCAAAATTTGCCAGCCATGGCGTGCTCGCCATAGCCGGCATCGTTTGCCTCGTGCTCGGAACGCTCACGCTAGTCGCCGGGCCGATTCCCGAAATGCGTGTCACCGTTGCGACCGCGGTAGGCACAGGCGTAGCCTTCGGAGCGGTAACCACGTTCCTTGTGCGAATCGCTATCCGCGCGCGACGAAATAAAGTTCTCACCGGCCCTGATGCTCTCGTTGGCTCCATCGCCATCGCGCAGCAGCCGCTGGACCCACGCGGACAGGTCATGCTGCACGGCGAGCTGTGGTTTGCGGAATCGCCGGCGCCCGTCTCTCCCGGCGAACGCGTGCGCGTGCTCTCCGTTCAGAATCTCACCCTGTTGGTTGAACGGATTCCCGACAGGCGATCCACCACGATTTGAGCGCCAATCCGCAACTTCCCTGCTGTACAATCGCACCTCAGTGAGGCGTATGTATGGGCATTCCCAGCCTGATTGTTATTGCTGTCATCGTTTTATATCTGCTTAACTCGATCAAAATTCTGCGTGAATATGAGCGCGGCGTTGTCTTCCGGCTGGGTCGTGCCTTGCCGCAACCGAAAGGCCCGGGAGTCATCCTCATCTTCCGCCCCTTTGACCAGATGGTCCGTGTCTCATTACGCCAGGAAGTGCTCGAAGTCCCCCCACAGGATGTCATCACACGCGACAACGTCACGATCAAGGTAAACGCCGTCATTACCTTGCGGGTGCTTCAACCGGCAAAAGCTGTCATCGAAGTAGCCAACTACGTTTACCAGACCTCACAGTTCGCCCAGACCACGCTGCGCTCCGTCCTCGGAGAGGTTGAGCTTGACGGCCTGCTCTCGCATCGCGACGCGCTCAACCAGCGCATTCAGGCCATCATTGACCAACGCACAGAGCCATGGGGCGTAAAGGTCGTGAGCGTGGAAGTAAAGCAGGTCGACCTGCCGGAACAGATGCTGCGCGCCATGGCCAAGCAGGCGGAAGCCGAACGCGAGAAGCGGTCGAAGATCATCAACGCGGAAGGCGAGTTCGCAGCAGCGCAGCGTCTGGTCGAGGCAGCGGATCTTCTTGCCAAACAGCCCGTCACGCTGCAATTGAAATATCTGCAGACACTGACCGATATCGGCACAGAAAAAAACACCACCGTCATCTTCCCGTTGCCGATGGAATTCCTTTCCCTCGTGCAAAAGTTCGTAGTCCCCACAACTCCTGCGCCTAAACCCGAGGAGCAGAAATGAGAACCGCACTCGAACGCGAAGAAGAGAACGATTCAGAGATCACTCTCAACGCAACCACGCTGCTCGGCATCTTCTTTGGATTGGTGCTGATCTGTGGCGTCTTCTTTGGATTCGGCTACTCCCTCGGCCGTAGAGGCACCGAAACACCCAACGCCAATACACCCGCTGCCTCAGCAGCAGAATCCGACGAAAACGCCACCCCGTCCGCTGCGCATGCGCCCAAGCCGTCTGCCATGGAAAGCCTTCAGGCCGCGAGCAGCGATACTCCCGGTTCGAATGCCGTCACGGAGCCAGTCGATACCGATACCAGTGCGAACAATGCGCAAGATGAGCCCGTCCCGCCTAAGGTGAAGCAGGCGATATTGGCATCTGCTCCCGCAAGCAAGCCTTCACCCGCATCGGTCGCGCCTCCGGCTCCCGCTGCAGTCAAACAAGCATCTCTTCCCCTATCTTCGACGAGCAATCCCACCTCGATCGCGGCAGGTGCCTCACCCACCGCAGGCAGTAGCGGGGCCATCATGGTGCAAATCGCCGCGGTCTCCCACCAGGAAGACGCCAATGCATTGGTGTCCGCTTTACGCCAGCATGGATATACCGTCTCTGTGCGCAGCGAGCCGCAGGATAAGCTGTTGCATGTGCAGGTGGGTCCATTTGCCACACGCGATGAGGCAAAGACGATGCGCTCTAAGCTGCTCGCCGATGGTTATAACGCAATCTTGAAGCCGTAAATTTCATTGGCTGACCGTTGCTAGTCTTTCGGAGCAGGGTTTTCGCCATGCATCCACTCTGGCAAGCTCGACGTAATCGATTCGCGCACGGCAACAAGCAGGTCTTCACGTGTCGCGTAGTCGCGAGGCCACAAAGGCGCATGAAAAGCAACATGCGCAATCCCCGGAGTGATGCGCAGGCTGCCCTTCTTCATCATGCCTTCTGTGCCCCA
>Ga0210391_10004172_pt1 | contig 12127 bp, 17 predicted proteins | sample IncBWC12OmetaG_FD_160573 | JGI IMG/M metagenome (GOLD analysis project Ga0210391, IMG submission 160573) | Forest soil microbial communities from Barre Woods Harvard Forest LTER site, Petersham, Massachusetts, United States - Inc-BW-C-12-O ...
TTCAATCGCGCGATTGGGAAGTGGGCTGGACAGAAATTCCACGCGGAGACGGGCGAAGCGCTGGAAGATCGCGCTTACGAAGAGCACATGAAAGACTATATGCCTTCGGCGGCGGACAGGAAGTTACTGCTGGACATCATCAGCAACGAGAAGAAGTGGATCGCGGAAAAAACCGGGGCGCGCGATCCGCTCTCGACCATTGGCGAAGTGCGGAAGTCGGCGATCAACCTGTAGAAACCTTGACCACCGAGGACACTGAGGACGCAAGGGGAGATATGGGATCTACATCCGCGGCATCTGGCGTCAGCCGGCTCAGGATTGAGGTTGCGTCGCCGGTGGCCCGCCTTACATTGCATCACCCGCCGCTCAACGTTATTGATATCCCGTTGATGGAAGAGCTGGCGCGGTCGCTGGCTGAGATCGAGGCCCGACCTGAAATCTCGGTCATCGTGTTAAAGAGTGACGGCAAGGCGTTCTCGGTCGGCGTCGACGTGGCTGTGCATACTCCGGACAAAGTCAGCGAGATGTTGGCCAAGTTCCACGCTGCGATTCGCGCACTGGTCGCGACAAGAAAAGTTACGATCGCCGCCGTGCACGGGCATTGTCTCGGGGGCGGCGCGGAATTGGCCTTGGTGTGCGATCTGGTCTATACCACCGAAACGGCGCAATGGGGATTCCCGGAAATTAAGCTGGGTTGCTATCCGCCGGTGGCTTGCACCGTGCTGGCCGCTCTCGTGGGCCAGAAACGCGCCGCGGAACTGATTTTGACGGGACGAACAATCGACGGCAAAGAGGCGGCGGAAATTGGGCTGGCCACTCGGGCTGTGCCTGAGAGTGAACTGGCGCCCGCTGTTCAGGAATGTCTAGGACAATTGCGCATGCTCAGTCCCGTGGCACTGGTGTTGGCCAAGAAGGCGTCGTATGCGTGGGACGCGATGCATTTCGACAAGGGGCTGGCTCGCGCCGAGAAGATTTATTTCGACGAACTGATGAAGACTTCGGATGCGAACGAAGGCGTTTGCGCGTTCATGGAGAAGCGCGAACCGAAGTGGACGGGGAAATAACGCAACGGATTTCGCCCAATGGATTACGAAATCACACCTGAAGAAGTAAAGTGCAGACTGGAAGCGGGAGAGGCGTTCACGCTGCTCGATGTGCGCGAGCCCTGGGAGTTTGAGACGGCGCGGATCGATGGCGCCAAGTTGATGCACATGGGGGATGTACCGTCACGGGCGCATCAGGAACTTGATCCGGAGGATCACATTGTGGTGGTTTGCCATCACGGAGTGCGCTCGATGAATGTGACGGTGTGGCTGCGGCAACAGGGATTCGAAAAAGCACAGTCCATGCGGGGCGGCATCGATGCCTGGTCGCGGCGGGTGGATGGGAAAGTGGCGATGTATTAGCTACGAGCCATGAGCTGTGAGTTGCGAGCAATCGGTAGTCTTCAGTCCGAGGCTCTTGGTGCTCTCGAGGGCTAGGAAGTCACTCATCTGATATTCTGCCTTTCCAAAGGCCAATCCCGAAAGAATCGTTGAGATTAAGCTCAGGCACCGGAGAATCGATCCTAACCGCCATGATTACCGACTGCCACATCCACATCCAGCCGATGGAAATGTTCAAGCCTCAGGCGCTGGAACTGATGAAACAGAAGCGGCCGAATTTTGATCAGATTGTGGAGTTCTGCCGGTCGCCCAAGGCATTTCTTAAGTTTCTCGACGCCAGCGGCATCGACCGCGCAATGCTCATTAACTACGTGGCTCCGGAGGTGATTGGGTTTACCAACGGGGTCAACCAGTTTGTTGCCGACTATGTGAAGGAAGATCCGAAGCGGCTGCTGTCGTGTGGGAGCCTGCACCCGAAGCACACGACGAACGTGTTGGCGGATGTGGAGCAGATTCTGCGGCTAGGGCTGCAGATGATCAAGATTCATCCGCCGCACCAGTTGCTTTTTCCTAATGATTATCTGAGCGGGGTCAAGGAACTGGAGATCATTTACCGTGCCGCGGAGGCCAACGGCGTGCCGGTCATGTTCCACACGGGGACGTCGATTTTTCCGGGCGCGCGGAATAAGTATGGCGATCCGATTTACGTCGATGACGTTGCAGTGGATTTTCCCAAGCTGAAGATTTTGCTGGCGCATGGGGGACGGCCCCTGTGGATGCAGACTGCATTTTTTCTCGTGCGGCGGCATCCGAATGTTTATCTCGACATCAGCGGCATTCCGCCGAAGACGTTGCTGAAATATTTTCCGCGCCTGGAAGAGATCGCGCACAAGAGCTTGTTCGGCACCGACTGGCCGGGACCGGGTGTGCCCGACATTAAGAAAAATCTCGATGAGTTCCGCGCGCTTCCGCTCAATGAGGGAGTTCAGCAGCAAATCCTGAGTAAAACCGCGCTCTCGATCTGGCCGGCCTGAGATCGGTCGGGGTGACGGGTGAGTCGGGTCTCTGCCCGTGGACATTGGAAGGCTGGCTCTGTTTCAGGTATAAAAAGAAGGTTGCATTCGCCGCGCTCCCCTCGCGCGGTTCGGCGACGAAAAATCCTGCGAATCGAAGCGAGAAACTCATGCCCAGCGTGACCAATCCTCAGGCCCCTAAGGGACTGGAGGGAGTTGTTGCCACGAATTCGAAGATCTGCTACATCGACGGAGATCGGGGCATTTTGGCCTATCGCGGCATCGACATTCACGCACTGGCCCAGCAGTCAAATTTCGAAGAGACGTGCTACCTGCTGTGGTTCGGGAAGCTTCCCACCCGCGTAGAACTGCGTGAGTTGCACGAGCGGCTGGCCGAAGAGCGCAAGCTGGATGCGGCCATCGTTACCTTGCTGCGCAATGCGCCCCGCCATGCTCTGCCCATGGATGTGCTGCGAACCGCGGTCTCGGCGTTATCGTTTTACGATCCAGAGGAGACAAGCAACGACAGCAAGGCTAATCTCGACAAGTCAATCCGTATCACGTCGCAGATTGCCATGATCGTCGCGGCGTATGACCGCATTCGTAAGGGGCGTCCGGTGGTCGAGCCCGACCGGTCGCTGTCGCATGCGGCGAATTTTCTGCTTATGTTGAATGGTACGCAGCCTTCGGCGACGGCCGAGCGAGCGCTCGACATCGCGTTGATTCTGCATGCGGACCATGAACTGAACGCTTCGACCTTTGCGGCGCGCGTTACGGCTGCGACGTTGTCGGACATGCATTCGGCCATTACTTCGGCCATCGGCGCGCTGAAAGGACCGCTGCATGGCGGCGCGAATGAGGCGGTGTTCCTGATTCTTGAAGCGATTGATGCTTCCGGCGCCGACCCGGTCGAATACGTGAAAGGGATGCTGGCGCAAAAGAAAAAGATTCCCGGCTTCGGCCATCGCGTTTATCACACGGAAGACCCACGCGCCACGCATCTGCGCGCCATGTCGCGCGACCTGGGCAAGTCAAGCGGGCAGGCCAAGTGGTTTGAGATGTCGCACAAGATTGAAGAGTTTGTGAAGGCCGAGAAAAAGCTGAACGCCAATGTGGATTTTTACTCGGCCTCGACGTATCACACGCTGGGCATTGACGTAGATTTGTTTACGCCCGTCTTTGCGGTGTCACGTGTGAGCGGCTGGGCCGCGCATGTGATGGAGCAGTTGGACGACAATCGCCTGATCCGCCCGCGCGCTGAGTACCTGGGACCGGAGTATCCCAACTCGTACGTCGCCGTCGACCAACGCTAGCGTTGAGACGCTGTTAGCAGCGAGCCCCTCCTGCATCCGGAATGCTGCATCCAAAACCTAGCGAGCTACGTCCCTACGAGTCGCAATGTAGAATAGAAGCGGGTTCTGTATGCGTCGCATTTACCTCGACAATAACGCCACTACGCCGGTGCTGCCCGAAGTGTTTGAGGCGATGCGGCCGTATTTTGGGGAGCAGTTTGGGAATGCTTCGTCTATCCATCATCATGGGCAGCAGACCCGGGCCGCGGTGGAGGATGCGCGCGAGTCAGTGGCCGCGTTGCTAGGCTGCCGCGCTTCTGAGATTGTTTTCACTAGCGGTGGCACCGAGGCTGACAATCTGGCCGTTGCCGGTCTGGTGGGAGGGGGTGATCACATCATCACCTCGAGTATTGAGCACCATGCTGTGCTCCTGGCGTGCAAGCACATGGAAGCGATGGGCGCGGAGGTGACCGTTCTGCCGGTGGACGGGCGCAGTCTGGTTGATGTAGACGATGTGCGGCGCGCGCTTCGGCCCAACACGAAGTTGATTTCGGTGATGATGGCGAACAACGAAACGGGAGTGCTGCAGCCGGTTGCGGAAATTGGCCGGATCGCGGCTGAGGCTGGGGTTTGTTTTCATACCGATGCCGTGCAGGCTGCAGGCAAAGTTGAGATTGATGTGAAACGCATTGGTTGTGATGCGCTTTCGATTTCGGGGCACAAGATTCATGGGCCGCAGGGCGTGGGGGCGCTGTGCGTCCGCAAGGGACTTCGGCTGCAGCCACTGTTTTATGGCGGGCGGCACGAGCGTTCGCGGCGCGCGGGCACGGAAAATGTTCCGGGAATTGTAGGATTGGGCAAGGCTGCGGAGATCGCCAAGGAAGCGCTGGATCGCGGCGACGACATGAAAATGGCCGCCATGCGCGACCGGTTGCAGCAGGGAATCCTGGCGCAGGTCGAGGACGCTGCAGTCAACGGCGACGGGGCCGCGCGCGTGCCCAACACCTGCAACGTTCACTTCGATCATATCGACGGCGAGGCGATGGTGATTGCGCTCGATTTGAAGGGGCTCGCGGTATCGACCGGGGCAGCGTGTTCATCAGGCGCGGTTGAGCCTTCCCATGTGCTGGTGGCGATGGGCCTGCGGGCGGATCAGGCGCGGGCCAGCATTCGCTTCAGCCTGGGCAAGCAGACGGTTGCGGAGGACATCGAAATCGCACAGGCGCTTGTGGCGGAGACGGTGGCGCGGCTGCGGGAACTGAGCCCGACGTATAGGAAGACCGCTCTTAGCTCTTAGGCACGAGCTACGAGCCGTGAGCTAGAAGCTAAGAGCTAGAAGCTAGGAGCTAGAAACTGAGTACCGAAACCATCGCGGTCGCTATGTCGGGCGGTGTGGATTCTTCCACCGTTGCGGCCATGCTGCGCGCTGACGGGCATAACGTGATTGGGCTGACCATGCAGTTGTGGAATCAGCGCCGGTTGTCAGGGCGCGAGGGCATGCCCGAATCGGTGCAGGGACGTTGCTGTTCGCTCGATGATGTTTATGATGCGCGGCGGGTGGCGCAGCAGATCGGCATACCGTATTACGTGGTGAATCACGAGGAGCGGTTTGAGCGGGATGTGATTCGTCCGTTTGTTGAAGAGTATGTTTCCGGACGCACGCCCATCCCTTGCAGTTTATGCAACAATCACTTGAAGTTTGATCAGCTACTTATTGTGGCCCAGCAGATTGGAGCTGGGCGCGTCGCTACCGGGCACTATGCGCGCGTGGTTTTTGACGACGCACGCGGGCGGTGGTTACTCAAGCGCCCTGCCGATTCGAGCAAGGATCAGACTTATTTTCTGTTTGGCCTGACGCAGGAGCAGTTGAGCCGTACGATCTTCCCGCTCGGCGAGATGACCAAGCCGGAGGTTCGCGAACTCGCCCGGCGGCACGGACTCGCGCTCGCGGAGAAGCCGGACTCGCAGGAGATTTGCTTTGTCCCCGGCGGCGATTACAAGCGCTTTATCGACGCTTATCTCGCTGAACAGGGCGAGGCCTTGCCTGATACCGCCGGCGAACTCGTTACTACGAACGGCGAAGTTCTCGGCGAGCACGGAGGCATCCACAACTTCACCGTCGGCCAGCGCAAGGGACTCGGTGTGGCCACGGGATCGCCGCTCTATGTGATTCAGATCAGCGGCGCGAACAAGCAGGTGATCGTGGGCGGGGAGGAGCATCTCTACTCCCGCACTATGCGCACGCGGCGCGTGAACCTGATCGCTGTGGAGGATCTGCGGGAGCCGATGCGAGTGGCGGTGAAGATTCGGCATCGGCACGAGCCGGCTGCGGCCGTAATTGAAAAGACGGGTGACGACGAGATTCTGGTTACGTTCGACGAGCCGCAGCGGGCTATTACGCCCGGACAGGCTGCCGTTTTCTATGATCGGGATGTCGTAGTCGGGGGCGGCTGGATTTCGTAGAAACGAACTTGCGCCTGTACGCCCGCATATAATCCACCGCATGGGATCTGCAAATCCTTCGCTTCCGCTAACTTCAATCCCCACCACGTCATCCTTCTGGGCCCGCGAATCGCCCTCCTTGAAGCAGGGAATCAAAACCGGGCTCGCGGGGGTCATCACCTACGCCATCTATGCCGGGTGGCATCTGCCGCAGGGATATTGGGCTGTGTTCACGGCGCTGGTCGTGACTCAGGCGAATCTCGGTGCGTCGTGGAAAGCGGCGCTCTACCGCACCATCGGCTCGACCGCAGGAGCGCTGGCGGCCATGCTGCTGTTCATGATTTTCGGGCCCGGAGCCATTCGCATCGGCATCATGTTGTTTGTGCTGGCGAGCCTGTTCGGTTTTCTGAATGTGCTGCATCCCAGCTTCAGCGCGGCGGGATTCACCGCGGCTATTGTCCTGTTGCTGGGCAGGATAGATGGCACGCCGTTCCACGTAGGCTGGCTCCGCGTTCTCTATACGATGTTGGGCTCATTCGTCGCTTTCGCCGTCGGAGCTCTACTTTGGCCGGTTCGCGCCCGCCAGGGCCTGCGCAATAAGATCGCCAACATTCTGGATGGCGCCGGTGGGCTCTATCGTGCGGTGGCTGCAGCCGCCTTGCAGGGAATCGACAACGAGCAGCAGGTTCGCCAACTTGACCGGCAGTTGCACGACTTGCGCCGCGGTATTACCCAGCAGTTGGACGAAGCGAAGAGCGAGCTGGCTTTTTCGCGATTCAATGAGGGAGCTTACCAGGCGTTTGTGGACCAGGCTGACCAAGTGCGCCGCCGCTTGACGGCGATGGCCGAAGACAGCGCGCTGTATGTGCACGCGCAGTTGGAGCCAGGGCTGGTTCCATCTCTGCCTGCGTTAGTCGAGAAGACCGCGCAGACCTTTACCGAGTTGGCTGCAGCGGTTCGCAATCCTGGTCAGATCGTGAGCGCGGCGGAACTGGATGTCGCCATTGGGGGCCTTGACGACGATCTGGCCAGGCTCCGACAGGAGCATGCCACCAGTCTGCTCGCGCTGGATCGCATGCTGACGTTCTGGGCGCTGGTGTTTAATTTGCGAGAAGTGGCGCAGGACCTGAAGCAGCTAGACTCCATTTTGCCCCAGATGGCCTGATGCAGGCTGCCCAGTACTCGCGCAAAGCATCGCGCCGGCGCTTGCTCGTGAAAGGGAAACGTGTCTCAGTTCGCCGCGGCGGGGGCGGCGCGGTAGATAGTGGTGTGGGCAGGGAGCACGGCGCCGACGGCAGCCCCGCTGGGAACGCCAATCGCGAGGCCGACGAGGGCACCAATTCCGCGCGAGGAACCACCGAGGAAACGGTTGCTCGGTCCGCCGGCGGCGGCGCCAATGCCTGCCCCGATGGCTCCGCCGATTACCAGCCCGATCACAGCATGCGCGACGCGTTTAGGTCCGGACGAGGTCGATATACGGATGACGTCTACACGTTTTAACGACAGGTCGGATCCGTGTTCTTTCAGGGTGAGTAACTCATCGGTGACGGCGACAAATTCTCCGTTGTGGCTCTTCATGCTGGATTCAATGACTTCAATTCCCTGGCCAGCTTTCAGGCCACTCAGGCTGGACCATGATCCTGTCTGGGTTTGAGCGACGAGAGCGGCGGGGATGGAGAAGAAAAGCAAGAGACACGCTAGGGCCCTAGGCATGGTGATCTCCCTGTTGTTCTGAGCCCGAGTTTCAGATTTCGGCCGGACTAATCCCAGCGCCACCCTATGCTCGGCGCTTTCCGTTGTCAACCTCAGATTCCCACGCTCAGATTCCCACGCGGTTTACTTTGCTAGGAGGGTGACTTGCCATTTCTTGCGCGAAGGGAACATAAGAAGGGAGTGCCTGTAAGTTTCAATTTCTGTTCCAGCCGTGCCGTACAATCGCAATCGCCGCAGGCCCAGGGCTGGGTGCCGTTTTCGTCGCGGCATTTGCGGCGGTCGTGGGCATCCTGCACCCGCGTCAACTCGAAATATTGTTCCCAGTAAGGCTGCTCTTCCTGCAGCGGAGTGGGACAGTAGCAGACTTCCACCCAGCGCGCGGTATCGTCCTCGAAAAGGCGGGCTTCCTGCATGTTGCGAAGATATTCGCCTTCCGCGACCGAGCCGTGGCCGAGGGTTTCCTGTTCGATGGCTTTAAGTAGATCGGCTTCACGACCGGGCTTTACGCGGGCTCGCACCAAATAGCGCATGGGAATGTATCAATTGTGGATTTTTGATTTCTGATTGTTGATTGAAACCAGGTCGAATCAGCAATCAAAAATCGGCAATGCCTTGCTAGATGAACATCTCGTCCTGAGGCACGGGACGCCGCTCTTCGCGGCTGCCGTTTTTGCGGCCGCGGCCACCGAAGAGAAACTCGAGGCCAACCGTGAGTCCATGGATCAGTCCAGAGAGCTGACGTACCGGCGAGATCACGGTTTCGTGGACCATATCGGAGGTTTGCTCGACGCGGTCGAGGGTTCGGGTGAGCAGTTCATCGGCGCGGATGATTTGCAAACGGCCCCGGTCCACCGCATCTTTTACGGTCGCGTCCATGCGTTCGACCTGGTCGCGCAGCACGGTGGTCGAGTCCTGCAGGTTTTCAGTAATGACCTCGATTTTGGGACGAATGCTCGTCATCAAGCTCTCGGCCTCCAAAATGGTAGGAAGAACCTTGGTCTTCACCTCGGTCGCCAGGTTTTCCATGAGCATGGTGCTCTTGCGCATGGCCAGGTACATGGCCAGCAGGATACCGGCTTGCAACATGACCGCGAGCCCGGTCAGGAAGATGAATACAGGAGTCAGTTTGTCCATAAGCAGCTCCGGCAAAATTGCATGAGCGCCCGCCGGAGAGGCGAATCCAGAGCCTACAAATTCTTGGGTGCACCCGACTCAGTCGTGGCTTCGTGATAGGCCTGACGACCGGCCTCATAGGCGGCGCGGAACTGTTCTTTTTGCTGACTGACGACGTCGCGGCCGCGATCGGCCCACTGCGCCGCCTGCTCGCGCGCTTCACGCGCACGACTGCGAACGTAGTCGCGGCCTTCTTCGGCGCGCGCGCGTAACACTTCGCGGGTCTCGCTGCCCGAACGGGGCGCGTACAGTACTCCCGCCAACGCTCCCAAGCCCAGTCCTGCCAGGAACCAAACGAAACTATTACTGTCACGATCCGACATAGCTATGCCCTCCAGGAAAAGTGCCTCTTGTCGAATGTTACATCCTCTGCGAGGCAAATACAATTACTGGGGAGAACGTAGGGAGCGTGATTGCATCGGGTAGGGCGGGAGCGGGACGGCGCGTGTTTTTAACGACAGGAAATCGCCAGAACGCGCACGACGCGAGAGAATCTGCGCGCCGCTTACTTTTGTTGAGCGGGCGGAGTTGTGGGCGATTGCGCTGGAGCGGGCTGCGTCTTGACGGGCTGCGACTTCAGGCCCTGCAACACCGAGGTCGGGCCGCTATGGCGGGCCGCATAGACCGACAGCGTGATGGAGGTGATCATGAACGCCACGGCCGACCAAGTGGTGGCCCTGGAGAGGGCACTGGCTGCTCCGCGCGGACCGAATGCCGTCTGGCTACCTTGTCCACCGAATGCTGCGGAAATATCGCCGCTCTTGCCGCTCTGTAGCAGAACCACGATGATGATGAAGAAACAGACCAGAATGTGGATGGTAGTAATAAGGTAAATCATAAGTTTGGAATTTTTCCTAACCTGCCGACGGTAATTTGGGGACCAACGCTGCTGAAGGCCAAACCTCTCGAACGGGGCCTCTCGACTGATAATCTCTTAACCCGTGTCCACAGAATTCATGGTGCGGAAGGGGGGATTCTATCGAGCCCGAACCGCGCAAGTGCTCATAAACACAGCACTTCCGTAGTATATCGCAGCGTTTCAGCAACTTGCAAGCAGTCGCAGTCTTGGGCTGCAGTATGCTCCTGTATCCCCCATTTCTCGTAGTTTCCGGCTTTTCAGTATCACTAGTATCACCCCGAGCGCTCTCGCGCTCGTCGCCGGACTGCTATGAGCCGCGCTCGATGCGGTCGTTAACCGTTTTCCAATACGCATCCGTGGGACGAGGGCAAGGCTCAACTTCATCCTCGCCCAAGAAAATCTCGACCGTGGGGCCGCTCGGCACTGCTTCTTTAAGCCTCGGGTCTTGGCGGAAAATGTACATAGTGCGCCCACGTTGCACCTCGCTGCCTTCGATTGTTCCGATGCGAGTGTCGGGAGCGATTTTCATACGCACCCATTGACCGTTCACAAGTGCCATAGCTGTCGCTACCTCCTGCGCAGGAATGATAGCAGCCAGAGGGCGCTGTTGTGTCACGTCAACAGACAGGCGCTGCACGGCGGACTTTGCGGCGCAAAGCTGCAATAGCTGGGAAGTGCTATGTACCACCGGGCTATTGAAACCCAAGCGGGTTGGGTTATTCTTGAAACATGAGCAACGACACAATCACTCACAAATACGGGACGGTAACGTTCGGGCAAGTGAACTGGGACGCCTTCGCAGACAACAATGGCGCTGTCAACTACGTGAAAGCGACAGCGACGTTTCGCACCCAGCTTGAGGCAGAAGCGTTCGCTTTTCGTTTCGCGAAGTCGTTGCGAGTGCGGAAGACGACGCTCTCTGCCGATTACGAAGGGGCCTGGAAGCAATACGGCTACGTCACTTTCGAAGCGTGCTTAGGCGCAAGCAACGTGAACGGCGGCGTCAACGAGACTGGAATGAAGCGCATTCGTGGCTTCTTCAAAGCGCTCGCCAACATGAGCATCACGCCTGTACGCGTGAAGCACTGCGCGAACAGCGTCGACTTCAGCTGGTAACGGAGGGAGACATGAACAAAGCAATTCAGCAGTATCTCGCAGCACTCGGGAAGAAGGGCGGGCAGTCAACGTCTGCAGCGAAAGCTGAGGCTGCTCGTCTGAACGGAGCAAAAGGAGGCAGACCGAAGAAGTCCCTCAGCAAGTAACGGACTGCGACGCTGCTGAAACAGCGCCGCAGTCCTAAACAGAGAAAGCGCCCACTGGAGGGGCACTCAATGTCTGACCGTCATTCTAGCAAGTGCCACGCGGCTCAGTTCGTAAGCTCACTCAATTCCAACCAGCGAAACGCCCTCAGAGTCATTCTGCTCGGGGAGCATGGATGCACAAAGCTGCGTCGGGCGTTGGGCACATCTGCGGCGCTAGTAGTCACCGAGCAGCAGCGCCGCACTGGTCTAGCGTGTTCTGGGAGAACCATCGAACTGTTCGACGAGAAAGCTGCAATCGCTCGCAACGTGTGCTCATTCTGGGTCGCCCCTGTCGCCAAGTGAAGCGAGCACCGCTCAATCAAGCCCTCAGTAGGAGCGCTGAGGGCTTTTTCATTTCCTGGCGAGAGCAGCGGCGCTGAAGTTCAGTTGCTCATCACTTCCTGTGCTACCAACCGCCGTTTGTGTATTTCGGCAACAGCGTCGGCGCGGGCTCATTGGGATTCCACTTCTTGCGATAGACAGTCATCGGGCCGCCCTTCGGCCCCAAGACTATGGAATCATCCGGTACCCAATACATAGGCGCACAATCTCTACCGCAGCCATCAAAGCGACTCTTTCCATCTGGCAGTTCGGTTACAACCAGTGGGCGCTTGCAGATCGGGCATGTTTCTTCTTCACGATCTTTAAGAACGCTTTCAAGTGTCTCCATGCCCCAATTCTACACCGCTTTGGAGCGCGGTAGAATAGTCGTAGAAAGTCGGAGGAGTAAATGGACGCTGACATCATCGAACCTGAGCCGAGGCTGCTGCTTCTTGTCACTCGTGCGCCAAATGACCCTCCACTGTTCAGCGAGGAATATCAGAAAACATTGCACGACCTCTTTGCTTCGCTAAAGACGCAAGGGCTGGAAGTTTCGAGTACTTTCGCCACGCGCGATGCTGTCGGTGCCGCAGGTGGCTTCAGTGGCGAGTTTGTCGTTGCCGTTACA
>Ga0210391_10004174_pt1 | contig 12127 bp, 10 predicted proteins | sample IncBWC12OmetaG_FD_160573 | JGI IMG/M metagenome (GOLD analysis project Ga0210391, IMG submission 160573) | Forest soil microbial communities from Barre Woods Harvard Forest LTER site, Petersham, Massachusetts, United States - Inc-BW-C-12-O ...
AGACGATGATGCCGATGCTCTCGCTGACCCGCGGCTCGCGATCGGGCGGTGCGCACCCGCATGCCCGGAGTTCTTCGTCGTTGATGGCCGACATGCGACGCGACAGATCGAGCGGCGCTTCGCCGCTCTCCTTCGCCCGCGCGAGGATCTTGTCGTCCACGTCCGTGACGTTGCGAACGAAGGTCACGCGGAACCCTCGCGCCCGGAGAAAGCGAACGAGGACGTCGAACACGATGAACGTCCGCGCGTGGCCCGCGTGCGCATGGTCGTAGGTCGTCAGCCCGCATACGTAGAGACGGACGTGCCCCGGCTCCCTGGGCTCCAGCGGTTCTACCCGCTGCGACATCGTATTGTACAACCGAACCGTGGGGGACGCTTCGCTCAAAGCACCCGCTTTCTAGCTCTATCCCCGCGGTTTGACACGCGCGTGGTATGCAAGAGCGGCGTATGCGCGGCCCAGGACACGTGCTCTCCGTCGTGTTTCTCTCCTTGCTCGTTTCTCTGACGGCGACGGCCTGCGTCCACGCGGATTCGTTCGAGGACGGTGTCTTACGAAAAGGTGACCTTCGCGTCGCGTTCGGACCCGTGCCGAGCGGCTGGCGGCGCCTGCCGTCGAGCGACGCGTCGGGCGTCGCTGGTGCGGACCTCGCGTTTCGAGACGACGCGCACGACGGATCGGTCCTCTTCGACGTCCGATGCAGGAACCGCGACGACGACGCACCGCTCGCGATCCTCACCGAGCACCTCATCATGGGTACGACGGCGCGCGAATTCGAATCCCAGCGCGTGTTTCCCTTCGACGGGCGCGAAGCGATGCGGTCGATCCTGCGCGCGAAGCTCGACGGCGTGCCGCTGCAATACGACATCCTCGTCATGAAGAAAGACGGGTGTCTTTACGACCTCGTGTACGTCGCCCCGCCTGATCGATTCGCCGAAGGCGACGCCGATTTCGATCGCTTCGCCCTCGGCCTCCGGGCGGGGCCGCGGACGGTCGCGTCGGCCGCGCAGGCTTCGCCGGGGTCGCCGTGAGCTCCCGGCCCCCGCCGTCGCTTCCGCCGCTGCCGTTGCCGCCCGGAGTGCCCGGGCCCTCGCCGCCGCCCTCGCTGCCCCCCGGATCGATCCCGCCGACGTCCGGCACGGGGCGCGCCTCCCTCATTCCCCCGCCGCCCGTCGCGCCGACGCTGCTCGAGCACTGGAGGGGCCGCGTCTACCGCTTCGTCGAGCACATGGGCGCCGTCGGCGAGCTCACCTACCGCTCTCTGGGTTCGATCGTACGTCGCCCTCTCGAGATCTCGTCGACTCTCTACCAGATCGACTCGCTCGGCGTTCGATCGCTCGGCATCGTCGCGGTCACCTCGGTCTTCATCGGGATGGTCATGACCATCCAGTTCGCATACGGCCTCCAGCGGTTCGGCGGCATCGACTACATCCCGCGGGTCATCCTCCTGTCGTTCTTGCGGGAGCTCGGGCCGACGCTCACGGCCGTGATCGTCGGCGGCCGCATCGGCAGCGGAATGGCGGCCGAAGTGGGCGCGATGAACGTCACCGAGCAGGTCGACGCGATCCGCGCCCTCGGCGGCGACCCTGCGAAGAAGCTCGTCTTGCCGCGAGTACTCGCGGCGATGATCGTGATGCCGCTCCTCAGCGTCTTCGCCGACGCGCTGGGGACGCTCGGGGCCGTCTTCGTCGGCGACGTCGAGTACGGGATCACGCCGCGGCTCTTCATCCAGACGGCGCTCGAGAGCGTGCTCCTCAGCGATCTGTTCTCGGGCCTCGCGAAGACGCCGATCTTCGGATTCATCATCGCCATCGTCGGTTGCCACTTCGGCCTCACCACCCAGGGGGGCACGGAGGGCGTCGGGCAGAGCACGACCCGCACCGTCGTCGTCGTCTCGATCGCCATTCTCGTGGCCGACTATTTTTTGACGCGCATTTTCGTGAATCTCATCCCCGGATGAGCGCTTCGTCCGCGCGAAGAGCGCGGTTCCGAGAGGTTTGACGGGCCCGCGCTCCGATTCCATGATGACCCCCGTGGCCGATTCGCCGCCCATCTTCACGCTCGAGGAGGTCAACGCGCTGATGCCGCGGCTCAAGCCGCTCGTCGCCGCGCAGATGGATCGGCGCAGCGTGATCGAAGATCAGCTGCAGAAGCTGGCGACCCGCCTCGGCGCCATGCCCGACTCGATCCAGGTCGAAGAGGGCGATCCGCCCGACGTGCGCGGGTTGAAGCGCGATCTCGCCGAGCGCGTCGAGACCTACCACGCGGGGTGGCGTGAAGTGGAAGGGCTAGGCGCCGTGCTCAAGGATCCACGAACGGGTCTCGTCGACTTCTACGGAATGGTCGACGGCAAGATCGTTTGGCTCTGCTGGAAGCATGGCGAGGACGCGGTCATGCACTACCACGGTCTGCACGAGGGCTTCGCTGCGCGGAAGCCCATCGAGAAGGCCATGCGCGAACGCCACTTGAATTGAAGATGCCGCCGCCGACCACGCCGGATCGCGAAGCCGCTGCCAAAGCGATCGACACGTTCTTGCGCGCGCTCGGCCGGAATCCCGATCGCGAGCCCGAGCTTGCGGGCACGGGAGCGCGCGTTGCCGACGCCTTCGCGGACGACTTGCTCTGCGGTTACGAGGTCGACGTCGACGCGCTCCTCGCGAAGAACGTCTTCGAAGGGCGCTCCGGCGTCGTCGTCGTGCGCGACATCCCCGTCGCGACGATGTGTCCGCACCACCTCTTGCCCGCCTCGGGCGTGGCGGCCGTGGCGTTCGCGCCGGACGGGCATCTCGTCGGCTTCGGCACGATCGCGGCGGTCGTGGACGCGTACGCGCGCCGCCTCGCCCTTCAGGAGCAGATCGGGGAAGACGTGGCCGCGGCCCTCCAGAAGCACCTCGCCCCGCGCTGGATTGCGTGCCGCCTGACGTTGTCGCATGCGTGCATGACGTTGCGCGGCGAGCGCGCGCACGGCGCGAGCGTCGAAACCGCGGCGCACAGGTACAGGAATGACGTGGACGAGGCGATTGTCCACGCCGCATTGCGCTGACGAACGGCGCGAGCGGTGACCCGAGGGACCGAGGAGAGGAGGCGGCAGCGTTGAGGCTCGTCGGACGCATACCGCGGGTCGCGCTCGAAGGCGGCGCGTTGGTCCGGCTGCACTACCCGCCGTTCCACGTGCTCGTCGCGCTCGTGGACGGGGAGCCCTGCGCCATCGAAGACGCGTGCAACCACGCCGGCGCGAGCCTCAGCGAAGGCGAGCGTCAGGGGCCGTGCGTTGTGTGCCCGATGCACGGGTACATCTTCGATCTCGCGTCGGGGCGACTCGTCGAGCCGCGCGGCCTCTGCGACGACCAGCGGCGGCTCGTCGCAGAAGCCTTGGGGGACGAAATCGTCGTCTGGGACCCGGGCGCCGGCGTCACGCTCCTCGGTCTCTGAAAAAAAAGTGCCCGCGCAGAGGGGCCGGGGGGGCAGCCTCACTCCGCACGGGCAGAGACCGGTAGTGCAGACGGCGTGCCACGCAGCACCGAAGCAGTTCCTTCGACAAAAGGCATCCTTCGGTCGGCGCACGCAGTGCAACTTTGAAAGTAGTGCAATTCGCCTCCTGCACGATCGAAACGGGTCATCGTTGCCAGCAGCGGAGCGAAACTCGCGCTTGCGCAAAGAGGAGCTTCGTCTGGACGGTCGCAGTCGGCGACGACCCGTGGCCCGTGCCGGTGTCGGACGTCCAGGGCCGTCCGTCCGGCGCGTGACCGTCCGACGCGGGTGCCGCGGCGGCTCCAACGAGCTTGTCGGCCGACACGTCGTCGCCTTCTGCGACACCCGCAACGGCGGCGATGCACGAGCGCTCGACCCCCAGCCGCGCGATCGCGGCCGCGCCGCGCAGGACCCAAGAGGCCCCGTCCGGCGACGCGGCGCGCACGCCTCGGCCATAGGGCAGCTCGATGTCCCATCCCGCGTCGTCCGCCGTGCAAAGGGAACGGGCGCCGGACGGGCCGCCAGGGTGGCTCGACGCATCGAGCGGTGCCATCGAAAGAGGTTCGCTCACCGCTCCCGAGTCGGCGTCGATCGCCACCATCCACACCGCCGGCGGCTGGGCCAGATCCGGTTGCCCTTCGATCGCCATGCCGAGCCCTCGGCCGTCGCTCCGCCGCGCGAAGCGAACGCGCGAGGCGCCTTCGAATCCGGCGCGCGGGATCCGCGCGACCTCGTGCGCCACGTCGCCGTCCACACGCCAGACGACGGCCGCCGGCGCGTCGGAAGGCCCCTGCGCCGTCGCCAGGACCCAGTGTCCTTCGATGCGCGCGGCGGCTTGGACGTCCGGAAACGCATCGGTCCCCGAGGGTCGCACTTCGATCGGGGGACGGCCGCTCTCGAGCTCCCAGACCTCGGCGACGGGGCTCTCCTGGTTATGGCGCGCCACGAGCAGCGCGTGATCCGCGTCGTCGCCCGGCACCGTCGACCACGAGGTCGGAACGGCGGGCCCGATGCCCAGCGCGCGCCGCGCCATGTCGAGCGTCGTCCATGGCACGGCCGCGACCGACGAAGACCGCGTGTCCGTCCCGAAGCGCGCGCGGCCGCCGGGTCCGTCGCTCGCCCCATACGGCCACCAAGCCGAAGCCCACCGCACCTGCCATCGTCCGAGCGCATCCCATTCGCCCGAGCGTGGGCCCCACGCGTACACGCGCGCGAACGGCGTCGCGTGCAGCGCGCGCTCGAAGCCCGTGGATGCGTCGGCGGCGAAGCCGACGTCGTCGGGTCCGAGAAGCGGGCCGGGAGCGCCGAAGAAGGGCGCGAACTCGGGCACCGCGCCCCACATGGCGGGGGTCATGATCTTCCGCGGCGTGCGCGCTTCCGGCGGCGCGGCGGCCGTCCTCGCGCCGCTGCTCTGGACCGCGGGCAGCTCGCAGGACAGGCGCAGCTCTCCGCGCGCGGCCGCGGCTGCGGCGGAGACGGGTTCGGGCGGCAGCGGAGGCGGCGCAGGGACCGCCTCGCCCCAACCGATGCGCAGCCACCCGGCGACGACGCACCCGACGGGTCCGCACGCGCGCTCGCGCCCGACGACCGGCTCGGCGATGGGCTCGGGAAGCGCGATCTCTTTGGTCCACGTCATTCCGCCGTCGACCGTCTCGAAGCCGCCGCGCGACGCCGTCCAGCCGAACCCCCAGAGGCCGGCGACCATCGGCGATCCCGCATCGCGGATGTATTCGCCCACGCGCGCTTCGCCGTCGTCCGCCGGAAGCTCGATGCCGATGACCGAGCCGGCCGCGTCGATCCAGCCGCCGACGACGCCGGGGCGTCGCTCCTCGAACCCGTCGAGCCAAACGCCGTAGCGCAGCGCTCGCGCGGCATCGGCGCGAAGCGCCGGGAACTGAATGGGGTGCGCGGTCTGCCGCGTTCCGTCGATGACGGTCACGCGCGCGGTCGAGAGGTCGCCTTGCAAAGGAGGCCGCACGAGGAGCGCGCGGCCGTCGGACAGTACGGCGAGGCGCGCGCGGTCCGGCTGTTCGCCGCGGACGCGGAGCTCGCTCCACCCGGAGTCTTGCCCCGCGTCCGGCCGCGTCCCGGCGGTCGAGATGCAATAGCGCTCTTCGTCGGCGGGGAGGTCGGCGGGGACATCCTCGGTGCGCGCGCGCGCGCGCGGCGCCGCCCGCGAGGCATCGCACGGGCCCCGCACCGCGAGCGCGCCGTTGCCGAACGAGAGCACCTCGCGTGGCTCACTCCACCGGCCGAGGACCGTGGTGGCCTTCCGGACCGGATCGTAGGCGAAGACCTCCGTCGCGCCGCGCGGCTCACCGCACACGAATCCAAACGCACGCGCGCGGAGTCGGACGGCGTGGCACCGCGACGGCTTCAGGGCGAAGGCGTCGGCTTCGTTCTCGACGACGCGGCCGTCGGCCAGGCGGACGCGCGCGATGTCGCCGTCGCGCGCGAGGACGGCGGTTCCGTCGCCGAGGGGCCATCCGTCCGCGACCGCCGCCAGGAGAGGACGTTCGCGTTCGCGTGCGTAGGCGCGCGCATCCGCCCGTGTGCTGGCGCCGGTGGACCGCGCGCGCGGAGCGTTCGCGGGGCCCCCGGGGCCCGCGTCGTCCAGCATCAGTGCGAGCGGAGTCCCGGGACGCAACGGCGGCGCATCGAGAGGCTCGATGGCGCCGTCGAAACGAACCGCATTCCACACGAGGTGCCGATTCTTGTCCTTACCTCCGACCGCCACAGCGCCCAGGCCGGGCATCGGCGCGAGCTCCACCGGCTCGACCGCAAGCGCGACGTGCCGCCACGAGTTACCCGCATCGTTCGTCATGAGCACGCCTTCGAGATCGGCGATGGCCATCGATCGCCAGGCGTCGATCGCCGCTACGCGGCCGAGGTGCGGCGCGTTGGGAAGCGATCCGAGGCCCATGCGCGCGCCCGTCCGGGGATCGAACGCCGCGAGCGACCCTTGCGGGTACCGCACGTATGCGCGATCGACGCCGACGAGGATCTCGGCGACTGTGCCAGTCGACGAGAAGATAGGCACCGCGGGTCCAAGCCACTCGTCCGTGCGCCAGATCGCTTTGGCGACCGCGAAGAGGAAACCGCCGCCGAGGCGATCCGGTAGCGCGACGACCCACGCCGGCTCCGACGCGAAGCGTTCTTGCGCCACCGTGAGGAGGGTCTCGTCGGCGGTTGCGAGAACGCGCATGCCCGCGATCGTCGCGCGCACCGCTCCGTCCTGCGCGTTGCCCCAATAACGCGCTTCCGCGAGACTCGCAGGGACGAGCTGTGCGCCGGCCGCGGCGCTCGAGCTGGCCGGCAGCCGGGCTAGCCCAGCCTCCGCTCGGGCCTCTCTGACCGATTGCCATTCTCGCGAACTGCCACCTACGCCCACGATGCGCGCGAGGCCCACGAAGCCCGCCAAGCCCCCAAAATAAAAAGCGCCGAGCGTGGCGACGGCGACCGCGAAGCGCCGCGTGGACCGGGTCAACCTGCGTACCCTGCGCACCCCTAAACCGTAGCGAGTTCGGTCGGCGCTACCAGCTGGACCAGGCCGCGGAGATGCGCCACTCTTGGGCGCATGTCGTTTGTCGTCGCGGTTGTCGGTGCGACCGGCGCGGTCGGTCGTGAGATGATTCGGGTTCTCGAGCAGCGCCGGTTTCCGGTGAAGCGTCTCGTCGCCCTCGCCAGCGCGCGGAGCGCCGGGCAAAAGCTTTCATTCAATGGAAGCGAAGTCACGGTGACGGAGCTTACGCCCCAGTCGTTCGCCGGCGTGCACGTGGCGCTCTTCAGCGCGGGTTCGAGCGTCTCGCGCGAGTTCGGCCCGATCGCGGCGTCGGCGGGCGCCATCGTGATCGACAACTCGAGCGCGTGGCGCATGGACCCCAAGGTTCCGCTGGTCGTGCCGGAAGTGAACATCGACGCGGCTTCCGAGCGTCCCAAAGGCATCATCGCCAATCCCAACTGCGCGACCATCCAGATGGTCGTGGCGCTCAAGCCGCTGCACGACGCCGCGCGCGTCAAGCACATCGTCGTTTCGACGTACCAGGCCACGAGCGGGAAGGGCCATGCGGCGGTGCAGGAGCTCCTTGCGCAGACGCGCGCATCGCTCGAGGGAAAGAACGCGGAGGCGCAAGTCTTCCCGGGCACGATCGCGTTCAACGTGCTCTGCGACTGGAAGGCGGGCGAAAGCGACTACTCGGAAGAGGAGACGAAGATCGTCCAGGAGACCCGGAAAATCCTCGGCGACAATGCGATCGGCGTCTCGCCGACCACCGTGCGCGTCCCGGTTCTCAACGGGCATTCCGAAGCGATTCACGTGCAGTTTCATCGGCCGATGCATGCGGACGAGGCGAAGCGCCTTCTTCGCGACGCGCCGGGCGTCACGCTCATCGACGGGGCCTATGCCCCGGGCAAGCACCCGCAGCCGATCCAAGTCTCGGGGACCGACGCGGTGTCGGTCGGTCGCGTCCGAGATGACCTCGCGGTGCCGGGCGCGCTGAACCTGTTCGTCGTCGGCGACAACCTGCGCAAAGGCGCGGCGCTCAACGCGGTGCAGATCGCGGAAATGGTCGTCTGATTCCGCGATCGGGATTCTCGACTCTTCTAGAGGCCCGTCGACACGGGGTTGCCCGTGTACACCGCCTCGAAGTCGGATCCTTTCAGCTTGCCGAAGTCGCCCACGATTTCGTCGATGTACGTATCCTGTCCGTCCGGGGCCATCGCCGCCCAGCCGTCGTCGCTGTCGCCCTGGAAGTACCAGTCCGACCCGATGTCCGCGACGATGAGTCCGTACTTCTTCATCGCCGCCATGATCACTTGCGACGGCATCGAATAGCCCGAGGTGTCCACGGATGCCTTGAGGCGAAGACGCAGTCCCATGGGCGGATACGCGCTTCCGAGCGGGCCGGCACCGCTGCCCGGCGAGACCGCGTGGGTCGCCGGCGGGATGTAGCCGCTCTGCGTGTTGTTGAAGGTCACGCGGATGGCGTGCGTCACGGTCCCCGCCTGCACCTCCGCGATGCGCACGATCCCCGCGAGGATCGAGAGGCCCGCGAGGTCGCCCGAGGTCCATCCGGGAGTACGAAGCGCATCCGACGTGAGATCGAACTTCGCGCCGTTCGCGCAATCGAACGACGCCGTCGTTGGCACCACGCAATTCCAGGCTTCGTACGAGACGCATCCGCTTGCGCCTTGCTGAAGAACGATTCCGTGTTGGTCGCCGGGCAAGTCCCCCGGCGCGCCGCCGGTCGCCGGATCCCCCTCGATGTGCATGCCGAGAAAGAACGGATAGGCGGTCATCCCCGTCGAGTCGCCCGTCGCCGCGGGATTCGCGCCGATCCATCCGCCGGGCCCTGGATCGCTCTCGTCCGCGTAGAGGCTGAACGTCATCGGCGTGTCCGGCTGTCCGGCGTCGACGACGTTGAACGGAATTCCGTAGTGGTCCGTCGTCCAATCGCCGAAATCGGGATGAAGCGCCCGATCGGGTACGAGCTGGGCGTCGTACGTGTGAGTGACTTGCACGCCGGGTCCGTCGATCGCGACGTTCCACGGATTGTCGTTCGGGAAGATCATGCAACCGGCGATCGTCGTCCCGGCGCCTTCTTGGCCCCCGGGGATGCCCCCGACGGAGCCGCTGCTCGTGCCCGAACTTCCGCTCGCCGCGTCGGCCGTTCCGCTGCCGCCCGCCGCACCGCTGCCGGCACCCGCGTTTGCCCCTGTGTTCGTGCCTGCGGTCACGCCACTCGATCCCGTCGCCGCGCTGGCGGAGCCCGAAGACCCTCCGGCGGAGGCACCACCACCCGATGCGCCCGCGCCGGAACCGCTCCCGCAGCCCGTCGACGCCGCCGCGCCGACGAAGAAAACGAAAGCAGCGGCCCGAAGAGACTCTGTCGTTCGGCGTAGGCGCAAGTGACCCCGAAGAGCGAGGGGAGGACGGCTCTCGCTCGATCCAGCCCAACGGATCGCCGGCGCGCCGGCAATAGACCGCGCGCTAGCCACGACGGCGTGCGCGCGTCAAGGCACGAGCCGAACCTGAACGGATGAGGCTCCTGTCGCTGCCACGCAACACCCCCTTCTTGACCCTCCGCAACGAGCCGATTATCGATCGGGCACTCGCGAACGGGCAGCCGGGCACGGGTGGCGACGCACGAAGCCGGGCATTTCCGGCAGCGCGCGACGGGGGCAACGAAGGAAGCCGAATGGGTTGTCGACAGACGTGGCCGCAAATCTGTAGGGATCTTCAGTTCCGAGGGCGGTGGGTGGCCCTCGATGAGTGCAGGTACGACCCGCGCACCGCCCAACCGATGGAAGGCACGGTCGTCGACGCCGACGATGACCTCGTCGTGCTCTGCAGCCGCATGCAAGCCAGCGACAGCAAACACTGCGCGATTCTGTTCTGCGAAGATCGCGACGCCATCGACGAGGCCCCGCCGAGCTCGGCGCGCCGGTCCGTGCCGCCGCCGGCTCCGCCCCGCGCTTACCACTGAGCGGTCCGGCTACTTCAGAACCGGTTTCAAGAAGGTCTTTCCGTCGCGGATCGCAATCTCGAAGTCGATGGGCTTGCCGTGCCGTTGCCGGAGGCGCTCGCTCGAGTCTCGCAAGCTCTTCGCCACCGTCTCGTACGTGATGGCCGCCGTCGACTCGTTCTGCCGCCGCTTGGCTTCGACGAACTCCACGTACAGCTGCCGCACGCGGTGATCCGAGAGGCTGTCCCCGCTCGATTCTTTGGGCGGAGGCCGGGGAACGGGCACGCTGGCCGGCCGCGCCGGCGGACGCGGAGGCGGCGGGCTCGGAGCTCTCGGGGCCGCCGCCGGTCTCGCCACTGCAGAGGACGGTGAGGGCGGCTTCGCCGGAGGGGGGGGCACAGGCGACGGGATCATGGCCTCGCGGGGAACCTGCGCCGGAACGGGGAACGCCATCAAGGGCGTTGGAACCGAGACACCCGGCCGCACGACGGTGGGCGTCTGCCGCGGCTCGCTCGGTCCCCTGGCCAGCGCAGCCGTGTTTGCGGTGCTGGCTGCCGCCGTCGTGCCGGGTGGAGAAGCGGGCTTCGCAGGCGGTGGGACGACCGGCCCCGCGGCTCGAGGCGGCGCCGGTTTCGCCATGGGGGACATCGTCGCGAGCAACGATGCGTTCGGCGCACGGACCGCGGTCGGCGTCTGCGTCGCGATCGAGGGCGGGTTCGGGCTCGTGGGAACCGGCGGCCTTGCGGCGATCCCGGAAGCGGGCACCGGTGGCGCCGCGGCGGACGGCGATAGGGCGGGCGGCTTCGCAGGTCGCGGCGGAAGGCTTTCGTTGCGGGCCGGCGGCGGATGGCCGGCGCCGCCCGGTCGTGGAACGCGCGCTGCGGCCAGCAGGAAGTCGTCCTGCGGCGCAGCGGGTGCGAACTCCTTGTCGAGCTCCGCCAACTCGGCCGCCAAATCCGCCGGCAGCGGCGCTCCCGGCGCAGGCTTGAAGCGGCCCGGCGCGGGGGCGCGAGCCGCCGCGGGAAGCGGAGGCGGCGCGGGGGGCCCCGAAGCCATCGGTGCTGCCGCCGGCGTGGGCATCGCGCCCGGCGACGGAGGCAGGGGCGGCGCAATCGTCGGCGGCGGGGGCGCGAGAGACTCTTTCTTCGCGGTACCGCGCCCGAATCGCTGCTCCGCGCGGAGCAAGTGCCGCTTGTAGGTGCCGTTCTCGATCTCGCGGCAAATGCGCTGCCAGTGCGATTGAAACGTGTTGTACCGCTGCAGAACCATCTGAAAGCGGAAGCGCAACGCCGTGTTGCGGATCTGCTCTCTGCGGAGCACGTAGATCTTGCGATCCACGTCTTTGCGGGCGACGCCGGGCTCGATTCTTTCGATGCCCATGAAATATTGGTCGTAGAGCGACCTCAGACGGTCGATCGCGACCTCCACGTCACCGATCAGGCTTTCGAGCTCCGTCTGCTCCACTCCGCCGCCCTTTCAAGGCAACGGCACGACACGGACGTTGTCGAAGCACACTTTCACGTCCCAATCATTGAATCCGAAGTGGTCGTGCCCGACGCCCGCGAGCGGCGATGTGTCGCCGTACGTGAGCATCTCGTTTCCATCTATCCACCAGCGAACCGTCTTGCCGTCGTTCCGCTCGACCTTGAAGCGATACACCTGGCCGGCGATGACGGGCCTCTCCCGAACGTCGTCCGAATTCAAATCGACGACCGCGATCTCTTTTCGATCGTTGCCGTGTTCGTTGATACGCGCAAGCACGTGAAACTTGTTGTGCCATCCGCCGAAGATCGTGAGGTAGCTCGTGGCGTTCGTGTACGACAGCGAGGTCGCGTAGGAGCGACCATCGCCCCAGAACTCGGCCTTGAGGTCGCCCTCGGGCGAAAGGCTGACCGCGTCGAACTCGATCCGTGCGTTCACGGGCAGCGTGCGTTTCAGCCAGAGGCCGTGGTTACGCGCGTGCTCGCCGCACAGGCGGCCGTTTTCGATGTGCCAGATCCCGGGTGAGGTCGCCACCCAATCCGCGCTCGGCTCGAGCCCGCCGGACGTGCTTCCCGCAGCGCCTGCCTCTCCGGGCACCGCCCGCGCGGGGACGCCGTGCTCGAAGTCATCCTCGAAAGGGACCTTCAGGAGATCCACCGCGACGGGGGTCGGCATGGCCGAACGAGCGGCCGTGGCGACGACGGTTGCCCCC
>Ga0210391_10004175_pt1 | contig 12126 bp, 10 predicted proteins | sample IncBWC12OmetaG_FD_160573 | JGI IMG/M metagenome (GOLD analysis project Ga0210391, IMG submission 160573) | Forest soil microbial communities from Barre Woods Harvard Forest LTER site, Petersham, Massachusetts, United States - Inc-BW-C-12-O ...
GACCAAAGCTGGCCTTTGAGGCAAAGCGTCTATTGCGATGCCGCGTCGAACCAGTATCCGTTCCGCGCAGAGACCCTCAGGTTGTTATAGTCCGTCATCGTTACGCCGATTGCGTGGAAGCCCGTGTGCGGGTTCTGCGGTTGGAAGCTCAGCATGTATCGATTCCCGACGTGGTTCGATAGCCGCGCAAGGTCCTGCTCCAGAGCCTTTTCGCCGCTGAACTTGAAGTACTCGCCTCCGCTGACTCGCGCGACCGTCTCCGGAACATTGCGGCGGAAACCATTTATCGCTATCTCAACCGCGGCTTTGGCCAGAAGCAGCGGAGGCAGTAAGACACCCGCGCAGTCCATGGCCTGCTTGGCTTTGTTCTGCGTCGGATCGTCCGCTTTGTCGGGGTCCTTCGCCATGCAACCGCCTGTCGGGCCGGGCTCCCCGGAAGAGTGCGGAACGTTCGCCGCGGAGTCGCGTTTGAGTTCATTCCTCGAGGTAGAAAAGGCGACGCTGAAGATCGCGGTGTTGGTGTCGCTGATGGTCTTCAATGCATCGTTCATGCTGAGTTTGCTGCCATGGTCGATAGTTTCGCTGATGAGCAGGATGGCGCGCCGATACGTGATGGGTTGTTTGCGAAGCATGTTGACCGCGAAGCCGACGCCATCGAAGATTGCGCCACCGCCGTCGCCGGGCTCGAGGTTCGCCAAAGTGTCTGCCACCTTGTCAAAGTTGCTGCTGAACCCAAGCAACAGCTGCGGCGCGCTGTCGAAGCTGACAACTGCAATCTTGTGCGGCACACCTCCGACCACCGCCTCAATCATCGTCCCCAGGCGGACATATTTGTCGAGCTGCTGTGCCGCGGGTCCGCCGGTCTCGACGACGACGACCAGCGCGAGGGGCTCGCCGTCGAGATTTTCCTCGAGCGTCACTTTTTGCGGGATGCCGTCATCGGTCACGACGAAATCGTCTGGCTTCAGGGTATAAACAGGTGCTCCCGCCTTGGTCGTGACCATGGTTGGCACAAGAATCAGCGTCGAGCGAGCCGTGAGGGTTGTGGTCTCCTGCGACTCCGGAGGCGCGGGCGTCTCCTGCCCACCGGCTGTCATCGTCAGCGTCGCCAGAATCGCGCATCCAGCCAGCACCTTTTTCATTACGCCCCTCCGGGCCAGCCTAACATCTTCACTCCACAGCATTAGACGCGGAAATCACCCATAGGAGGCAGGCTGATTGCCTCGCGCAAAGTGTGCGAAAGAGATGTAAGGCGACCAAATACACGGTATTCTTATGCCATGTTAACCAAGGCTTCACAGCCGCAGCAGGAAACCCGATGACCTCGTTCCAGACCGAAGCCCCCGTATTGAACCCCTCCGCCTTGCCTGTCAGCACTCCGCAAAACGAAATTCTTCGCGCCACAAAGTTCCCTGCGGAGTTCACCGCCGGCGCGCGCAATGCCGTCACGACCTGTCTGCGTATTCAGCCCAGCGAGAAGGTCACACTCATCACGGATGAGCGCTGCCTGACCATCGCGGCTTCTATCGCCGCGGAGCTTGATCGAATCGGCTGCAAATGGAACGGCTTCGTTCTCGAAGCGCTTGCTGCGCGTCCGCTGGTGGAGATGCCCAAGGCCGTGCTCGCCGATATGGAGTCCTCCGCGGTCAGCATCTTCGCTGTCGAGGTTCAGCCCAACGAACTGCAAAGCCGCATGCAGATGACGGACGTGGTCAATCGCCGCCGCATGCGCCACGCCCATATGGTCAACATCACGCCCGAGATTATGACGCAGGGGATGCGTGCGGATTTCCTCGCCATCGACCGCCTGTCCCAGGCTGTGCTCGACAAGGTGCGCGCGGCGACTTATGTGCGCGCCACTACGCCCGCTGGCACCGACATCCACGTGCAACTCAGCCCGGACTATCGCTGGTTCAAAACCTCCGGAATCATCTCGACCGAGAAGTGGGGCAACCTTCCTGGTGGCGAGTGCTTCACCGCACCGGGCGAGGTGAACGGCGTGTTTGTGGTCGATGGAGTCGTCGGCGACTTCCTGTGCGCGCGCTATGGGATTCTGCGAGACCGTCCGCTGACGATCAACATCGAAGGCAACCGCATCACGCGCGCTACCAGCGACAACAAGGCTTTGGAGAAGGACTTCTGGGACTACACCCACACGGACGCCAACTCCGACCGTGTCGGCGAGTTTGCCATCGGGACAAACATCGGTGTGGACCGCGTCATCGGAAATATTCTGCAGGATGAGAAGTTCCCCGGAATTCACATTGCGTTTGGCGATCCCTATGGGGCACATACCGGAGCGCCGTGGAAGTCTTCGACGCACATCGATGTTGTCGGCCTCGAGTTCAGCATCTGGCTCGGCGATGCCGATGGCGAGGAGCAGATTATGCGCGATGGACAATTTTTGATCGACGCTTAAGGTTTCGAACCCGCACCCTCCGACCGGCTGCTCGCGTCTAATCCTGCTATGGACAAGAAACAGCTCGGCAACTCAGATCTTCAACTTTCTCCCATCGGTTTTGGCGCGTGGGCCATCGGCGGCGGCGACTGGGCCTTCGCGTGGGGGCCGCAGGACGACAACGACTCAATCGCGGCAATTCACAAGGCTCTCGATCTCGGCATCAACTGGATTGACACTGCGGCCGTCTACGGTTTGGGCCACTCGGAAGAGGTTGTCGCTAAAGCCATAAAGACCTCGTCGCACAAACCCTACCTCTTCACGAAGTGCTCAATGGTGTGGGACGACAAGCGCGAGATTACCAATTCGCAAAAACAAATTCGCCAGGAGTGCGAAGCCAGCCTGCGCCGGCTCAACGTTGAAGCCATCGACCTCTATCAGGTGCACTGGCCCAAGCCCGATGAAGACATCGAAGAGGGCTGGTCGACGATGGCTGATCTGCAGCGGGAAGGCAAGGTTCGCTGGATAGGTGTGTCGAATTTTTCGGTTGAACAGCTGGAGCGCGTCAAGAAGATTGCTCCTATTACGTCGCAGCAGCCGCCCTATTCCATGCTCAACCGCACCTACGAGGCGGAGAACCTGCCATTCTGTCTCAAACACAACATCGGCGTTCTCAACTATGCGCCGATGCACTCGGGCCTGCTCACCGGGGCGATGACGAAAGAGCGCGTCGCCAACTTTCCGCCGAATGACTTCCGCCGCAACGCAAAGAACTACCAGGAGCCTCTTCTCTCGCGCAATCTCGCGGTGGCGGACTTCCTGAAAACGATTGGGGCGCGCCACAAGGTCAGCGCGGGCGTCATCGCAATCGCCTGGACGCTGCACAATCCCGCAGTTACCGCGGCCATTGTCGGCGGGCGCAATGCAAAGCAGGTCGAAGGTGTGATTCCTGCCGCGACGTTCCGATTTACTGAAGCGGAGTACGCTGAGATCAACAAATTTCTTGCAGAACACCCGTGAAGCGAGTGTGACTCTTTTTGAAGACGGCTTCCGGGCCGCGAGGCTCGGAGCTATCATGCCTAATGGCTAAGCGAACCTCCCCACATGCGAGCTGGCTCTCTGAGGCGAATAAGGCTGACGCCGACTTTCCGCTCACTCATCTACCTTATGGAGCGGTGGAGCTTGAGGGCCAGCAGCATCTGTGCGTCGCCATCGGGACGCATCTGCTCGATCTTTACGCGTGCGCCGAGTCGGGACTGCTTCCGATTTCGCTGGTCGAGGCCTGCCAGGCGCCCACGCTCAATCTGCTGATGTCACAGGGCCACCGCTCGTGGACGCTCCTGCGCGAAACCCTCACGACGCTGCTTCGTGTCGATGCGAAATCGAGCGACAGGCAATCGGCCGAGGCGGCGCTTCACTCCATTGCCGGGTCGACGCTCGGCAAGCCCGTCCATATTCCGAATTACACCGACTTCTACGCCTCCATCGATCACGCAACGCGCGTCGGCCAACTCTTCCGTCCGGACCAGCCGTTGCTGCCGAACTACAAACACATCCCGATCGGCTACCACGGCCGCGCCTCGTCGATTCTGACCAGCGGAATCCCAGTCATTCGCCCCACAGGACAATCGCGTCCCGCATCGCCCGACCAGGAACCTGCGTTTGGGCCCACGAAATCGCTCGACTACGAGCTTGAGCTCGCGCTGTACATCGGACAGCCGAATTTCCTCGGCACACCGATTCCCATCGCCGATGCAAATCGCCACCTCTTCGGCATCGGCCTGCTGAATGACTGGTCGGCGCGCGACATGCAGTCGTGGGAGTATCAGCCGCTCGGTCCCTTCCTCGCGAAGAACTTCGCCACGACAATCTCTCCGTGGATCACGCCCATGGCGGCGCTCGAGCTCTTTCGTGTCGCTGCCGCGCCACACACCAAGGGCGATCCCAAACCGTTGCCTTATCTGCATTCCTCCGTCGATCAGCAGCAGGGAAGCGTCGACATCAAGCTGCAGGTCTATCTCTTGACCGAGAAGATGCGGGTCAACAAACTTGCACCCTTCCTCCTCAGCGAGTCCAACCCGCGCGATCTGTATTGGACGCCAGCGCAGCTCATCGCCCACCACACCAGCAATGGATGCAATCTGCAGACGGGCGATCTCCTTGCGACAGGAACCATCTCCGGTCCGTCGGAGGCTTCCGCAGGCTGCCTACTTGAACTTACCCGCAACGGCGCGAAGCCAATCCTCCTCCCCACCGGCGAACTGCGTACCTTTCTCGCTGACGGTGATGAGATCACGCTGTCCGGTTTCTGCGAAGTTGCCGGCCATCCCCGCATTGGCCTGGGCGAATCCCGCGCAACCATCCTTCCAGCGCGCAACTGATACGTGTGTCTCGCACGCTAGCCAATCCTCCTGCCACTGAACTATCCTCATTGCTGCAACAACGGAGACTCCCCATGGCCACACACGCACCCACGCTTACGCATGACTCAAAGTCCACTACCGATTTTCTCCCCCTCAAGGGCACCGACCACGTCGAGTTCTACGTCGGTAATGCACGCCAGTCCGCCTACTTCTATCGCGCAGCCTTCGGCATGTCGCTGGTCGCCTACGCGGGCCCAGAGACCGGACAGCGCGATCGTGCCAGCTACGTGCTCCAGCAGGGTAAGGTGCGCTTCGTCCTGACGACCGCGCTACGGTCTGACTCCGAGATCGCGCGCCACGTTGCGAAGCATGGCGACGGAGTCCACGCCATCGCGCTCTGGGTCGATGACGCCCGCAAATCGTGGGAAGAGACGACAAAACGCGGCGCCCACAGCGTGCAGGAGCCGAAAGAATTCTCCGACGCGAACGGCCGCGTCGTGACCTCCAGCATCGCCGCCTACGGAGACACCGTCCACACCTTCGTCGAGCGCACCGACTACAACGGCACCTTCTTCCCCGGCTATCTAACGGTGGCAGAAGACAAGGTCGCTCGTCCCGTCGGCCTCCTTCACATCGACCACATCGTCGGCAACGTCGGCTGGAACTCGATGAACCAGTGGGTCGACTTCTACCGCGACGTGATGGGCTTCGGGCTCTACCAGCACTTCGATGACAACGACATCTCGACCGAATACTCCGCATTGATGTCGAAGGTGATGGCTAACGGCAACGGCTACGTGAAGTTCCCTATCAACGAGCCTGCCGAAGGCCGCCGCAAATCGCAGATCGAAGAGTACCTCGACTTCTACGGAGGCCCCGGCGTCCAGCACATGGCTCTTGCGACGAAGGATATCCTCGCAACCGTCTCGAAGATGAAGCATCAGGGCGTCGACTTCCTCACCGTCCCCCACTCTTACTACACGGAACTGCAGAACAGAATCGGCAAGATCGATGAACCCATTGAGGAGCTGGAAAAACTCGGCATCCTCGTCGACCGCGACGACGAAGGCTACATGCTGCAGATCTTCACGCGCCCCGTCGAAGACCGCCCCACCGTCTTCTACGAGATCATCCAGCGTAAGGGCAGTCGCAGCTTCGGTAAGGGCAACTTCAAGGCTCTCTTTGAAGCGATCGAGCGCGAGCAGGCTTTACGCGGGAATCTGTAATCAACGACTACGTTCACCCAGCAAACGCCTCCTGAATCCGGGTGACGGGTGACCCGCAAACGGGCGCTTCCAGCCGCTTCTATTTTCTAATTGCCTCCCTGCCTATCAATGAGGTTGGTTTTTGGCTGAGGGGGTGAGCTTGCGCAGCACGAACTCCTGGATGAGGCCGTTGGCCATGTCGGCTGCAATGTCAATAAAGGTGGTCGAAAACGTCAGCCCAGGGCCGCGATCCGACGCCGGATAATAGGCGTTGGAGATGGCACCCGAGGCTAGATAGCTCCCCAGTGCTGAATAGTTCGGCTGCAAGCGTCCGTTATCTCCCCTGCAGATAAACGGCGTAGAGAGAGCGTGGAGCATGCGTGATTTCTTTGTGCCCGCACCCTGGTAAAAGTAACGCGGATCCTGATGGAGGATGGTAGGAAGGATGGCGCCGCCGATCATGATGTCGGTCAAACCATTGGCGTAGTGGGCGCCGAAACGCTGAGCATATGCTTCACCGCCCTGCCCGAAGTGGTGGGCGTTGTCCGCCTGATCGAGGCCAGCCAAGAAGGCGGAGCCGAGGAAAGTGATGGGATCCGTTGTGGTCTTGAGAGCGAGCCTGAACTTCAGCTTCGGTGTGAGTGGCACGGCGTTGCGATCATAGACCGTGTAGAAGTTGGGGATGAAACCCAGGACGCGCTGCTTCTCCTCAGCTCTTTCCTGCTCCCTTGCGAGCTCTTCCGTCGAGAGAACTGCGTTTACCGACATTACCGCCGTTGCAATCCGCAGCCGGATGCCCTTCAGGTCCATATATTGACCTGGCTGGAGGATGACTTCAGGCGAGTTCCAGTCGGCGAATCCGCTTGCGCTGACGGTGATACGGTACGGCATTTCCGGATTGACATGGTCGAGTTGAAAGAAACCGTTATCGTTCGTCTCCACGCGTTGGGGATCGAAGAGCGACGGGCCTTCAAGAGCGACTGTAGCGCCAGGAACGGTGCCATCATTCACATCGGTCACTGTACCGATGATCGTTCCAGCCTGCGGTTCGGGTGCGGAGATCTGCGGGGTTACCGCTGCACTGGTGACAGAAACACCGAGAATAAGGAAAAACAGGTAATGCTTGACACCCATCTGCCATCCCCAGTCTTTTTGAGATCGTGTTGGTGCAGGTGCACGACACTGCCTTTGCGAGTTAACGCTGTTTGCGATTCATCATTGAGGCATCACTAAAAGCGTCGGGCGGCCGAACGCGCGAATGGTCCGTCCCGCGCCAAATATTTGCACTTCTTGATCGCAGATCTGCCGAACATTAGCTTGATCGATATCATGATCTGCAGCGATATGGCCACGAATGCGACGATCAATATTTGCCAGTCCAGTGTCATCATTTTCTCGATGCCTCACGACTCCGTATTGCAAGGCAAAGGCCGCCTGCGACTGATTGAGAGCGGAGTCGACCAGCCGACGAGGACTCACAGAATTTGAACTGCATGCTGTCCGAAAGCTGACGGTGTCAAATGGAAACCCCTTCGCATCGTCTTCGGCTTCTCGTGATAGTAGTCAACGGACGCAAGGGCGCCAATTACATAAAGCTAGTAGCTACGAAGTTAAGAACATCTGACAGAGGCTATCTTTCGCCAGTTCACGCTCCTGCAACTCTCGTTGGGACCGAGCAAAAGGAAACATCGGGTGACCAACAGGCCTGGGTTAGAGAGATTCTGTGCCAGGTTGCAGAACTATCCGTCGTCTGGTCGTCCGATATGAACATCGGACCGAGAACTTTCTTGCAATGCCTTGCCGAGCTTATTCTCGGTTCGCGCCACCCAAAGGTGCATGGACTCGCGTACCGTCAGCGGTGCACTGGTATCCTGCACTTTCACCTTGAGGCTGCAATTTCGGGGTCCAATCCCCGCAGAGGTGAGCGTGTACTTCTGCTTTTTCTTTGTCGCCTAGCAGAACACGTAAAGCCATTTGGGACATGCGCATGAATTATCATCTTGGTGGCTCGTACATCCAGTGGCGTGCCGGGTGTACGGTCGTACCGTTCCGCAGGCAGATCTGAGGGAGGTTTTCTATGAAGGGTTTTGTCTGGTGTACAGCGAGTGTACAGCAACAGAGAAAATAGTGAATTTGCTGGGAATTTTACGGTTTTTGCCCTAATCTGATTATTCTGTGACTTCACCACGCGACCAAGTGCAATAAGGATAACCAGCTAGATGCAAGGCAACCCAGTTTTTATGGAGAAGGCGATCGCGTTGGCGACGGAGAACGTGACTTCTGGTCGCGGAGGGCCGTTTGGCGCGGTGATTGTGCGCGATGGGGAGATTGTTGCCACGGGTGCGAACATGGTCACGGCGACGAACGATCCGACGGCGCACGGCGAGGTTGTGGCCATTCGAAATGCCTGCAAGGCGCTGGGAAGTTTTCAGTTGACCGGTTGCCAGATTTATACGAGCTGTGAGCCTTGCCCGATGTGTCTGGCTGCGATCTATTGGGCGCGGTGCGACGCGATCTTTTACGGCGCGCGGGCTGAGGATGCCGCAGCGGTCGGTTTTGACGATGCTTTCTTGTATGACGAGATAAGGCAGGACGTGGGCGACCGAAAGATTCCCACAGTAAATTTGCTGCCGGAGCAGGCGAAGACGAGTTTCGATGCGTGGCGTGCCCATGAGAAGAGGATTCATTACTGATTGAGATGAAAAAAAAACAAAAGAAGATGGCTGCGGCTGATTCCGCTGTGAAGGTTGCGTTGCTGGGGTTTGGGACGGTGGGGAGTGCGGTGGCGCGGGTTTTGGCGGCGTCGAAGTTTCCCGGCGTGGAACTGACGCATATCTTCAACAGGAATGTGGCGCGGAAGCGTGAGTCGGAGGCGGGCAAGGCTGTGCCTGCTTCGGTCGTGTGGACTGAGGACATCGAAGTTGTGCTGCGGTCGAAGGTCGATGTGGTTGTTGAGCTGATGGGTGGGCTGAATCCGGTGGAGGGTTGGATTCGGAAAGCACTCGCGTCGGGGAAGTCGGTGGTGACGGCGAATAAGCAGCTGATTGCTTACCGTGGAGCGAGTCTTGCGAAGCTGGCGGAGAAACATGGGGTCCAGTTGGTGCATGGTGCTGCGGTTGCGGGCGGAGTGCCGGTGATTCCGGGGATGCTGCAGGGGCTATCGGGCGACCAGGTGACGCGGCTCAGCGGGATTGTGAATGGGACTTGCAACTACATTTTGAGCCGCATGGAAGCGGGCGCGGACTACGCTACGGTGCTTGCGGATGCGCAGCAGCTTGGGTATGCGGAGGCGGATCCGTCGGCGGATGTGGATGGGTACGATGCGCGGGCGAAGCTTTGCATTCTGTCGCGAATTGCGATGCATGCGGAGCTGGATCCGGATGCGGTGTCGACGCAGACGATCTCGGCGGTTGAGGCGATTGATTTTTCCTATGCAAAGGAGCTGAACAGCACGATCCGGCAGGTATCGCGCGCGGAGCTGAATGGGAGACTGGTGCATGCGCGAGTGGCTCCGATGCTGGTGCCGCTGACTTCGCCGATGGCCTGGTCGCATGGGACTCAGAATATGGTGGTGGTGAGCGGGAGATTTGGCGGGGATGTGGTGTTTTCGGGCCATGGCGCGGGAGGAGAGCCTACCGCGGTTGCAGTGGTCTCGGATCTGCTGGCTGTGGCGCAGGGTTGCGGGGTTGTCAAGCTGCCGGTGCGGAGGCGCGAGGTGACGGGGGATTTTTTTGCGCCGCACTATTTGCGGTTTGTCGTGGATGACAAGCCGGGGATTGTGCATGCCATCTCGGGTGCGCTGTCGAAGGTGGGGGCGAATATTGATTCGCTGCTGCAGCGGCCGGGGTATCCGAAGCACAAGCTGCCGTTTGTGGTGACGACGGAGCCTTGTTTGACTTCGACGATTGAGAAGGCGATGGCTTCGATTGCAAAGATGGATTGCATGCTGGAGCGGCCGCTTTGTCTGCAGATTCTGGTGCCTGAGGATAAACCGGAGTAAGGCCTATTAGTATTGCCGCGATCATCGCGGTGGGAGGATGCGATGCCACCTACGCTGGGAAATGGAAAGATCTGTTACGTTCAGGTTCCGTCGAATGACGTTGCGGTTTCGGCAGAATTTTACAACAAAGTCTTCGGGTGGAAGATGCGTATCCGCGAGGATGGGTCGACCGCGTTTGATGATTCGGTGGGTCAGGTGAGTGGGGCGTTTGTGACGGGCAGGCCGCCGATGGCTTTGGCGGGGCTGTTGATCTATGTGATGGTCGACAGCGTGGCCGCGACGATGGAGACAATTGTTGCAGCTGGTGGAGAGATTGTGCAGCCGATCGGAGGCGACGCTCCGGAGATTACCGCGCGTTTTCGGGATCCTGCTGGGAATGTTTTGGGACTCTATCAAAATCCTGTTTAAGAAGAGGAAGCATGAGGTTTAGTTGGAAGTGGTGTGCCGCCACGTTACTTGTTGCGGGTCTTGCTATGGCGGAGGATGTAGCGCCGGTGAAGCATGAGGCGAATCCGCCGAACTCGAAGCGGGCGCGGAAACAGCATTATGTGGTGATGGTTTCGCTGGATGGGTTTCGATGGGACTATGCGGCGAAATGGGGCGCTCCGCATTTGCAGGCTATGGCTGCAGAGGGTGCGAGTGCGGCGGAGGGGATGCTGCCGAGTTACCCGTCGGTTACATTTCCGAATCACTACACGATTGTGACGGGGCTATATCCCGAACATCACGGAATTGTCGACAACGTGTTTCTTGATCCGAAGCGGAATTATGAGGAGTACTACTACAAGGAACACGCGAAGAACAGCGATGGGAGCTGGTACGGCGGGGTTCCGCTGTGGTCGCTTGCGGAGCAGCAGGGGATGCGGTCGGCTTCGCTGTTCTGGGTAGGGTCGGAGGCAGAGATAGCGGGGAAGAGGCCGAGCTACTGGGTTCCGTTTGACGATAAGTTCGATGATGAGAAGCGCGTCGAGCAGATTATGATCTGGCTCGGGCTACCGGATGCGGAACGCCCGCACATGATTACGCTGTACTACAGCAATGTGGACCATGCGGGGCATACGTACGGGCCTGATGCTCCGGAGACGGGCGAGGCGGTGCGGCATGTGGATGGGTTGATTGGAGAGTTGGAGGAGAAGATTAAGGCGACGAAGCTGCCGGTGGATCTGATTGTGGTTTCGGACCATGGGATGGTGAAGCTCGACGACAGGAAGTGGGTGGCGCTGGATCAGCTGGCGAATTTGGAGGGTGTGAAGAGCGCGGATAGCCTGATGTATCCCGTGACTGAGGCGGAGAAGCAAAGGATTTATGAGGAGTTGAAGGCGAAGAATGATCCGCGGTTTGCGGTGTATCGGCTGAAGGATATGCCGGAGCGGCTGCACTACAACGCAAACGAACGCGAGGGCGATCCGGTAGTTGAGCCGCTGAAGGCCGTTCCGATTACGGTGCATGCGAAGACTGCCGAGATCGGGGCGACGGGGGAACATGGGTGGGATCCTGCGATCATGCCGGAGATGAAGGCGATCTTTTATGCGGAGGGGCCGGATATCAAAGCGGGAGTGAAGCTGCAGCCGTTTGAGAATGTGAATATCTATGACTTTGTGGCAGGGATTCTTCGCTTGAATCCGGCGAAGAATGATGGCGACGAGAAGGTGTTGAAATCGGCGCGACGCTAACACTGCAAATTGCGAAGGCGCACCGGTTGGCGCGCCTTCGCAGTTGTATAGGCTTCGGCGCTAGGGTTAGAAGATGGGGATTCTGAGGAATGGTACGAAGGATACCGAGGGTCCGCTGATGGTGGAGCATCCTTTTGCGCCGGGACCGTTGAAGCAGCCCCAGTAGTTTTGTGTGGCGTCGATGGGGCCGCTTCCGAGATTGTCGACGCCGGTGTCTCCGCCGAGGAGGTTATTGAAGTTGAGTGCGACGTGGCCTGGGGTGTTGACGGCGACGTCGACGGACTCATCCGTGATGGAGTTGCCCGAGATCACGTTGCCGGTGATAGGTGTGCCTCCGAATCCGCTGTTGATGTTAATTCCAGTGGGCCCCGGGGTTGCGGTGTCGTCGGTATCGGCTCCGTTTCCGGAGATGCGGTTGCTGAGGATGAAGTTGCCGTTGAGGTCGTCGGCTGGTGCGCCGAAGTTGGGGCCGACGTGGCTGTGAAAG
>Ga0210391_10004178_pt1 | contig 12123 bp, 6 predicted proteins | sample IncBWC12OmetaG_FD_160573 | JGI IMG/M metagenome (GOLD analysis project Ga0210391, IMG submission 160573) | Forest soil microbial communities from Barre Woods Harvard Forest LTER site, Petersham, Massachusetts, United States - Inc-BW-C-12-O ...
AACAAGGCACGCATCTCTCTGCAAGATGGCGAGTTATTTGATGTAACCGTATCAGACGCATTGAGACTTCTAAGAGCAAGCGAAAAAACGAATAGTACGCATCATTATTGTCGCATTATCCGCCTGCGCAGTGGTGCGGACGCGCAGGGAGCGTCATCGGCGGAAGGCGATGGCCTTTAGAGGCCGGGTGCTTTCTGTGCAAGGCGCAGATCGAGGGCGCTGGAGTATATCTGGGGGTGCCTTTAACGGTTGAGCCTGCTCGTTGTTTGCGAGTGTAGGAACAGCCTTCCTTACTAATATTCAACCCAATCGAAAGTGCGCGGAAATTTGGCGGTGTTGTGGCTTGTGGAATTGCTGCCAGCATTCTGAACGGTTGGATCAGGAAGCTAACGGATGAGGAAACGGATCTGCTAGGAGGGGTCGGATGAAAAGGCAAGCGATTGCGGGTTGCATCATAGTGGTTTGTCTCGCGCTTGGGATTGGCGCGAACACAGCTTCGGCGCAGGCAGTTTTTGGAAGCATCATCGGGTCGGTGACTGATCCTCAAGGTAATGCGGTTGCCGGAGCTAAAGTAACTGTAACTTCGACGACAAAGAGCTTTACGTATGATACGACCACAAATGAGAGCGGGAACTATTCTGTCACACACTTAATTCCAGACACCTACAAAGTACACATTGAGGCCGCTGGATTCCAGATAACGGAGATAGCCAGCGTCGTTCTAAATGCGGACACGGCGGCCACCGTCGATGCGCATCTCGTGGTCGGAGCCGTGACTCAGACGGTCGAAGTGACGGGCGAGGTCCCGCAACTTCAGACAGACCGTGCCGACGTAGACGTGCAGTTCAGCCAGAAATATGTGGAGGACTTGCCGGTCCTCAGCCGCAACTTCACGAGCTTCGAGTTGCTTTCGCCGGGGACGCAGAAATTGCCCGGTTTCAACCACGCTGCCACGGAAAACCCTCAAGGCGGCGGACAGATTCAAGTGAATGGTCAGCACTTTTCGGGCACGAACTTCCAACTGGACGGCACGGATAACCAAGATCCGATCCTTGGAATTATCGTAGTGAACCCGAATCTTGACGCGATCGCGGAAGCTAAGATCGCGCTTCAGGATTACGACGCGGAATCGGGCAAGGCCACCGCTGGCACGGTCGGAGTGCAGATCAAGTCTGGCTCGAACGATTTCCACGGCACTGGCTTCTACTACTACCGCAACAGCGACCAGCAAGCGCGTGATCCCTTTACGAACGCGCCGGGCGTTCCTCTCGCTGCGGCCACTTGGAAACAGTATGGCGGTTCCATTGGCGGCCCCATCCTGAAGGACAAACTTTTCTTTTTTGGAGATTATCAAGGTACTAAGCAGATCCAGGGCATCACGAATCTGTACACGATTCCGACGGCGACGGTTCTACAGACTTGCGATCCCACCAAGAATCCAGGTGGCATGTGCGACTTGAGCCAGTATCTGAATGCCTTCGGCACCGTAAACGGAGCCCCTGCTGGCCAGATCTATCAGCCTGGAACCTATGTTGCCGCAGGGTGCGCGCAAACTCAGGCGCAGGCACTCCTCGCCGGAACTTGCCGTTCTCCGTTTGCGAATAATATGATTCCCGTCAGTTTGCTTCAGACGTTAAATCCCAATATCGGCAAAGTGCTTGAGGAATTCCCAACGCCCACAGCGGCTGGCGTCACCAATAACTTCGTATCAACGGGTTCCGGCCCCTTCAATCAATACTCGTTTGACACGCGCATTGATTACAGCGCGCCTAAGAGCTTCCAGGTTTTCGGACGCTTCAGCCTCGACTATTTCAACTTGTCCGGACTTGGCGGTCTTGGTGCTCTAGGCGGCGCAGGTTTTGGGCCTGGAGGTTTGAATGGTACTTCCGACGTGCATAATTACAGCGTGGCCGGTGGCTTCACGAAATCCTTCGGCACGAACTGGCTTACCGACTTCCGGGTCGGATGGTTCCAGTATAATCCGCTAACTCATTACTCCGATGCCAATCAGACGCCCATGAATGCGTTCGGTTTCCCCGGCTTAAACCTCGGCACGTCGGACACCGGCGGCACTTCCGGGTTCATTTTTACTGGAACCGGCAGCCCCTCCAATTTCGGGGATGGGCTGAACATCGGACGTTGCAACTGCCCGCTGATTGAAAGAGAACGGCAAATCCAGTTCGTCAATAACTGGACGAAGATAATGGGCAACCATCAAATCAAATTCGGCGCGGATATACGCTATGCCACCAATCTTCGCGTTCCCAGCGATAACAGCCGCACCGGGCTTTTGAACTTCGACCAAGGCGATACAGGCGATGGTTCCAGCTTCGGTTTGTCATTGGCGACACTTCTCTTGGGCGACGTCACTTCGTTCCAGCGGTTTGTCAGCACGACCGATAACGCTGTGGGGCACCAGTGGCGCACTTTCTATTATGGCCAGGACTCCTGGCGCATGAGTTCCAAGCTCACCTTGACTTATGGCCTCCGCTGGGAAATTTACTTTCCAGAAGCTGTAACTGCGAAGGACAATGCCGGATTCGCTGACTTAAATAACGGCACTCTACTGGTTGCTGGCGAGGGAGGGGTTCCGGATAATGGTGGGGTCGCGAACACTTGGAAAGCATTCGCTCCGCGCGTCAGCCTTGCCTATCAATTGGATTCAAAGACAGTTCTTCGGATGGGCTATGGCCGTAGTTTTGATATCGGCGTATTCGGTTCGAACTTTGGCCACGCTGTTACGCAAAACTTGCCGGTCCTTGCGAACCAATCCATTCAAGACAACAACTTGAACCCGGCAGCTACAAATAATCGCAGCGCGGTGTTCACCTTGGGAGTGGGGCCACCGGCGTATCCCTTCTCGAACGTTCTTAATGACATCGGCGCGGGTACGCCGCCTGGCACGCTTCCCCTATTTGGTCCAGATGGTACCGCCAATCCCTATATTCGGCCGAGGGTTCAGCGGCTCCCCACGCTTGATGAGTGGAATGCTTCGATTCAGCGGCAGCTCACCCCGACCTTGAATCTTACCGTGACCTACCTCGGGAACAAGGGAACGCACATGTTTGCCGGGACGGGGCCATCGTATAACATAAATGAAGTTGCGGTTGGTCCAGGCACGAACACGATAGTCGCAGGCTGCTCGGTGACGGTGACACCACCTGCTACGTGTCCGGGCGCTGACGTGGTGGCGGTGCTGGGAGGATTTAACCCATTAGTGCCCACAAACGAGCGTCGCAAGTTATTCCTGAACGGGAACCCCTCGTTTACCTATACGGGTTCTACGTATTTCGTGCCGCCCAGTCCCGGCTTCCCCAATGGTCAAACGCTTCCGACGCCCGTGTGTTGTTCAGGGGACGTTAACAACTACTTCGGCAACGACGCCAGCAATGAATATGAAGCTCTGCAAATCAAGCTCGAGAAGCGCATCAGCTGGGGCTTGCAGTTTCTGGCGCATTACACCTTCTCCCATGCCTATGCCTATGACTCGACGTATTATTCCGTGGATCCGGCTGTTGCCTACGGTCCGAACCCTTTCAATCGCAACCAAGTGATTGTCGTTAATGCGATTTATGAATTGCCGTTCGGGCGAGGCAAGAAGTTCCTAGGCGACTCAGGTCGCGCGATGAATCTGCTGGTAGGTGGTTGGCAGATTTCCAATACTACGACTTACGGTACCGGTCTTCCTTGGACTCCGAGCATTTCGGAGTGCGGGGAAGTCACGGATGCTGGACCGTGCCGTCCAAACGTCCTGAATGGGCAACAACTAAGTGTTAGTCCTCACGAAGTCACTTCGGGTTGCAACCCGGCACCGGGTGCAGCGCCTGGGCCGTGCGGATTGTATTACTTCTCACCCGTGGCTGCGCTTAACTACAACCTGACGCCGGGTCAAATTGGAACGAACTCTTGCGCAATGGTGCGACCGACATCCGGTCCGTTTGCGCTCCCGGCTTGCGGCCAAATCGGGAATCTCGGATTCGATTCTTATCGAGGCCCCCATGCCTTCTACGATGACATGGCGTTGACGAAAAATTTCAACATCACGGAGCGCTTCAAAGCGCAGTTCCGCTTTGATGCGTACAACTTGTTTAACCATCCCGTGCTGGCTTTGCCCGGCAACCAGTGTATCGATTGCTTTGGCGCACCCAGCGCGGGCCAGATCACGGACATCGAGGCGGATTCCGCGCCCGGTGCCCCGATTGGAATGCGGCAATTGCAGTTCGGCATTAAATTCATTTTCTAACAAGACAAACATAACACCCCAAAACCCACGGGGAGCCCTCACGGGCTCCCCGTTTTTTATGTTCTAATCGTTTTCGAATGGTCCCAGGAACTTGCTCATGCTAAAAGCCCTTAGGATTTCGCTCGCCATCCTGAATAGCTTAGTGGGTGCCGCGTCGGCCAGGGCAGAAGTCATACAAGTGCCGCAAAACCCTTCTACGGCAAGTATTCCCGGCTCCTCGCAAGATGCGTCGTCAGCCCCCCGCTCCGATTTCGAGCAAGCGCGTCATCTTCTGGCTCAAGGCAAATACGATGAGGCGCTTTTGGCCCTCCATGGATTGGAGGCAAAGCATCCGGAAATGAAAGGGCTCGCGCACGAACTGGGGGCTGCGTATTACAGGAGCGGCAATTTCCCGAACGCCATCTTTTATCTTAAGAGGGCGCGAGCACAGGACCCGAATGACGCTGAGGCCGAACAACTTCTGGGTTTGTCGTATTACCTGGCTCAACGGCCTGCGGAGGCGATTCCGGAGCTCGAAAAGGTGCAGACGTGGTTCGCTAGTGCGAATGTGGATGCAGCATACATACTTGGGATTTGCTACATCCAGACGAAGGACTACCCCAACGCGCGAAAAGCCTTTGCGAAAATGTTCGACGTGCCTGCGGATTCGGCAGCCAGCTATTTGTTCACGGCACGTATGCTGCTACGACAGGATTTTGCGCCCGTGGCTGAGGATTACGCGCACAAAGCCGTGGCGCTTGATCCGAAACTTCCTCTGGCGCACCAACTTCTTGGGGAACTGTACCTCTATCATTCTCAGATAGACGACGCCATCACGGAGTTCCGGAAGGAGCTGGAAATCAATCCTGGCGACCCCGCGGCGTATTACAAGCTTGCGGATGGCTATTCACGCGTGCAGAAATACGATGAGGCGGAACGGCTTCTGCAACGATCCATTTGGTTGGACCCCACTTCGACAGGGCCATACATCCTCCTCGGCAAAGTCTTAGAGAAGAAAGGTGAGACGGAGCTTGCCGTACGCGCGCTGCAGCGGGCGCTTGCGATGGATCCCAACAACCCTGTTCCACACCATTTATTGGGCCTGGCTTACCGAGATTTGGGAAAGAATGAAGAGGCAGATCGAGAGCTGAAGGTAGCTGGTCAATTGGAGCAAGGCCAGGCTTCAAAACCTTGAAGACTTTGCCCCAGCGTATGAAATTGTCCACCACGTTGTTTCGCGGCATTGGGATATTGGTGGTGTCACGTTTCCTGGTATTCGCGTGCGTCCTGCTTGCACAGAATACTTACAACGAACCGTGGCGGTCGCAATTTCACTTTACTCCGGCGAAAAACTTCATGAACGATCCGAATGGCCTCGTTTTCTACAAAGGCGAATACCATCTGTTCTACCAATACAATCCTCAGGGAACCGAATGGGGCCACATGAGCTGGGGCCATGCAGTCAGCTCGGATATGTTGCATTGGAAGAATTTGCCTCTCGCGATTCCCGAAGAGCCCGGGAAGTACATGATTTATTCCGGAAGCGCGGTTGTGGATTGGAAGAATGCGAGTGGATTGTGCGTCAGCGGCGACGCTGCTGATCCCTCTTGTTTGATTGCGATATACACAGCGGCCGGAACAAACATACAGAATCAAAACCTCGCTTTTAGTAATGACCGGGGACGCACCTGGGCAAATTATGAGGGAAACCCCATCGCGGATTTGAAGAAGCCCGACTTTCGCGACCCAAAAGTATTTTGGTACGAGGCTCAGAAGAAATGGGTAATGGTCGCGGTTCTCGCCGATGAAAGAAAAGCGGTCTTCTTTGACTCGCGAGATTTGAAAAAATGGGTTCTCCGCGGTTCCTTCGAGGCGGGAGCCAATGACAAGGGACAATGGGAGTGCCCTGATCTCTTTGAATTGGCTGTGGACGGCAATCCTCAAAATAAAAAATGGGTGCTGGTCGTCAATCGAAATCCGAGCGCCCCTGCAGGCGGCACGGGCACGCGGTATTTTGTGGGGCTCTTCGACGGCTCGCACTTTGCGAATGAAACTCCGGCTGGACAAGAACTGTGGGCCGACTACGGCAAGGATTTCTACGCGACGAATTCGTTTTCGGATCTTCCGCGGAAAGACGGCAGAAGAATATGGATCGGCTGGATTAGCAACTGGCAGTATGCGAACCGGGAGCCCACATCAGTTTGGCGCGGAGCGCAGTCGTTGCCGCGCGAGCTGAGCCTGGCCCAATCTCCGGATGGAATCCGGCTTGTGCAGAAGCCCATTGCCGAAACGAAAGGGCTGCGCGAGCGAGTATTGCTACAGCTCTCTGATGTTTCCGTCACAATGGCCATGCAAGCGATGCACTTGTCAAATGTGCTCGGAGATACTCTCGAAATAGAAGCGGAACTGGCACCAGGCGATGCGAAGGAGATGGGATTCCGCCTTCGCAAAGGCGGATCCGAGGGAACGCTACTGGGTGTCACTCCTGAGACTAAGGAAGTATTCGTGGATCGAACGCATTCGGGACAGGTTTCTTTTGCGCCAGAATTTCCTGGGCGCTACAAAGCGGCTTTGCGGCAGAGCTCTCGAGTGAAGCTGCATATCTTTCTAGACCGCTCCAGCCTGGAAGTATTTGTCAACGATGGTGAAATGGTCTTGACGGACCGCATCTACCCTTCACCCGGCAGCGAAGGAATTGAGTTGTATTCAAACGGAGGGCAGGGCAAAGTGCTTTCGCTCTCGATTTGGAAATTGGGCTCGATATGGCGATAGCACTTGGGATCCCAAGGCGTTAGCTCGGACGAAAGACGCCCGAAAAACTGCGCGAAAGCGCTGTATTGCCTCAGGAACGCGTGTCGTCCATGAAAAAGTTTACGACAATCGGATTGGGCGAATTGCTCTGGGATATTCTCCCGCAGGGCCGCCAACTTGGCGGTGCACCGGCAAACTTTGCGTATATGACGAATCTTCTCGGGGATGAGGGAATCGTCGCGAGCCGGGTTGGCAACGATGATCTCGGCGGAGAAGCCAAACTGCGCCTCGAGCATCTAGGCCTCGGCACTTCTTGCATACAACTCGATCCGACCTATCGCACGGGAATTGTGCAGGTCGAGGTGGATGCGAAGGGCCAGCCTACATTCCAGATCGCAGAGCCTGTCGCATGGGATGCGTTCGAATGGACGCCGACGTGGCAAACACTGGCACGAAAAGCAGACGCGGTATGCTTCGGTTCTCTGGCGCAACGGTCTCCGCGTTCCCGCGAAACTATCCTCTCGTTTTTGAAAACAATCCGGCCGCAGACCACGCGCATTTTCGACGTTAATCTCCGGCAGTCTTTTTATTCTGCGCAGATTCTTGCCGATTCCGCGAAACACGCCGACATCATCAAACTAAATAACGATGAACTGCCCACCGTTGTGCATTTGCTGGGTTTCCCGTTTCACGATGAAGAGTCCGCAGCTCAATGGCTCTTGAACACGTTTCACATAAAACTAGTCTGCATCACGCGGGGCGCCGCAGGAAGTTTGTTGGTGAGCGAGTATGCCAGACACGAGCATCCCGGCGTTCGAGTGCATGTGGCGGACACTGTAGGCTCGGGCGATGCGTTCACTGCGGCGCTCGTTTATCATTATCTGCGGCGAGATTCTCTTGCCGCGATGAACGAGGCGGCCAATCGCATGGGTTCTTGGGTCGCCAGTCAGACCGGTGCTACTCCTGCACCTGATGCAGCTCGGCTGGAATTAATCCGTTCAGCGGAAGTGTGAGCGATACCAAAACAAAGTACGAAATGAGAAGTTCTAGTGGGCTGCGGCGGGCACTTGATCCTGCTCCTTACCAAGCCGAGCAACTTCGCTTGGCGGCAGTTCGTGCAAAAGCGCCAGGAATACACCATTCGTCCAGCCGAAGCCTACGATATTCATGTGATAGCCTGCGGTCACTTGCGTTTCTGAAGAGCGTTTCACGGCGTCGTATTTCTCGCGAATGGTGCCATCGCGCCGGAAATTTTCCATCACCATTGAAAGAAATTTGTAAGACAGCCTGTTTGCGTCGTCATTGAATCCTGCGCGGCGCATGCCTTCAATAGCCATCAATTGATTCGGCGCCCATGCATACGGAAAATCCCACTGCCCACCTGTTTCGTAGGGACTCATTACCAGGCCGCCGGGCTGTTCGAACCTGCCGACGTGCTGCATCACGGCGCGCGCTTGTTCCGGGGTAGCAACCCCAGCCCAAAGAGGATAAAACGTAGTGACGTATTCGTAGGTTGACCGTGCCTGCTTCTCGAAATTGTAGTCGAAGAAAAGTCCGCGCTCGCTGTCCCAAAGATATTTTTGAATGTCTGCCTTTCGCTGCTCGGCGCGTTGCCGCCATTTCTCTGACTCTTCTTTGTGACCAAGCGCCGCGCTCATTTGTTCGAGATCTTTTTCGGATTTGTAGAGCAGGCTGTTGAGGCACACCGGCGCGAAATGATGAGTTTCAGCCCCGTAGGGACCAAAGCGAAAGGAAATATCGAAGCCGGACTCGCGCATGGCGCGGTCACCTTTGTAGTAGTCAGCGCTTAATGCGACGGTTCCCGCCGGAGCGCAAGCCGCTGGAGCCATGGTCTTGGCCACATCGCAAATCTGCAGCGCAAAAAGCGGGCCCGCCGTGAGGGGCGAAGGCTTGGCCGTGGTTGTTCCCAAAACATAATTCCGGCTGAGGTCAGGTTGCTGAAGAAAATAGGCTGCCACCTGACGGTAGTGCCCTGTTTCGTCCTTCACGCTCTCCGCAGCAGGGCCGTTGCCGAAGTCGAAATAGCGCGATAGGCCTGTCGATCCAGCGCGATGTGGCTCGCTTGTCCAGAGGTCGTGATCTTTTACGGCATAGTCGTACGCTTTCGCAAGCCATTCATTATTCGTGGATCCGGCGGTTTTCTCTGCGTCATAGACCGCGAGGATCATCGAGGTCAGGAACGGTGGCTGAGACCGCGTCAAATAATAAGTGCGATTGGCATTCAGAACTCCGCCGTAGTGCTCGATTTCAAAAAAGAAATTCTCCACCATGCCTTTGGCGAGATCGATTCTGCCGTCGCGCACCAACCCACGAATGATGAAATAGCTGTCCCAGCCGTACATCTCGTTGAATCTTCCACCAGGCACAACGTACCGATTTTCGAGATAGAGCAACCCGGCGGGATCAATTTTCCCCGGATCGATCTCGCCGATGTGATGAATCATCGCCGGCAAATGCTGGGCCTGCACATTACATTGTTTCTCAAGCTGCTGGACCGAGGCCGGAACCGCAAAATCTGCGGGAAGATAAAGGACGGAAGCTGAGGAAAGTTTCGTATCCACTACCGTTGCGCAGTCCGTAAGCGAGCGAGTGAGCGAATCCCAGCCGGTTGATATGTAAGCGCGAATCTGATCGAGGGAGGTACCCGCTGGTTTCGAATCGGTTCCTGCGTAAGAGGGAACTGCGTTCAACAAAAAAAAGCAAAGCAGGCAAACGCAAAGCTTCTTCAGTTTTTGCATGAGGTCAGCACCCCGCAGCGCACCCTCGGCGGTGCAGTGCGGCAATAGAAGCATAGTAGGTTGTCCAACCTGGAGCAACCTGCTAGGGGAGTTGGGGAAGGGTCAAAAAGCTCTATATAAGGACAGGGCTTACAGCGACTAAGTCCTTTACGTACAGGCAGTTGCAAGCCGCAAAATTTCGTGCCGAAGCCGCAGCGCCGGAGAGCAATGCTTCCATCTCCGCTAAAAGACAGTGCCAATAAACATGTATCGCGCCGGACTTCCGCAAAATTAGATCGATGAATTTGTCGCCACATATTGCTCTACATTGGAACTTTTCATCAATAAAGTGAGCAAGGTCGGGGAATAGCTGATCGGGGATCCAGGGCTGAACAAAAAGAAACTGGGGTTCAATCGAGGATCAGAAATTCGCCAACAATCGGATAGGCGTAGAATCGAAGCATCTGTATGAGCGCGAACTCGAAACGATTGTTGATTATTGTCTCGTTCTTTTTGTGCTCCTTGGTTTTCACTAGGTGGTTTCGTTTAGCGGCGCAGCAGCCAAATGAATCAACGGCCTCAGGCAGCGGCGTCAAAATTCGAGTAAATGTAAACGCGGTGCTTGTGCCGGTTGTAGTCCGCGATTCGCACGGTCGCGCCATTGGAAACCTGAAAAAAGAAGATTTTCAGGTCTTCGACAGGGACAAGCCCCAAGTCATTTCTGGATTCTCCATTCAGAAGCGCGCAAGCGTTGAAAATGAACCGAAAGCTGTTGAACAGTCGCAGGTCGTCCCCAGTATTACCCCCTCCAATGGGCCTGCGCCGCAAGGAACCGTGCCAGATCGTTCCATCGTGTTTTTATTCGACGACTTGCACCTCGACCGCGGTGGTTTGCTACGAACTCAAAAGGTGGCGATGAAGATCCTCTCCGAGTCGCTGGCCGACTCGGACATGGCCGCAGTAGTTTCCTTGTCGGGAACTAACAGTGGCTTGACGCGCAACCGCGCGAAGCTGCGAGAAGCGGTTATGAGGGTCAAAGTGCAGCCACTCTTTCAGCACGATGAACATGCCTGCCCGAACATCGACTATTACCAAGCGGACTTGATTCAAAATAAGCGCAATGAGGATGCTCTGAAACTTGCAATGGCAGATTATGCGACTTGCGCCCATCTGCAAGGCGCAACGCCGGCCATGATAGAGAACGTCGTGCGATCCGCCGCAGGGCAATCTCTGGCGATTGGTGAACGCGATGTTTGGTCTGCGCTAGCGACGCTTAGCGAGATTGTGCGGAGAATGGGAACGCTGCAGGGTCAACGTTCTTTAATCTTGATATCGCCGGGTTTCCTCACGCTGACGCCGGCAGCAATGGCAGAGAAATCTCACATTCTGGATCTTGCTGCACAGTCAAACGTTACAATCAGCGCGCTTGACGCACGCGGCTTGTATACGACAGAAATCGACGCCAGCGAGCGGGGCGGCTCTTCGGCCAGAGACTTAATGACGGGGCAACATGCCGAAGATCACTCCGAAACAATGAACCTGAATGAAGACGTTATGTCCGAACTCGCGGATGGAACCGGCGGGACCTTCTTCCACAATAGCAACGACCTCGAAGGCGGGCTTAAGAGTCTTGCACAAGGCCCTGAGTACCTGTACTTGCTAGAGTTTTCGCCCGAGAAGTTCAAGCCAGATGGTTCATATCACCGCTTGAAAGTGAGGCTGGAGCAGAGCGGCTTCAAGGTTCAAGCCCGTCAGGGCTATTTCGCTCCGGCGCCGCCAAAAACCAAAAAATAAAGTGGAACACATCTGGCGAAGCATGCTGACGATTTTCGAGTCTGGCGGGAACCCATTGGAACCAGAGGCGTTATCCAATTCTGAGAGAGACAAGAGAAGAATCGTCAAAGATTTGCGTTGAAACTGGTAAGATGCGCGGCGCGAACTTCGTGCGGCATTTTTTTGCGAGCGCGGATCGAGAAGGAAGACTAAAGACTATGGACCGACGTGACTTTTTGAAGACCACCAGCACTGTTATTGCGGGCAGCACACTCGCGCCAGGATTGCTTGTTGGCAATTCCGCGCCTGCGGCTTCCAATGCTGGTGGGCGGCTGCTTTTTCCCATCAATCGGAATTGGCGCTACAACCACGCATTTGTCGAAGGAGCCCACGCGCGGGAGTTCGACGACTCGGCATTTGACAGCGTCGTTGTTCCGCACACGAATGTTCGTTTGCCCTGGCATGGCTTTGACGACAAGCAGTATGAGTTTGTATCGATTTACCGGCGGCGATTTCGTTTGCCCGCCGAGGCGCGTGGCAAGCGTGTTTTCGTCGACTTCGAAGGTGTGATGACCGCCTCGACAGTGTGGATTAACGGTGTGCAACTTGGTGAATACAAAGGCGGCTACACGCCTTTTT